>Ga0105047_10017396_pt1 | contig 11213 bp, 7 predicted proteins | sample MAT04_FD_78384 | JGI IMG/M metagenome (GOLD analysis project Ga0105047, IMG submission 78384) | Freshwater microbial communities from Lake Fryxell liftoff mats and glacier meltwater in Antarctica - MAT-04 (megahit assembly) | ecosystem: Environmental > Aquatic > Freshwater > Ice > Liftoff... | reverse complement strand
GAACTCGCCTGTGGCCTCGAACTGCGCTGTTTCATTCGGGCAACGGATCTCCGGGCGCTCGAATGCCACCGACACGGGCACACTTACCACGAACGTGGATACGCTCGTATCGGAGCATGGCCATCCGGGATTGGCGATCAGCGTTATGTCATACGTTCCTGGAGCAGCATAGGTCCAAGAAGGCTCTTCAAGGTTCGATGTATCTGAATCTGTATCCGCCACGCCGAAATCCCAATGCCAGAAATCGCCATTCACGCTTTCGTTCCCTAACTGGACCGTCAATCCCGTGCAGCTATCCTGTTGCTGCTCTACGGTTGAAATGATGGAAACATCACAGGCCACAACATCGAAACGGAGATCACGAATGGAAGCGCTCAGCAGCTGACCGTTCCTGAATTCACGAACGCGTACGCCAACGGTAAAGGATCCTTGCAAGGTGGGCGAAACGGTCAACTCGCCGGAAACAGGATCGATAGCCAAACCAGGTGCCCCATCCATTTGGTAGCCTTCGGAATAACCCGGCCCCCAGACAATGTTCGCGTATGGAGGCGGCAGCGCCAATGGCATGGGATCCAAGGCATCCCCGCCATTCAGTGGGGTGTATAGATCGTAGACCAATACATCCCCATCCGGATCTGCTGCAGCGTGATCGAAGGACATGGATCGGCCCACACACATGGCGATCGGCGGGTAATCGTTGAATCGCGGACTGCTGTTGACACCTGAGGAAGCTGGCGGTATCTGCACGGTGCAGGTCAATCCTTGCAGCAGGCCGGTCGGCAGATTGATCATGGTAGGTGTACGGCAGCAACGCTGGTAACTGACCACATACCCTGTCGCATTCGGCGGCAGGTCCAAGATGATCTCGAACAAGGCCCACTGAGCACAGATATCGGGTGGCGCGATCAAACAAGGGTCATCCAGATCGATGGGCACCGTCTCTTCTCCAGGGAAAGGGGCCGCCTCGTCGAACTGGAAAATACCGTTGCCATCATAGATCGCCAACATCGCTGTTGCGTCGAAGCCTTGGTTATTGGTATTGCCTGGCCCGCAATCGCGATAAAGCTTAAGGGTAATGCGGTACTGATCGCCACCCAAGTGATCATAATACATCTCCCCACCAAGCACATGCGTTGCCTGGACCCACCCTGCCGAGCAAAGGGCAAGCACGAAAGCGATGGGGCGCAGCAGGATCACGTGGTCTAAAGGTACGGTTGCAATAGATCCCTCTTGTTCGCAAGCACCACGATCAGCTGCTAACGCAGCAGCGTAAGGTGGCCGGCATGGATATTCCCGTTCTGTAGCTTCAATTCGTAGAAGTAGGTGCCATCCGGAATTCCCAGACCCGACCATTGGTTGCGATAGTTGCTCGCTTGGAAGATCGACATTCCCCAGCGGTTATAGACGGTGAACTCGTTCTTGTGTTGCTCGACATTGCGAATGGAGAACTGCTCATTGGACCCATCACCATTTGGCGTGAAGACATTGGGAATGATGATCGGGACTTTGGTGATCTCGTAAGGAAGCTGGTAGGTGGCCGTGCATCCATCGGCCGTGGTCACCTCCAGTTGGATCAGATAGGTTCCCGGCAAAGGTGAGTTCCATTCCAATGGTGATCCGCTACCAACCGGGTTGCCACTTGAGGTCCATTCCTGAGCAACCAACTGGCTTCCATTGCCCGTGGTTCCATCCACGAAAAGGATATCGGTGCCGTATGGCTGTGGCGATGGCGGTGATCCAGTGTAAAATGCCGTTGGCTCCGGATATGCGGTCACTTCATCGCTGAACGTGCTCGTGCAGCCGTTTTCCACAACGGTGAGGGTGACCGTCGAAGTACCCGTGCCTTCGAACGTTACATCAACTGTTCCGGTGCTGGCCGTTTGCGGTGTTGCGTTGGCTCCGAATTGCCAACTGTATGTAGCAGCCGTTGTTTGGTTCCCTTGTGCGATAAATTCAGTTACCAAGGTGCCACAAACTGGACCGGGAGCAGCAAAGGAAACCACAAGCGGCTCGTTCACTACGAAGGTGGCGATGGCTGTATCGGCGCAAGAGTATCCCGGATTGTTGATCAATGTGATCAAATAGGTGCCCGGCTCCGCGTAGGTCCAGGTTGGTGAAAAGGCTGAAGAGGTGTCGCTCTCACTTCCTGTATCGCCGAAATCCCAAAACCATAATTGCCCGGTCTGGCTGGCATTCACAAAGGCCACCTCCAGTCCTGCACAGGGATCATTTCCCGGATCGGTTTGCGGACCGATCTCAGCTAGAACCGCACTCTGGCACGGGACCACATCGAACCGGAAGTCGCGCCGGGTTTCGGAAAGCAGAACACCTGCACGGTATTCTTTCACACGAACGGCTACGGTATAACTGGCAGCCAACGTGGGCCGCACCGTAAGGACCCCTGTTAGTGGATCGATGGCGATACCCGGATCGGAATCCACCTGGTTGGTTTCAGAATAGCCCGCCGCCCAAGGGATCTCCGTGTAGGGTGGCGCAGTTGGTACGGGGATCGGGTCGAACGCGGTACCTCCATTGAATGGTGTGCATAGGTCGTACGCCAGCGAGTCCCCATCGGGATCCGTAGCCGAGTGATCGAAGATGAGGTCCTGATCCAAACACAAGGCAATGGGCGGATACTCGGCAAATCGGGCAGAGCTATTGTTGACTACACTACCCGGTATCCGTACGGTGCAAGTGAGCCCTAGATCCCCCGCGTTCGGCACATTGACGATCGTTGGCGTACGACAACAACGCTGATAGGTCAAATGATAACCATCGGGCCGCGCGGGAAGAGTGAATACCCCTGTATAAATAGCTAGTTCCACACAGATCGTGGGTGGCGCGGTCAGACAGGGGTCATTCAAGGTGACCGTAACTTGTTCAGAACCTGGAAATTGCAGAGTTTGTACACTGAACTCGGTACCGTCGCCGCCGAATACACCGATAGAGACGACACCATCATACTGGGTATCGTTCACATTACCTGGACCGCAATCCCTGAACAATTTCAGCGAAACCTGGTACTGATCGCCGCCTAAATGGTCGTAATACAATTCGCCGCCAACAATATGAGTAGCCTCACATACAAGGCCGGTTGCAAGCGCGAACAGGGTGAAGAATAGCCTACGCATACGACAGAGACTTCCGCTAGGTCCAACCGGTTGCCTCATGCCACAAGATAGGGTCATTGTTCGTTGGCACAAGCATGTTCTCGTTCGGCGTTGGACCATTCTGGCCCACTCAATACCCCGTAGTATTCGCCAGCTCTATAGATCATCTCCTGCACTTTCAACTTCTCTGGATACTGGTTCGCCACCACCTCATGCCGCACCCAGCGAGTGCCGATCCGCTGCAACTCCACGAAACGGTCTTCTGCATCGATCCGGTACAAGTGCTTGCCGCCCACCAATTGGCGGTAGATCGGAAAGGTGGTAGGTGTGCTCGACATGCGTGTATGGCTATCTTCCCGCTCTTCCCATGCGCCCTTTCCTAGAACGCCTCGCCGAACTTCTGCTGGATCGACACAGCACCGAACTGGATCGTATCGCGGTTGTGCTGCCTGGACGTCGCGCTGGTCTGCACCTGCGAAAGTACTTAGCCCAATTGAATGGCAAGGCGCTCTGGAGTCCCGAAGTACTGGACACGGGCGCCTTTATGGAACGAATGACGGGGCTTACACAAGGCCGCCCCCTGGAACTCCTCTTTCTCCTGTATCAAGCCCATCGCGAGCTGGCCGGAGTGCGTACAGAACCCCTGGCTGAATTCATGGAATGGGGCGGAACCACCTTGCGCGACCTGAGCGAAGTGGATGCCCATTTGCTTGATCACCGTCGGCTCTACCGCGATCTTCGAGAATACCATGAGCTGGAGGAATGGAGCTTCCGACTTGGAGAATTGAGTCCTGGCCAGCAGCGCTTGAACAAGCACTGGCGCGAAACAGGTGTCCTGCACCAGCGCTTTTCAGAATTGATGAAGCGCGAGCGAATGGGCACCTCCGGCTTTATCGCGCGGCAATGCGCCGAAACCGTGCTTGACGGGGCGCCGACACTACCTTGGAACAAGGTCTGGTTCGCTGGGCTGAATGCGCTGGACCCAGCCAATACGCAAGTGATCGGAGGGTTACAGCAAAAAGGTCTTGCTTGCCTGGCGTGGGATGCCGACCAGCACTACCTGCTTGACCCCAAGCAAGAGGCGGGAACCTACCTGCGCCGATCCATAGCAGCGCTAGGCGCTGGCGAATTGCCTCCCCAAACCGGGATCATGGAACGCGAACGTATGATCCGCAAAGTGACCGTGCCACATGCCTTCGCGCAAACGACCTATGTTGCGCAGCGCCTTGCCGAACTCTCTGTGGAGGATCGCTCCCGCACAGTGGTGGTACTGGCCGAAGAGAACTTGCTACTACCGCTCATGGAGCAGCTTCCCGCCAATATCGGTCCGCTGAACGTGACCATGGGCATTCCTTTGGAAGCCTTGCCTGTGAACGGACTTACTACGGCCTACTTGGACTTGCTGGAGCTGGGGGACCAACAGGGCAGCTACCCACTGACCGCACTGATCACCTTCCTAAGCCATCCTTTCTTGAACGAAGGCCCCACCACCACCGCCGTGATCAGTGGATCGAAGCAACTTCAACGCACACGGGTGGACTGCGCCGATCTGATCCGCCTTGCGACCGAGGCAGGATCGCACGCTACCACTGACATGGAGGTGTGCCTTGCTCCATTCCTCTTCACCCCAACTGAACTTTCGCTGCGCTTCAACCAGCTATTCGGCTGGGCCAAGCGCACCGCACCGCAAGATCCTTCGACCCAGGAACAAGTGTTCCAAATGGCCAGGCTGCAACAACGCACCGATCGCGCATTGGCGCAGGCGGATATCGGCACACTGGACATTCGCACGTACAGAGCTCTGCGCGATCGGCTGCTGGGCGAGGAACGGATCGACCTGCTGGGCGAGCCTTTACACGGGCTGCAAGTGATGGGGCTGTTGGAAACCCGCGCCTTGGATCACTACCGCGTGCTTTTCGTTTCGGCGAACGAAGGTGTACTCCCCCGCACCACCGCGCCGCAAAGTTGGATCCCATTCGAACTGCGCAACCAGTACAAATTGCCCATGCCGGCAGATAGCGCAGCGATATCGGCCTACCATGTGCATCGCGCCATGCAACTCGCGCGCGAAGTGGAATGGATCGTATCTGCGGGTGGCGAAGCCAACGCTGGTGAACCCAGCCGCTTTATCGCACAATGGGAACATGAGGTGATCGGGCATGCGCGAACAAGCTCCACCCAGCACGTGGTCGCGCCAAAGACCCTTGCACGCGCCAGCCGTGTGCTTTCTGTGGTCAAGGACGCAGCTGTGATGGAACGTCTCCACCGCCTCTGTCAACGAGGCCTATCGCCCTCGGCTTTGGGCACTTGGCTGCGCTGTCCATTGGATTTCTACCACCGGTACGTCCTAGGCTTGCGCGAAGTGGAGGTCGCCGATGGCAAGCTGGGCGGTGATGTACTCGGAGATGCGGTACACCACGTGTTGCAAGCCTTGCTCACTCCCTTGGTTGGAATGCAGCTGGATCCGGAGTCGATCGCGGAAATGGTACCGAAGGTGGATCATCTATTGGTCGATCGCCTGGCCCAACGCTTTCCGCGCGCCATCTTGGACCACGGCCACTTCCGCTTACGTCGAGAAATGGCAGCCCACGCTTTGAAGAACTATTTGGCCGCCGAGCAGGTGCGCTGCTCACATTCACATACCGTGCTCAACGCTGTGGAACTGGATCTACAAGCAACGCTGCCCAACGGCGTGCTGCTGAAAGGCCGCTGCGACCGCGTGGACCAACGCGATGGCCGCTTCGTCGTACTCGATGTCAAGACAGGCGCTGTACGGTCGGACGAGTTGCGATTGACCGACCTTTCACGCGGATCCATTGGTCCGGGGAAACGTTATGCGCTGCAGCTTCTGATCTATGCATGGGCCTATATGGAGCAGCACCACGAGCTGGATGCAGTGTCTGCTGGCGTGATCCCCTTACAACGCCCTTCGCAAGCCACTGGCGAGCTGCTCACGGTGGGTGCTTCGAAGACCTTGGAGCGTGAAGACCTGCGCGCGGTGGGTGCTTTGTTGAACACCCTTGTGGAGGAACTACTGGATCCAACCACGGCCTTCGTTCACGACCCGGAAAGCACCTATTGCACTTACTGCGTGGGGTAGAATGAAGAACGGAGGCCGAGACCTCCGTTCCAGTTCTGTATGTTGATCGCTTTAGCGGTAGATCACTTTGTGCGTGGTCACTTGCTCGCCGTGCTTGATCTTCACGTAGTACGCACCAGCACCTTGGTTGGTAAGGTCCATTTCGCGCTTGAAGCTGCCTTCGAGATCACGAACGGTCTCGTTGAAGACCGACTGTCCAATGCTGTTCACCATTTCGATCGTGACATCACCCTTGGTCGTGTTCGAGAACCCCAACGTGAACCTGCCGTTGTTCGGATTGGGTTGTATCAACACACTACCATCTTCTGAAGAGGCGGCAAGGCCTTTATAGATGATGCCTGTACGATCAGTGCCACCCAAAGCCGCATAGAAATTCGCGTTGTTGTTACGATCCGAGGTGTAGGCATCGTTCACCAATTCAAATTCACCCTGACCGGACACGGTGATCCTTGCGATCGTGTATTCCTGGCCTGCGCGCCAGATCGCGTCATGGCTGCTCATTGCGCTCATGCCGAAACCCGCGTATACCATGTACCGATATCCTCCCTCTTCACGCACATTGCCCGACTTGGAAATGGCGATATATTCCACCGGAGCCACACCTTGTTGACTACCCTCAGTAAGTGAACCGCTGGAATTCGCATCCCAACGAATGGTGAAGACCAAAGAAGAAAAGATGCCCGAAAAGTCAGCCTCCGGACGCACTTTCACTTCCAACACTCCATTGTTCTGGTAAAGTCCGATATCCACCGCGTTCTGGGCGCTTACCTGACCAACCACGGAAGCGAAGAACAACGAACTGGCAACTGCGCGCGTTAAAAAATTCATGTTAGTGAGCGTTTTTGTGATGGGTCCTTGGAACCGTCTATTGAGCCTACCCAGTTGAGATCAGCATTCTACTTAAAGCATGCTCCTTCCTGTTTAGGTGCCGCAAGTTAGATCAACAGGCGGATCAGTGCAAGCATTTTTTCCATCGAAGGGCCAAAACCGTCGATAGATCGACCTATACGATCGACATCTGCGCAGCACCCCACATGGCGTTGAGTTTATCCTAGTGTAACCGAGCCCGCCTTGGGCTTGAAAGGTGGGCAGACCCTACCTCTTGGGCCAATGCAGCGATCCTACAAGTCCATGGAACAAGTGCCGATCTATGAAGTAGGGAAGGGTACAAAACCGAACAGGGGCCCTTGCGGACCCCTGCGCGGTAAACCTGCAAGGAATATGGAACCAGAATGGGTCAGGAAGACATCCATTCCAACACCAAGACGAGACCATGGCCCAAGGGTTGCCAATTGACCAAAAAAAGATCATAAGGTGAACTTGTACCCTACCCCGCGGATGGAATGGAAGTACCTGGGTTCCCGTGGGTCGGGCTCGAAGTACTTTCTGAAGCCGACAATGAAATTATCCACGGTGCGGGTGGTTGGGAACACGTTATAGCCCCAGACCTTTTGCAGGATCTCTTCCCGCGAAACCACTTTTCCTTCACGCTCTACCAGCAAGCGCAACAGCATCATTTCCCGCTGGCTAAGGGTACGCGTAAGCCCGCCTTGGCCACGCACTTCGTAACTCTTGAAATCCACCTGATTATCGCCAAAGCTGTACTGCTCCAAAACGGTGGAAGAGGGTTGATCCTTGGATCGCTCCAAAAGCTTTGCGACCCGCAATAAAAGCTCGTCCAGCTCGAAGGGCTTGCCCAAATGATCTTCCCCCGCACGTAAGCTTCGGATCCGATCCGCTGCCGCCGTGCGAGCGGTAAGGAACAGCACGGGTGTGGCATTGCCTTCCAGTCGTATGGTCTCCACCACAGAAAACCCATCCATACCCGGCAACATCACATCCATGATCACTGCATCGAAACGCGCACCACGCAACCGCTCCAAGGCATCAGGCCCGTTGGTGACCGTGGTGACCATGTACCCTTCCAGCTCGAAATTCATGCGCAACCCTGAACGCAAGGCCTCCTCATCTTCAACGATCAATATCCGGGGGCTTTCCGATGCGCTTACCATGTTGCAAAGATGGCCCACGGCTACCTTTGGCCACCATGCACTTCACCAACGAGCACGTAGAACAGGCCAATACCTTGCGGGCGCATACGTTGGTGGATCACCTCGACATCCGTTTCCAGGTCAGTACTGATGGTCGATTGGAGGCTACCATGCCCGTGGACCAACGAACGAAACAGCCCATGGGCCTGCTGCATGGCGGGGCAACGGCAGCGCTTGCAGAAACCTTGGGCAGCGTAGGTTCCGCATTACTGATCGACCTTTCCAAACAAGCGACCGTGGGTCTGGAGGTCACTGCGAATCATCTCCGTGGTGTGCGCGAAGGGCGGGTCACCGCAACGGGCGAACTGGTCCACCACGGTCGTAAGACACACGTTTGGGATATACGGGTGCGTAACGAAGCAGGCGATCTATGCGCCATTTGTCGGTTGACCAACATGATCATTGACCAACGATGAACAGCCGTTCGGACCTTCAAGAAGCCTTGACGCATTGCATCGCGCAGCGTCTCACCTTCGCTGCATTCCGTCGGCCCGGACAGGGGCAGGTGACCTTGTGGGCACAACAGACACCAGAGTTGGACCGGGTCGAACCGGGGCTCTTGTGGGAAATGAACGACGTGTTCTTGATCGCTCCTTTCCGCGAGGAAAAGCGCATACCCCTTATCCGTTCCGATGTGGAGTTGACCTTTGGCGATGCGGCACCAGCATGGCATCGCTTGTTGGAATGTGCTGGTTCAGCGAACGAGCTAGCGGAAGAACGGAGGCTCGAAACATCGCGCCACCAGTTCGAAAGCGCAGTTGATCAAGCCCGTAAAGCCTGTTCTCTGGGTGAGTTGGAAAAGGTAGTGCTCTCACGAACCGTGTTGATCGGGACGAACAAGGCCGATGCCCCGCTGCTCTTCACCACCGCTGTGTTGGAGCGAACGGAGGCCTTCGTAGCGATCTGCTACACACCCGAATATGGTCTGTGGCTGGGGGCTTCTCCTGAGCGGTTGGTCCTTGCGGAGAACGACACGGTGCGCATGGATGCCCTTGCCGCTACTCGCCCCCGATCGAGCGCACCTGAGGACGCCATGCAATGGACGGAGAAAGAACGCCACGAACAAGGCGTAGTGACCAAAGGCATTACCGCCACCCTGATCGATATCGGCGCACGCACTATTCTCATCGAAGGGCCGGATGTACTCCTGACCGCGGGCCTCGCTCATTTGCACACCCGCATCAGCGCGGCCCTGGAGGGCCGGTCCATTGAAGACCTCGTGACCCAGTTGCATCCCACAGCGGCAGTTTGCGGGATCCCTAAGGAGATCGCCCGTTCGCACATTCACGCCTGGGAAGACCGCGAACGCGAACTTTATGCAGGCTACTGGGGACCTTGGAGCGCCGACGGGCGAATGGAGCTGTTCGTGAACATCCGGTGCATGCGACTGTTCAGCGATCGGGCGGAGTTGCACGTTGGAGCAGGGATCACATCCGGTTCCAACCCGGTACTGGAGTGGGAAGAAACGGAACACAAAGCAGACGGCTGGCGCTCGCTGCTACAACCAACAGCCGTATAGTGGAACCTTGCAGGGTATGACCACGAGCGATCATTTCAGCGCAGCGGAACTTGCGCGGCTCTGTGCAGCCAAAGGGGTGAAGCACGCGGTGATCAGTCCTGGCAGCCGCAGCGCTCCACTGGTGATCGCCTTCAACCAACATCAGGAGATCACCTGCCTGCAAGTGATCGATGAACGAAGTGCGGCCTTCTTTGCTTTGGGCATGGCGCAGCAACTGCATGCACCCGTGGCCCTGATCTGCACCAGCGGCAGTGCTGTGCTCAACTATGGCCCGGCCATAGCAGAAGCCTTTTATCAGCGCATACCCTTGTTGGTGATCACCGCCGACCGGCCCGAAGAGTGGGTGGATCAAGGTGAAGGACAAGCCATACGCCAGCAAGGTGTTTTGGCCTTGCACATGAAACGCAGTGTGCAACTGCCGCGGATGACCAACGATGAACTCGCGCGTTGGCATTGTGGAAGGTTGATCAACGAAGCGATCGATGCGACCTTGCTGCCGGTTCCAGGCCCGGTGCATGTGAACGTGCCGTTTGCTGAGCCGCTCTATGGCACAACCGATACCGTTCAAGAGTCGCGCTTCATTGCGCCGGTCATGACGGAGTCCTTCATTCTGCCGGACCATGCCCGTTGGCTGATCGGCCAACTATCCGCTTGCAAGAAGGTGATGGTGCTGGCCGGCCAAGGCCATTGGAGCGCTGGCTTGCGCAAACAACTGCAACAACTTGCGGCCCTACCCCAAGTCACCATCCACACCGAAGCCACGAGCGATCTGGATGATCCAGCGTTCGTCATGTGCATTGATCGGGTGATCGAGGCCGTTAACGATCGCAATGAACGCGACCTGCGCCCCGAACTGCTGATCACCTTCGGCGGAGCCATCGTAAGTAAACGGGTGAAATGGCTTCTGCGGAAATGGAAGCCGTCGCAACACTGGAACATCGATCAGGGCCAACGCCACTACGATACCTACCAGAGCCTTTCGCACGACATCGCAGTAAGCCCAGAGATCTTCTTCGCACAGATCGGACCTGCTGTGCAACCCAATGAGAGCATCTATGGGGAGGTGTGGAAGATGATGGACGAAAGCACACGCGGCCTTCACAACCGACTCGTTGCCGATGCTCCCTTCTGTGACCTCACTGTTTTCAATACCCTGAACGATCGTATCCCTAGCAACAGTGCCATCCACCTGGCGAACAGCACACCTGCTCGGTACGCGCAACTTTTCGACCGTGTGCGCGGACATCGTTGGTTCAGCAACCGCGGAACCAGCGGCATTGATGGCTGCACGAGCACCGCCGTTGGCGCGTCCCACGCGACCCAGGAGCTCACCACGCTGATCACTGGAGACACTGCGTTCTGTTACGACAGCAACGCGTTCTGGAATGCACACCTTTCGCCCTTGCTTAAGGTGATCGTGATCGACAATGGTG
>Ga0105047_10017395_pt1 | contig 11213 bp, 6 predicted proteins | sample MAT04_FD_78384 | JGI IMG/M metagenome (GOLD analysis project Ga0105047, IMG submission 78384) | Freshwater microbial communities from Lake Fryxell liftoff mats and glacier meltwater in Antarctica - MAT-04 (megahit assembly) | ecosystem: Environmental > Aquatic > Freshwater > Ice > Liftoff... | reverse complement strand
TGTCGGGGGATGAGTCGTGGCACGCGATCGCCTTCCGGGGGAGTTCACGCGAGCGCCGGACGGAACCTGACGCGAGCGGGGACGAGGGAACGAGGGGTGTCCGCCGGGCGACAGGCTACGTGCCCGGCAACGGCCGACGACGCCAGGCCCCGCGATTCGCAGCCGCACGACCACGCAGGGTGGTGGAATCACGCCATTGTTGACGTCGCAGGGCGTTCAAGCAGCACATCGGACGTGCCGACAACTGACGTGGCTCCGTCCGTCTTCGTCGTGTCCCTCGAACGTCGAGGATCGCTTGTCGGCGTCGGGGCGCCCAGAGCCCAGCACGGATGCTCCCATGACCTCTCCCACCGGTGACCCCACGAACCGACCTCGCGCCCGACCCGACGGTCGGTACGCGGGCGGGTACGCCGACGCATTCGCGGTCGCCTCCCCCGGTGGGACGGTCGCTGTGCGCGGCCTCGCCCTGTGCACCCTGGCCGTGGTCGCGGTCGCCGTCGTGGGCGGTCACGGCGACGGCACCCGTTCGGCATCACCCCGCCCGATCGACCTGATCGCCTCGGCGCTGCCCGTGGTGCTCGTCGGCCTGCTCGCCCTGGTCGACCACCATCGGCGCCGTTCGTGGATCGTGCTGGCGACGGCGCTCGGGCTGATGACCGGATCGCTCGTGTGGGCCGGATCGCTCGATCCACTGGCGGCGGCACGACCGTCCGACGCGATTCGCATCGGTGCCACGGCCGCGCTGGCGCTGGCACTCGCCCTCGTGACACGCAACATCGATCCGTCGTCGCTGCGCAGCGATCGACTCGACGGCAGCATCCTGGTGTTCGGCGCGAGCGCGGGCGCGGCGATGCTCTGGAACGGTTCGACGGCCGGGTTCTCCGGCGACGGGCAGGCGGCCAGGATCGCCGTCGCCGGTGCCGCCGTCGCCCTGGTGCTCGCCGCTGTCGTGGCATCGACGGTGTCGGCGATGCGCTACCGCCCGAGCCCTGCCGTGATGATGATGGCGGTCGCCACCGGCCTGTACCTCTCCGCCGACGTCACCCATCTGCGCAGTGTGCTGGAGACGGATGCGAGCGCGCTCGCCGGCACGACCGCTGTTCCGGGGATCATCGATCTCCGCCTCGTCGCCGGGATGCTCATCGCGACCGCCGCCTGGATCCCCCGCAGTACGCGCCGCGCCCACGGCGAACGACTCTCGCAGCTCCGGGTCATCCCCGTCGTGTTCAGCCTCGTCGCGCTCGTCATCCTCGCCGCCAGCATCGTGCACACCGTGAACATCGCCGCCTCGGTCTTGGCGCTGACCGCGCTGGCTGCGGTGATCCTGCGGACCGCGATCACCGTGCACGAACTGCACACCGGCAGCGAGAGCTTCCGCCTCGCCCGCACCGATGAGCTCACCTCGCTGATCAACCGCCGCGGGTGCCTCGAGGGCCTCGACCGGCTGATCGAGGTGGCACCGGGCAACCTGGCCGTGATGATCATCGACCTCAACGGGTTCAAGGAGGTCAACGACTCGCTCGGCCATCACGCCGGCGACGAGCTGCTGCGGCTGGTCGCCGACCGGTTCCGTCCGGTGATCGGTGACGCAGGGCTGCTCGCCCGCCTCGGCGGAGACGAGTTCGGTGTCGTGATCATGGTGCCCGACGAGCAGGCGGCGCTCGACGGTGCCGTGATGCTGCAGCGCTCACTCGACGATGCGTTCCTGGTCGACGGCCTCAGCGTGCGCGTGGGCGCGGCCATCGGCGTCGCGATGTACCCCACCCACAGTCGCACCCGTTCAGGGGTGCTGCGCAGCGCAGACGTCGCGATGTACGACGCGAAGTCGCGCCGGACGGCCGTGGAGATGTACCACCCCGCGAGCGACTACCAGACCCGGGAGAAGCTGCAGCTGCTCGAGGACCTCCGCCAGGCGATCGACCACCGGGGCCTGTCGCTCTACTACCAGCCGAAGGTGGGGTTGCGCGACGGCAAGATCACCAGCTCGGAGGCCTTGGTGCGCTGGGAGCATCCCACGCGGGGGCTGCTGCTTCCCGACGAGTTCGTGCCCCTCGCCGAACGGGCAGGCCTGGTGCCCGGACTCACACGTGCCGTCCTGGCCCAGGCGATCTCGTTCCACGCCGAGCGCTGCCCCCACGTCGGCGTGAGCGTGAACATCTCCCACCGCGATGTCGTCGACGACCGACTCGCCGACTACATCGCCGACCTCCTGGAGATCTACGGATACCCGGCCGACAAGCTGACGCTCGAGATCACCGAGACCGAGCTCGCCCACGATCCGGTGCGAGCCGCACGATCGATCGCGAACCTCCGCGCGGCGGGAATGCGCATCTCGATCGACGACTTCGGCGTGGGTTACTCGTCGATGGCACGACTGCTCGACCTCGAGGTCGACGAGGTGAAGATCGACAAGTCGTTCGTCTTCGCGATCTCGGACGATCCTCGGGCGATCGCGATCATCCGCTCGACGGTCGAGCTGGCCGCAGCGCTCGGCCTCGCAGTGGTCGCCGAGGGCATCGAGAGTGCCGACGTGCTCACACAGGTGATGCGCGCCGGCGTCGACGTGGGGCAGGGCTATGTGATCACCCGGCCGCTCACGGGCATGGACTACCTCGAGTTCCTGGGTGCACGCACGAAGGGCATCGCCCCGGCGCCCACCCGCCCGCCGGCGCTACCCACACGCGCCACGCACGGACCCCTCCCCGACTGAGCACCATCCGTCTCGAGCACCGACCTCTCGCAGCTCGTCACACCCTGTTGATCGCGAGCGCTGCGGCCGCGTCGCCGCCGTTCTCGTAGTACTCCATGATCACGGTGTGGGTGCCACGGGCGAGGCTGATCGTGCCGCGGGTGGTGGCGTACGAGCGGTGCCTCCAGGCGTCGATCACCAGGGCGCCGTCGACCCACACCCGGACGCCGTCGTCGGAGCCGGCGACGAACTCGTAGGTGCCACCGACGAAGGTCCACGTTCGAGTCCAGCGGATCGAGAAGGTGTCGTCGCCCACCTCGCTGTCGGGTGAGCCCGAGCCCCAGTCGTACTTCAGCGCCGACTCGTTCTTGCAGTCGACCATGGGACCGGACAGCGAGGTACCGTCATAGATCTCCATCGTCCACTTGTCGGCTTTGGGCTTCGGGCACGAGGCGGGGATGATCGGCGACCAGGTCAGCGTCGCTGCGGCGTCGCCGAAGTTCTCATAGGTCTCGTAGACGATCTCGTGGCCGCCCTCCGCGAGCTCGACGATCGCCTGGTGGGTCGTGTGCGACTGGTCGTACCAGCTATCGAGCACGAGCGTGCCGTCGACGTACAGCCGGAGGCCGTCGTCGGCGCCTGCCGTGAACCGGTAGCTCCCCGCCGTGAACGACACCTTCTGTGTCCACCGCGCCGAGAAGTTCTCGGGCTTCAGGCGCGGATCGGGCGAACCTTCGCCCCAGTCGAACGCGATGCTCGTGTCGTTGCGGCACAGTACGGCCGGACCGGTGAGCGTCATGTTGTCGAAGTACTCCCCCTTCCAACCGGTGATCGTGGGGCAGACGACGCCCGTCACGGTGAGTGCGTACGTGCGGGTGGCGGTAGCACCCGCTGCATCGCGGAGGGACACCGTCACCGTCGAGGTGCCGTTCGCCGTCGGCGTGCCCGACAGCTGTCCGCCGGTGCTCATGACGAGGCCCGCAGGCACCCCCGAGGCGGACCAGGCGAACGGCGCGAGGCCGCCGGACACGGCGAAGGTCGTGGTCGTGAAGGCGTTGCCGACGCTGCCGGCTGGCAGCGAAGCGGGGCTCGCGACGGCTGGTGCGGCCCGTACGGTGAGCGTGAACGAGCGGCCTGCAGTGGCACCCACGCTGTCGGTGACCGTGGCGACGATCGTGTACACACCTGCGGTGGTGGGTGCACCCGCGAGCACCCCGACGGTCGACATGGTGAGCCCCGGCGGCAGTCCGGCGGCCGACCAGGCATAGCCCGGAGCACCGCCAGATCCGGTCATCGTCGCCGACGAGGCGACTCCCACCTGGCCGTCGGCGATGGTCGGCGGGCCGTAGACGCTGAGTGCGCCGAGCGTGCAAGGGATCGCAGTCGTCCAGTGCGCGAGCGCGTAGCGACCGGAGGTGAGCCGAGCCGTGCGGGCCACCACGTCGCCCTCGATGGTGACGTTGTCGATCGTGACGGAGGCGTTCGGCGCCAGCATCGAGCCGTAGAACGAGCCGCTCACGTTCAAGGCGGTCGCGTTCGGGAAGTTCCACATGATCGCCGACTTGGTGCCGTTCTGCAGCGGTGTCCAGTAGCGGGCGGGCAGGGTGATGGTGCCGCTGTCGGTCACGTTGATGACGAGCGGCGTCGTCGCGTTCGCGTTGGTGGGGCCGTTCACGTTGCCCATCGCCGTGATCTGGGCAAGGGTGAGGTTCCACACGTTCAGCCGTCCCGACACCAGCGTGAGGGTGTAGTTCCCGAATGCCGACGTCACCGTGGGAGCCGCGATCGCCGGACATGTCGCCGGGTCGAGGACGGCGATGCTCGACGAGCTGGTACGGAAGTCGGCGAACGCGCTCGCGGTGTCGAACGCTCCGGGCAGGACGACCGGGTTCACCGTCTGGTTGCTCTGGTCGGCCGCCACGATCAGACGCGGCGTCGAGAAGTCGTCGATGACCCCCGCCGGTGCGAGGTGGACCCTCGTCCCCCATGTCGTGAGCGTGCCGCTGCCGAGGCCGCCGAGGTGCAGGAACCCGGTGCCGACGGTGAGCTGGTTCCCTCCCGCCGATCCGGCGAGATCGACCATGCCGCCCACCACGAGACCGGCAGGCTGCGCGGTGCGCACGAGCGTCGACGTCTCGATCGTGGCGACCGAGTGGTAGTTCCGGAACGTGAGGTTGCCACCCACTGCGGCGGCGCCGTCCATCCCGAACGAGCCGAGTGTGGCGTCGCCCTCGGTGACCAGCTGGAACCGCTGCGTCGGGGTGAACGGGTTCGAGGTGGTGCTGATCGCGGCGATGGTGGTGGTGTAGGCGCGGGTGGCCACACCGGCCGCAGTGTCGGCCACGGTGACGTTCACCGTGTACCGACCGGCGGCGGAGGGTGTGCCGCGCAGCTGTCCGGACGAGCTGAGCGTCATCCCGGCAGGCAGGCCGGACGCAGCCCAGCTGTACGGGGCGAGGCCACCGGTAGCGGCGAACGTGGTGGTGGCGAACGCGGTGCCGGCCTGACCGTCGGGCAGGGCGGCGGGGCCGCTGATCGACACCGGCACGCGGATCGTGAGCGGGAAGGCGAACCGACGGTGGACGCCCGTGGCATCGATGACCAATACCGACACGGTGAACGTGCCCGATGCAGTCGGCGTCCCCGCGATCGCGCCGCCAGCGGAAAGGGTGAGCCCGGTCGGCAGCCCGTCGGCCGTGTAGCGGTAAGGGGCCGTGCCTCCGCCGCCCACGATGGGCGTGGTGGGATAGGTGACACCCACCTGGCCCGCCGGCAGCAGGGTCGGCGTGGCGGCGAGCGTGGGGATCGGCAGGCCGAGACGAGGCGCACCCCTACCGGCGATCGCCACCTCGGCAGCGACCACCCCGCCGACGTGCACAGCCGTCGACGACGACAGGGTCATCTTCGCCGACGGTGCGTACAGCACCCCGCGGTAGGTGCCGATGGCGTCGCCACCGATCGAGACGCCGTCGGTGCCGCCGATCCAGACGAGCAGGTTCGCATAGTCCCCCGTCGTCGCAGCCGTGAGGTCGACGCTCGCAGCGGGGTCGATGACGAGACGACCGGACGGCAGATACCAGAGCACTCCCGTCCCCGAAACGACGGCATCGGCGGTAAGGGTGAGGCCAGCGCAGAACACGTGTCTGCCGGGCGAGAACGAAATCGTGCCCGACAGCACCACGCGAGCGGTGTGCACGACCACGGCCTCGTCGTCGGGGCTCGCCCCTGGCCTCAGGCGGCTGCTGCGCGTGCAGTCGTCGGTGGGCGGCAGCAGGCTTTCGTAGGGGTCGGACACGCCTAACAGGATCGACGTCGTCCCGCTCGCCGCCAGCAGCGTCTGATCACCGGCGACGGGCGATGCCCCGCAGTTCGCGCTCACGATGACGCCACCGAGCACGGTGACGGTGCCGGTGCCAACGAGGTCGAGCACGGGGCACGCGCCGGTGGCGCTCTGCTCGCCGAGTACGAGCAGTGGCACGGGCGCCGCACGGTCGGTGCCCGGCAGTACCTGCAGACCGCCGCGCAGCGACGCCGTGAGGGTGAATTCGCTCGGAGTCCGTGTACCGGTACGGACGCTGAGCGCGATGGTGGCCGGTTCGCCACCACATGCCGGATCGGGACTGCACACGGCGACCACCGAACCGATCTCGCGGCCGAGGACGAGGTCGACGGAACCCGCGGCATCGCAGCTCCGCCGCACGAGCCCGCCATCGGGGTGGAGTGACCATGTGGTGACGGCGCGGATGTCGGTGGTGGCCGAGCGATCGATCCACGAGAAGCGCACGACGAACTCACCGTCCTGGGTGCACCCGCCCCAGTCGGCACCCCCGCTCGCCACGCCGACGCCTGCGCCCGACTCGACTCGTGCCGTCGCCGGATCGGTGCCCGCTGCCGCCTGCGCGTCACGGTAGAGATAGGTCGCGATCAAGGCCTGATCGGTCGACGACGCCACCATCTCAGTCGTCGAGTCGACTGCGTTGAGCGAGGTGATCAGGCTCGACACGATCACACCGGCCACGATGCCGCTCAGCACGACGGCGATGACGATCTCGACCAGCGTGACGCCGGCGTCGCGAGCGTTCCGCCGTGAGATGCGCGGTGCACTCACTGGAGCACGCTCCACGACTGCACGTAGGTGCGGGTCACGTCACCGGTGGTGGCCTGTTCGAAGTTCACCTGGGCGCGTACGATCACCTCGTCCTCGGTACATGGCGCTCCGAGGTCGAAACAGGCCGAGAACACCACGTTGCGCTGTGCCACCAGTTCGCCGGTCTCGGTGCGCACCACCCCGCACACGTTCTCCCAGTCGACCCTGATCCTCAGTTGGTTCAGCTCCGACGTGCTCGCCCCGGCAGAGGCTTCGCACGAGCCGTCGCCGGTTCGGTCGAGGAATCGCACCGACGTGATCGCCTCCTCGACCGCACCGTCGGCGGCGTACTGCCGGTCGCGTACCCCGGCGAGCGAGATCCGGTTGAAGTTGCTCGAGGTCACCATGGCCGACAATCCCGCCGCGATCGCCCCGATCAGTACGACGAATCCGATCGCCATGATGAGCGACGCACCCCGATCACGCTCGAGGCCTCGTTCGGGGCCGCTCACGGCGTCCTCACGACGACGGTGATGGCCTGGCGGACGCCGCCCGGCGCCACGACGGACACCTCGATCCGCCGCGAGTCACGCACGTCCGGGCACGAGGTGTCGTCCGGTGAGAACGCGACGACGAACCCGGCGGGCACGACGAGGTCGGTCCTCAACGAGGCACCGGCAGTGCACTCGCGCGCTGCCGATTTCAGGGCCTCGGACGCGTTGCGGAGCACGGTGTCGGACTCGACACCGACCCGATGGGCGTTACCGGCGCCCGCCACGCTGGCGAGGCCGGACACGAGCGCGGTGATGGTGATCCCGATGATCATCACCGTGAGGACGATCTCCACGAGCGACTCGCCCCGATCGACCGCCCGTGGGCGAGGTCGATCGAGGCGAGTGCTGGGGGATCGCCGCCGGTCTCGGTTGAGTCGACACCTCATGGCCAGGGCGGTCGTCAGCGCCGACGCCGCAGCGGGCGGTCGGCGCCTCCGACGATTGGGATCAGGCGCAGACGAAGGTCGGCTGGGCGCCGGCCACGCTGGGCGTCATCGTGAGGGTCCAGCCCGACCCGGTGGCGACGTTGCCGATCGCGCTGGGGCCGACGACCGAGGTGTTCAGGGTGACACCGCTCGGCAGCGACAGCGAGGGCGGGACGCCCCCGGTCATCGCCAGTATCGTGGCGGGCCAGGCACTGTTGTTCGAGCTGTAGTGCACGACGGAGCCGGCCTTGGACGCGTCGAGTGACGCCGCGCACGCGGCCTCGGTGCCCTTGCTGGTGAGGTTGCCGACACCGACGACCACCACGGCCGACAGGATGCCGACGAGCACGATCGCGATGACGATCTCGACGAGGGTGAAGCCGCCGTCACGGGTGCTGCGAAGAGCAGCGGGCTGAGGATCGGGGATGAGTTCCATGGGGACGATCTGCTTTCGTGTCGCGGCGCCGCCGGACGGCGACTCGGTGAGGTGTTGGTGGTTCAGGGGTGTTTTCGGGTGTGTGCTGCACACCGGGTGATCACCGGTGACACCACGGGGGATGGCACTGGTGATCTGTCCGGCGACGGAGCGCCGATGCACGGAGGCTGACGGCACGAATCGGTCTCACGGCGTCTGGATCTGGCCGAAGACGCTGTACATCGCCGAGACCTGGGCGATCGCGACGAAGCCGACGAGGCCGCCGACGAACATGATCACTGCGGGCTGGAACAGCTCGGTGGCCTTCTTCATGTGGAAGGTCACCTCACGCTCGTAGTACGCGGCGGCTTTGGCGAGCTGGATGGCCAACGTGCCGGTCTTCTCACCGACGCGGATCATCTGCCGGGCAGCGACGGGGAACATCTCACTCTCGACGATCGGTGCGGCGAGGCCGCCACCGCGGATGAGCGTGTCGCGCACCGCCTGCATCCGGCCGATGAACACCGTGTTGTTCGTGCTCACTGCCGACATCTCGATCGCATCCGGCAGGGGCACACCCGACTTCGCGAGCGCAGCCAGCACACGGCAGAACCGTTCGAGGGAGATCATGTGGAACAGTGGGCCCACGACGGGCAACCGCATCAGCAGCCGGTCACGGCGACGCTTGCCGTGGGCTCCACCGATCAGGGCGAACGCCGCGATCAGCATCGCCAGGCCGCCGGCGACGAGGAACGGCAGGTTGCCGGTGAGGAAGTCGGTCGACGAGAGCAGGAGCCGCGTCGGCAACGGCAGTTCCGCACCGAGGCTGCGGTACATGCCGGCGAACTTCGGCAGCACGAACACCGACATCACCACCATCGCGACCACGGTCACCGCGAGCACCACCGTCGGGTACGTGAGGGCCGAGCGCACCTGGCGCTTGGCCATCATGTCGCGATCGAGGTAGATCGCGAGCTGCTCGAGCACCTCGTCGAGCCGACCGGTGAACTCCGCCGAACGCACCATCGCCCGGTAGTAGGGCGGGAACACCGACGGATGGGCTGCCACGGCCTCGGAGAAGCTGCCGCCACGCTGCAGGGTCGCGTGCATCTGCTGCACGACCTTGCGCATCTCGGCGTCGCCCGACTCCTCGCCGACGATCTCGAGCGCCTCGAGCACCGAGATGCCGGCCTCGACGAACGACGACATCTGCCGCGAGAACGACATCACCACGTCGGGAGTGACCGTTCGGCCGTACTGGCGCCGCCAGAACGGTGCCGGTGCCCCCGACTCGCCGCTGCCGGTCCGGCGCGACGAGCCAGATGACGGGCCAGATGACGGGCCAGATGACGAGGAACCGACCGAGGTCTCACCGGTGCGACGGCCCCGCGCGGTGGGCACACGGCGATCGGTGTCGACGGGGGCCTGCTCACGACGGCGGGTGAACCACCGCCGCTCGGCGACCGGTCGCTCGGGATGCCCACTGCGTCCGCCGCTCGACACCGTGATCGGCGGTATCGGGGCCGTGCCGACCTGTGCGACGACGTTCAGCGCGGCGAGAGGGACCAGCGGCGCAGCGGGCGCGACAGGCGCCACAGGCGCGACAGATCCAGCGGGCTGCGGATCTGCTTCGTCACCTCCAGCCATGATGGCCCGACCTCCTCGTCGGCCGGCGCCCTCTGCTGTGCGAACCGGTCGAGGGTGATCGTCCGGGGGTCACCCGCTGCGGCAACCATCCGGCGCGTTCGCGACATCGGGGGACGATCGGGGGAGTGAAGCGGCTCCGCAGACAGCACGACACCGATCCACGACCGACGAGCGACGTCCCCACGCCATCGGCACAGGTGACCGCCATGATCGAGATGGGCCAGCGCGCGCGCCTGGGCGATGTGCTGGTCTCGGAGAACCTCGTGATGCCCGACCAGCTGTCGGCGGCGCTGAACCTGCAGCAGGAGTCGGGTCGCCAGCTGGGGGCGATCCTGGTGGAGCAGGGTCTGCTCGACCAGCGCGTGCTCACACAGGCGCTCGCGACCCAGCTCGGCCTGCCGACGATCGACCTCCGTCGCGAGCGGCCGACCGACGAGGCGCTCACCATCGTGCCCGAGGCGACCGCCCGCGAGTTCGACATCATGCCGATGCGCATCCACGACGGCGTGCTCGACGTGGCCATCTCGAACGGATCCGACCCGGCGGTGCGCGAGGCGCTCGGCCGGCTGCCGGTCAGTGCGGTGAACATCCACCTCGCTCCCCCACAGGACGTCCAGTTCGCGCTCAACACGCACTACCGCCTGCTCACCTCGGTCGACGACGACGTGCAGCAGTTCTGGGCCGAGGCCGCGCCGCTCGACAACGTGGTCGAGGTGAGCAGCAACGACGCGCCGATCATCCAACTGGTGAACAAGATCGTCGCCCAGGCGTTGCGCGACCGGGCCTCCGACATCCATGTCGAACCCACCGACGGTCGGATGCGCATCCGCTACCGGATCGACGGTGCGCTCCGCGAGGTGTTGAGCCTGCCGGCATCAGCCGGGCCCGAGCTGGTGAGCCGGATCAAGATCATGGCGGAAATGGACATCGTCGAACGCCGGCGCCCGCAGGACGGCCAGTTCCACATGAACCTCGACGGCATCCCGCTCGACGTGCGTGTGGCCACCGCATCGACGATCTGGGGCGAGACGGCGGTGCTCCGCCTGCTCGACAAACGACGGTCGATGAAGCAGTTGTCGGAGCTGGGCATGCCGGGCGACAGCTACGAGCGCTACCTCTCGATCGTGCACAAGCCCTACGGCATGATCATCTGCAGCGGCCCGACCGGGTCGGGCAAGACGACCACGCTGTATGCGACGCTCGCCGAGATCAGCCGCAGCGAATTGAACGTGATGACGATCGAGGATCCGGTCGAGTACGTGTTCCCGGCGGTGAACCAGATGCAGATCAATCCTCAGGCCGAGGTGACGTTCGCGACCGGGCTGAAGTCGATCCTGCGCCAGGACCCCGACGTGATCCTCGTCGGTGAGATCCGCGACCAGGAGACCGCCCGCAT
>Ga0105047_10017394_pt1 | contig 11213 bp, 11 predicted proteins | sample MAT04_FD_78384 | JGI IMG/M metagenome (GOLD analysis project Ga0105047, IMG submission 78384) | Freshwater microbial communities from Lake Fryxell liftoff mats and glacier meltwater in Antarctica - MAT-04 (megahit assembly) | ecosystem: Environmental > Aquatic > Freshwater > Ice > Liftoff... | reverse complement strand
TTTCCTTCCCATTCTGCTAAAAACTGCGTAAGGAAATCTTCCATGTATTGGTGACGAGCTTGCGCTATTTGTTTCCCAGTTTTGGTATTCATTTTGTCTTTTAACAATACGAGTTTTTCATAAAAATGATTCAGTGTTGGCGCTTGAGACTTTTTATATTCTTCTTTACTCATATTCATTTTTGGAGCAATTTCAGGATCATAAATCGGTCTGTTTTTAAATCCACCATAGTTGAACGTTCGTGCAATTCCAATCGCACCAATAGCATCTAATCTGTCGGCATCCTGGACAATTTCTAATTCTTTGGAAATGAATTTATTAGAGAAATTTCCGCCTTTAAACGAAATGTTTTCGATGATGTTTATCACGTGTTGTATTATCATTTCATCAACGTTTTGAGCTTCCAGAAAAGTTCGTGCAGTTCTTGGGCCAACAGTTTCATCACCTCCCGAAGCGTCGGGATGAAATTTACTATCCGCAATATCGTGAAGTAAAGCTCCGAGCTGAATAACTGTTAAATCACAATCTTCTTCTTTGGCAATTAAAAGTGAATTTTTGTAAACCCGCTCAATGTGAAACCAATCGTGTCCGCCTTCGGCATTTTTGAGTTTTTCTTTTACAAACGAAATGGTTGTGTCAATTAGAGTCATCTTTATGGGTTTAAAAAAATCCTTTCGGTTAAAAAGGATTTATGGTCAATTATCAAAAGGTAATTATCTTAACACTGCTGGTTCGACCCATTTGAAAATTGTTGATTCAGCTGGAATCACCAATCTTTCGGATACTTTTGCCATTCTGCCTGGAAGTTTCATGAGATAATCTCGTGCTTTTTCGGCTTCATCTGTCAATCCCGAAAGCTTTTCAATTTCCCATTTTTCAATTAATTTCTGCATAATGTCAACATAATCAGCAGCTGTGTAAACTCCGATGCGCTGTGCAGAATCTGAAAAATTTAAAAATGCTGAACTTATTTTTTCACCTGATTCTCGCAAGAATTGAGCAGGCATTACAATTTTCTGTTTCATCATATAGTTAAAAGCCAAAAGCATTTCACTTGGATCAACTTTGAAAATTTGAGTTACGAATTCACTGTAGGCATGGTGATGACGCATTTCATCGCCAGCAATCATTTTACAGATTTTAGATAATTTTTTGTCTCCATATTCTTTCGCAATCTGAGAAACTCTGTTATGTGAAATGTAAGTTGCTAATTCTTGAAAACTTGTATAAACAAAGTTTTTGTACGGATCACGTCCGGTACCAATATCAAATCCATCAGCAATCAAATATTGCGTAGTTATTTCAACTTCGCGCATATTCACACGACCTGACAAATACAAGTACTTATTTAATAAATCTCCGTGACGGTTTTCTTCACTTGTCCATTGACGCACCCATTTTGACCATCCGTTTCTTTCCACATTATCAATCCCTTCAACATCCATCAACCAGGACTCGTAAGTTGGTAAAGCTTCTTCTGTTATAGTATCTCCTACAAGTGTGACCCAAAAATCGTAAGGCAAGTCTTTAGCAATTTCTCGTAGTTCTTTTACTTCTTCAAAAAAGTTTTCGTTCTCAGAATTGGGTAAAAAATCTGATGGCTGCCAAATTTTTTCAGCAGGAATCAAATAGTCTTCCATGAAACCTTCAACTTTATTTTCTAGAAACTGCATTACCTCTAGACGTAGATTTTTTATTGACATTTTATCGAAATTAAATTTTAATAGATTGGGTTATTGATTTTTCTGTGTTCTCCATTAATTCCTCAAAAGAAATTGATGCAACTGGTATGGCATCGTGAATTATAAATTGCAAATGATTTCCCAATCCCATAGGGAAAGCGCCAAATTTAACCATTTTCCATGAATTATTAATAGTAATTGGCACAACATAAGCAGAAGGAGCATATTTACATAAGATTTTTAGACCGCTTTGAGCAAATACTTTTGGCTTCCCGTCCTTACTTCTAGTTCCTTCTGGGAAAATAACAGCTGAGCGTTGATACTTTTCGATGTATTGTCCCAAACTTTTTATTATTGGAATAGCTTGTTTTGGATCTTTTCGGTCAATTAAAACTGAGCCTCCATGTCTCAAATTATAGGAAACGCTTGGAACTCCCTTTCCGAGCTCATTTTTACTTACGAACTTGGTGTGAAATCGTCTCAAATACCAAATTATCCCTATGATGTCATATAAACTTTGATGATTAGCAACAAATATTATCGGAACATTTTTTGGAATTGTATCTCTATTTTCAAAAGAAAATCTTGTTCCTAAAAGATTTGTGCATCTCGTTAAAAAAAAATTCAGGTAATCAACACTTTTTTTGTGTGCCTGATACCCAAAAATGTTTAAGCACACCCATTGAATTGGGTGAAAAATTACCAAAAATAATCCAAAGCTGAGATAATAAACCACCGAAATTGGATATGAAATAATCTTTTCCATAGCATTAAAATAGATAACAAAAATAATCAAAAATCAAAGCATGTAAAACAAAACAGCGTTAAAAACAATTTATAATTTTCAAAAATATACACTTTTTCTATCCCGATTTAAAATGTCGATGCCCTAATTTTACCACTTGATACTGTATGTAGGTTCTATGAAAATATTTTGTTCAAAACTACTCTGATTTGTATCCGAATAACATCAAAAAAAGCATTATTTTTATGCCACAAAATTTATAAAAAATGAGTTCAGAAAAAGAAGCAAAATTAAAAGCATTACAATTGACGCTTGATAAATTAGACAAGGCATATGGCAAAGGAACCGTAATGAAAATGGGTGATAAAGCTGTAGAAGAAGTAGAAATAATTCCATCTGGTTCGCTTGGTTTAGATTTAGCTTTAGGTGTAAATGGATACCCAAGAGGAAGAGTTATTGAAATATACGGACCGGAATCTTCAGGAAAAACAACTTTGACATTGCATGCCATTGCAGAAGCTCAAAAAGCAGGCGGAATAGCGGCATTTATTGATGCTGAACATGCATTTGATAGAAATTATGCACAGAAATTAGGTGTCGATATAGAAAACTTAATCATTTCTCAGCCAGATAATGGTGAACAAGCTTTAGAAATTGCTGAAAACCTAATACGTTCTGGAGCTATTGATATCGTTGTAATTGATTCCGTCGCAGCATTGACTCCAAAAAGTGAAATTGAAGGTGAAATGGGAGATTCTAAAATGGGATTACATGCACGTTTGATGTCACAAGCTTTGAGAAAATTAACTGGAACTATAAGCAAAACAAATTGTACTGTCTTCTTCATCAATCAGCTAAGAGAAAAAATTGGAGTTATGTTCGGTAATCCAGAAACAACAACTGGTGGAAATGCCTTGAAATTTTATGCTTCGGTTCGTTTGGATATTCGTCGTTCCTCTCAAATAAAAGACGGTGAAAATGTTATTGGCAACAGAACGAAAGTAAAAGTGGTTAAAAACAAAGTAGCTCCGCCATTTAAAACCGCTGAATTTGATATTATGTACGGTGAAGGCGTTTCAAAAACAGGTGAAATTCTTGATTTAGCAGTTGAATTTGAAATAGTCAAAAAAGCCGGTTCTTGGTTTAGTTACGGCGAAACAAAACTAGGTCAAGGAAGAGATGCTGTGAAAGTCTTAATTAAAGATAATCCAGAATTAGCAGATGAACTCGAAAAGAAAATAAAACAGCTGATCAAAGAGAACAATGCTTAAAAAAAATTCACGCTTTTGGCGTGTTTTTTTTTTATACTACGCAACCATTTATATGAATAATCATCTTTGCAGAAAAGAAATTACAGTCATGAAAAAAATCATTTCCCTTTTTGCGCTTTTATTTATTCTAAATTCCTGTTCTACAGATAATGAAGAATCTTTTTCATTTCAATTATTGAAAATTGACAGTGTTGACATTCCAACTGAATTTATATTAGGTCAAACCTATCCAATAACGTTACATTATACTTTACCATCTTCTTGCCATTTTTTTAATACAATGTATTACGACAAAAATTTAAACGTGCGGAATATTGCCATTGAAAGCGCTGTTGTAAATAGAAATGATTGTATAGAAACTCCAACTCAAACTAGAACATACACTTTTGACTTTGAGGTAACTAGTAATGGTGGTTCTTATATTTTTAAATTTTATCAAGGAAAAAATGAAGCTGGCGAAAATATATTTTTAGAATATGAAGTGCCTGTTAGTAATTAGAAACAATCAATTTTTGAAAATTGGATATAAATCAACTCATAAATGATTGCAAAAAAAATGATAGAAAAGCACAAGAACAGTTGTACCGATTATATTCGCCAAAACTGTTTGCCGTCTGCTTAAAATATTCACGCAATTACACTGAGGCACAAGACAATTTACAAGATGGTTTTTTAATAATTTTTAATAAAATTGAGCAATTTTCCTTTAAAGGTTCTTTTGATGGCTGGCTAAAACGCGTTATGGTCAATAACGTTTTACAACAATATAGAACCCAAACATTTTTGAGTTTGGTTAATGAAAACGTTCCCGAACATGCTGAGATCGAAATAGACGACGATAATATATCTTTAGATTACTTATTGAAGATCATTCAAGAATTACCAGACAGATATAGATTAGTGTTCAATTTGTATGTAAATGATGATTTTTCACATGCCGAAATTGCCGAAATGCTTTCGATAAATATCGGAACATCTAAATCAAATTTATCTCGTGCCCGAATGATTTTAAAAGAAAAAATAGAATTACATAAAAACGAAGAAAGGAAACCATTTCCTTCTGCAAAATGAGTGAAAGAAAAAACATAGATCAGATTTTTCAACAAAAATTTAAGGATTTCGAGGTTACTCCTCCTCAAAATTCTTGGGCGAATATTGAAGCAAGACTTGATCGCAAAAAGAAAAAAAGAATAATCCCATTTTGGTGGAAACTATCCGGAGTTGCAGCTGTTTTTGTAATTGGATTTATGATTTCAAAATCGATTTATGATGTTAGTACTACGGTTGTTAATCCAGTCGTGAACCAAGGAAAATCTAGCAAAACAACTTTAGATGGCGCTGACAAAAATGCCGAGAAAACAAACGAGCAAATCAAAACAAAAAATGATGTTGCCAATGAAAAAAATTCAAGTAAAACTCAAGTTGAAGTTGCTAATCAAAGCGAAAAAGGAGAAAATAATAGCGACGATAGCAAAATTGGCAACTCAGTTGCAACTGAAAATAATTTTGGCAAAACAGCAAAAGCGAACGTACAAAAAGGAACTGAAATTAACTCTTCCAGCGGTATCATAGCCAAATCTTATGAAGTTAAAATTGCCGCTGAATCTGAAGGAAAAAATAAAATTAAAAAAACTTTTACTTCTTTGGGATCACATGTTGTTGAAAAAAAACCAGCCAATAATTCTTCTTTGAAAAACGAATCTACTTTTGAAAAAGACACAGAAATTGGCATTGAATCTGCTTTTAAAAAACCACAGAATCACGTAGCATTAAACTCCGAAAGCAGTAAAAAAAACTATAATGCAACTCTTGAAAAAGAGCCTAAATATCGCGAACAGACAAATCAAATTGCTCAGGAAACGGTCGGCAAAAATTTAAAAACATCAGGTGATATCAAAAACTTTAATCCTGATGCTTTAAAAGAAGAGTCTATTTCGAAAATCGTTACACAGGAAACTGTGATAAAAGTAAACGACACTGCTGCTAAGAACAGTGTTGTTGTCAATGCGTTGGAAGAATTGCTAAATGAAAAAGAAAGCAAAACAAAGCAGGAATCTAAAAGAAACAGGTGGCAAGTACTATCAAATGTTGCCCCTGTTTTTTTGGGTTCAATTTCCAACGGATCTCCTATTGACTCAACGCTTAGTACTAATTCTAAATCTTACAATACCAATGTTGGCTTTGGTGTTGGTGTAAGTTACGCTGTAAATAAAAAGCTTTCTGTTCGAACAGGCTTAAACAAATTCAATGTAAGTTATAACACTAATGATATCTCATTTTTCTCTGCAATTCAGGCCAAGACCATGAAAAACATTAACCCAATTGCTTCAAGTGCTAACATCCAAATACAAAGTAACGTTGCCACTAATACACAAATAAGCTCAGAAACTGCATTCTTGCCGTTCGAAAATTCGTTCGTTAATGCAAACACAGGCTATTTAAAACAAGAAATGGGTTACCTAGAAATACCTGTCGAATTGACGTATAATTTACTGGACAAGAAATTTGGAATTACAATCATTGGTGGATTTAGTACGCTTTTGCTTCAAGACAACAGTCTCGAAATTATCTCTCAAGGCCGTGAAACCTTGCTAGGCGAGGCTAACAATTTAAGTGATGTTCACTTTAGCACCAATGTCGGTTTGGGGATTAAATATGGATTTATGAAATCTTTTGAATTCAATATTGAACCAATACTAAAATATCAATTAAATACTTTTACTGATAACGCCGGAAATTTCAAACCTTACATCTTTGGGATTTACAGCGGAATCAGCTACAAATTTTAGTTTGTTACTTTTTTAAAATTAGTTGAGTTCATGGTATTACTTTTTAGTAATAGCTGGAAAAGAGTTCCAACTTTTGGGACTCTTTTTTATTTGTTAAATTCCTGAAGCTGCTTCAAAATAACCTGACGAACTTCCTCCTTGACCGTTTTCCTATACTCTGGTTTTTGATTTTTTGTTTCAAAAAACCTTAGGATTCTTACACGCATTTCACCCGGACTTCCACTGAAGAAACTATATGAAAAACGTTTTTTATTGTCCGCGAAAGTTATAGGAACAATGGGAAGACCATGTTCAATGGCCAAACGGAAGGCGCCGTCTTTAAACTCATCCAAGATTATTGAATCATCAGATGGAACTCCGCCTTCTGGGAAAATACAAATGCTATATCCTTGATTGATTTTTTTTTGTGCTCTATCAAAAACTTCCATTCTGCTTTTTGAACTTCCGCGATCAACCAAAATACAAGTTCTTTTATAAAAAAATCCAAAGAGTGGAATTTTAGCCAACTCTGTTTTTCCAACAAAAACAAAAGGATTTTTTACAACAGAAAGCATCAGCATGATGTCGGTCATCGAAGTATGATTAGATACAAACATATAACTTTTACGTTCGATGATTTCTTGGTCAGATATTATTTTTGGGGAAAAACCCATTCCGAAAAGAATGACTTTAGCCCAAATTCTTGCCATCACAAAAAAGTAAGGATACCATTTTTCTTTAAGAATTGAAACGAAAAGAAACGGAAACATAATAATAATAGGAAGCCCCATCAAAAAATAAAACCAGATACGATAAAGTGTCCAAAAAACAATTTTAAATACTCTCATGTTGTCAAATGTAATGAAAGCTATGCTAATTTTAATACAAACGCTTAACTTTGCGATTGAAACTAAAATACTATGTCAAAAATATTAACTGGAATTCAAAGTACAGGAACGCCGCACTTAGGGAATTTATTAGGCGCCATCTTTCCCGCGATCGCATTATCCAAAGATCCCAAAAATGAATCATTTCTGTTCATTGCTGACTTACATTCGATTACACAAATAAAAAGCGGTGATGAACTTCGTCAAAACACGTACAGCACTGCTTGCGTTTGGCTTGCCTGCGGATTAGATGTTAACAAAGTGATTTTTTACCGTCAGAGTGATGTGCCCCAAACGGCCGAACTATCTTGGTATTTAAGTTGCTTTTTTCCGTTTCAGCGTTTAACATTAGCGCATTCTTTCAAGGATAAAGCTGATCGATTAGATGATGTGAATGCTGGTTTGTTTTCGTATCCAATGTTGATGGCTGCTGATATTTTATTATATGACGCCAATTATGTACCCGTTGGAAAAGATCAATTACAGCACATCGAAATCACTAGAGATGTTGCTTCACGCTTTAATCACCAAATGGGAGAAACTTTCGTAATACCAGAGGCAAAAATTGAAGAAGAAACAATGTATGTTCCGGGTACTGATGGTAAGAAAATGAGTAAATCCCGCGGAAATCTTATTAATGTTTTCTTGGAAGATAAACCGTTGCGCAAACAAATAATGAGTATTGAAACCGATAGCGCCGCATTAGAAGATCCAAAGGATCCGGAAATGTGTAAAATATTTGATCTCTATAAACTATTAGCAAACGAAGAACAAATTACCCAAATGAGAATCAAATATTCCAATCTAAATCGAGATTTTGGTTACGGACATGCCAAACAAGCATTATTTGAACTCATCACCTTTAAATTCAAAATTGAAAGAGAAAGATATAATTACTACATGAACAATTGGCCAGAAGTTGATGCTTTATTACAACAAGGAGCTGCAAAAGCTGGACTAATTGCTGATGGTGTTTTACAAAAAGTAAGAGTAAAATTAGGATTTAAATAAACTTAAACTGCTTCAAATAATTTTCCTGGAAGAGGACGAACAACTCCTTTCAATTCCATATTCAAAAGAAGTGTTGAAATCCTGAAAATTGGAAATTCACATTCTAGTGCAATAATATCTAGCAGTTTTTTTCCGTTTTTTTGAAGGTAATCATAAACTTTTTGTTCGTCAGTGTCTAAAACAACGAACAGCTGTTTTTGAACCGTTTTGGTCTCTTTCGTTTCTAATTCCCAGTTTAAAATATAAATCAAATCAGTAGCCGAAGTCATTAAATTTGCCCGTTGTGTTTTAATTAGAGTGTTACAACCTTGACTGAATTTGTCGGTAGTTCTTCCTGGCACAGCAAATACATCCCGATTATAGTCATTCGCAATCATAGCCGTGATTAACGAACCGCCTTTTTCGGCGCTTTCAATTACAATAGTAGCTTCGCTGATTCCGGCCACAATTCTATTTCTCTTGACGAAATTTTCTTTTTCAGGATTAGATGTACTCCAGAACTCCGTTAGAAATCCACCATTTTCTTCCATTTTGGCGATGTACTTTTTATGCGTCTTAGGATAAATCTGATTCAGTCCGTGTGCCAAAACTGCGATGGTTTGCAATTCACAATCTATAGCTGCTTGATGCGCAACAATATCAGCACCATAAGCAAATCCGCTCAGAATTATTGGATTAAAAACGGCTAACTCTTCTATCAGTTTTTTACAAAATGTCGTTCCATGAGAAGTGATTTCGCGTGTTCCGACAATACTGATAACTTTCCGATTTTCCAGCTTCTGATTTCCAGATGCAAATAGGACAACCGGTCCGTCAATACAATGCTTTAATCGTTCCGGATACTTCTCATCAAAATAAAAAAGAACGTTGATTTTTTCATTTTCAATAAACCGAAGTTCTCTTTCTGCCTTTTCGAAAACACTTTTATCTTTTAATTTTTTGATCAAATTATCGCCAATTCCATCAATGGATTTTAGATAGTTCGCTTTTGCACTAAAAACATTTTCAGCTGAACCGCAATGATTTATAAGTTTTTTGGCCACAATGTCTCCAATTCCTTCTACTCGGGTTAGCGCCAAAATGTGTAAAATTTCTGTTGTGCTCATATAGGTTATTTACTACGCAAATTAGTAAATTTTTATCTGAATTGTTAATAAATAGTGTAAATAATTTATTGATACCATTATTGTTTATTTAATTTTGTCGACATGAAGATTGAACAATACATTTCCCAATTATTATATCGTTATCAATGCGTCACCGTTCCTGCTTTTGGTGCGTTCTTGACTGAGTTTCAATCTGCGCAATTAGATGAAAGCTCACATTCGTTTTATCCTCCAAAAAAGATGGTTACGTTTAATCCATTTCTTAAAAACAATGACGGATTATTGGCAAATCATTTGGCGGAATCTGAAAAAATCTCATACGAAATTGCAGTAAACATTATTCAGAATGAAGTTTCAGACTGGAAAGCGAAAATTCAGGAATTTGGAAATTTCTCTATTAAAAACGTCGGCAATTTTTCAGTAAACGCAGAGAATACGATAGTTTTTTTTCCAACGGATCAAATCAACTATATGAAAGAATCTTTTGGATTGAGTTCGTTTATTTCTCCTGCTGTCAAACGCGAAATTCATTTTGAAATTGACAAAGAAGAAGTTCATCAACTTGAAGATGAAGCTCCGATTCTTTTCATTCCAGAAAGAAAAAGAAATTCTGTTCCATTAAAATACGCCGCAGTTTTCCTTTTATCTGCCGGAATTCTTGGCGCTGCCGCAACATTCGGTTATAATTTTTACGAAAATAAAATCGCAGCAGAAACACTTTTAGTAGAAACCAATGTTCAGAAAAAAGTAAATCAAAAAATTCAAGAAGCTACTTTTATTATTTCAAATCCGTTGCCGTCTGTTACATTGACAGTTCCGAGTGAAAAAGAAATGCCTTATCATGTGGTTGCAGGAGCATTCAGAATCGAGAGCAATGCAGAAGGCGCTTATCAAACACTTCTTAAATTAGGTTTTAAAGCCAAAAGGCTCGCGCCAAACAAACATGGATTATTCCCAGTGCTATACGGAAGCTACACTAGTTATTCAGAAGCACATCAGGCAATGAAAGACATTAAGAAATTAGACAACAAAGACGCTTGGCTTTTAGTAGAATCACTATAAAATTATCCTGAGAAATCAGGATTTTTTGTTTTCAGTAATTACCTTTGCCAAAAAAAGTATGAATCCAAAATTTCCTTCTGAATCATTGACTATTTTAACTGATTTAGTTTTACCAAGTGAAACCAATCCATTGAACAATCTTTTTGGTGGAGAATTACTGGCGCGAATGGATAGAGCCGCTAGCATATCTGCCAGAAGACATTCTCGCAGAATTACGGTAACAGCATCTGTAAATCACGTAGCTTTTAACCGTGCGATTCCGTTGGGAAGTGTGGTTACTGTTGAAGCTAAAGTTTCTCGTGCTTTTACTACTTCCATGGAAATTTATATTGACGTTTGGTTAGAAGATCGAGAATCGGGCATCCGAACTAAAGCTAACGAAGCCATCTATACTTTTGTAGCTGTTGATGAAACAGGGAACCCTGTGCCCGTTCCGCAAATTGACCCTCAAACTGAATTAGAAAAAACTAGATTTGAAGCTGCTTTACGCAGAAAACAATTGAGTTTAGTCTTGGCTGGGAAAATGAAACCACATGACGCGACCGAACTAAAAGCGCTGTTTTTATGATAAAAAAAGGTCAATAAATTATACTAAACCCAAAAAGTGTCTAGACTTTTTGGTGCAGTTTATTTTTGATGCGTTTTTCTTTTACATATTAAATAACCAACTCGCCGGATTGT
>Ga0105047_10017390_pt1 | contig 11215 bp, 9 predicted proteins | sample MAT04_FD_78384 | JGI IMG/M metagenome (GOLD analysis project Ga0105047, IMG submission 78384) | Freshwater microbial communities from Lake Fryxell liftoff mats and glacier meltwater in Antarctica - MAT-04 (megahit assembly) | ecosystem: Environmental > Aquatic > Freshwater > Ice > Liftoff... | reverse complement strand
GTCACGCGCCACGCTCGCGCGGCAGCTGCTCGCGGCGTCGACGTTTCGCGCACCGATGCGCCTCGCGGTGCCGACCCTCGTCGTCGTCGGCGGCCGCGATCCGCTGGCCGCGCCTGCGTGTGGCCGCGCGCTCGCGCAGCGCTTCGGCGCGCTGCTCGAAGAACACCCGGGCGCCGGCCACGACATCGGCACCGATGCGCCCGAGTGGCTCGCAGCGCGCGTCGGCGCATGGCTCGCGCGCTCGGCCGCCGCGACGACGCACGCGAGCTCCGCGGCGTAACATGAGCCAGCGATGAGCGAGCCGCCCGAACCCGCCGAGCCCTCGGCCGAAGCCGCAGAGACGCCGGCGACGCACGAGCGAACGAGCGTTCCAGCGGAGGTCGAAGCGACCGAGCGCGCGGTTGCGCGGATGCCGCGCGTGACCGCCGCTTGGGTGTTGCGCGGCGTGTTCCTCGCCGTGTTCCTCGCGTCGCCGGTGATCGCGATGCGCGTGCCGGTGATCCAAGAGTCGATCGTCTCGCTCGCGTACGCGCTGCGCGACGGTGGCGTGCGCGGCATCGCGATCTACTGGACGGTGTGCGCGCTGAGCGGTGTCGTCGCGGCGCCAGTGGTGATCTTCGCGGGCCTCGCCGGCTTCGCCTTCGGCCCGGTCGGCGGCGTCGCGGTGGCGCTCCCCGGTATCGCGCTCCATGCGATGACGGCGTTCCTCGTCGGGCGCACGTTTCTGCGCCGGCGGGTCGCGCAGAAGCTCGCCGGCAACGCGCGCTGGGCCGGCATCGAGGGCGCGCTGCGTGCGGAGGGATTCCGCATCGCCGTGCTGCTGCGCCTCACGCCGCTGATGCCGCAGAACCTGCTGAGCTACGCGTTCAGCGCCAGCCCGCTCACGTTTCCGCGCTTTGTGCTGGCGACGATCCTCGGCCTCGCGCCGATGGTGATCGTGCAGGCGACGCTCGGCAGCTTGGTACACAACGCGGCGCAGCTGGTGAGCGGGGAGCAGGACGCGACGCGCGGCCTGATCGTGCTGATCGGCAGCGCCGTAGTGACGCTCGGCGCGCTCTACGCGGTGACGCGCATCGCCTCGCGCGCGCTCGGCCGCGCGATGGCGCGCCACAACTCGGGCGACGCCGAAGACTGACGCGATGGCGCGTCGCGATCGTCCCAGATCGCAGAGCAGCCGCGGCGAGTCACGCGATCGACGAGGCCGCGCCTCAGGAAAGTAGGCGCGCGAGCTGCGCGTCGAAGCGCTCCGCGAGCGTCGTGAGGCTGCGCGCTTCGCTCAGCCGATGGCCTGCGTCGAGCAGCGTCAGCTCTGCGCGGGCCGTCTGTGCAAAGCGGATCGCGTTCGCGACGGGGACGACCTCGTCGCCCCAGCCGTGGACGACGACGACGTCGGGCGGCAGCGCGTCATAGCTCTGCACGTCGTAGCCAGGCGCATCGATGAACACTGCGGGCGCCATCAGAAAGAGCGCAGTGACGCTGAGCTCGCGGCAGGCGACGAGCGAGACATACGCGCCGAGGCTCGAGCCGACGAGCACCAGCGGCGTGCGGATCGCCTGGGCACTCGCGACCAGTCGCGCGACGCGATCGGCCGGCGTCTTGTCCGTGCGGTAGTCGATCGAGTCGACGCGCGCGCCGCGCTCACGCGCCACGTTCGCGAGGAGATCGATCTTGGTCCCGGTCGGCCCGGACTCTTGACCATGCGAGAAGACGACGTGCAGGTCAGGCATCGCGACACGCTCCAGCGGCTGAGAGCTGGTCACGAAATTCGTGACGAGCCCGAACGAGGCGCCGCGCTCAGGCGCGCTTCTTCGCCTTCAGCGCTTCGGTCTTCGCCTTGGCCGCCTCGCTCTTTTCCTTCGGCTTGACCAGCTTGATCGTCACGTTCGGATCGCGCGGATCGGGGTGCTTCACGGCGATGGTGAACTGCGGCGCGACGTCCTCGGCGATCTCGATCACCGTCGACGAGCGGGCGATGCGGATGCCGCCGACGTCACGGCTCTCGATGTTGCCGCGGCGGCAGACCATGGCGAGCAGGCGACGCGCGTCGGCGCCGTGCATCTCGCCCCAGTTGATGGTGAAGCTCGCCCAGCGACGGGCGCTGGTGTCGACGGCGGCGACGCTCTTACGCGCCGCAGGAGCGGCGGCGCGGGCAGGGGGTGCGTCGTCTTCGAGGACCCGCGGTGCGGGCGACGATGCGCTCGTGCGAGCGCGCGGCGTGCGCGGCGCGACTTCGACGGACGTCGTACGCGCAGTGCTGCGCACCGGTGCGGTGTACGGCTCGCGCGCGCGCGACGCATCACGCAGCTGGTCGCGTGGCTGATCGCGCGGCTGATCACGGGGACGAGGCCGCTCGCTCTCGCCCTCGCGCACCGAGCGCAGCTCGATCGGGTCGCGCAGCACGCGAACTGGACCCGGTGGGCGAGCGCGCACCGGCGGCGGCGGCTCGAGGCGGCGCACATCACGCGGCTCGGGCTCGCGCACCTGCGGGCCACGCGAGAGCAGCCGCGCGATGGTGCGCTCGACTGGCCCGGCGGCGACGAGCTTGCGCGCGAGCGCGAGCGTACGCGCGGGGATCGCGGCGTCGTCGGCGGTCGACTCGCTGGCGAGCGCCTCGATGAGCCGGCCGTCCTGCGCGAGGCGGATCTGCTCGGCGTCCGGCACCGACTCGTAGCGGAAGCCGACGCCGGCGCGCTCGAGCACGCGACGCGCACCATTCATCTCGCGCGGCGTCACCAGCACGGCGCTGGTGCCCTTGCGGCCAGCGCGGCCGGTGCGACCACTGCGATGCGTGTACGAGTCCGGATCCGTCGGCGGCTCCGCGTGGATGACGAAGCTGACCTCTTGCACGTCGATGCCGCGCGCCGCGACGTCGGTCGCGACGAGGATGCGCATCGTGCCGCGCTTGAACGCCGCGAGCGCGCGCGTGCGCTCCTGCTGCTCCATCTCGCCCGACAGCGAGCCGGCGGCGAAGCCAGCCTCGGCGAGCGAGCTCATCACGTGACCGACGTCGGCGCGCGTGCGCGCGAAGACGATCGTGCGCGCCTCGGGATCGGCGAGCAGCAAGTTGATGATCGCCGAGAGGCGCTCGCGCGGCTCGATCAGCACGAGGACGTGATCGATGTCGACGTTGGCGACGCCGAGACGCGTACCCTCGATGTGCGCCGGGTTGGTCTGCACGCTGTCGGCGAGGCGCCGCACATCGGGGGGGAACGTCGCCGAGACGAGGTGCGTGGTGTGCTCGTCCGGGACGCGGCCGAGGATCGACTCGAGCGCTTCTCGGAAGCCGAGGTCGAGCATGCGATCCGCCTCGTCGAGCACGACGACCTTCACCTTCGAGGCGTCAATCGAGCCGCGCTCGAGATGGTCGAGCAGACGGCCTGGCGTTCCGACGACGATGCCGGGGCCGGCCGCGAGCGCGCGATGCTCTTCGCGATACGAAGCGCCACCCGTGACGGCCGCAAGCTTCACGCCGAGCGCCGCGTAGAGCCACGCGAGCTCGGACTCGACCTGTCGCGCCAGCTCACGCGTCGGCGCGACGATCAGCGCGTGCGGCCTGGCGATCCGGTCTTTCTGCAATTCGCCAATGATACCGGGCACATCGCGCAGCACAAAGCCGATCGCGAGGGTCTTGCCGGAGCCGGTCTGCGAGGTGATCCGCAGATCACGCCCAGCGACCTCCGGGTCGAGAACCGCCAGCTGCACTGGCGTGAGGGAGGTGTATCCCTTTTGCTCGATGGCCTTCGAGAGGGCTGGGCCGAGTACTGCGGGAACTGCTGCGGTGCTGCCGTCCTGGATCATTGCGCCGCCGTCTAGCAGCTAGCGTGCCTCCGCGCGACCCGAACTGAGCGACAACGCACCTTCGAAAGTGTGTCAGCCGGCGGTCAGCCGGCGAGATGGTCGCGATTCGGCGCGGCGCTGAGGTCGATCGTCGGGCCGAGCGGCACGATCCGCGTCGGGTTCACCGTCGTCTGGCTCCAGTAGTAGTGCGTCTTGATGTGATCGAGGTGGCATGTCGCGGCGACGCCGGGCGTCTGATAGACGTCGCGCACGAAGCCGGACAGGTTCGGGTAGTCCGCGATGCGGCGCAGGTTGCACTTGAAGTGCGCGTAGTAGACGAGATCAAAGCGCAGCAGCGTGGTGAACAGCGCGACGTCCGCCTCGGTGAGGCGCCCGCCGCAGAGATAGCGCTGCGTCGCGAGCACCTGCTCAAAGTGGTCGAGCGCCGCGAACACGCCGGCGCAGGCCTCTTCGTACGCGCTCTGCGAGCTGGCAAATCCCGCGCGGTAGACGCCGTTGTTGATCGGCTCGTAGATCGCGTCGAGCGTCGCGTCGATCTGCGCGCGCAGCTCCGGCGGTGCGAGCGACGGCGCGTCGGTGACCGCGCCGAGCTCGGTGTCGAACATGCGCATCAGCTCGCGCGACTCGTTGGAGACGATGGTCTTGCTCTGCTTGTCCCACAGCACCGGCACGGTGACGCGCCCGGTGTAGTCCGCGCGCGCCGCGACGTAGATCTGCTGCAGCAGCGTCGCGCCGATGTTCGGATCCGGGGCGTCGCTTCTGAACGCCCAGCCGTCGTCGCCCATCTTCGGGTCGACGATGGTCACGTCGAACACCGACTCGAGCCGGCGCAGCGCGCGCATGATCAAGATGCGATGCGCCCACGGACACGCGTACGACGCGTAGAGGTGGTAGCGCCCAGCGACGACGGGAAAGCCGCTGCTGCCATCGGCGCTGAGGCGTGCGCGAAACTGCGTCCTGGGCCGTTGAAAGCGGCCCTGCGCGTCGGGCGCGTACCAGCCGCTGTGCCACTTGCCATCGACGAGCTGACCCATGCGCGGACCTCCGTGGAGGCGTCAGCGTACGAGATCGCGCGCGGCGGCGCTGGGCATTTACGCGGCGCCCTAAGGGCCGGTGACCACGCGATGGAGCACGACGGCGCCGACGGAATCGGCGACGACGATCGTGCCGTCGGTGCTGTCGAAGCGCACCGTGTTGCGCTCCACCGAGTACATCAGCGGCACGTCGATCGCGACCGCATCGCCTGGTGTCATCACGCGCAGCGTGCCCGTCGTCAGCGGCTCACGCGCGACGGCGGTGAACAGCCCTGCGGCCTCGAGCACCTGCCAGGTGCCCGCGCTCTCGGCGACGGTCTCGAGCACGGCGACGACGCCGCCGCGCTGCAGGAAGGTGCGTAGCGCCACGCTCCACATCGCGCCGAGGGCGCGCAGCTCGGCGTCATCGGAGCCCGCCTGTGCGTAGAGCAGAAAGACGTCGCTCGAGGCGAGGCGCAGGGGCACCTCGGCGGCGAGCGCGGTCGTGCGCATCCACGGGCGCCCGCGCGCCGTCGCGACTTGCGAGATCGCGGCGTTGGTGCCGCTGATGCTCGCCGCGATCGCGCTGCCTTCGTAGGCGAGGACGCGCACCGGATTGCCGCTGCCGAGGAAGATCGCGTTGCCAGCGATGCGGCTCATGCCGACACGCCGCGTGACGTAGTCGTGCCCGATGACGACGATGTGACCAGCCGGCGCGTCGACGCACATTCCGTCGGTGCAGAGGCCGCTCGGGCAGCGTCCGCCGCAGCTGCCGCAGTGGTCCGGATCGCTGTCGAAGTCGACGCAGAAGCCGCTGCAGAACGTCAGCGGCGCCTCGCACAGCGGCGTGCACATGCCCTCCACGCAGAGCTCACCGCCGGCGCAGCGCAGGCCACACGCGCCGCAGTTCAGCGGATCGCGATCGGGGCGCACGCAGACGCCGCTGCACATCAGCTCGCCGAGGTCGCAGATGATCGGTCCGAGGTCGGGATCGCTCATGTCGGCGCTGCCCGCATCGACGCTGCCCGTGTCGACGTCGCTCGCGTCGAAGCTGCCCGCGTCGAAGCTGCCCGCGTCGAAGCTGCCCGCGTCGAAGCTGCCCGCGTCGAAGCTGCCGGCATCGGGATCCGCGCCGCCGAGATCCGCGACGACGTCGCCGTCGAGCGCGTCGACGTGACCGTCGTCGATCGCGCCATCGTCGATCGCGCCGTCGTCCATCGCGCCATCGTCGACCGCGCCGTCTGCGCGCTCGGCGTCGGGCGCCGTGCCGTCGGGCAGGTCAGCGTCATGGCCGAGATCGGCGTCGGGAAGACCCGCGTCAGGCGGTGGATTCAGGCCACACATGCCGAGCGTGCAGATGCCTTCGGCGCAGGTCGCGCCGCAGCTGCCGCAGTGGTCGGGATCGGCGAGCAGATCGACGCAGCGGCCGGCGCACTCGACGTAGCCCGGCGCGCACTCGGCGCCGACGACGGCGTCACATGCGGAGAGCAGCGCGATGAGCGCGCAGGAGAATGCGACGAGCGCGTGGCGTAGTGAATGTGGGCTCATGGCTGCGCCTCCGGCGCGACGGTCTCGACGACGAACTCGACGCGGCGATTGCGCGCGTGCGCAGCATCGGTAGCGCCTTCGTCGCGCGGGCGACTGCGACCGAAGCCGGCGGCGGTGAGCAGCGCGGCGGGCACGCCGGCCTCTACCAGCGCATCACGCACCTTCTCCGCGCGGCGCTCGGTGAGCGCTTGGTTGAGCGCGTCGGAGCCGCGCACGTCCGCGTGCCCTTCGATGCGCACGCGCGCCCACTCCGGATGGTTGAGCACGAGACGTGCGAGAGCGCGCACGACCGGCCGCGCGGCGCTTCGCACCCGCGCCTCGCCGAACGCGAACAGCACGTGGTCGTCGAGCACGACGCGATCACCGACCAGCGTGACCAAGCCTTCGTCGGGACAGCCGTCCTCGTCCTCGACGCCGTTGACGATCTCGGCGTCGCGCGGGCACGCGTCGACGCCATCGAGGATTCCGTCGGCGTCGTCGTCGGGATCGGGGCAGCCGTCGGCGTCCTCGAAGCCGTCGATGTCCTCGGCGACGTCGCGACACTGATCGACGTGATCGTAGATTCCGTCGCGATCGTTGTCGCGCTCAGGGCAGCCGTCGGCGTCTTCGAAGCCGTCGCGATCTTCGGGCACGCGCGGGCAGGCGTCGGCGGCGTTGGCGATGCCGTCGCCATCGAGATCGGGGTCTTCGACGACGCGCGGCGGCGCGGCCGGCGCTGACGCCTCGAACAGCGTGCCTTCGAGGCCGACCATCACGATGCGCGCGTCGCTCTCGCGCAGGCCGCCTTGCGGCTGAAGGATCTGCAGGTAGCGCACGGTCGGACCAAGCGCGACGAAGCCAGCGCCGAACAGCCAGCCGACGCCCGCCTCGAAGCTGACGCGCGTGAGATCGCCGGTGAGCGCAGCGCCGGCGCTGCCCTCGAGAAAGGGTCCGCTGCCATCACCGCGCACGGCGAGCGGTCGCAGTCGCAGGCTGGGTCCGACGGTCGCGAGACCGCCGACGCCGCGATCGGCGAGCGTGACGTCGACGGGCGCAGGCCCATCGGTGAGCAGCGTGCCGCGCGCGCGCGCGCCGACGAGCAGCCACGGCGTGAAAGCGCGGTAGACGCCGAGGCCGATGCTGCCGCCGGGCCCGAACTCGGAGGCCTGCGGCTCGCTCACCGCGAGCGCGCCGTCGACGTCGAGCGAGACTACCCACTGCGCGCGGACGGCAGCCGGCGCGCACAGCGCGACGAGCGTGAGCAGCGATGCGAAGAGCGCGCTGCATAGACGGCGATTGCGAGAGTTCATGGGCGTCCTCGGACGAGACTACGGACGCCGTCCGGCGCGGCTTGAGGCGGTGGACGTCGACTGCGGCGCAGACGCTGGCGACGATGCGCCGATCCGCGCTGCGCTCTCGGGCGGCACGCTCTCCGCCAGCTCGGCGCGCGCGCGGCCGGCGTTCTTCGCGGCGTAGAGCGCGCGATCGGCGCGGGCGAGCCACTGCGCCGCGGTCTCGCCGGGGATCGCGGGAGCGACGCCCACCGACACGGTCGGGCGCACGATCGTCCCGCCCGCGTTCACCGCCAAACCGCGCACCGCGGCGAGCAGACGATCGGCGAGCTTCATCGCATCGCGCTCGTGTGCGCCTTGGACGACGACCGCGAATTCTTCGCCGCCGTAGCGCGCGACGAAGTCGTCGCGGCGCAAGAAGGTGCGCGTGAGGCAGCCTGCCAGACCTTTCAGCACGAGATCGCCCGCAGGATGTCCGAGCGAGTCGTTCACCTGTTTAAAGTGATCGATGTCGAGCAACAGCAGCACCGACGCGCGACCGAACACCGTCGCCAGGGTCGTCGCGCGCTCGAGCTGCGCGTCGAGCGCGCCGCGATTGGGCAGCTCGGTGAGAGGATCGGAGTCGCCACGCTTCTTCGCCTCGTCGAGCTCTTCACCGAGCGCGTCGATGCGATCGCCGAGCGACGCGAGCTCGTCGCGGTGACGGATCCGTCGGTCGTGGATCGCCGTCGCCAAGTGGTCGACGGTCGACAGCGTCTCGCGCCGCAGATCGTCGGTCGTGCCGCTCGACGCGATGTCGCGCAGTCGATCGAGGCGCGCCAGCGCGGTCGTGTCGCCCGCGCCATCGGAGGCGGCGATGCGCTTGAGTCCTTGGACGAACGCCGCGACGACCGAGCGCAGATCGCCGAGCGCGACCTCGACGTAGCGAACCTCGTCGCGACGCTGCCGCTCGAAGAAGCGCCTCAGCCCGCCTGGCCCGGTCTCCGTCCCCTCGGGCGGCGCAGAGCCATCGACGAGGTGCGCCGCCCAGCTCTCACACAGCGATGCCAGCGCGCGCGCGGGCCGATCGTCTGTGTCGAACGCGTGCGCGCCGTATAGGCGCACCAAGGTCGCCACGAGCGTCGTGCCGGTATCGGTGACCACCGGCGACGCGGTGCGCTCCTCGCGAGCGATCGCCATTGTCCCGCTGGGCTTCTTCTGGAATCCGAGCATCGCGCCCTCCGTGGCAGCAAACGGCGGCCCACACGCGGAACTTGAGCGCACCAAGCCCGATCCCGATCGATACAAGTGTCCTTCCTCGAATTGAGACGCTCCCCCTCAAGTGATCGTCGCTTCCTGCCGATGGCGACCACGAGGCTCGAGACAACATGATCGCCCTGGTCGGAGTCGTCGTCGTCATCATCGCAACCCTCGGCGGGTTCAGCATCGCCGGCGGTCACATCCCGGTGCTGTTCCACATCTCCGAGTTCGTGACGATCGGCGGCATCACCATCGGCACCGTGCTGATCTCGACGCCGATGCCGGTCATCAAGGCGACGTTCGCCAAGATGAAGCTGATGTTGCGCAAAGACCCGTTCAATCGCGCGCTCTACCTCGACGCGCTGAAGCTGCTCTACGAGTTCTTCCAGCTCGCGCGCAAAGACGGTCTTGTCGCGGTCGAAGCGCACATCGAAGAGCCGGGTAAGAGCACGATCTTCGCGAAATATCCGAAGGTCATGGCACATCACCACGCCGTCGAGTTCTTCTGCGATTCGATGCGCCTCGTCATCGCCGGCAGCGTGCCGCCGCACGATCTCGAGGCGATGATGGACGAGGAGATCGACGTCCATCACCACGCCGAAGCGCTCACCGTCTCGGCCGTGCAGAAGGTCGGCGACGCGCTCCCCGGCATCGGCATCGTCGCCGCCGTGCTCGGCATCGTCGTGACGATGAGCGCGATCTCCGGGCCCGTGGAGGTCATCGGCGAGAAGGTCGGCGCGGCGCTGACTGGCACGTTCCTCGGCATCCTCGCGGCGTACGGATTCCTCAATCCGCTCGCGACCGGCATGGAGCACCTGAACGGCGCGGAGGCGCGCTTCTTCTACTTCTTCAAGGCCGCCGTCGTGGCGAGCGCGAAGGGCTTCCCGCCGATCGTCGCGGTCGAGTTCGCGCGCCGCGCGATCTCCGCAGAGTCGCGACCGACCTTTCAGGAGATGGAGACCGCCTGCACGGGCAAGGCGAAGGAGTAGTCATGGCCCGCCCTTCCCGCGACACGCCGATCATCATCCGCAAGAAGAAGGTCATGGGCCACGGGCACCACGGTGGCGCCTGGAAGGTCGCGTTCGCCGACTTCATGACCGCGATGTTCGCGCTCTTCTTGGTGCTCTGGCTGGTGAACCAGAGCGCGGACGTGAAGGACGCGATCGCGAACTACTTCCGCGACCCGATCGGCTTCGAGCAAGGCGGCAATCTGCAGCTCTCGATCGGCGGCGCCGATTCGCCGCGCGCCGATCAACAAGTGCGCGACGCCATCGCCGTGCAGCGTCGCCGCGCCGCGCTCGGCACGGCGGGCGAGCGCATCCGTCAGGCGCTCGCCGCGAGCCCGGCGCTCGCGCGGGTGGCGAACAACGTCGAGGTCGAGATGACACCGGAGGGGCTGCGCATCGCGCTCACGGAGGACGACGGCGCACACTTCTTCGACTCCGGCAGTGCGCGGCTCGAGCATCGCGCCGAGGAGGTGCTCGCGGTGGTCGCGCACGAGCTGGCGCCGCTCGCCAACGCGGTGCTCGTCGAGGGCCACACCGACGCCCGTCCGCTGCGTCGCGGCGACGGCTATTCGAACTGGGAGCTGTCGACGGACCGCGCGCACCAGGCGCGACGGCTGCTCGTCGCGAGCGGCATCGACGAAGGACGCATCGCGCAGGTGCGAGGCTTTGCCGATCGCGATCTGCTCGAGCCGGATGCGCCGATGTCGCCGCGCAACCGACGCATCACGATCACTGTGCTCGACGAGATGGCCTCGGCGCACCCCGGGCCCGTCGAAGCTGCGACGACGCCGACGACTGCGACGCCGCCAGCTGCGACGCCAAGCGCCGCGGTCGTCGAAGAGCCAAAACCCGAAGAAGCGCATGGCGCCCCGAGCGCGCCGCCGACACCTGCGGGCGAACACGCCGCGGCTGCCGCACAGGCAGGTGCGACGTGAGCCGCGCGCAGCCTACGGTCCTCGTCGTCGACGACGATCCGGATCTTCTCCGCATGACCGCGACGCTGTTGCAGCGCGGCGGTGGCTGCCGCGTCGAGATGGCCGAGGACGGACAGCGCGCGATCGAGCTCGCGCGCGCGCTCGGCAGCTCGCTCGACGTGGTGCTCTGCGATTTCTCGATGCCGGTGCTCGATGGCCTCGACACGTGCCGCGCGATGCGCGCCGAGCCGAGCCTCGAGGGCGTGGTGTTCGTGATGCTGACCGCGCACGCGGAGACGCAGCTGAAGATCCGCGCGCTCGACGCTGGCGTCGACGACTTTCTCGCGAAGCCCGTCGGGCAGGCGGAGCTGCTCGCCAAGACGCGCTCGGCGCTACGCACCAAGGGCCTATTCGATCGGGTGCGT
>Ga0105047_10017389_pt1 | contig 11215 bp, 10 predicted proteins | sample MAT04_FD_78384 | JGI IMG/M metagenome (GOLD analysis project Ga0105047, IMG submission 78384) | Freshwater microbial communities from Lake Fryxell liftoff mats and glacier meltwater in Antarctica - MAT-04 (megahit assembly) | ecosystem: Environmental > Aquatic > Freshwater > Ice > Liftoff... | reverse complement strand
GGTCGGCCATTCGGCGCTTGAGGCGCTGGAGGATGTCGGGGTGGCGGGAGGAGAGGTCGGTGGTTTCGGTGGGGTCGGCGGCGAGGTCGAAGAGGAGGGTGGTGTCGCGCTTCTGCCCGGCTTCGGTGGTGGTTTCGAGCTTGAGTTTCCAATTGGCGGATCGGAAGGCGGTCATGCGGGTGTTGTTGAAGAAGCAGAACTCCTGGCCGCGGCGCTGGCCCTGGCCGCGGAGGAGGGGGGAGAGATCTTCGCCGTCGAGCGGGCGGTCGTTGGGGGGAGTGGCGCCGGCGAGGGCGGCGAGGGTGGGGAGGAGGTCCATGATGATGGCGGGGTTTTTGTTGACGCGGCCGGCGGGGATGCCGGGGCCCCAGGCGATGGCGGGGACGCGGACGCCGCCTTCAAAGGTGGACTGCTTGCCGCCGCGCAGGCCGGCGGTGGAGCCGTAGGTGGCATCGGGGAAGAACTGCTTTTCGCGCTCGGGATGGCCGGCGCGGGCGTGCTGGCCGGGGATGACGGGGCCGTTGTCGTTGGTGAAGAAGACGAGGGTGTTCTTGTCGAGGCCGGTCTTGCGGAGGGATTCGACGATCTGGCCGACGGACCAGTCGAGTTCCTCGATGGTGTCGCCGTAGAGGCCATGGGCGGACTTGCCGCGGAAGGCATCGGAGGCGGCGAGATAGGTGTGGGGCATGGCCGGGGCGTAGAAGAGGAAGAAGGGATCGCCCTTGCTCCGCTCGATGAACTGGATGCACTCCTGGGCGTACTTGCGCGTGAGGTTGGGCAGGTCGATGGGCTGCTCGACGAGCTGGTCGTTGCGGTAGAGCGGCAGGCCGGGCCAGTCTTTCTTGAAGACGGCGTCGAGGGGGTGGGCGGCATCCATGTCGTTGGGGTAGGGCATGCCGTACCAGTAGTCGAAGCCATGGCGCATGGGGAGGTGCTGGGGCTGGTGGCCGAGGTGCCACTTGCCGATAAGGGCGGTGGCGTAGCCGGCATCCTTGAGGATTTCGGCGAGGGTGATCTCGGAGGCGTCGATGCCCTCGGTGCTGTGGGGCCAGAAGAGGCCGGAGAGGCCGTTGCGGATGGGATAGCGGCCGGTGAGGAGCGCTGCCCGCGCGGGGGTGCAGAGCGGTGCGGGAACGTAGAAGTCGGTGAAGCGGACGCCCTCGGCCGCGAGACGGTTGAGATGGGGCGTGCGGATTTTGGTATTGCCATAGCAGCCGAGGTCGCCGTAGCCCATGTCATCGCCGAGGATGACGATGATGTTGGGGCGGGCTGGGGGGGGGGCGAAGAGGGGCTGGGTGGCGGCGGCGGCGATGCCGGCGGCGAGGAGGTGGAGGAAGTGGCGGCGGGTGGGGCGGGTTGTGTGCACGGGGTGTATTGTGGCGGGAGGGATGGGCGGAGTCCACGGCGGTTCCGCGACAGGTCGCATCGTCCTCGCCCGGCCGGATCGGCGCGGCGTCGAGTTGGAAGCAAAAGCCCTCTCCCACCAGGTTGATATGCACCAGCCGGTGGTAGTACTCGACGTGGTCGCCCTTCCTGATGTGAAGGGTGCATTCCAGGCAGCCCGAGCAGCAGCGGCGTTTTGTGGCGTGGGTCTCGTGGCCGTCCAGCACCGCCAGCATCAGCCCGTGGCCCGGCGGGTTCAGGGCCTTGATGCGTTTGAGGCGGGCGTACAGGTCGTGCTGCATCTGGCGGATGGGACCGGTCTCCAGGCTGCTCGGATCTCTTGGTGGTGCCGACGCCCTCGTCGGCAGGGTCGCTCCTTCAGGCGGCCCACCTCGGCCCTGCGGGCCGAATGCCGGTGAGGGCACCGGCACCACCTGTTTTTGATCCGCCGCCGCAGCGAAGAAAAGGGTCTAAGACGCCTTCCTGACACTGTCGCCCCGTTCGATGATACACCTGTATGCTCGCCCTCTCCATCGCCAGCCCTGCGCCGAGTCGATCCAGCGCGCTCCTCAAGACGGTGGAGTATCGTACGCAGCCGGCGAGCATCATCGGCGAGCGGTTCTTGCGTCAATCCTGTAACGCAGGCACCAGCAGCACCTGGTCATCGCCTTGCGCGCGAAGCTCACGCTCGATCTTCGACATAAAGTTGGCGTATTCGGATGCTCGCACGCCCGGCTTGGACGGCACAACCACGATGTAAAGCCAGTCGTCGTCAAGTTTCTCGCTGACGACCTTCAAGTGGATGCCCTCGCGTTCGCCTTCGGCAAGACGCTTGCGGATCTTTTCAACGATGTCCGTGATTTGTTGCGTGGTCGGCATCTATGTCACCTTTCGCACTAGAACGCGTCGAACACCGTGTTCATGATCGAGACGGCTTCTCGCGCGTCGCGCCCGTCTACGTCCACCGACGGCTGATAGTCCGCCGCAATCCTGAGCGTGTAGAGCCGCCCTATCAACTCTGACAGCTTTACGCGCTGGGGCGGTTCCATATCCGGCATGTGCGTAACGATCCACCGGCGAATCCCGCCGGTGCCGGATTCGCCGGGGTGGTTGAGCCCTTCGCGGCCCAACTTGATGGTCACCCCGGGAGTTCCAACCAGCGCGTGGTTCACTTTCGAGAAAGCCGCGTAATACGCACGGTTCCTGGTTGGGGGGACGCGATGCTCTTGAGGACACGGCGCTCGGGGGGTCGCGGCGCTCGGGGGAGGGGGCGTTTGACCGTTGCGGGAATCCCGACGGCGCGAGGCCGCGCTACTCCTCGTCCTCGTCCCGTTCCTCGTCGTCGTCCTCATCGTCTTCGTCCTCGTCCTCGGTGTCTTCGACCGGGGCGCCGATCAGTTCGTTGTCGTATTGCTCCTCGAGCTTGCGGACGGTGGCGGCGAGTTTTTCGTCCTTCTCGACGGCCTCGCTGACCTGCACTTCCCACTCGTTGCTGGCCTCGCGCATCTTCACGAGGTTGACGGGCTGGTTGATGAGGGCAGCGAGGCGGCGGGTGACGGCCTCGATGCTCAGGGGGTTGACGCCCTGGAGGTAGCCGGGGATCTCGGCGACGAGGCTGAGCATCTCGACGTCGTGCTGGGGGGCCTGTTTCAGGAGCATGCTGGAGAAGCCGGAGGGGCCCTCGTAGTCGCTGAGGCGGACGCCGTGCTCGAGGAGCTGGCCGCGGAGGTGGGCGTGGGAGACCGAGCCGTAGAGGCGGGGCTCGCGGGTGTGGGGGACGGTGCCGCCGAAGCTGCCGATGAAGATGATGCGGCTGACGCCGAGGTCGCGGGCGACGGCGAAGATGCAGTCGGCGAAGGCCTGCCAGCGGAGGTTGGGCTCCTTGCCCAGGAAGAAGGCGAGGTTGGCGGGGGGGTCGCAGTCGAAGCGGTTCTCGGGGATCTCAAGGTCCTCGATGACGCCGTCGTCGTGGCGGGCGTTGGGGCGGAAGAGGGCGGCGACCTCCATGGAGCCGGGGAAGTTGTAGATGTAGAAGGGGTCGGGGTCGATGCGGCCGACCTCGGTGAGGTCGCGGCCGTCCATCATGCCGCGGACGGTGCCGGTGGAAACCAGCCCGCCGTCCATCCAGCCGGTGAGGGCGAGGAGGAGCGTGCCGTCGGTGAGGCGTGGCGTCGCCACGATCTTCAGGTACTCGGGCTTCATCGTGCCCTCATCATAGGAAGCGCGGCCGGGGGCGCATACAACGCGGCGCGCGCGCCGGCTACCACTGCGCTTCCTCGAACGGGTTGGTCGAGACCCGCATCTTGGGCTTGGGGAGCAGGCCGAGCATGGCCTTGGCGAAGGAGGCGTCGCCGCCGCCGTTGACGCGGACGTTGAGTGGCGAGCCGTTGAGCAGCGTCCACTGCGACGCGTGGGGCTCCTGTTTCGATTTGGCGGCCTCCAGGAACCTCTCCCGGGCGTAGCACTGGGGCGTGAGGAGCTGCATGAACCGGCTGGCGGGCTGGATGGCGAGCGCGCCGCCCCCCTCGTCCACTTCGACCAGCGGCGCGCGCAGGGGGGCGATGAGCGCGACGGCCGGGTGCCTGGGGGCGGCCTCCATGAGGGCGTCGATGTCGGGGTAGGGGACGCCGCAGCGGGCGGCGTCGTGGACGATGACGTGGGTGGCCTCGGGGGCGATCTTGTCGGCGGCGGCGGCGAGCTGGTCTATCCAGCGCGGGCCGCCGGAGATGACCTTGACGCCGAAGAGGCCGAGGTGGCCGCCGTACTTGCGCTTGCCCTCCTCAAGGGCGTCGGGGGTGAAGCAGACCTGGACCTGCTTCACGTTGTCGCGGTTGAGGAACTGCTCGACGCTGCGGAGCAGGGCTTCGCGGCCGTCGATCTTCACGAACGCGCCGCCGGCGTCGCCCCCGCTGCCGGGGGGCGCGGCGGTCACGAGGAGTACGCTGAACGTTGCCGCGGTTGTCGTCGCCATGGTGGATCCTCCGAACTCCATTCTATCTTTGGGGCGGCGCGGACGGTGTCAACCGTCCTTGTTGCCCGGGGGAAAAAGGGGCGTAGGATGGCCGCTCCAACCCCAGCGGAGAAGCCTTGATGCGCCATTCCACCGTGCTGCCGATTGCCCGCGTGCTCGCCGTGCTGATCGCGACCTGCCTGCTGATCCCCGCCCCGGCCCGGGCGGCGGACAGGCCTCCCACCGGCGCGCTGGCGCCCGAGGCGGGCAAGCAGCGCATCCAGCAGCACCGGACCGCGCAGGCCACCCTTACGTTGACCGGCGTGGACGGAAAGCCGCTGGCGAACGCGGCGGTGACGATCCGGCAGACGCGGCACCAGTTCCTCTTCGGGTGCAACGGGTTCGGGATCAAGCCGGCCGACACGAGCGAGCTTCAGCAGGCGTACCACGCGCGGTTCGCGGAGATCCTCAACTTCGCGACGATGCCGTTCTACTGGGGCGCGTACGAGAACGCCGAGGGGAAGCCGGGGGTCGAGCGCGTGCGGGCGATGGCCCAGTGGTGCGCCGAGCGCGGGATCGCCACGAAGGGCCACCCGCTCTGCTGGCAGCAGGTGGCGCCCAAGTGGCTGGAGGGCAAGCCGCTGGAGGATGTGTACAAGCTGCAGCTCGCCCGCGTGACGCGCGACGTGGCGGCGTTCCCAGGGCTGATCGACACGTGGGACGTGGTGAACGAGGCGGTCGCCATGCCGAATTACAAGGGTGAGACGACGCCGATCCCGGCGATGGCGACGAAGGTGGGGGTGGCCGAGCTGCTGAAGCAGTGCTTCGCCAACGCGCGGGCGGCCAACCCGAAGGCGACGCTGCTGCTCAACGACTACGACACGTCGCCGAAGTTCGAGAAGCTGATCGCGGATTGCCTGGCAGCGCAGATGCCGATCGACGTGATCGGCATCCAGTCGCACCAGCACACGGCGGTGTGGGGCGGCGCCAAGGCGTGGGAGGTGTGCGAGCGGTTCGCGCGGTTCGGCAAGCCGCTCCATTTCACCGAGACGACGTTCATCTCGGCCGAGCCGCGGAAGGACATGCGGTGGGGCGGGCCAAACTTCACCGACTGGCTCAGCTCGCCGGAGGGGGAGGAGAAGCAGGCGAAGCGGGTGGAGGAGTTTTATACGACGCTCTTCTCGCACCCGGCCGTCCAGGCGATCACGTGGTGGGACTTTTCGGACCGGGGCGCGTGGCTGGGGGCGCCGGCGGGGCTGGTGCGGAAGGACATGACGCCGAAGCCGGCCTATGACGTGCTGAAGCGGTTGATCAAGCAGGAGTGGTGGACGGCGGAGGTGAAGGGGACGACGGACGCAGAGGGGCGGGTGACGTTCCGTGGGTTTCTGGGGGATTATGCGGTGGAGACGGTGGGCGGGGCGGCGACGTTCCGGCTGGATCGGGCCGGGGTGGCGGCGGCGGCGGCGCAGGTGAAGCGGCCGTAAGGTGGTCTGGTGGCCCGCCGCTTTGGCGGTGGGGGCGCGAATCGATGGCTGCGCTTGACGAGGAGAGTCCATGGGCGGGCCGCCCATGCCACGGTCAATCCAAGACAAAATGCGGCCCGTGGCCGCCACGGGCGGGGCGCCCGTGCCACGATTTTTTTGTTGGAACCATGCCTACGTTCACGCTGGGGATTGATATTGGGGGGACGGCGATCAAGGCCGTGCTGCTGCGCGATGGGGCTGCGTTCTGGTCGGGGCGCAGCGCGGAGTATGTGCGGCCGGACGTTGCGGCGCTGCGCCAGGCGGCCGGCGAGGCGCTGACGGGTTGCCCGGCGGGGGCGACGGTGGCGGGGCTTTGTCTTCCCGGACTCTACGACGCTGCGGCCGGCGTCGTCACCTGCGCGGTGAACGTTCCCGGGATCGAGGGGCTTTCGATCGACGGATTACTTGCGTCCGTACTTCGCGCCCCGCCGACGACGGTGATGGTTTTGACCGACGCCCGCGCGGCCGCCCATGACATTTACACGAGCCGACGGCTTCGGGGGCGGTTGCTCGCGCTCGTGCTGGGGACGGGCGTGGGGGCGGCCGTGCTCGACGACGGGGCGGTGCTGCGTGGCATCGATGGGGATTCGCCGGGGCACCTGGGGCGGTGCGACGTGTCGCGGGGGGATGACGATGTGGTTGGCCCGGACGGGGGCGCGGGGGGGCTCGAGGGGTATCTGGGGGCGCCGGCCATTCGGGCGCGGTATGGGGCGCCGGTGTCGCAGGTGCTCCCGCGGCTCACAGTGGCGGACCCGCCGATCCGGGCGCTGGTGCGGATCCTGCGGATCGCGCACGCGATTTATCGGCCACAACACATCTGCCTGGCCGGCGGCATTGGCATTCGGCTGGCGCACCTGATGGACGCGATTCACGCGGGGGTCTCGCATCGCCTCACGAGCATTGCGCGGCCGCGCTGGACGCTGACCCGCGGCGACTCCGACCATCAGGCGGCGATCGGCGCTGCGAAGCTTGCGATGGCTTCGTCCGCCCGCTGAAGGCGCGTTCCCGTCCCTCCGGCCAAGCCCGTCTGGCACTACCTTTGCACTTCCCTGTTTCCAGAGGGTGGACCACCCCCGCGGCGACGGATTGTCCGTCGTCGCGCCGCCAACCGGAGATGTCCATGGCCACCGCCGTCCCCAGCCGAAGCGTGCTCATCGCCCTGTACGACGACCGCACGGCGGCCGAGCGGGCCGTGGATGAGTTGGAGCAGGCGGGGTTCAGTTCGGAGGATGCGGGAATGGCGATCCGCGGGTCGGACGCCGTTCGGGGCGGGATGATCGTGGATGCGCAGGGGACGAAAGACGGCAGCGGCCTGGCGGCAGGCGCCGCGACCGGCGGGCTCGTGGGCGGGATCCTGGGGGCGCTGGCGAGCCTGGCAATCCCGGGCGTGGGCCCGGTGATCGCGGGCGGGGTGCTGGCGACGGCGCTGGGGTTCGGGGCGGCGGGCGCGATGACCGGCGGGCTGCTGGGCGCGATGGCGGGGTTGGGCGTGTCCGAGGACGAGGCGAAACAATACGAGCGGGAATTCAACAGCGGCCGAGCCATCGTGATGGTCCGGCCGCGCGGGCGTGAGGAAATCGCGGCCGCGATCCTCCGCCGCCACGGCGGGTACGACCTTCAGCGCGAGCAGCGGCCGGCGATCGGCGCGGCCGACCCAGTGTCCGCCGACCGGCACGACCACACGCAGTTGTAGTGCCCGACGCGCACCAGCACGGACGTGAACGGCAAGACGTTAAGGAGCACTGACCATGTACATCGATTCTCGTGACGCGGGCAACCTGTATCCCCGGACCGCCGCCGGCAATCGCCCCGCAAGCTCGGCCTGCGGGTCGTGCGGCTTCGGCTCGACGGCGCTTACGCTGCTGGGCGGCCTGGGCGTCGGGGCGGCGGTGGTCTACATGCTGGACCCGGACAAGGGTGCGGACCGCCGGCACTGGGTCGCCGACCGCGCGGGCAGCACGCTCCGCGGCGCGACCAACACGTTCCGCGGCGCGGGTGATACACTCGGGTCGGCGTGGAACGCGGTGGCGGAGACGGTTGCGGACAAGGCGCACGTCGTCGCCGACCGGGCCCGCCAATGGGGCTCGAACGTGGTCAGCCACGCGCCGAGGCTGCCCGATGTGGACCTTGACCGCGCCAAGCGCAACGTCCGCGACACCGCGTACGGGGCCGGGCGGGGCGTGAAGAACCTGGCGGCGAACGTGAGCGGCAATGTGCGCGGCTGGTTTGCGCCGCCGCCGCCGAAGCAGGAGTGGTATCACTTTTCGGCGGCGTCCGAGGTGTTGGGCGTGCTGGGGCTGGTGGCGCTGGGCGGGGCGGCGATGTGCCTGTTCGACCCGCAACTGGGCCGGGCGCGGCGGGGGATGATCCGCGACAAGTTCATCAGCCTGGTGAACCACACGGGCGAGGCGATCGAGGGGACGGCGCTTCACCTGCGCAACCGGGCGGCGGGCATGGTGGCGCAGACGAAGTCGAAACTGGGCGGGGGCGGCGGGTCGGTGGACGACCGCCGGCTGGTCGAGCGGGTGCGGTCGCAGATGGGTCGGCTGGTCAGCAACGTGCGCGCGATCGAGGTGTGCGCCCGCGACGGCGCCGTGATCCTGTCCGGCCCGATCCTGCAGGCGGAGATGGACGGGTTCGTCGAGTTCGTGACCGGCGTGCCGGGCGTGAAGGCGGTGCATAACGGCCTGCTGCCGCATGAGCGGCGCGGCAACTTCCCGGCGTTGCAGGGGTCGCGCCCGCCCGTGCGGAACGCAAGTTGGGTGCCCGTGGCCCGCGCGATTTCCGGCGTGATCGGGGGCGCGATGGCGGTCGCGGGCGTCGTCCGCCGCGACCTGATCGGTGTGGGCCTGGGAGCGCTGGGGCTGGGGGTGCTTGCCCGCGCGTCGGTCAGGCCGCCCGTGCGCCACGCACATCGCGTGGGGGCACCGGTTGCGCCGCCGCGGCCGATCATCACCGGGGAAAACGTCGCGGCCACGGACCCCGCGCGGGGCACGCCCGAAGCGGCGAAGATCTAGCGCCTTACTTGCCGCGCTTCCGCGGCTTGTCGTCGGGCGCGTCGAGGGAGATTCGGTCGTTGGCCGGCGTGTCTTCCGCCTCGGCCATTTCCAGGGGGTCAAAGTCGATGATGTCGTCGCCTTCGGGCGCGGCGACGATCGGCTCGCCGACGCCCAGGCCGGCGAGGAAGTCGTCGTGATTTTCGCCTACGGCGGTGCCGTTCGACTCGCTGACGGCGGGCTCGGGCGTGCCGTCGCCGTTGGCTGATGCTTCGTCCGTCGGGAGGTCGGGAAACTCATCCAATGCGGCCGCGTCGCCGCCCTCGGTGGGGGCGGCCGGCGCTTCGGCCTCGACGGTGAGGGGCTCGTCGTCAAACGACGGCTCTTCCTCAAGCGGCGTGAACTCCGCCACCTCGCCCGCGGGCGGCGCAAGCTCGCTGTCGATGCCGGAGAAGTCGGCGGCCGGGGCGTAGCCCACCGCCTCCTCCCCGTACTCCTGCGGCTGCTCGGTTGGCCGGGTGGCAACCGCCTGTGGGGGAACGATCTGGTCTTCGTCGGGGACGCCGTCCACCTGAACGGCGAAGGCGACAGGGCCGATCTGGATGGCGTCGCCCGGCTGGACGATCGCTTCCTGAATGCGCACCTGGTTGTGGAAGGTGCCGTTGGAACTGCCCAGGTCTTCCAAGCGCAGCGTGTCGCCGTCCTTGATGAGGCGGCAGTGCTTGCGCGACACGTCGCTGAGGGGGATGCGGAGGTCGCAGTCCTCGCGTCGCCCGATGACCGTCACGTCCCGCGGCAACGAAAAGCTGCGCCGTTCCCCGTCAGCCTTGAACATCACGAGGACCACTTGCATGTTTCAACCACTCCGCGACCGGCGCGGTCCCGGCACGCGGCCCGCGCTACCTCCTGCTGCGCTCGTCTCGACGCGGGGCGTATTATAACAGGACTTCACCCGAAAGGCACAAGTTGCCCCCTGCGCCCCCGACCGTTGGCCCGCTCACACCCGCCCCACCGCCCGCTCCGGCCGCGCTGGACGCGCTGCCAACGGTCGTCGTGCCCGGGCTGTACGTCCACGTTCCGTTCTGCTTCCACAAGTGCCACTACTGCGACTTTTACAGCATCACGCGACAGAAGCCGGACCGCATGGCGGCGTTCGTGGAGCTGGTGCTGGCGGAGGCCGACCAGTGGCGGGCGGCGGGCGGCCCGACGGTGCGGCCGCGGACGGTCTTTTTCGGCGGGGGGACGCCGTCGCTGCTGCCGATCGACGACATGCGGCGGCTGCTCCTGGGGTTGCGCGAGCGCTTCGACTTCGCCGGCCTTGAAGAGTGGACCGTCGAGGCCAACCCCGCGACCGTCACGGCCGAGTATGCGGCGATGCTTCGCGAGGAGAAGGTGGACCGCCTCAGTTTCGGCGCTCAGAGCTTTCGGCCGGAGGACCTGGCGACCCTGGAGCGGCACCACGCGCCGGACGACGTGGCCCGCAGCGTCGAATTGGCGCGGGCGGCCGGGTTCCGGCGGCTCAACGTGGACCTGATCTACGCCATTCCGGGGCAGGACCTCGCGGCGTGGGCCGACAACCTCGACCGGGCGGTGGCGCTGGGGACGGAGCACGTGTCCTGCTACGCGCTCACGTACGAGCCGACGACGCCGATGGCGGTGAAGAAGCGCCTGGGGCGGCTCCGCGCGGTCGAGGACGAGGCGGAATTGGAGATGCTCCACCACACGCGGCGGCGCCTTCGCGCGGCGGGGCTGGAGCCGTACGAGGTGAGCAACTACGCCCGCGCGGGGCAGGCGTGCAGGCACAATATGCTCTACTGGCACGGAGAGGGGTACGTCGGGCTTGGCCCGTCGGCGGCGTCGCACGTGGCCGGGACGCGGTGGAAGAACCGCGGGCACCTGCGCGAGTGGGAGGACGCGATCCGGGCGGGGCAGCGCCCGGTGACGGAGGCCGAGCAGCTCACGCCGCGCCACCGCGCGGGGGAGCTGGCGATGTTGCAGCTCCGGCTCGCGGAGGGGATCGTGCTGGCCGACTTCGAGCGGCGCTGCGGCTTTGACGCCCACCGCCTTTTCGCGGACGTGATCGAGCGATACGCGCGGGTGGGGTTGCTGAACGTAGACGACGCCGCGATTCGCCTTACCGATCGGGGGCTGAACGTGGCCGACGCGGTGGCGGCGGATTTCCTGGCGGCGGCGGGAGTCTGAGGCAAAGGGGCGGCGGAGGGGGATGACAAGGGGTTGCGCTGCGGGCGGGGAGCGTTTTGCTTGTTGGGCTGTGGGATTTACCACCAAGGCACGAAGACACGAAGGCGCTTGCGTGTGCGGGGGTGGCGGACTGCCGCGGGGGGTGAAGTGGGGGGCAAGCG
>Ga0105047_10017387_pt1 | contig 11216 bp, 7 predicted proteins | sample MAT04_FD_78384 | JGI IMG/M metagenome (GOLD analysis project Ga0105047, IMG submission 78384) | Freshwater microbial communities from Lake Fryxell liftoff mats and glacier meltwater in Antarctica - MAT-04 (megahit assembly) | ecosystem: Environmental > Aquatic > Freshwater > Ice > Liftoff... | reverse complement strand
TCGCCGAGGTAACTGAACGCGACGAGTTTCCCGTCGGGAGAAATATCGGGCGTGCGACCGAAGCGGATCGGCTCCTGCGCCGACGCCAGCGTAACGGATGCAAACAACGCGAAGCCAAAAAGGCAACGTACGAACATGAGGTAGGGGTCCTTCTTCAGTCGTGAACAAGGTATCGTGCCGGACGTGGCGATGATCTTCACGAAACCCACTCGCCATCATCCGTTAATCTTTACCCAGTTTAACGCGATTCCGCGCGAAATGCAAAACGCTAACCCGCGAAGTCGCCGAGTTTCCTATCGCGGCGGTCACGTCGGCGCGGCAATACCGATGGAAACGTCAGCCATCGGCGACATTTTTCCTTTCGTGTTGCTTGCGCGGGGCCGGTTGGCGACACTGTACTCGTGTGGCGTCTCTTCCTCGCGGAGTGTTGCAATGTTACGCACTTTCAAATGGTTTGCTTGCGGCGCGATTCTGTTTGCAGTCACGGCTGCGCTTGCGGCACCGGTACCCGTTGATGCGGTCAAGCCGAACGCGAAACCCAAGCTGTTGGCCACGCTCGACACTAAAACGCTCGCGTGGTCGGTGGCGTTCTCACCCGATGGCAAAACGCTGGTGTCGTCGGGCGGCGGCTACCTCGGCCAACTCGGCGAGATGAAACTGTGGGACGTGAAAACCCACAAGGAACTGTACGCCGTCGAAGGCCAGAAATCGATTCGCTGGGCCGTGTTTTCGCCCGATGGTACCACCATCGCCACCGCCGAACACGACAACACCGCGAACCTGCGCGATGCTGCCACGGGCAAGGTGATCCGTTCGTTCAAGGGTCATTCATCGGGCCTCGATACCGTCGTGTTTTCGCCCGATAGTAAGACGATCATCACATCGTGTTGGGACAAAACTGCGAAGATCTGGAACGTAGATAAGGGCGAAGAAATCCGCACGCTGGAAGGACACGCGAAAGAGGTCTACACCGTCGCGATCAGCCCGACCGGCAAAAGTATCGCGACCGGTTGCAACGACGGCACCGTGAAAGTATGGGACGCGGAAAGCGGCAAGGAAACGGCGACATTGCGCGGGCATACCGGCGTCGTTCACTCGGTCGCATTCGGGGCCACCGACGATTGGATCGCCTCCGCGAGTTGGGACAAAACCGTGCGATTATGGGAAAAAGGCAAGGAAAAAGCCGTCCTGAAGGGCCACACGGTCCAGGTACTGGGCCTCGCATTTTCGAAGGATGCCAAGATGCTCGCGTCGGTCAGTGGCCGCTGGGGCGACGGCAAAGACGAAGCGGGGCCGGGCGAAATCATCCTCTGGGACGTTGCCAAAATGAAAGAAATCTCGCGAGTCGTCGGCCACGAAGATCGCATCTTCGCAGCAAACTTCTCCCCCGATGGCAAAACGCTCGCTACCGCCAGCATGGATAAAACTGTGAAACTCTGGGACGTCACAGACTTGCGAACGGCGAAGTGAATCACGCTCAAACTACGACAAGGCGAGCGGGGCGGCGTCAGCCCCCTGATCCCGCCTAAGTCGCAGGATGCGCTCTACTCGGCCAGTGACCGACGAAGGTTGAATTGGGAAAAATGGATGATGTCATCGAGTTTCCCATCACGTCGGCGCGGCAATACCGGTGGAAACGGTCAGAACATCGTAGCGGAAGTCGTGCGACTTCAGGCGGACGACCGTTCATGAGAACGGCATGATACTTCGCGAAATGGAGCGGGACAGAATCGCCGGAAGCGCGTTACTATATTGTCTACGGATAAACGCGACTCGAGGCCTTTGCCATGCGACTACGAAAACTCTGGAAATGCCTTGCGGCACTCACTGTGGGGTTTTGTGCCGAACCATCGGCGGGTCAATTCCCTAGCGGGGATCGCGGTAGCCGTGGGGATCGTGGCAGTCAAGGTGGTAGCCCACCTACCAGCAGTCGCGGCGGGTTCTCGGCCGATAGCAGTTTTGATCGCCTGATCCAATCGTACGGCGGCACCGGTGACGCCGTGGACTATGCACGAATTCCACCCGAAACTCGCGAACGAACTAACGGTTTTGCAATGCGGTTCGGTGTTGAGCCGATGCCCGTATCCGGGATCATCACCCGCGCTCAGTACTCGGAACAATTCAACGCCCGGATGGAAACGATAAGGGCGAAGATGGGGCAACCCAGTGGCGCTCCTCCGGGAGCACCTCCCGCAATGCCGACTGCTCCCGGTGCAATTCCAACCGCACCAGGAATTCCTGCTACGCAAGCGGAAATGACCGATGAACAGCTTCTGATGGCGATGCGGCAACTCGACCGTGATGGCGATAACCGCATCAGCATTCAAGAAGCCTCGCAGTCGGGGCGAATGAGCCGCGTCTTCCAGACTTACGACAAAAACTCTGACGGCTTCATCGATCTGGCCGAGTTCAAAGTCTACATGTCGGATCGCATGAACAACCGCATCCCCAGCAGCGACAGGGATAACAACAGCCAACCGCAACCATACGGTCAACAACCCTATAGCCAGCCGAACGCGAGTTACGGAACCGTATCACCTGCCCCCGAAGAACAACGGCCCGTCGTGTTGCGTTACGGCAAAATGCCTAAGGAACTACCGTCGTGGTTCACCGAACTCGATACCGATAAAGACGGCCAAATCGGCATGTACGAATGGCGTTTCGATAGCCGCCCGGTTGCTGATTTCCTCGCGATGGATCTCAACGGCGATGGTCTGTTGACCGCCGAGGAATATCTCCGGTTCAAGAACCCAACCGTAGCGATGTCTGCGGGTAGTGGTGGCTCCGAATCGCGTACGGTCAGCACGGGCGGCAGTGGCGGCAACCCGTTCAACCGCAACAGTACCGGCGGCAACCCATTCAACCGCAATAGCACGGGTGGGGGAAAAGCCACTTCCGACGACACTGGCGGCGATAATAAGGACAAGAAAGATCGCAAAGATCGCGGGCGTTCCGAGAAGTGAGATTTCACACGTCACTCGCGGTTTTGACGGATTTCGCGTTGCAGTTTCACGGCGTGTTTTGCGGCATCGACGCGATCGTGCAACGATGCGAGACCGGGGCTTTTCGCTAGCAAATACTCGATGTGTGGAATCGCATCTTCGTAGCGCTCCTCGCTTTCGAGGTAGCGGGCGAAGGTGTTGCGGATGACGGCGTCGTTCGGGGTCCGCACGAGTGCGCGTTCCCAGGCGGCGATCGCTTGTTCGGGCTGGTTCAATTCGAGAAAAGCAGTGGCGACGTGCCCCAATGCCGATTCGTCGCGCTGCGCGAGTGCGATGATCGTTTGCAGGAACGGGCGACGTTGTTCAATGGATGCCGTGCGGGCCGGGTAGAGCATATCGACCGCAAGTTGAATCGCGTTAGCGTCGGCAGGGATCAAGTCGCGGAGTAGGCGCTCAGTGGGCACGGGGCCTGCGGCAACCAATATGGGGCGAACGAGTTTCGGCGAGCGGGCGATGGCGTCGCGCCAACTGACCCACGCAGCGGATTCGTCGCCGCTGGCCTTCTGCGCGACGCCGCATGCATAGCCGATAAACGGATCGATGGGCAGTATCCGTCGAGCGCGCTGCCAATGAACGAGTGCCGGTTCGCCGTCGAGATATTGCTTTACATAAAGACCAAATCGAGCGTGCGGTTGCGGCGCGAGCCAACACGCTGCGCGTGCGGCGCGTGCCGCTTTCAGCCCCTCGACGATGTGCGAACCGCTCGGCGAAAGCGCATCGTTCGGCAACGAGATCACTACCGCCGGCCCGGCGATCGCAGCGTGGGCGGCGCGCCCTTGTAAGCGAGCTGCATCGAAATGTGCCTGCGCCAATTCCATTTGCACATCCGCGTTCGCGGGCGCGATTTTTGCGGCGGCTTTGCGATACGCGATCTCCGATTCCGTTCCCGCAGCGAGGCTCGCACCGATCTCGCGATAGTCGTTCACCCGCGAACGCGAACGCGCATCGAGCATCAGGAACGCGGGCACAATGACGACGGCGAGCGCGAGCGGAATCGCCAACAGGCCGCGAATTTCCAGCCGAAACGGGTCGGGTGTCGGTGTCTCGCCCTCGGCTTGCGGCAGGTAGCCGTTGTCCGTCGCGGCAGCGCACAAATGCGCGGCCACGGTCGCCGCCAAGATCGCAATCGCGGGGATGTGTATGCCGAAATCGACGACGCTGTGCAGGATCAGCGCGAGCAAGCCGAAGAACCCACCGAGGATCAGCGGGCCGGACGAACGCAGTTGCAGTTTGCGATAGCCACGCACACTCGCAACGAGCACGGCGACGGCGATGGCGAGCGTGAGCGCCAGCCTTGGCAGGCCGCCTTCGAGGATCGCCTCGAGATACTCGTTGTGCGCATTATCGAAGTACACATTCGTGAACGATTGCGTGCGAGCGAGTAACTCGACGCGGCCGAAGGTGCCGTTGCCGGTACCGGTGATGAGGAACGACGGCACGAGTGTGGCGGCATCTTTCCACAACGGCCAACGGCCATCGAACGCCTGCCCGGACAGCACCGTTTTGAGACGCGCTTCGACGAGCGTACTGCTGAACCAACTGACGACGATCGTCGCACCGAGCGCCAGCATCCCCACGAGCAACAGCCCCGACGATCGTTGATTTTTGCGGTACCGGTAGATGAGGTAAGCCGTCGCGCAGGCTGCGAACACGGCCGCCATCAGCCCCCCACGCGACAAACTGAGCGGGATACTCCCGGCGATCATGACGAGTCCGAGCGCGATGCAGATCGTCTCCGAATTCCAAACGAAACGCCCCGTGACCGCACTGCGACGGCCCAACATCAGTAGCGCGCCGCCCATGCCGAGCGCGATCGTGGCGTAGTCCGGATAGTGGTTTTTGCAAACGAACGGGCCGAAGACCGCACCATCAGTGGGCGTACGCCAGAAGATCACGTTATTCGGCGACGATGTGAACTGCGCAATCGCAATCGCGGCCAGCAACACGCCGTTCGCGGCGACGACCCAAGCCAGACGGCGGAACGCTTCTCGCGACGCCAGCCAGTTTCGTACGACGAGGTAAACCAGCGCCACGGCGATGATGCGACCGAGAAAGGTGCGCGTAAGATAGCGATCCGCGCTAAGCGAAAGCGATGCGGGGCGTGCGATGGACGCCGCTTCACCGGGCAGGCGTTCGTCGCGCTCGGGGCGGAACGTGCGGTACCATTCGAGCGACTTCGGCGAGATCGCGCCGACGACCGGTTCGGGCAACGGCACCATCTGGAATGCGGACAGGAACATCAACCCAGCAAGGCTGATCGAGACGGCATCGGGACGCAACGAGAATTGCCGCACGGCGATGATGTACGCAGCCCAGAGCATAACGAGCAAGCCGATGCCGCAGGTGGCCACGTACTCCCAGAACGGATCGGCAGACGCGAACGGCCACGGGGAAAATGCAACGAGAAATAGCAGAACCGCCTCGCCAGCGATCCGAAGATTTCGGGCGATGGGGAGGCGGCGGAGATTGTCGGACTTTACGAGCGTCGTCATATTCGGTCGACGTTAACGGCGGCGTTTAACAGCAGGCTTCGTCACCAGTGTGACCTTGCCTTTGACGATCACCTTCACGATCGGCCTGTAAACAATCGTCGTAACGACGGAACCATTCTTCTTCACGGCCACTTCTTGCCAGTCGTGCATGTCGACCGCTTCGCCGGTGAAATCGGCACTGTCATAGCTTTCTTCCGCGTACTCAGCCGCCGGTACCGATGGATCGATGTACGTTGCGTCCGATGCGAACGCCGTTACGGCGGCAATCATCCCGCCCAACAGCAACGTCCCGAACAGTTTCGAAAACAGGGTATTCTTCATTTCCCAACCCTCACACGATGCGGATAAAGTTGTATGTTTTCATGATAGCAATTTCCGGATCGCGGGAATATCCGAAATGACCGCTTTCTTTCATTCTTCTTTAGAAGCGGGTGGCCGCTCGTGGTCGAGAGTAGAACTTTCACCCGTCAATCCTGAAAAGCGTTGGTTTCGCCATCGGCGCGGCTGGCGAGTGCGGTTCAGCCCAACCTGGATGCTTTCAGCCAGGCGCGGGCGAAGGCCCGCCGTGAAACACGCCTTGAAGCCGAGGCGGTTGGACAAACTCGCCAACGGGTCGTGCAGTTTCGTGTTGCCGAGCCAGCCGTGGATGACTTTACTCAAGCCGCGTTTGGTCGCGGCGTGGAGCCAGCCGCCGACGCGGTTCAAGAGTCCCTCGGGTCGTCGCAGTTGATTCGCGATCGGGGCCGCCGCCGATGCCCCCGCTCCGCCATGCGGCGTCATGCCCGGCAGTGCCCGCCGCGCACGCGGCAAGTCGTCGGCGTGCCGGGCGGCGGTCTTCACCGCCCTAGCCGCGTCGTCGACGTGCTTCGCCGCCATCTAATAAGTGGTACTATTTGTCGTAAAGTAGCCCTCATGAGAGAGGGGCACCAGCTTGTAAACGGTTATTCCCGTTTGCGGTTATTATTGAGGCACTTTCGTGGCACCAAAAGGGTTGCCAAGGGGTGTAATTTGTCATAAAGTAGCATCACCTGTACACTAGGTGCAATGCTAGTGAATTGGGCAAAAGTGCTCGCTGTGTAGGTGTTTTTGAGTTGAGCGGGAGTGGCGGAATTGGCAGACGCGCCAGATTCAGGTTCTGGTACTCGCAAGGGTGTGGAGGTTCAAGTCCTCTCTTCCGCAATCGTCAGATACCTGCTGACTAGCATTGGCCTAGTCAGCAGGTAACATTTCTCATCGCATTCCAAAACCGATTGCCATTTTTGTTTCTCGTGCCAGCACGCAGCGCAAGCAAGGGGAACCATCGCGAAACTCCATACCGTCTTCGGAGCGAAGCGCGGGGCGCGGCGAAACATCGTCTCAATCGTGCGTCACCAATAGAGCGTATCGAGGTTCACGTTGCCTCCGCACAACACGACGCCGACGGCGTGGATGTTCTGCAACTCCCGAAATGCGTCGGACAGCACGACGCTTACACCGACTGCGGCACTTGGCTCGATGATGAGTTTCATTCGCTCCCAGATCAATCGCATCTTTGCGCGAATGTCATCTTCGGTGACGGTAAAAATCGCTTCGACTTCATCGCGCACAATCGGCCACGTCAACTGGCCGAGGCTCGTCAGCAGTCCATCGGCGATGCTGTTTGGCGCGGTCTGCGGTTGCCAGATTCCGGCGGCCTTGGAACGCGCGGCATCGTCGGCACCGAGTGGTTCGGCACCAAAGACGCGGATCGTCATCTTCACGCCACGCGACGCAATGCAGAACCCCGACAGCAACCCGCCACCGCCGACGGGAGCCACGACGGCATCGAGTTCGGGCACATCTTCGAGGAGTTCGAGCGCGGCCGTGCCTTGCCCGGCAATCACGTGAACGTGATCGAACGGCGGAATGAAACTTCCCCCGGTTTTGGCTACCCACGCGGCAGCCGTGCGTTCCCGATCCGCCAGCGTCGGCTCGCATTCGATGACCTGCCCACCGTAGCCGATCACCGCTTGTTTCTTTACCGTCGCGGAGGTGCGCGGCATCACCACGTACGCGGGAATGTTCCGGAACTTCGCCGCCAACGCGAGCGCCTGCGCGTGATTCCCGCTCGAATGCGTAACGACACCGCGTACGGCGACATCGGCCGCCAGTGCCTGAACCGCGTTGGTTGCGCCGCGATATTTGAACGAGCCGGTCTTCTGCAAATTCTCGCATTTGAAGTAGACGCGCCGCCCCGCCAGGCGATCGATCGTCTCGCAAGTCAGCGTCGGCGTGCGATGGACTTTGCCGCGAATCCGCAGTTCCGCCTCGCGAACATCCGCGAGTGTGACGGCGTGGTTCATGTCGGTTCCTCGGGCGTGTTCCACTCGGGTCGGTCGTACTTTTCCATCGCGAGTCGTGCAGCATCGGCGCGTTCGTCATCGGTAAAAGTGCCGCGCGTGCCGCCGTACCGCATCGCGAACGATTCGAGTAAATGCTGCGCGATGGCGGCGCGGCCAACAGTCGTTTGCCGCGTCAGCGGGCTGACCCGTTTCGCGGCACTTCGCACGGTGTTTCCCTTGCGATTCGTGCCAATTCGAAGCACGCTCGCCATCTCGTTCGCGTCCATATCGTACGCAATCGTCGTGTGATGCACCACTACGCCACGCCGCCGCGACTGCGCCGCCCCCGCGATTTTGCCATCGTCGCAAGCGATGTCGTTCACGGGCACATGATGCGCATCGATGCCGAGTTCGCGCAATGCCAGCACCACCCATGCATCGCACACTTCGTAACTCTGGCGGATCGTCAATCCTTGCAACAACGCCTCCGGCAAACAGAGCGAATACGTGATCGTGGCGTGCGGTTGCACGAACATCGCTCCGCCGCCGCTAGTGCGTCGCAAGATCCGCACGTTGGCCCGCGCCGCTTCGGCAACGTTCACTTCGTTCGTCGCGGACTGGCTGCGACCGAGTACGATCGCGGACTCGGCCCATTGCCAGAATCGCAACGTCGGCGGCGCGGTGCCATCGGCGACGCGATTCGAAATCACTTCCTCGAAGGCTAAATTTTGCGATGCGGAAAGTGGCGTCTCTGAAATGATCCGCCACGGGATCGACTGCCAGGGTCGTGTCAGTTCGGTGATGGTTTCCGGTGTCATGCGCCCGACGCGCTCAATCGCCGGTTGCGTGGCCAAACCCTCGGCCACCGCAAAGCAGGTGGTGTTCGCCAGTTCGACGCCGAACGGAATCGCGGTGCGAATGTGCGCGGCCAACGCCCTCGCGGAAAGATCGGCAGGCACATCGATCAGCGCCGCAATTAGTGCGGCACGGACTTCATCGGTTCGCGATGGCGGCGAGAAAACCAGCCGGCAGTTCTCAGCGTTGATAGCGGACACTCACATTAGCGATTACGGGATCGATTTCGCCGGTTTGTTTGCCGACGGGCGCGAGCAAAACGAGGAACATTCCCAACATTAACGCGGCCCGCGTGGGATGGGTAGCGGCTGGAGTCAATTTCACTCGACGTGGGCTTCGACTTTTTCGCGCGATACCAGGCTCACCAACTCGTCCGCTTCGCCCTGGGTTAAGTCGCTTGCCAACGTGAATGGCGTGGCCCCAATCACGGGGCTGACATCGTTTTGCGAGTCGCCGAGGCGCAGTCTTGCAATCGCGGTCAGTGCGGCGCGGGCGGTGATCGGGTACGAATCGACGATGACTTTGCGGAACTTCTCGACGGGCGTACGACGCAGTAACTTCTCCATATCGGGCACATCGATCGCTACGGTCAGGTGGTCGCCTTCGCGGAGCCGGACGTTTTTCGGCACGCCATCGGTTGCGAACGCGGCGCGTCCGCTGAGACCAATCGGCAGGAAGCGATAGTCGATCATCGCCGAGACGAGCGTCTGTTCGTTCAGGCACGGGTCGTTCGGCTGAACGAGAATCTCGACGATTGCCACCGTGCGTTCGCCGACGGTGACTAGCGTTTGCACGCGATCCCCGAACAGTGCCGCCACGAACGCGGGGGCCGCCAAACTCGGGACCGAGACCGCGTGTTTGATGTTCGCGGCACTTCGCACGGTGTCTGCGAATGCGGGATCGTTCAGCCGCACGACCACCCGCTGACTCGGATTTTCTTCGCGAACGAGTAACGCGACTTCGAGGTTTACCAATTCGGATTCCGTGCTGGCGATCACGCTTCGTGCGGTGTTGGCACGGGCTTGGCGAAGCACTTCGGGGATCGTGGCATCGCCGACGATCACAGGTACGCCCATCCGCCGCACCGTTGCCGCAAACGGGTTGTCGTTCACCGATTCGATCGCCACGACCGAGTGCCCGAGCTTGACGAGTTCTTCGACGCAACGGTAGCCGACGTTGCCCAACCCGATGACGACGATGTGCCCGCTATCGGGAATTTTCCGCATCTCGAGTGCGCCCCCGAGACGCGCGCGAATGAGGTACTGCGTGATGATGGCGGTAAACACCGCCAGCAGTGCGGCCCCGGCGACTTTTAGAATACTCAGGAAGACTTTCACCCAGCCGTCGCGGTTCTCGCCGTGCAAATCGCCACCCGTCGCCACGATGCTGACGGTCCGATAAATCCCTTCTGCCCACCCGAGGCCGACGCCGAACCGGAAGACGAGCGTGCTGAGAAACAGGATCAGAAACAGACCGAGGCTCGCGAGCTTGACCGATAAATCGATGGACAATAGCGAACGGCGCACGGTGCGGAATTGGCGACGAATCCAGCCCGCCCAAAGGACGTTGCCGAGCAAGTCGTCGCGGTCGCTATCGGTCAGCGGGGCGAGATTCTCTGGGCTGCCGCAAGCCACGATGGTATCGCCCGCCGCCACCACGATGTCACCCGGCGTGGTATGCCAGAGCGTCATCGGTTGGTCTGTAGTCTTGTGCGCGAAGATCAGAAGCTTGTAGCTCGACGCGATCGCCGAGAGTTTTTTGCCGATCAGTGGCGAATCCGCAGTCACCAGCAGTTCCGCCACCTGCTGCGGTGCGTCTTCGAGTTTGAACGCGCCGAGCGCGTCGCCTGTGAGTGCGGTTAACGCGATCAGCGGCGCAGTCAGTGCGGACACCGAGAGCGCGACCATGTTTCGCACGGCAGCACCGAAACGCGGAATGAGGTTCTGGTTGAACATCCGCAGCACGACTCGCACATCGGGGTTGAGTTGCCGGACCAGTAGCGCCGTCGAGACATTGACGAGATCGTCGCTGGTCACGATGACGACGCCGCGAGCGGTGGAAAGACCGGCCCGTTCGAGCAACTCCGGGCGTCGGCAGTCGCCTTTGATGAACGGCACGCCCTTCAGTCGCGGGTCGTCGGGGTCGTTCATCGAGATCACCGAAACCGGTATTCCCGAGGCACGGAGTTGTTCGAGAATCCGCCAGCCGACGCGGCCAAGTCCGCAGAGTACGACGGGTCGATCCACATGTCACCGGGGTTGAAGTTGCACGAAGACCGCGTGGCTGCGGTATAATCCGGCCACAGGTCATTGCAGCGATGCTATTGATCTATTCGGAAGGGACCGCGATGAATTTGGACGACCCCGTTTGTTTGTGCTTTCGCATCTCGAAGCGCAAGCTCGTGAACTACGTTCGTACGCAAACACCGCGCGTAGCTAGCCAGCTCTCGCAGTGCGGCGGCGCAGGCACCGGTTGCGGCTGGTGCGTGCCGTACTTACGCAAGTTATTCGAACAAGGCACGCAAGCGGTGGACCTCGAAACGATGACCGCCGAGGAGTACGCCGCCG
>Ga0105047_10017386_pt1 | contig 11216 bp, 7 predicted proteins | sample MAT04_FD_78384 | JGI IMG/M metagenome (GOLD analysis project Ga0105047, IMG submission 78384) | Freshwater microbial communities from Lake Fryxell liftoff mats and glacier meltwater in Antarctica - MAT-04 (megahit assembly) | ecosystem: Environmental > Aquatic > Freshwater > Ice > Liftoff... | reverse complement strand
GGTTGCTTTGACGTCGGTGGTAGGGGGGTTGCGGGTGGGGAATGCGTTGTGGGATTTGGATCCGGGGAGGTCGGGCGGGTTTAAGTTGATTGAGGAGGGGGCGAAAGTGGCGGCGGGGGCGCGGGTGGTGGATTCGGTGGTTTTGTCGGGTGCGACGGTGGAGTCTGGTGCGGTGGTGGTACGGAGTGTGGTGGGCGGTGGGGTGACGGTTCGGGGCGCGTCGGCGTATGTGGACCGGTTGGCGGGAGCGGAAGGTGGAGCGTCGCAATGAGTATTGCCGTAACTGTGGGTGCGGAGGGGAAGGAAGTGGCGACTGGTTTAAGTCGTCGGATGAGGCGGATTGCGCCGTGGCTGAGGGGGTTTAGCGCGACGGATTTGCTTTTGGCGCTGGGTTTGACGGCGTTGATGATTTTTGCGACGTGGGATGCGTGGGTGGACATCGCCAAGATTGCGTGGAAGGACGAGGAGGCGAGTCACGTTCAGTTGGTTCCGGTGGTTGCGTTGTGGTTGGCGTGGGTGAGGCGGGCGAGGCTGAGGCAGTGTCGTCCCGAGGGGAGGTTGTGGGCGGTGTTGGGGATGATTGCGGGGTATGGGTTGTGGTTTTACGGATTTCACGATCAGCGGCAGAGTTTTTGGCATGCCGGTGCGGTGGTGATGACGGTGTCTGCGGGGCTGGTGGGGTTGGGCACACAGCTTGTTTGGCGGTTTTTGCCGGTGTTCGGGACGCTGGTGTTTTTGATTCCCGTTCCGACGGGGTTGCGGATGGTGTTTGCGATTCCGATGCAGGAGTACACGGCGCAGGTGACGCAGACGATGTGTGAGGTGTTCGGGATGGCGGTGGTGCGTTCGGGGAATCTGCTGACGATCAACGGGACGGACGTAGCGGTGGCGGAGGCGTGCAACGGGATGCGGATGGTGTTCACGCTGCTGATGGTGTGCTACGCCTTTACGTTCACCGAGCCGCTGAGGACGGGTGTGAGGCTGCTGGTGCTGCTGATGAGCCCCGTGGTTGCGATTTTGGCGAACGTTGTGCGACTGATTCCGACGGTGTGGGCGTATGGGGCGTTCGACGCTGACGTGGCGGGGCAGGTGCATGACATCAGTGGGTGGGCGATGCTGGTGGTGGCGTTTTTGGCGTTGACGGGGATCGTGCGTGTGCTGCGGTGGGCGATGATTCCAGTGAGCAGGTTCAACCTAGCGCTGACGTAGCGGGAAGAGCGGGTGCGAAATGATTGAAGTCGGCGGCAGGATGAAGAGGCGGATCGCGGTGGGCGCGGCGTTGGGGATCTGCGCGCTGGTGGGTTGGCAGGCGCGTGCGCTTCCGGACCCGGCAGGGGCGGAGAAGTTTCACGCGTCGGTGCGGGCGGTGGTGGAGAAGCTGCCGGAGAAGTCCGGGTCGTGGACCAGCCGGGACCTTCCGGTGCTCCAGGCGGCGGTGGAGCTGCTGAGGCCTAACGTACTGCACCAGCGGAGGTGGGTCGACACGCGAACCGGCGAGATGGTGACGGTGCTGGTGGTGCACTGCGGCGACACGCGGGACCTGTTGGGGCATTACCCGCCGGTGTGCTACGTGGGGCAGGGGTGGCAGCAGTCGGGAATCACGGATTGGCAGGCGGAGCTGAGGGGGTCGGTGTTTTCGGCGCCGGAGTATGAGTTTGTGGCGGTGAGGGGCGGACGGACGGAGGGGATGTGGGTGAGGAATGCGATGCTGCTCCCCGGGAAGGGACTTGGGCGTGGCATGGGCGACGTGCAGAAGGCCGCCCGGAACGTGACGCGTCGATTTTTCGGGGCGGGGCAGGTTCAGTTTGTGTTTCCGCACGATTACACGGAGGCCCAACGCGAGCGAATCTCGGGGGAGATGATGGGGATTTACGGGGAGGTACTGCTTTCGGTGACGGGTTCGACGGAGACTGGGATGGAGGCTGGGATGGGGACGGGAACTGCGACGGAGCGCGGGAGTTCGGGTGTCGCAGGCGAGGGTGTTAAAAGGGAGATCCCGTGAGTGTTTCGAGATGGGAGAATGCGTCGTTGGAGCAGGGTGGCGCGGGCGAAGCCGCTGCTGGCGAGGGGAGTCCGCTGGCGCAGGATGTATTGCGGATCGTGAGGCGCCGGTGGTGGTTGATTTTGATTCTGGCGACGGTGACGGCGCCGGCGGCGGCGTTTCTGGGCTGGAAGACGGGGGTGCGTGAATACTCGTCGATTGGGATGGTGCGGGTCAAACCGGTGCTGGCGCGGGTGCTGTACCAAAACGAGGACAAGGGCGTCATGCCCATGTTCGACAGTTTCGTCAACACGCAGATGAGCCTGCTGAAGGGGCCGCGCGTGGTGCGGGAGGCGGTGCAGGATCCGAGGTGGGAGAGGGCGTTCGGGAAGGCGACCGACGTTGCCATGGCGGAGTACGCGAACTCGATTACGGTGACTCGCAACGGGGAGATCATCGTCGTGGGGGTGCGAGACACTTCGCCGGCGACCGCGCAGGCGGGGACGCTGTCTCTGGTCAACGCGTACAAGCGGATCAACGTCGACACCGAGGGCCGCGAGGACGAGACGGTGCTCAAGGCACTGCAGGACCGGTCGATGACGCTGACATCGGAGCTTCGGGCGAACCGGGAGCGGATCGTGGCGGTGGCGGGCGAGTTCGGGACGGAAAACTTGGCGCCGTACCAGGAGTCGAAGCTGAAGCTGGTCGCGGAACTGGAGAACGAGCTGCAGCGCCGCCGCGCGGCGTTGCCGACAAGCCGGCCGACTGTGAAGGAGCGGATAGACGGAAAGGGCGAAGCCGAGGCGGAGGCGACGGCCAAGACGCCGGCGGAGATGTCGGAGCGTGAGGTGTCGGCGTTCGATTCGCGACTTGCGAGCCTGCTGGACAGTCGCGACGAGCGTGAGTCGCAGCTTTCGACGATGGGGCTGACGATGGGCGAGCAGAACCCCGCGGTGGTCAGGCTGAAAAATGAGATCGCGCAGCTTGAACGTCGGATTTCGGAGCGGGTCGAGGATGTGAGGAACTCGGGGGTGATTGAGCGGGCGCTGCCGCAGATGCTGTCGGCGCGGGACCCGAAGGAGGGGGTGGAGCTGGTGGGGAAGGCGCTGGCGGAGGCGAAAGCCGACCTGCAGGCGCTGGGGGTCAAGGCGCAGCTGCTCAAGTCGCTGTTGATGGAGGAGGAGCGACTGACGAAGCAGCAGCAGGAGACGCAGATTCGACTGGACCAGTTGCGAACGGAGGCCGCGACGGCGGGTCGACTGGAGATTCTGTCGGACGGGGACGTGCCGGTGTTTCCGTTGCGGGACACGTTTATACGCAACGCGGCGCTGGGCGGGATCGGGGCGGTGATGATGTCGATGGTTTTGGTGGTGGGTATCGGGCTTTTGGACCGGCGTGTGCGGGGTATGGAGGACGTGCGGGCGAAATCGGGGCCGGGGCGAGGCCAGGCGCCGATGCTCGGCGTGCTTCCGGAGATTCCGGAGGGTTTGGAGGATCCGGAGCTGGCTGCTCGGGCGGCGCACAACGTGCACCACGTGCGGACGATGCTGGAGCTTTGGTCTGACGGGAAGACGCCGCTGTCGCTGACGGTGACGAGTCCGTCGTCGGGTTCGGGGAAGACGAGTTTGACGCTGGCGCTGGGTGTGAGCTTCGCGGCGGCGGGACTGCGGACGCTGATGGTGGACATGGATCTTGTGGGCGGGGGATTGTCGACGAGGGTGGACGGGATGACGCGGCGGAGGCTGGGGTCGATGCTGGTGGCGACGGGCGTGCTTTCGGACGTTCAGCGGATCGAGGCGCTCAAGCTGAGCGCGACGAAGAAGATCCGACTGGGCGAGGCGTGCGTGGAGTTGGGGTATGCGACGGAGGGGCAGATCAGCGAGACGGTGCGCCGGCAGGAGGAGGACTCGACGCTGCGGGGCATGGGAGTGATGGAGGCGTTGGCGGGCTACAACGTGGAAGAGTGCATGAGGCCGACGGAGGTTCCGGGGCTGTTTGCGATGACGCTGGGCGGTGCGAGCGTTGAGCAGGCGGGGGCGATTTCGTCGGCATTGGTTCGGCGAATGCTGACGAGGGTGGGAGAGAACTACGACGTGGTGCTGGTGGACACCGGGCCGACCCCGGGGAGCCTGGAGGCGGGCGCTTGCGCATCGTGCACGGACGGTGTGGTGCTGACTGTGGCGCGGGGGGAGGACCGGGAGGCGGTGCGGAAGTGCACGGAACACCTGACGCGCATCGGAGCGACGGTTGCGGGGGTGGTGTTCAACCGGGCGACGTCGAAGGATGTGCTGAGGCTGTCGGCGTCGCGGTCGAGCAGTTGGGCGGGGGCGAGCGCGGGGCGGAGTGCGCCGCGACTGCCAATCAACGGCGAGGCGCGGACGGAGGGTCGGCGGCCTGACGGGTCGTCTGTGGAGGTTACGGAAGCGGACGCGGGCAATCCGTTGCTCGGGCCGGTGGTCAACGCGGTGCAGACTTCGGTGCGTTCGCCGAGGAAGGGCAAGGAATCGTGAGCGTGGCAGTGGCAGACAATGCGGTGGTGGTTGGAATCGCGGCGGGGGAGGGGGAGGGGATTGCGCGGTCGGTGGGACCGAGACTGTGGGGACTGGAGGTTTCGGCGCTGCACGACCGTTTCTGGGCCAGCCACGGGATCCAAGTGGTGCGACAGGGCGAGCCGGCGAGTTTGTCGGATCTGGCGGAGCTGTACATGTTGACGGAGGGGCGGGTGATGACGGTGTTCAACCCGCGGCGGGCTGTGGAGTCGATGTATTGGGCGGGGGCGGCGTCGATGCTGGTGAGGATCCACTCCGAGCGGAAGGACGCGTACGGCGAGCGGGTGGTGACCTCGGGGGACGGTCGTTTCGAGCGGATCGAGCGGGTTTACGGCGCGAGCACGCGGAAGCTGGCGCGGGTGGCGCTGACGACCAACCGTGACTTGGCGGCGTTGTGGCAGCGGACGAGCGACCCGGCGCGGGCGTGGAAGGACCTGCGGGGGAGGGTGCCGCGGGTGAAGCGGAGCGCGGTGTCGGTCCAGGGCGAGGTGGCCAGTCAGGACAGCGACGACGAGCAGTCGATGATGCTGCGACTGTTGATGAACGCGTGGGGGACGCCGTCGGTGACGGTGCCGTCGATCGAGGAGCGCGTGCCGGGGCTGTGGGCGCATGAGAAGTCGAAAGTGGAGAAGGGGGTCCGGACGTCGGGGACGGTGTGGGTGGGCGCGGGGCGGACGCTGTCGGCGGGGGAGCGGGTTGCCGGGCCGGCGGTGCTGTGGGACGACCCGGCGGCGGTGACGGGCTCGGCTGAGATGGACTGGAAACTCATCGAGCCCAATGAGTGGATCGCGGGTTCCGGCCGGGTGCGAACGCGGCGGAAGCGTTGGGTGAAAAGGCTGTTCGACCTGACATTTGCGACGGCGGCGATGCTGCTGACGGCGCTGATTTACCCGGTGGTGATGCTGGCGATTCTCATTGAGGATGGTCGACCGTTTTTCTTCGGACACGAGCGGGAGACACTGGGGGGCAGGCGGTTTAAGTGTTGGAAGTTCCGTTCGATGCGGAAAGACGCCGAGCAGATCAAGGCGCAACTGGCGCGCGAGAACCAAGCCGACGGCCCGCAGTTCTTCATGGAGAAGGACCCGAGACTGACGAAGGTGGGGCGGTTCCTCCGGGCGACGAACCTCGACGAGCTTCCGCAGTTTTGGAACGTGCTGACGGGGGACATGTCGGTGGTGGGTCCGAGGCCGAGCCCGCACAAGGAAAACCAGTACAACCCGGCGTGGCGGGAGGCTAGGCTGAGCGTCTTGCCGGGGATCACGGGGCTGTGGCAGGTGAGTCGGACGCGGCAGCGGGGGACGGACTTCCAGGAGTGGATTCGCTACGATATCGAGTACGTCGAGACGGCGAGCTTCATGCTGGACATGCGGATCATCTGGGACACGGTCCGGATGATTCTGGGGCTGGGCCGCAGGCGGTAATGCGGGTGGGCGTGGGTTTTGGTCGTGGAGCGTTGTGAAGCGTCGTGGGCGGAAGAGCGTGGTGGAGTGGAGAGATGCGGAAGGATTTGTAGCACATGCACCCGAAGGCGAAGAAACGAATTGCGATTTTGGCGTTGGCGGCGACGGTGATCGGGCTGGCGGGGGGCGGCGCGTTTGCGTACCGGAAGCTGTCGATCCGGGCGGAGTTTGCGGCGTCGAGGGTGGAGGGGCTGAAGGCGTCGGCTGACGGTCGCCATGCGGAGGCGATCGAGCCTTTGCTGAAGTACATCGAACGCTCGCCGAACGACGTGGAGGTTTTGTCGGCGTTCGCGAAGTCGCGTGAGCAGGTGCCGTTGGCCGGCGGGGCACAACTGCGGGCGGTGCTGGGGACGCTGCAGCGTGTGGTGTCGCTGGACGGAGGTCGGACGGACGAGCGGGCGCGGTTGGCGATGCTGCTGTCGGATTTCGGGCAGTTGCCCGAAGCGTTGGAGCAGGCGGACCGGGTTCTGGCGGCGCGGCCCGGGGACAAGATCGGGCTGGCGGTGAAGGCGGTGGCGTTGCAGCGGTTGCGTCGGCCGGCGGACGGCGAGGCTGCGGCGATGGCGTGGGCGGAGGGGGCCCCGGAGGACGTACGGGCGCTGGCGATGGCGCTGGCGTCGGCGCGGGAGAACAAGGCTACGCCCGAGAAGCTCGCGGCGCTGGCGAAGAGGCTCGAGGGGATGGCCAAATCGGACCTCGGCTTGGCGACGGTGCGTGGGACGGCGGCGTTGCTCGCTGGTGACACCGAGGGGGCGCGGCGGTGGTGGCGCGAGGGTTCGAAGATCGATCCGACGACGCCGGACGAGGCGATTTTCGTGGCCGACCAGCTCCGCGGGCTGGGGCTGGCGATGGAGTCGGCGGAGTATCTGGTTCGGGCGGCGGAGTTGGGGAAGTTGCGGAGCGGGAAGCTCTTGCCGGCGCGGCGGCTGTTGGAGTTGGAGCGGTTTGATCTGCTCGCCCGACTGCTCGGGTCGGTGAAGGTGGACGACGCGGAGACGCCGCCCGAGATGCTGTCAATGAAGGCGATTGCGTTGGCGGGAACGGGCGATGTGGCGGGCGCGGACGGCGCGGTGAAGTCGCTGGCGGCGAGGAAGGGCAAGGGCGACGAGGCGTGGACACTGGTCACCGAAGCGTTTCTCGGCCGCGGCCAAGCCGACGCCGAGACGACCAAGAAGGTCGTCACCGAGGCGATTACCGAGGGTGAGAACGCCCCGGTGCTCGCGTTGGTGCTGGCCGACGCGGTGGGCCGACTCGGCGAGACCGAGCGGGCGGTCCGAGTGCTGGACAACCTCGCGGAGGCCTCGCCGGCGTGGTCGAGACCGCTGGAGCGGAAAGCGAGCTTTCTGAGTGCGGCTGGACAGCTCGAAGCCGCGCACGCGGCGGCGTTGGAGGCGGCGCGGCGTGGGCCCAACGACCCCAGGGCGCTGACGACGCTGGCGAGGGTGTGGTCCGCGGCCGTAGAAGCCGGGATTTTGAACAACCGAGCCGAGCTGGCCAAGTTCCTCGATCAGCTTTCCGCTGCAATGCCCGGCGACCAGAGCACCGCCGCGATGCGGATCGTGACATTGGCGCGGGTGGGGAAGGCGGAGGAGGCGCGAAAGGTGGCGGGGCAGGTGCTGGCGGCTGCGAAGGCGGCGCCCGGGCCGGCGTGGGGTGATGTACTTCTGCGCGTGGCGACGGCGAGCGCGGCGGCGGGACTCGGCGGGGAGATCGAACTTTTGGACGCGGCCGAGGGTTATGGTGGCGTTACGCCGAACTCGGCGCTGACCCGGGCCCTTCTGGGGGCGAGTACGGGGCGCGGGGCCGACGCCGTCGCGCGGTTTGAACGCGAACGGAAAAGCGACGGACCGGCCGCGAAGGAATGGGCAATGGCGTGGGCGGCAACCCTCGACGCGACGGGCGACCCGCGGGCGCTGGCGGCGTGGACCCATGCCGCCGAGACATACAAGGACGCGCTGCCCGTGCAACGCGAGGTGCTGAACAGTCGAACGGGCCGGAGCGACCTGCCGCTGCGCCGGGCGACAATCGAGCGACTCAAGGCGATCATGGGCGACGCGTCGCCCACCTATCGAATGGAGGAGGCGGCCCTTGCCCTCGACCAGTCCGATACAACGCCGGCGAAACTCACGGAGATCTCCGACAAGCTCGGCGAGCTGGTGCGGTCGTCGCCCGGCAATACGCAGGCGCGGATACTGCTGGCGCGCACGCTTGAACGCAACGGCGGCGTCGGCATGGCGATTGAGCAACTCAGGGCGGTGTCGAAGTCGGCGCCGGAGGCGGGGACGGTTTCCCTGATGCTCGCCGACCTCTACCAAAAGCGGGGCGACTACGCCGCAGCCGAGCGCGAGCTCGACGACGCGGTGAAACGCATGGGCTCGGGACAATCCCGCGGGGCCGCCATGCTCCTGGCCCAGCAGGGTGACGTCGACAAGGCGCTCGACGCGCTGAAGCAGGCCGGCAGCGACGCCCCCGATCCGCTGAAGGTGCGGCTGCTGCGCCAGAAGAACGATCTCCCGGCAGCCGAGGTCGAGGCCCGCCGAGTCGCCACCGCCAGCCCGGACCTCGGGTCCATCCGCGTGCTCGCCGAGATCCTCCGCGCCCGCGGGAACACCGCCGAAGCCGCCAAGACGCTCCAGCTTCTTGACGGAATCAAGCTCGACCCCGGTATGAAGGAGCTGGCGCTAACCGACTTCCACCTGCGGTTCTTCGATCTTGAAAACGCGCTGGCCAGCGCCACCCAGGCGACCGATAAAGCGCCGGAAAACGCCGCCACCTGGCAGGCGCTGCTCACGGTGCGCAGCGCCCTGGGCGACATCGCAGGGGCGATCAAGACGGTCGAGGCGGCGGCGGCGAAGCATCCGAACGTCGCGCTCTTCACGGCGCAACAGTCCCGACTCGACGTGATGAAGTCGGCCGCCAACGACCCGGTGCTCACGCCAGTGGTCATCTCGCTGCTGCAGAACCCAAACGACCAAGCCATGCTCGAAGCCCTCCGCACCCCGACCTCGGGGGCGATCTCCGAGGGAGGACCTAGCGCCGCCGTGGGACGCGTCCGCGAACTGGCGGCGAAGTACCCGCTCTCCCAGCCGGTGCAGATGATGGCGGTGCGGCGGATGCTGCAACTCAACCAACTCACCGAAGCCGCGTCACTCGCCGCCCGCGCCGGCCAAACTTTCCCCACATCCAGCGAAGCCCCGGCAACCGCCGCCGGCGCCTACGCGTCCGCCGGCGACTGGACCTCGGCACTGACGCAGGCCAGGGAATGGAAGACCCGGTCCGGCGCCAACGCACTACCGGCAGACCTCGCCGTCTCCGAAGCGCTGATCAGGCTTAGGAGGTTCGACGAAGCCGTCGCCGTCGTCGATCCCTATGTCAAAAACTTCTCGATGGACCGCCGGGCCCACCTGCCCGCGGTGTTCCGCAAAGCCGAAGCGCTCTCCCTGGCCGGTCGAGACGATGCGGCCGCGACGGTCCTCGCGACGATCACCAAGGGCGATCCCGCGACGTGGGCGGGCTGGCTGGGATACGCGTCGGATCGACTCCCTCCGGAGAAGGCAGTTGCGTGGGCCAAACGCGCAGAGTCGTCGGCCGAGGGCGGCGACGCCGGACTCGCGTGGCAGGCGGCGATTGTCCGGGCAAACGCCCTCACCCAAATGAAAAGCCCCGTCGCAGCCGAAGCCCGCGATAAACTCGCGGCGCTGGCCCGCGCCCCCGGCCGAGGCGGCGAATACCTCGCCAGCGCCGCACTCGCCTACGACCAAGCCGACGACCTCCCCCAAGCCGAAACCCTATACCGCGAAGCCATGGCCGCGGGAATCAACGGCGTCGCCGTGAAAAACAACATGGCCATGATCCTCATCCGCAAAGGCGGGGCCGCACCCGAAGCCCTCAAACTCGCCCAGGAAGTCGTCGCCGCCGCACCCAACGTCAGCACCTTCCTCGATACCCTCGCCACCACCCAAGCCGCCGCCGGCGACCTCGCCCAAGCCGAGGTATCCCTCGTCAAAGCCGTCAACCTCGACCCCGCCACCGCCGAATGGCGCATCCACCTCGCCGAGATCCAACTCAAAGCAGGCAAAACCGCGGACGCCAAGGCCACCGTCGACGGATTCGAATTCGTGCGCCCCGAAGGCCTCTCCGAGTCCCTCAAGGCAAGGCTCGCCGCCGTTCGAAACGCGGTACGTCAGCCCGGATGACACTCATGCAAGGGTGCGACCGTCCCGATAAAACCCGTGGGCGCAGCCCGGAGCCGGACAGATGAGCATGGCAGAAGAAACAACCGCAATCCCATTGGCGACGGCTGACCAGCCGGCGGCGAGCCCCGCGCCGCTCCAAGTCGCCCCCACCCCCGGCGGCGGCCCGGACGACTCGTGGGACCTGATTATCGGCCCACCCAAGGGCTGGGCAGGCTTGAACTCAGCCGAGCTCTACCGCTACCGCGAACTGCTCTACTTCATGGTCTGGCGAGACCTCAAGGTCCGATACAAACAAACCGTGCTCGGCGTCGCCTGGGCCGTCCTTCAGCCGGTGTTTCAGATGGTGGTGTTCACCATCATCTTCGGAAGGCTCGCCAAGCTCGACTCCGACGGATTCCCCTACGCGGTGTTCGTCTTCGTGGCCCTGCTCCCCTGGCAGTACTTCTCCACCGGCGTTTCCACGGCGGGCTTGTCACTGGTGTCGCAGCAGCACCTGATGACCAAGGTGTACTTCCCCCGCCTCTTCGTTCCCACCAGCGCCATCGGAACCTGCTTCGTCGATTTCTGCCTCTCTTCCCTCGTGCTGTGCGCACTGCTGGTGTGGTATCAGATCCTGCCAAGCTGGCAGGTGGTGTTCATCGTTCCCCTCCTGGCTGTGGTGACGATGGCGACGCTGGGCATGGGATACCTCCTAGCCGCCCTGACGGTGACCTACCGCGACCTTCGCTTTGTCGTTCCGTTCCTGATGCAGGCGATGATGTACCTCTCGCCCGTGGTGTTTGCCACATCGATGGTGCCGGTGAAGTGGCAGTGGGTGATGGCGATCAACCCGATGATGGGCCTAATCGACGGCTTCCGCTCGGCGATTCTCGGCAAGGACTGGAACTTCGTAACGCTGGGGGTAAGTACGGCGTCGGCGGTGCTGCTGCTGGTGGTGGGACTTGTGTGGTTCAGAAGAACGGAACAGCGGTTTGCCGACATTGCGTAGGCCGATCTTAACCCGGATCGCGTAGTCGTTGAGGATTGGTTT
>Ga0105047_10017385_pt1 | contig 11216 bp, 8 predicted proteins | sample MAT04_FD_78384 | JGI IMG/M metagenome (GOLD analysis project Ga0105047, IMG submission 78384) | Freshwater microbial communities from Lake Fryxell liftoff mats and glacier meltwater in Antarctica - MAT-04 (megahit assembly) | ecosystem: Environmental > Aquatic > Freshwater > Ice > Liftoff... | reverse complement strand
GCCTCCACGGGGACGCCGAGGCGGGTGAGCATCGCCTGCGTCGCGCGCAGTGACGGCGTCCAGTCGGTGGCGAGTTCGAGGCGTCCGGTCTCGATCATCAGCGGGATGCCGAACTCCTGCTCACGCGCGCGCCACGCAGCGAAGGCGCGCTGGGCCATGCGGGCATAGAGTTCGCGGTCGCCGTAGCCGGCGCGGATCTGGCGCGTCTCGTCGCCCGAGGTAGCACGCGAACTCCCGGGACCGTAGGCGTCCAGGAGCGTAACGTCGTGGCCCTGTTCGCGCAGGTGAAGCGCGGTCCAGACGCCGAACACGCCGCTGCCGACCACGACGATCGCACTGCGCTTCGGCTGGATCAGGGCGGGCGCGGCGTTCATCGTGGAGGGGAGGAGCGTGGCGAGGGCGGACGCGCCGAGTGGGGCGGAAGTGACCTCGAGGAAAGTGCGTCGGTCCATTGGGGGCTCGCGTCGCGTGCGGGGGTGGACGCTCAGGTCGCGCAGCAGCGCGTCCTCAGGCGGTATGTCGCTTCCGCTCGGGAGTATAGTGCCACCACCGGTGCGGAGGCGCACCCTCCGTGAACCGGACCGCGGAGATGAAGCCGTCGATCAGGCTCGCACACGCTGCGCGAACCGACTCTCGCTACCGGCTCTTCATTGACGAGGCCTCAGCGACGAGTTTTGCAGGCTACACCGCCAGCAGCGCCTCGATCTCCGCGCGGATCGACTCGACGCCCGGCACCACGGCTTCCAGCAGCACGGGCTGGTAGGGGACCGGGATATCCATCGGCGCCAGACGACGGACCGGCGCGTCGAGATGCCAGAACGCGTCTTGCGCCAACACGCTGGCGATCTCGGCGCCGAACCCGGCCGTCATGTTGTCTTCGTGTACGATCAGGCAGCGACCGGTCTTCCGCACCGACGCCAGCACGGCGTTTCGGTCCCACGGCGAGATGGTACGAAGGTCGATCAATTCCACGCGATCACCGAACTCTGCCGCCGCTTCATCGCAGCGATGCACCATCGCGCTCCAGGATACCACGGTGATGTCCGATCCCTCCCGAACCACACGCGCCTTGCCGAACGGGAGCACGTAGTCGTCACCAGGGTAGCGGGCGCTGCCGTCGCCGGTCATGAGCAGCGAGCGATGTTCGAAGAAGATCGTCGGGTTCGGGCTGCGCATGGCGGCGCGCAACAGTCCCACGGCATCAGCCGCATTCGACGGTATCGCCACCTGCCAGCCGTATGCGTGCGCAAAGCGCACCTCGTCGCAGAGGCTGTGCCACGGATCACCGACATCCTTGCCGAATCCGCCCGGCATGCGCACCACGATCGGCGCGGCAAATCGGTTGGCCGTGCGCCAGCGCATCGTGCCCGTGTTATTCAGCTGTTCAGTGGCCGGGTCGGCGTACTTGCGAAATTGGATCTCCGCCACCGGCATCAGTCCGCTGATCGCCATCGCGACCGCGCGGCCGATGATGCCTTCTTCCGAGAGGCTCGTATCGAACACGCGCGTGTTACCGAACTGCTTTTGCAGGCCTTCGGTCACGAGGTGCACGCCCCCCTTACGACCCACGTCTTCGCCGAACACCACAACCTTCGGGTTGATAGCGAGTTCGTGGCGTAACGTGCGGCGGATCGCCTCCGCGTAGCGCAGCAATTCGCCGTTGTCGTTCGGCGTGTCGGTGCTTGGCAACGCCGCGCGCTCCGCACGCGATAAGCCACCCATCGCCTCGGCGACATCAGGAGACTCGTCGGCCATCACATGCTGCGCGATCGTGGCTGGATTGGGGATCGCCCGCGCTCGCGCTTCATGAAGACCAGCAGCTATGTCACGCGACACCTCCGCATCGAGCGCCGTCCATTCGTCGGCCGACATCAACGTGGGCACGAGATAGTCATGCAGCTTCGGCAGCGGATCGCGGGCGAGATCAAAGGCAATTTCCGCGTCGGTGCGATAGCCCTTCTGATTGTCGGGCCCCGAGTGACTGCTGAGACGCGGCACGGTGAGACGCACCAGCGCGGGGCCTTCGCCGCTGCGGACGTGCGCTACCGCTTGCTGCAGCAGGCCAGCCGCTTCGTGTGGATCGGTACCGCTGCCGTTGCGAATAAAGAGATTCGTGAACGACGCGAGATTGCGCGCGATGTCACCACCGGGTGTCTGCATGTCGCCACGGACACTGATGCCGAGCTCGCTGTCTTCGATGTAGAACAACATCGGCAGCTTGAGCGTCGTGGCCATCGTGAGCGAGGCCCAGAATCCGCTCGTGGCCACCGACGCGTCACCGCCCAACGCGACGCCTATGCAACCGGCGTAACTCGCATCACCGAGACTGTCGCGATGATACGTGATCGACTGCGCCCAGCCGGCGGCGGGCGTGTATTGTGAGCCGACGTCGCCCGACATCGGGAGTACGGTGCAGCCCGCGCGATTCGGCAGGTTGCACACCACACCGATATCGCGGCCGTCGCTGAATCCACCGGCGCGACCGAGTGGACTGCCGAACGCATCAGGGATCGAGAGACCGAGGGAAAGCAGGAACGGTCGCGACCGGTAGTAGGCGCCAGCGCCGTCGTGCACGCCATTGATGAGAGATCCCAGAATCACCTGCGCCATGTCATGGCCGCGCGCTGAAAACTGGTAGAGCACGACGTGCTCGCGTGGCACTGAATTACGCAGGCGATTGGTCGTCTCTTCGACATCGTCGATCGCACGCGAGACAAGCGTGTGGTAGGCGATGCGGCGCCAGTCGAACCCCGACCGGAGAGTCGTCAGCGAGGCAGAAGAGGCGCGGGGAATTGGCCGGACAGCGGACTTGGCAGGCATAAGCCTGTAATCTGCCGAACAGGCTTCAAGATCGGGAGCGGATACCCATCATTGAACGGAAACCGCGATATCGGGGACCACGCTGCGAATCCCAAGAATTGCCAGTCGCGCCGCAGAAGTCACCATCGGCACGCCCAGTCCGATGGCGACGAGCACAATGTTTGCCGCCACGATCGGGCCGGTCCACGCGTTGACCAGTGATTTCTCTCGCTTCCAGAGCAGGGCGCATATCGCCACCGCGTTCACCAACAGCACGCCGGTTAGGGCCCAGGTAAACGCACTCCATCCGAGGCGCTGCAGCCAGCTCAATGCGGTGATGTCCATGCGGAAACTCCATGACCGATGATGGTCCCGAATGTGTCGCCTTAGGGATGGTACGGCGTATCGAGGGATTCGGCGAGGGTTTGGGGGGTTTGAATGTGAGGACGAGCGTAGGTTGGCGCTCGCGTGGGCTTGTGGGCCGTGGCCTGTCGGCTGTGGGCTCTCGGCTTGGCTGTAAGCTCTCGGCTTCCACGCAACTGGGCAGGGGGCTGACGGCTGTCTGCCATGGGCCATGAGCCATGGGCCATGGGGTTCGGCCCCGCACTGTATTCACCCACGGCCCACTACCCATGGCCCATGGCTCACAGCCGTCAGCCCCCAGCCCACAGACCCGGGAGCCGAGAGCCCACCGCCGCCCATAGCCCACGGCCCAAAGCCCAACGAACCCAGAGTATTTTTATGGATATGCCTTCTCCCACTCCCTCCCTCCTGACCGATCAGCGTGAAGGTGTCCTCACCCTCACCCTGAATCGTCCCGACGTACTCAACAGCTTCAATCGCGAGATGGCGGCCGCACTGCAAGCCGCGTTGAGCGATGCGGCCAGCGACGGTGCCGTGCGCGCGATTGTGCTGACCGGTGCCGGTCGCGGCTTCTGCGCGGGCCAGGATCTGGCCGAGGCGTTGCCGCAGGGCGACGGCCCGATGCCGGATATCGGCGAGATCGTCAAGAGCTGCTATAACCCGATTATCCGTGCGATTCGCACCATCGAGAAGCCGGTGTTGTGCGCGGTGAACGGCATCGCGGCCGGTGCCGGCGCGAATCTGGCGTTCGCGTGCGATCTCACCATCGCCGCCGACGATATCAGCTTCGTGGAGAGCTTCGCCAAGCTCGGGTTGATTCCCGACACCAGCGGCACGTTCTTCGTGCCGCGTCTGGTCGGCACGCAGCGCGCCACCGGCATGTTCTTTCTCGCCGAAAAGATTCCGGCGTTGAAGGCGAAGGAGTGGGGACTCATTTGGGACGTGGCACCGAAAGCCGAACTGATGGCCACCGTACACGCCATGGCCGCGTCACTGGCCACGCAGGCCACGCGCGGCTTCGGACTCACGAAGCGCGCGATGAACGCGAGCTTCGTGAATTCGCTCGATGCGCAACTCGACGTTGAGGCGCAGGCGATGCACGAAGCAGGACGGACGGCCGACTACGAAGAAGGGGTGCGCGCGTTTCTCGAGAAGCGCGCGCCTGTGTATCGCGGCGCATGAGCGGTGAATCGAGTGACCTCATGAACACCGTGGTCGGCGTGGTCGGTGCCGGTGCGATGGGCGCGGGTATCGCGCAGGTTGCAGCGGTGCACGGCCATACCGTGGTCCTCGCCGATGCGCAGTCGGCGTCGATTACGCGGGCGCGGTCGGGGCACGCGAAAGCGCTGGCGCGCGACGTGGAGAAGGGGCGTGTCACGCGGGAGCAGGCCGACGCCGTGCTGGAGCGCATTACGTACGTGGATGGGGTGACCCCCGAACAGTTGGCCGCGTTCGCTCCCTGCGCCTTCGTGATCGAAGCGATCATCGAGCAGCTGGCCGCCAAGCAACAGCTGTTGCGCGCGCTTGAAGCGATCGTGGCGCCAACCGCGATTCTCGCGTCGAACACGTCGTCGCTTTCCATCGCCGCGTTGGCCGGTTCGTGCACCATCACCGAGCGGGTCGTGGGCGTGCACTTCTTCAATCCCGCGCCGGTCATGCCGCTGGTGGAGATCATTCCCGCGATCAGCACATCAATCAGCGTAATCGCCGCGGCGCGTGCGCTCGTGATTGCCTGGGGCAAGACCACGGTGCTCGCCGCCGACACGCCGGGGTTTCTCGTGAACCGCGTGGCGCGCTCTTTTTACGGCGAGTCGTTGCGCATTCGCGAGGAGGGGATCGCCGATTGCGCCACCATCGACTGGGCCATGCGCACCGTCGGTGGATTTCGCATGGGACCGTTCGAGCTGATGGACTTCATCGGCCTCGACGTGAATTTTGCCGTCACGCGATCGGTGTTCGAAGGGATGTTTCTCGATCCGCGGTATCGGCCGTCGCACGCGCAGCAGCGCCTGGTGGAAGCCGGCTGGCTTGGCCGGAAAACGCAGCGTGGCTTCTACGACTACCGCGACGGCGCAGTCGCGACCGTCCCGCACGAGGATCCCGCGCTCGGTCAGCGCATCGTGAATCGCGTGCTGGCGATGCTCGTGAACGAAGCGGTCGATGCCGTGCATCTGCAGCTCGCCTCGGTACAGGACATCGAACTCGCCATGACGACGGGCGTGAACTATCCGCGTGGCCTGCTGCAGTGGGGCGACGAGATCGGCGCGCCAAATGTACTGGCCCAATTGCAGGTGCTGCAGTCGGAAACCGGAGACGATCGCTATCGCCCCAGCATCCGCCTCCGTCGCGCCGTGCAGGCCGGAACGTCGCTGCTCGACCCTCGGCGCTACTCGTGATCACGTTGTGACCCACACATCATGAATGACGCATATATCATCGAAGGTCTTCGTACGCCGATCGGTAACATCGGTGGCGCGCTGAGTCATGTGCGCGCCGATGATCTGGCAGCGCATGCGATTTCGTCACTGCTCGCGCGCGTGAGTGCTACGTCGGCCAGCTTCGATCCCGCGCAGATTGCCGACGTGATTCTCGGTTGCGCGAATCAGGCTGGCGAGGACAACCGTAACGTGGCCCGCATGGCCGCGCTGCTGGCCGGATTGCCGGTCACGGTTCCCGGCGAGACGGTGAACCGCTTGTGTGCGTCGGGGCTGAACGCGGTCGCCAGCGCGGCGCGCGCCATCAAGGCCGGTGAAGGGGATCTGTACATCGCCGGTGGCGTGGAGAGCATGACGCGCGCGCCGTACGTGATGTCCAAGGGCGCCACCCCGTTCGCCCGCGATGTGCAGCTGTTCGACACCAGCCTTGGCTGGCGCTTCGTGAATTCGAGAATGAAGGAGCAGCATGGTACGGACTCGATGGGTGAGACGGCCGAGAATGTCGCGGCGCAGTATGGTGTGTCGCGCGACGATCAGGATGCCTTCGCCGTGCGTTCGCAGCAGAAGGCCGCGGCTGCGCAGCGTGAGGGTCGGCTGGCCGAAGAAATTGTGCCGGTGTCGATTCCGCAGCGGAAGGGCGATGCGGTGGTGGTGTCGCAGGATGAGTTCCTGCGCCCCGACACCTCGAGGCAAACGCTCGCCAAGCTCAAACCGGCGTTCCGGCATGACGGGCAGGGCTCGGTAACGGCGGGCAACGCGAGTGGGCTGAACGACGGCGCCGCCGCGCTGCTGATTGCCTCGGGCGCTGCAGCGTCGCAGTATGGCCTGACGCCGATGGCGCGGATCGTGACAAGTGCCGCGGCCGGCGTCGAGCCGCGCATCATGGGCATGGGCCCAGTGCCGTCTACACGTTTGGCGCTGTCGCGGGCCGGACTCACGTTGGATCAGATGGACGTGATCGAACTGAACGAAGCGTTCGCCGCGCAGGGCTTGGCGTGTCTCCGTGAGCTGGGCGTAGCCGACGATGACGCGCGCGTGAACCCGAACGGCGGCGCCATCGCACTCGGCCACCCGTTGGGCATGAGCGGAGCCCGGCTCGCGCTCACGGCCGCGCGTGAACTGCGTCGTCGCAATGGTCGCTATGCGCTGTGTACCATGTGCATCGGCGTAGGACAGGGCTTCGCCATGATCATCGAACGGGTCTGACCGCCGTGATCTACGCGTTCGACGGATTCATCCCGGTCGTGCATGAGTCGGCGTTCGTACATCCGCAGGCATCGGTGACCGGCAACGTGATCATCGGTCGCGACGTGTATGTGGGACCCGGTGCCGCCATTCGTGGCGACTGGGGCGGCATTGTGATCGAAGACGGTTGCAACGTGCAGGAGAACTGCACGATTCACATGTTCCCGGGCGTCGTCGTTCGCTTGGAGGCGAGTGCGCACATCGGCCATGGTGCGATCGTGCACGGCGCGCACATAGGAGCCAATGCGCTCATCGGCATGAATGCCGTGATCATGGACAACGCGGTGGTTGGCGCGGAGTGTGTGATCGGTGCGCTGTGTTTCGTACCCACCGGTATGGAGATTCCTCCGCGCAAAGTGGTCGTCGGGAATCCTGCCCGGATCGTGAAAGACGTGACCGATGACATGCTGGACTGGAAGTCGTCGGGCACGCAATTGTATCAGCAGCTGCCCGCTGCCATGCGCGCGAGTTGGCGCGCCGTGGAGCCGCTGCGTGAAGTCCCCGTTGATCGCCCCACGCAATCGAGCGTGTTGAAAAACTGGAAGGACACCCGCGAGGGAGGAACCACGTGATGTACATGCTTAAGAATTATGCGCTGGGCCAGTGGGTCGAAGGCACCGGCCGCAAGGCCGATCTGTTCGATGCCGTAACGGGTGAGAAGATCGGCGAGTCGTCCAGCGAGGGACTCGATTTCAAGGCGATGATGCACTACGCCCGCTCGGTGGGCGGCCCAAGAATGCGAGCGCTCACGTTCCACCAGCGCGCGGCGATGCTCAAGGCTATCGCCAAGGTGCTGATGGAGCGCAAGGATGACTTCTACGTGCTGTCCTATCTCACTGGCGCCACGAAGACCGACTCGTGGGTCGACATCGACGGCGGTATCGGCACCTTCTTCGCCTATTCGAGTCGTGGACGTCGCGAATTTCCCAACGAGTGTTTCCATGTGGAAGGTCCCACCGAACCGTTGTCGAAAAACGGCACGTTTGTGGGCCGGCACATCCTGGTGCCTATTGAAGGCGTGGCCGTGCACATCAACGCTTTCAACTTCCCCGTGTGGGGCATGCTCGAAAAGTTGGCCCCTGCGCTGCTGGCCGGTGTGCCGTGCATCGTGAAGCCGGCCACGGCGGGCAGTCATCTGGCCGAAGCCGTGTTCCGCACGATCGTGGACACGGGCATTCTTCCTGCTGGCGCTATTCAGCTCGTGTGCGGCAGTGCCGGTGACATGCTCGATCATCTCGAAGAGCAGGATGTCGTGGCCTTCACAGGATCGGCGGCCACCGGGCAGAAGCTCAAGAGCGGTGCAGCGGTGCTCAAGAATTCCGTGCGTTTCAACATGGAAGCCGACTCGCTCAACTGCTCCATTCTCGGCCCCGATGCGGTGCCGGGCACCGAAGAGTTCGACCTGTTCATCAAGGAAGTCACGCGCGAGATGACCACGAAGGCGGGGCAGAAGTGCACCGCGATCCGTCGCTCGATCGTACCCGCCGGAGTCGAAGACGACGTGATCAAGGCCCTCTCGAAGCGTCTTGCTTCCACGACCATCGGGGCACCCACGGCGGAAGGCGTTCGCATGGGACCGTTGGCCAGTCGCGCGCAGGTGAACGCCGTGCGGTCGGCCGCCGAGATGATCCGTCATGGTGCCGAGCTGGTGTACGGTGGCGGCGATTACGATGTGGTGGGCGCCGATCGCGACAAGGGTGCGTTCTTCGCCCCGATGCTGATGGTGTGCGATAATCCGCTCACGCGGCTCGAGGCGCACGACATCGAGGCGTTCGGCCCCGTGAACACGGTCATGCCGTATCACTCGATTGACGAAGCGATACAACTGGCGCGCATGGGTAAGGGCTCGCTGGTAGGGTCATTGGTCACCGCCGATCCGAAGGTGGCGCGCGACGTGATACTGGGCACGGCGGCATTTCACGGTCGCATGCTGGTGCTCGATCGCACCAGTGCGAAGGAGAGTACGGGGCACGGATCGCCGCTGCCGCAGCTCGTGCATGGAGGTCCGGGACGCGCTGGCGGTGGTGAGGAAATGGGTGGCGCGCGCGGCGTCACGCATTACATGCAGCGTGTCGCGTTGCAGGGCAGCCCCAGCATGATCACGGCGATCACGCGCGAGTGGACCAAGGGCGCCGACGAGTATTCGGATACCGTGCATCCGTTCCGCAAAACGTTCGACGAGCTCGAGATCGGCGACACGCTGATCACCAAGTCGCGCACGATCACGCTGGGCGATATCGAAGCCTTCGCCGATCTCAGTGGCGACACGTTCTATGCGCACATGAACGACGACGACGCGCGCAGTAATGGCGTGTTCGAAGGGCGCGTGGCGCACGGCTACTTCATCGTGTCGGCGGCAGCCGGACTATTCGTGGAGCCGTCGTTGGGGCCGGTGCTGGCGAACTACGGTATGGAGAAGCTGCGCTTCACTAAGCCGGTGTATCCGGGCGATACCATTCACGTGCGCCTCACGGTGAAGCAGAAAACGGCGAAGGACGCGCCCGAGGGTACGATTCCGCAGGGCGTCGTGGAGTGGGACGTGGAGGTGATCAATCAGGACAACGAGGCGGTGGCCGTGTACTCCATCCTCACGCTCGTGCGCCGCAGTGAGCCGGCGCTCGTTGGCTAGTTCTCCCGCGACCGCACGAAAGTTGGATCGGTCCATCATCGATGGGCCGATCGGCCCGGCGATGTGGCGTATGGCGTGGCCGACCGTATTGCAGAACATGATCGGCGGGCTGCAGGGTATGATCGACCACGCCATGGTCGGTCACCTCGTCGGCTTCGCCGGCAACGCCGGTATCGGTGTCGGTTTGCAGATCTTCCTGGTCGTGATGGTGTTTCTGGCGTCGTTGTTCAGCGGCATGGGCGTGCTGATCGCGCGCTTCGCCGGCGCCGGTGACGAAGCGGGCGTGCAGCGCGCAGCGTCGCAGGCGTTTCTGCTGGCCGTCGTCTTGTCCGTCGGTGTGTTGGCCCCCATCGGCTACTTTGCTGCGCCGTGGTTACTCGGTCTCGTGAATGCCACGCCTGCGGTGCTTGAAGAGTCGCTGCCGTTTTTGCGTATCATGTTCGTGTTCGGTTTCGGCATGATGCTCTTCTTCATGCTGGGCGGCGCGCTTCGCTCGGCTGGCGATTCCAAGACACCGCTCAAGCTTGGACTCGCGGTCACGGTCGGCAATATCCTGTTCAGCGTGTTGTTCATACGCGGCTTCGGTCCCGTGCCGGCTTTCGGCACGCGTGGTGCCGCCATGGGTACGGTGTTGTCGAGTGGCCTCGTGGGGGCGTACGCGATTTGGAAGCTGTTCAGTGGCGCGTGGGTGATCGACTTCCGCGGCGTGAGTTGGAAGCCCGATTGGGAGATCATCCGTGCGCTCTTCCGGTTCGGATTGCCCACGGGGTTGCAGGGTATCGCGATGAACGTCGCCGGTGTGATGTTGCTGCGCTTCATCGGCGCCACCAGCATGAGCGCCGAGGCGCAGGCGGCGTACGCGGTGGGATACTCGCAGCTGTTTTCGCTGGTCACGTGGACCTCGGTGGGTCTCATGGGTGCCGCCGCCGCGATCGCCGGGCAGAACCTCGGTGCCAACCAACCGGAGCGCAGCACACAGGCGGTGTGGCAGGCAGCGCGCATGGGACTCGTGATTGCGGTCGTGGTGGGCACGCTGTTTCTCACCATTCCGGGTGCGCTGCTTGGATTGTTCGGCCTCACGCAGCCGGACACCGTGCGGATCGGCACCGAGCTGCTGGCGTATCTGAGCGTGTCGGGCTTGTTCATCACGGTAGCGCTCACCTTCACGGGTGGGCTTCAGGGTACCGGCGACACACGTAGCCCACTGTTCATCACGCTCGTCTCGCAGTTTGCGCTGCCGATCGGCATGCTTGCCGCGCTCCAGACGACGAGACAACTCGTGCCGAGTGACATCTGGCTGGCGATCGTGCTCGGCCACGCGCTCCGATGTGCGTTGAGCGTGTGGCGGTTTGAGCAGGGCAAATGGAAGACCATCGAGGTGAAGTTGGGCTGACGAAGGTGCGCACGATGCCTGGGGAACGGTATCGCTGGTGATAGGTATCACGCTGTATGCGTCCCGATCCGTTCATTTCCCTTCAGCTTCGACAGGCTGCAATGGTGTACATCGCCGTACGGATCGCGGCCACGATTCCCCTGTCGTTCGCCGCGAAGTCGGCGGCGGATCTGGCGGGACTGTTGATCGGCATCGGCCTCGTTGGATTCACGGTGCTGCTCGTGACGATCGACCAGCGTCGGAACGGCGCGCCCGATCTCTTCCCGAACCTCGGCGTTTCACGCACCCGGCTCGCTGCCGTTGCCGCTGCGCCCGCGCTGCTCGGCGAGATCGTGCTCGCTTTTTCGTTGGG
>Ga0105047_10017380_pt1 | contig 11218 bp, 8 predicted proteins | sample MAT04_FD_78384 | JGI IMG/M metagenome (GOLD analysis project Ga0105047, IMG submission 78384) | Freshwater microbial communities from Lake Fryxell liftoff mats and glacier meltwater in Antarctica - MAT-04 (megahit assembly) | ecosystem: Environmental > Aquatic > Freshwater > Ice > Liftoff... | reverse complement strand
CGCGTGGCGTGGGGTGCTGACGACTGCCCCGGTGCGCGCGGTCGTGGCTCGGGTTGGCGCCCGACACGAGCGGCTCATTCGGATCTGGGGTGTTCCCGAATCCCGCGCCTCGCAGGTCCTCGCAGCCACCGGTCACGAGGACACAACTGAGCGGCGCGTAACGATCTGCGCACGTGACGGCGAGCTCGAGATCGCCACCCGCGGCACCGATGTGGGTGCGGTGGATGAGCTGGTCGATGCGCTTCGTACGGAGTTCGGCACCAGCGTCTTCGCGGTTGATGACCACCGCCCCGTTGCGGCGCTCGTTGCGGCACTGCTCACCCAGCGCGCGTGGTCCCTGGCGACCGTCGAGAGCTGCACGGGCGGGCTGCTCGGAGGGACGCTCACGGAGCTCGCGGGATCGAGCGCGTGGTACCAGGGTGGCCTCGTTACCTACTCCAACGCAGCTAAGCACGCGCTTGCCGGGGTGGACCCTGCGCTCATCGCCGCCCACGGCGCCGTGAGCGAGGAAGTTGCACGCGCGATGGCCAGCGGCGGACGCGCGGCGCTCGATGCTGATGTCGCGATTGCCATCACCGGTATTGCCGGCCCCGGCGGCGGCATGGAGGACCGGCCGGTCGGGACCGTGCACCTAGGATTTGCGACCCCCGACGGCGTGACGCATCGTCAGATCCGCGTTCCTGGGGATCGCGTGACGGTGCGGCGACGTTCGTGCCACGTCGCGCTCCACGGCCTCCGCCTCGCACTCGAGGGATGATCAGCCTGCGTCGCCCTATGACGCTTCATCTGAGTCATCGTCCGAGCGTCCGAAGATGCCAGCAACCGTGTCGACCAGCACGGGAAGAACGGTGGCACCGATCCCCCGAGCATTCGTAGCGATCTCGAGGAACGGTGCGGTGATCGCCCCAATGGGCGAGCGAATCGGACCGAGATCAATGACTCCGGTCACCCCGCGTTCACGCCACGCCGTCGTCGCAGCGGCGTAGTCGTCGATGCTATGGATCTCGTCCTTGGAGCGGACCCACACCGAGACGTCTCCGTGTGGGGCGAGACGCTCGATCCCCTCGTCGGTCAGGCGATCGGATCGGGTCGGGAAGGTGATGTGGTGATCGCCGGCTGCGGTCGCGGCAGCAGTCAGTCCGGCGTAGGTCTCGTCGTCGTACCCGTCGCCGTCCACGTGACCGGGATTGAGTGCGAGCCACATCTCGGGAAAGCGCGCACGGATTTCCGCCACCTCCTGCGGATTCTTTCCCCTATCGGAATCTGTCTCGACCTCGAAGTTGAGCATGAGCCGCCCCTGCGGAATGCCGCTGGCCTCGAGCGCGTCGAGCAGCGCGGGGATAGCGGCCTTCTCTTTGACGTCCACCTTGAGTCCACGGCCCGACTCGCCACCGATCTCGAGCCACTGGTCGAGCGTGAGCCCGTCGCCTTCGTCACCCTTGTCGTGAGCCATGACGAGCTCGCCGTGGGCTCCGACCCGCAGATCGCCTTCCAGCCAGTTGTAGTCATTGCCAAGCGCGTGGCCCATCTCGGCTTCGGTATTGGTCCGATGCGCATTGCGTCCTGTTGCGAGCGCAGCCGCCGGATCCCAGGTGTGAGCGGCGTCGCGGGTCTTCCTTCCGAGATCCAGCAAGATCTGCGAGGCGCCGGTGGTAGAGCGTGTGCCGATGGGCTGAGCTGGATGTACGTCTACGTGCGCTGTCTCGATGTTGGGGACGCGGCTGACGACATGAGGAGCCACGCCGCGCGGCGATCCCGATGCGCCCGGTGGATGTTCCTGGATCGAGTGAGCGCCGTCGGCGGCGGTATGGGCAGCGGCGGACTGCTGCGCGGTGCGATCCACCATGTGAGCGAGGCGCGAGCGCCCATCGGAGGTGGGAGCCGTCGACCGTGGCTTCGCGTCCACGGGTGGGCTGTCGGTGCGTCTGTTGCGGACGGGATCGGTCATCAGTCGTCACCCCCTGTGCGGGGATACGTCCAAGGTACGTCGCGATGGGGGGTTGCGCAAGCAGCGAAAAACGGCTTCAGAACGTGTTCGTGACGATCTCGTGACGAAGATGGCACGATCTTGTTGCAGGAATCACGGGTGCGCGTCCGAATCATCGGGTACAGTCACCGAACACACGTTCGATAGCGCGGAGGTTCCACCCAGATGGACAAGCAGGCAACGCATCAGAAGGCACAGCTCGACGCGGCTATGAGCCACATCGAGAAGAACTTCGGCAAGGGCGCCATCATGCGCCTGGGCGACAAGGAGCACGTCGACATCGAAGTCGTCCCGACGGGCGCCCTCGCGCTGGACCTCGCGCTCGGCATCGGTGGCATGCCGAAGGGCCGCATCGCCGAGATCTACGGACCGGAGAGCTCGGGTAAGACGACGCTCGTCTACCACATCATCGCGGAGGCGCAAAAGCGCGGTGGGGTGTGCGCATTCATTGACGCAGAGCACGCGCTCGACCCGGTCTACGCCAAGCGCATTGGCGTTGACGTCGACAACCTGCTGGTATCGCAGCCGGACCACGGTGAGCAGGCGCTTGAGATCTGCGAGCTGCTGATCCGCTCCGGTTCGCTCGACGTGGTGGCGGTCGACTCGGTGGCAGCCCTCGTGCCCAAGGCGGAGATCGAGGGAGAGATCGGGGATTCGTTCGTCGGCCTCCAGGCACGCCTCATGTCGCAGGCGCTTCGCAAGCTCGCAGGCTCGCTCAACCGTGCCAACACGACGATGATCTTCACGAATCAGCTGCGTGAGAAGGTCGGCGTGATGTTCGGGTCACCGGAGACTACATCCGGTGGTCGCGCACTCAAGTTCTATGCCTCCATCCGCTTGGATATCCGTCGCATCGAGACCCTCAAGGAGGGCACCGAGGCCGTCGGTAACCGCGTCCGCGTGAAGGTGGTCAAGAACAAGCTCGCCTCGCCGTTCAAGCAGGCCGAGTTCGAGATCACGTACGGCGAGGGTGTGTCGCAGGAAGGCTCTGCGATCGACCTCGGTGTGGAGAAGAAGATCCTCACCAAGAGTGGCTCGTACATCTCCTACGGCGAGACGCGACTGGGTCAGGGTCGCAGTGCGGCCAAGGCGTTCCTCAAGGAGCACCCGGACGTGATGCGCACGATTCTGCGCGAGATCCACGAAGCGTACGATGTGCCGTTTACCGACGACGATCCCACGATGCAGACGCCGGCCATCAACTCCGACTTGGAGAAGGCAACAGCGGCGGACGCCAAGTAGCCATGCAGGACGATCCGACAGTCGCAGCATTGCGTTCTGGAGGGTGTGCGGGGGTCGTCGAGCAATCGGCGGCCCCCGCTGTACGTTGGGTTGAGCGGTCGCTGCTGCGTGCCGATCCCCGGGACATGTTCGGCGCGGAACATCTCGATCGAGGCGCGGTGCGCGTTGCGGTGGCGTGCGTTGTGCTGACGATGACCCTCGCGGTGCCGTCGCTGGCGCACGCGTGCTCGCAGATGCAGAACAGCGATCTGACTGCGGCTCGGCGTTCCATTGCCGTGGCAAACGCCGCAGGTAATCCAGGCGCCGCCGATGCCGCCGCAGTCGTCGAGCGTTCACGCGCTCGCTGCGGGGCGCGTCGATTCGGTCGCGCCGTGGCGCAGGCCACAGTGCAGGCAGGAATTGCAACCGAAGGGCGCCACGTGCGCTCAGCGGGCATCGATCTTCTCGGCGTTCGCCGTGGTGCTACCGTGGTGTGGCGCGCCGACCTGGTGCGTACTGCAGGGCGTCTCGTCGCCGCTCGGTCGACGCGTGCACAGGCGGCGCTTCGGCTCCAGCTGCGCGCACACGCCTTCGGACCCAGCGCTGCCGTGGTGTGGTCGACCGACGCTACACGCCCCTCGTGGAACGTGGCGACGCAATCCGCCATGGCATCGGTGCTCGCGCGCGGAGTCGCGGCGGATCGCATCGCAGGGGCATCGAGTGTTCGAGCCTTCGCGCCGACCGCTCGACAGCGTGCGCTCGCGCGGGTGGGGGTACTCGATGTGGTGACGATCGCGAGCCGCCTCGAACTCGCGGCCACGCGCGGTCGGAGTACGCCAGCTCGTCTCGTCGCGGCCAAGGTCACGATGCACACCTACCGTCGCGTTCGCGGCGCGACCCAGCGCGGTTGGAGTCGGGTTGATGGTCACTGGGCCACGTTGGCCGAACATCAGCGCCTCACGGTCTCCGCCCGCGCGCTGCTGCGTGTGCGGCCCCATCTCGCGACAACTGCGGCAGTGACCCGGCTCGCTGCGGACCTGACTACTCCGACCGGCGTGGGCTTCACCACCGTTCCAGCCGGCGTGTTCTATCCGTGGCCGCGCGACCAGGCGTTCGACACGCAATCGTTCGAGATTGATGTGAACAAGCCGGCCACGCTCACACTCGTGATGTATGGAGCCGATGGCGCAACCCTGCGCTCCATCGATCAGACCGTCGAGCCCGGCGCGGTCCAACTCACCTGGGACGGCGCCGCTGCGTCAGGTGCGATTCTTGGGGCTGGCGAGTACCGGTACACGATCAACACCATGGATCTCGCAGGCAACGCGTTACCTGTGGCCGGTCTCGAGGAGTTCCGCATCGCGCGAGATACGACCAAGCCAGTAGTCAAGTTGGCAACGCTCAAGTACCTCACCACGGGGGTGCTCGGACCACGTCTCATCGCCTCCTGGAACGTGGAGGAGGTGCACTCACCCAACGTGCGCACCTACGTGATCCTGCGCGCGGGCGGCGCCACTCGGAGCATCCTGCTCGACGACCGCGCGCGCGTAAACACGATGCGCCATTCGGTGACGCTTCCGGCCGGGAAATGGCGCGCCAGCTACGTCTTCATTGACGGATCCGGTAACCGGGCGAGCCAGGCAGCGGGCACGCTCACCGTGCGCTGATGCGTCGTCGTGGCCGCAAGAGGTGCCGCAACCTGACTCGTTTCGGCTCAAGCTCGACCGTGAACGCGCCGTTTTCAGTCATGAGCGATATCGTTGTCGCTTGCCGACGGCTTCTCTCGCAGCCCGCGCCTCCTCGCACGATGATCAGACCACGTATCACACCCATCCGTGTCTTGGCACCGCTCATGGTGCTGCTGTTCGTGTTCGTCTGCGTGTGTGCGCCGAGCGCGAGCGCTAAATCCAGCGCTGATCCCGTGCTCAAGGTCATCTCGGTTGCCCTCGCAAAGCAGCAGATCACCCCGGCCCAGGCGCGCGAATACCGCATCACCTGGGCGATATCGGCATACGGTGCTCGGCGCGCCTCGACGTCGGGTCGCCGCCGCGAGATCGTCGCCGTGCGCGCCTACACGACCAGCCTCGCCAAGCGCCGCATGCTCACCGCGCCACGACTGGCGCCCACGATGCTGAGCGTTCGCGCGACGAACTACGTCATGCGAAGCAGCATGCGGTTCCCCGCGCATGAGGCTGAGGTGCTCATCCCGGGTGAGCCCGTCGTGTTCACGTATTACTCGGGGCGCGGCGTGCAGTTTCAGCCCTTCGAGAGCTTCAAAGAGGGCATGCGCCAGCTCAATCAGGTCAATCCACAGGTTGACGCGGCGCGCGCAATCGCAGATCGTATGCGCGAGCTCTCCGTATGGCATGGCGACGCGCTCGTGTGGGAGTACTACTTCCCGTTCGGGGGTCCCTCGACCCCGTGGACGAGCTCCATCTCGCAGGCGCTCGGAGTCGAATTCTTTCACCGGCTCGGCAAGGCTGTGCCGGCGGGGGAGGGCACGCCGTATGCCGATACCGCCGCCGCCATGACCCAGTCCTTCCTGCGCTCGACGCGGGCGGGGGGTGTCTTTACACCACAGGGCGCAGGCCGGTGGTACCTGCTCTATCCGTTCAACCCGGGCCAACGCATCCTCAACGGTCACCTGCAGGTGCTGGTCAATCTCGGCCGCTACTACGCGGACACCCAGTCGCCTCAGGCGAAGGTGGTCGTCGATCAGGGGGTGGTGGCAGTGACTCCGCTCCTGTCGCAATTCGATACGGGCGCGTGGTCCAACTATCAACTGGGCCAGGAGGCTGAGCTCGGATATCACGAGTTCCAGACCAGCCAGCTCGTCAAGCTCGGTGAGGAGCTCGCCAACCCGACCTTCCTCGAGTACGGGTCGAAGTTCCAGGCCTACCTTGAGACGCCGCCGCTCACGACCGTACCCGCCACGATGTGGCCCGCCATCATTCCCGCCCAGGACGGCTACCGCGACGACGTAGTACTGCGCTATCGCGTCGACAAACGGTCGCGAGATACCTTGCGCATCTACGGGCCAACGGATATCGAGATTCGCGCGATCTCCATCAGTGGCGGTCGCGGCACCCACGTCATTCGTTGGGATGGCCGTGCGCGCGGCACGCTCCAGCCTGACGGGGAGTACCGCGCCACCATCACCAGCGTCGACGTGGCCGGCAACGCGGCAACCGTGGATGTGCCTGAGCCGCTCGTGATCTCCCGCGATGTTGAGGCGCCCACCTACAGTCGACTCATCCTCAAGGAGCGTGGAGCGTTCACCGTCGTCGTCGTGCGCGCGGGCGATCTTGGGAGTGCGTACGTCAACGCGAGCGTGCGCATTGGGCGCACCACTATTGGGAGCCGCAGAGGTCCGCGGATGGGGCAGATCACCCTGCTTCTGCCGCGCACGATCGATCAGGTCCGCGCAGGCTCGCTCGTGCTCACGGACGCGAGCGGCAACTCGCTGGTCGTGCCGCTCGGCGCCTCCGCCACGTAGTACCCTTGCCGGGTGAGCTCCGCCGACGAGACCCCGCAGCGCTACCATGTCATCACCTTTGGGTGCCAGATGAACGCGCACGACAGCGAGCGCATCACCGGCATGCTCGAGCAACGGGGGATGACGCCAGCTACCGACCTCGACGACGCCGATGTGCTCGTGTTCAACACGTGCACGATCCGCGAGAAGCCGGATGAGAAGCTCTACGATCATCTGAAGCATGCCAAGGGATCCAAGCGTCGTCGCAAGGGCGCACAGATCGTTGCCGTTGGTGGTTGCCTGGTGGAGGCCCAGAAAGAGCACCTGCTCAAGGAGTTTCCTTGGGTGGACGTCGCGTTCGGCCCCGGGCGTATCCGCGATCTCGACAATTTCCTTGAGCTCGCCGACGGGCACGGCGCGAGCATCGGACAGGTGCCAGGCGCGGGCGAAGGGTTCTACGGCATCGGCGATGAGCGCTCGTTCGCGAGTGAGCTGCCGACGCAGCGCGAGCGCTCGCACCAGGCCTGGGTCCAGATCTCCATGGGCTGCAACATGAAGTGCTCCTACTGCATCGTCCCGTCCGTGCGCGGTCGCGAGCGTAGTCGCGCCTTCACCGACATCGTCGACGAGGTTGAGCGCCTCGCTGCCGATGGCGTGGTCGAGGTAAGCCTGCTTGGACAGAACGTCAATAGCTACGGCAACGAGCTTGCGCGCGACGGATCGCCACGGACGTTCGCCGAGCTACTGCGCGCCGTCGATGCAGTCGAAGGGATCCAACGGATCCGCTACACGAGCCCCCATCCTGCGCACATGCGCGACGACGTGATCGCGGCAATGGCGGAGTGCGATTCGGTCATGCCGCAGCTGCACCTGCCGCTGCAGGCCGGCTCCACACGCGTGCTCAAGACGATGCGTCGCACCTATTCACAAGAGCGATTTCTGGCTCTCGTCGACAAGATCCGCGCATCGATGCCGGACATCTCGCTCTCCACTGACCTCATCGTCGGATTTCCGGGCGAGACCGAAGCGGAGTTTCTCGAGACCATCGCCGTGTGCGAGCAGGTGCGGTTCGACGGTGCGTATACCTTCATCTACTCGGCGCGTACGGGCACGGAAGCCGCCGCGATGGGAGTGGACTTCATCCCGCCCGAGGAGCAGCACCGACGACTGACACATCTCGTGAACGTGGTACGGGGCATAGCGACCGAGCGGCACGAACGGTTCGTCGGTCGCACCCAGGACGTGCTCGTGGAGGGTGTTGACCGCAAGGTGCGCCAACGCATGCGTGGGCGAACGCCCCACAACGTCAAGGTCAATTTCGAAGGCGAAGCTCCTGAGGGGGCGATCGTGCCAGTGGAGATCGTCCACGCCACCAGCGAGTCGCTGCTCGGGCGCCAACTGGTCACCGCGCCGAAGCCGTGATGAGCGCAGTCCCGGTCGTTGCGATCTTCGGGCCGACGGGCTCTGGCAAGACGGAGATTGCCGTGCGCGTCGCACGCGAGTTGGGCACCGAAGTCGTGAACGCCGATCCCGCGCAGTGCTACGCGGGACTGCCGATCCTCACCAACCAGCCCGGGCATGAGCACAACGAGGCGGCCGCCCATCGGATGATCGGGATCTGGCCGATGACCCACGAGGCATCGTTCGTTGGGTTCGCGGCCCGTGCGCACGTGGAGATTGATGAGCTCCTCTCGGAGCGCGGCGCGGCGGTCGTGTGCGGTGGTTCGGGGCTGTACCTGCAAGCTGCACTCACGCACCTCCCTGATCCCGAGCGCGGTGGCGCCCCTGACCACGACCCGGCAGCGCGCCTGGAGCTCGAATGGCGCTATGACGCAGAGGGCGCCGACGTGCTGCGCGCCGAGCTCGTGCAGCTCGACCCGGTGGTCGCCGCGCGCGTGCACGCCCATGACCGGCCGCGCATCATCCGCGCGCTCGAGGTCGCGCAGCGCGGCGAGAGCATCGCGCCCGGCGGGGGCTCGCACTGGGACGCACCCACACGGCACGCCACGCGCTTGGTCGGGCTGACCGTCGATCGATCGCTGCTGCGCGCGCGCATCGACATGCGCACCGAAGGGATGTTCGAGGCTGGCGTGCTCGACGAGGTCGCCGCCCTGGCCGGCGCGGATGGAGCTGGTGCCGACACGGCGTTCTCGCACACCGCCCGCAAGCTGCACGGATTGGAAGACTGTCTCGGAGTGTTGCGTGGCGACTGGTTGCGTACGCGCGCGATCGATCTGATGGCCACGCGCACGCGCCAGTACTCCAAGCGGCAGGGCACGTGGGCTCGACGTTGGCCCGGACTCGTCGCGCTCGACGTCACCGATGGAGATGTCCCGCGCGCCGCTGCGGTGGTGATCAGTCGCTGAGAGCGCCGCTCGCGACCATCGCGTCGAAGGGCTGAAACAGCGGTGAGGGGAGCGTGTCGAGTGCGAACCAGGTCACCTCGTCGAGCTCGTGCGCAGCGATCGGCTCGCCTGCACCACTGACATGGTCACAGCGCATCCAGAGCGTGACGTAGTGGCGGCCGTCGTTGACGAGGACGTCATTGGTCGTCGCGACGAGCCGTGCGTTCTCGACCTCGACGCCGGTCTCCTCGAGCGTCTCGCGCAGGGCACAGTCGGCAGGTGTTTCTCCAAACTCGAGGTGTCCGCCGGGTGTGGACCACGAGCCGTCGCCGTGTGCGCCGCGTCGTCTGGCCATGAGCACGCGGCCGTCGCGGATGATGAGCGCGCCCACGCCGACACGCACCATCGACAAGCCGGACGCCGCGTCGAGCGCGCGCCGCGTTGAGGCGATCAGACCTGCATCGCCCAAGAGCACGCGCTGCGCCATCGCTCCATGGAACGCCGCGAGCGCCTCGGGGAGCTGACCCAGCTCGACGAGACACTTACCCATGTGCTGCCACGCGAAGTGCGCATAGCCATCGAATGCCGCATCCCCGCGGCCGAGCACGTCCTGAAAGACCACCATCGCCTCGTCGTGTCGCTCGGCGTACTGGAGCGCAGTGGCGTGACGGATGAGGCTCGCGGCCTCGCCGCGTGCGTCACCCTCGTTTGCACGCGCACGCGCCTCTGCGCGCGTGGCGTCGACCTCGAAGGTGAACTCTGGTTCGCGCTGGAAGGGGCGTGCGGCGGGTGTGGTCATGTCGCCATGCTCGCACACGCGTCCGGGTAGACTGCCGGTATGCGATTCGCGAAGTGGCACGGCATCGGCAATGACTTTCTCCTCGTCACTGAGGCGGAGCTCGACATCCAGCGCGGCGACGGTTCGGCCTTCGTCAGCGCGTGGCCGCAGGACCATCGATCTCGTCTCGATGACGACGCCGTGGTCGCCGTGTGTGATCGTCATTTCGGCGTAGGTGGCGATGGCGTGCTCGTCTTCGGGCCCTCAGATGTTGCCGATGCGCGGATGCTCATCCACAACGCGGACGGCTCGATGGCTGAGATGTGCGGCAACGGCATCCGCGTCGGCGCGCGCTTCCTCGTGGAGGCCGGCATCGTCACGCCCGATTCCACGGGCACCTTCGCCATCGAGACTGCGGGCGGCATCATGCGTCCCACGCTGCTCGCAGATGGTCGCGTGCGTGTGGACATGGGTGTGCTTTCCACAGAGGGGATGGTCGACATCGACCTGGCCACCGTGGACGCGGACCTTGCGGGCCGGGGGCTGACCGGCCGGATCGTCCACGTGGGCAATCCTCACTACGTCATCCAGCGCACGTCGGGCGGCCCGGACCTTCATCGACTCGGCCCGCTCGCAGAGCGCCATCCTCGATTCCCCAACCGTACCAACGTCGAGTTCTGGGAGATCGAGGACGCTGGGGAGTCCGTCGTTCGCATGCGCGTGTGGGAGCGCGGCGTGGGGGAGACGCTTGCCTGCGGCACCGGTGCGTGTGCCGTGGCGTTCACCGCTCGCGCAGACGCGGGACTCGCAGACACGGTCACCGTGCGGCTGCCGGGGGGTGACCTCGCCATCGAGCTCGACTCAGAAGACCGAGCCTGGATGACGGGCGCCGCGCATCATGCCTGGAGTGGTGAGCTGGACCTCGGCAGGCTCGTCGCAGGACTGCCGCACACACACGCCTCGGTGTGACGCTCGAACGACCGTTCACGCGTTGACGCGCCGGTCAATTGCGCCGGCCACAGCCTGGCCCCATGCCGTCTGTTTGCGTCGGTAGCATCCCGCCACGATGAGTGGCCCAGTGCGGGGAGTCGGGGAGATGGTGGCGTTGCTGGCAGGTGCCGGCACGGTCGACCGCGCCCTCGCCACCGAGCATCTCGATCCGCGCGCGCTCGACGTGCTTCGCGCCCTCGACTGGACTCGGCCTGAGGTCATCATCTGGATGCCCGGGACTAACGAGGCACTCATGCCACCCGGAATCGCCGGCGCCTTCTCACGCCTCATGCCAGGGCAGTCCATCGTGCGCGTTGCGTACGAGAAGAGCTGGCACATGCGCACCTCGGTACCCGACGGCAACCACGTGCTCGGCGACGTGCTGCGCGGTATTGCCGTGCTCCGTCGTCAGGGCCTCGCGG
>Ga0105047_10017379_pt1 | contig 11218 bp, 14 predicted proteins | sample MAT04_FD_78384 | JGI IMG/M metagenome (GOLD analysis project Ga0105047, IMG submission 78384) | Freshwater microbial communities from Lake Fryxell liftoff mats and glacier meltwater in Antarctica - MAT-04 (megahit assembly) | ecosystem: Environmental > Aquatic > Freshwater > Ice > Liftoff... | reverse complement strand
TGGCTCGCCACCCTGCCCTTCCTCATCGGCGGCGGCCTCAAGGTCGCCTATGACCTGCTCCTCTACCGCGAGTTCAAGAGCGTCAAACCACCCGAGGAGCGGGCTCGCGGTAGCCTATCGGGGTGATCACCACCTCCCCTGCGGTCGTCGTCGAGGGCGCCTGGAAGCGCTTCGGCAGCACGGACGTCGTGCGCGACCTCTCCTTCGATGTGCGCCCCGGTGAGCTGCTCGGGTTCCTGGGCCCGAACGGCGCCGGCAAGACGACCACGATGCGCATGATCCTGGACATCATCCGACCCGATCGGGGCGCCATCAGCGTCTTCGGCGGTGCGCCCGGCGTCACCCACCAGGAGCGCGTGGGCTACCTGCCTGAGGACCGCGGCCTCTATCGCGACGTGCCCATCCTGGACACGCTCACGTATTTCGGGGCGCTGCGTGGCCTGTCCTCGGCGGAGGCCCGCCGGCGGGCCACGAGGCTGCTCACGGAGGTGGGCCTGGGCGATGCGCTGAAGAAGAAGGCCGCCGAGCTGTCGCGCGGCATGCACCAGAAGGCGCAGCTCATCGCGACCATCCTCAACGAACCGGACCTGCTCATCGTGGACGAACCGTTCCAGGGCCTGGATCCGGTCAACGCGGACATGCTCAAGGGCGTCCTGATCGCGCAGCGCGATCGGGGCGCGGCGGTCGTGATGAGCACCCACGACATGGGCGACGCCCAGGTCCTGTGCGACCGGATCCTGCTCATCGATCGCGGTGCCAGGCTGCTGTACGGCACCGTCGCAGAGGTCCGCGCGATGTTCCGTGACGGCGCCGTGGTGGTCGCCGGCCGCGACATCGCGACCGATCCTGCGGCGTATCGGAGCGTCGCCCACATCTCGGTCCACGACGGATCATTGCGCTTCCTGCTTCACGAGGATGCCACCGCGCGGGACCTGTTCCGGGAGCTGGCCGCATCGGATGCGACGGTGGAGCGCTTCGCGGAGGAGGCCCCGGACCTCGCGGAGATCTTCATCCGCACGGTCGCGGGCGCCGCGGCCCCGCCCGGGCAAGCCGGCCCGAACGGCTCCCACGGCACGACGGGCGCCCTCGGCACGACCGGGGTGGCGCGATGAATCGGGCCGGCGGCTCCGGCTTCCTGCGCCTGGTCACGCTCGTGGCGCGGCGAGACTACCTGCGGACCGTGCGCCGGCGCGGCTTCGTGCTGGGCACGCTGCTGCTGCCGCTCTCCATCGCCTTCTTCTTCCTCGTCTCGTCGGTGGTCTCCACGTCCGGCCTCGCCAACGACGCCGACCCGGCGTCGGTGACGCTCATCGTGGTGGATGAGTCCCCGGTGGCGCTGACGGCGGACCTGGTTCCCACGCTGGAGCTGGTGGATCGGGTCACCGCGGACGCACGCCTGGCCGACGGATCCGCGTCCGAGTACTACCTGGTGCCGGACACCTGGCCCGCGTCACCCCGGGTGGTCCGGGTCAGTCCGCCCGCCACCGGCACCGGGCTGGAGTCGGCCCAGCGACAGGTGGTCCAACAGCAGCTGCTGGAGGCGGTCCTGCGCGACGCGCTCATGGACGGCTCCGACCTTCCTGCCGACTCCCAGGACCGGGTGCTCATCCCGCTGCGGCTCGAGGCGCTGACCACGGAGGGCGAGGCCGTCTCCGACCTGTCGCTCGTGGCATCGTTCCTGATCCCATTCGCATTCACGCTGCTGTTCGTGATGAGCATCTTCATCACCAGCGGCTATCTCCTGCAGTCCGTGACGGAGGAGAAGGAGAACCGGGTGGTGGAGATCGTGCTCTCGAGCGTCCCATCGCTGCCCCTCATGGCGGGCAAGATCCTGGGCCTGGGTGCGGCGGGGCTCACGCAGGTCCTGGTCTGGCTCCTGACCGCGCTCATCGCGCTACCCCTGGCGGCCGATCGGCTGGGCGGGATGGGCGACCTCGATCTCAACCCGACCGTGGTCGTGCTCGCGGTGGTCTACTTCGTGCTCGGATACCTGGCCTTCGGCGGCATCTTCGCGGCCATCGGGGCGCTGGCGCCGGGGAACCGCGAGGCCCAGCAGTACTCGGGCTTCTTCGGGTTCTTCGCGGTCATCCCGCTGGTGTTCTCGGGACTGCTGCTGTCCGACCCCACGTCGCCCATCGTGTGGGTGCTGGCGCTGGTCCCGCTGACGGCCCCCGCCACGATGCTCCAGGTCGTGAGCCTGTCGGAGACCATCCCGTGGGCCATGGTGGCGGCGTCGCTCATCAGCCTCGTGCTGTTCGTGGTCGTTGCGACGATCGCCTCATCCCGCATCTTCCGGGCGACGCTGTTGCTCTACGGCGTGCGGCCGGGCATGCGCCAGCTCACGGACGCGGTGCTCGACCGCCGCTGAGCACGGTCGCAGCGCGCCGGGAATCGAAACGGCCGGCGGCGGGGGTCCTGGGCGCCGGCCGTGGCATTGCTGGAGCGGACGCCCGTCAGGCGGGCTTCCACTCGTCGACGGTGGCCCTGGCTGAGTCCTTGTCCTTGTACCAGCGCGCGTTGACCTCGGTGTACCTGGCCGACTCGGCCGGCAGCGAGTCCTCGGGGTAGATCGCGTTCACAGGGCACTCGGGCTCGCAGGCGCCGCAATCGATGCACTCGTCGGGATCGATGAACAGCATCCGGTCGGTGCCCTGGTCGAAGTGGATGCAGTCCACGGGGCAGACCGCCACGCAGGACTGGTCCATCACGTCGATACACGGCTCGGCGATGACATAGGTCATTGGGTTCTGATCTCCCTCGTGGTCGTCCGGCGGGACGACCGGTCAAGACGTGCTGGACTGACGCCCACGACCGTGACGAGCGTGGGCGCCGTGACGAGCATCTTACCCCGGAGGCACCGCCGCAGGAGAGACCGCGAACCCAGCCACGACGCGCAGCTCCACGTTCCCCACCATGCCCCGCTCCACGTGCCCCGGCAGGTTGCACAGCAGCAGCACCTCACCGTCCGCGGGCACCACGTACTCCACGATCCGCTGCTGGCCGGAGGCGAGCAGTACCCGCGACCCGCCGGTGTCGGGCGGCACGCTTGCGGGCGGGGCGGTCGCGAACGGGACCGGTGGTGTGGCGGCCGCATCGGCCTCCGCCCAGGCCAGCTGGACGGCGGCGTCGCCGAGGCTCATCTCGTGCGGCACCATGCCCGCGTTGAACAGGGTGATGCGCACCGTCTCGCCCGGGATCAGGATCACCGGGTTGGGATCGAAGCGGTAGTCGCGCATGATCACGTTCATGGGTCGCGGCGCACCCGCGGTGCCAGGCTCGTCGATGGTGATGTCCGGTGGGGGCGAGAGGGATAGCTGGGCGCCGAGGACGACGAGCGTCACGGCGACCGTGAAGAACAGCGCGACCACGACGACCGGCGCTCGGGAGATGCGACGGAGCGGCGGCGTGGGGGGCGATGCGGGCGGCGGTGTCTGGCTCACGATGAGACTCCAGGAGGGGTTGCGCGGTTGTGCGAGGATGATGCCCAACAGGGAGCCAGCGCGGTGGTCCGGGAGGATCGAGGGGAGTTACGCGCTGGTGCGGGACGTGATGTCAGCGTCCCCTGGCCGGGTCCCGGACCATGGCCGTCTCTCCAGTACCGGCCGGGCCGATCGGCCGCATGCAGGAACCGATGACTGTCGACCCATCGCTCCGGTCCGCCGTGTCGGCGCACCCGCTGACGACCACCGGCCGGCCCGCAGCCGTCCGCCTCGAGCGTGTCCGGAAGCTGTACGGCGACGTCGCCGCGGTGGCGGGCGTGGACCTGGACATCCCCGAGGGCGAGTTCTTCTCCCTCCTGGGTCCGTCCGGGTCCGGCAAGACCACCACGCTGCGCATGATCGCGGGCTTCGAGCTGCCGTCGGACGGCCGGATCCTGCTCGACGGGCTGGACGTCTCCCACCGGCCGCCGTACGAGCGCGACGTCAACACCGTGTTCCAGGACTACGCCCTGTTCCCCCATATGACCGTCGCGGACAACGTGGGCTACGGCCTGATGATCCGCAAGGTGGAGAAGGGCGAGCGTGCGCGACGCGTCACGGAAGCACTCGCCATGGTGCGCCTCACGGGCTATGACGACCGCAAGCCAGGTCAGCTCAGCGGCGGCCAGCGGCAGCGCGTCGCGCTCGCACGGGCACTCGTGAACCGGCCCAGGGTGCTGCTGCTCGACGAGCCCCTGGGCGCCCTGGACCTGAAGCTGCGCCAGGAGATGCAGGTGGAGCTCAAGGCGATCCAGCAGGAGGTCGGCATCACGTTCATCTACGTCACCCACGACCAGGAGGAGGCGCTGGCGATGAGCGACCGGATCGCGATCTTCAATCGCGGCCTGATCGAGCAGGTGGGCACGCCCGCGGAGGTCTATGAGCGTCCCGCGACCGCGTTCGTGGCGGGGTTCGTGGGCATTTCCAACATCCTCTCGGGCGCTGTGGCCCAGGCTGTCACGGGCACCCTCGGCACGGTCACCGTGCGCCCCGAGAAGATTCACCTCGAGGAGCCCGGGGCTGTCGTGCCGGACGGCTGCGTCAGCCTGGACGGGCACATCCATGACGTGGTGTACCTGGGCTCCGACACCAAGTACCACGTCACCCTGGACGCGGGTGGGGAGCTCGCGGTGATCAAGCAGAACGTCTCCACATCGTCGATGGAGGCGCTCGCGATGAAGGGCAGGGCGGTCCGCCTGGTCTGGAACCGCGTCCATACGCTCCCGGTGGTCGCCGATGCGACGCAGCCGGGCGGGGGGCCATCCCCCCACTGAGGTCCGCACCCACAAGGGATTCAAGGAGGAGGAACCGTGAAGGATCGTTCGATGCGCACGCTTGGCCTGGGGGCGGGTGTCGCCCTGGTGGTCGCCGGCCTGGTGCCCGGCGTGGCCGCCGCACAGGATGCGCCAGAAGGCGCGCTCACGGAGCTCGGCGCGGGCGAGGGCGAGGTCAACGTCGTCGCGTGGCCGGGCTACGTCGAGGATGGCTCCACCAGCCCCGACATCGACTGGGTGACCTCCTTCGAGGAGGCGACCGGCTGCCAGGTCAACGTCACGCTGGGCGCCACGTCCGACGAGATGTTCACCCTGATGCAGACGGGCAACTACGACGTCGTCTCGGCGTCCGGTGATGCATCCAACCGCCTCATCGCGGCGGGCCAGGTGCAGCCCATCAACACCGCGCTCATCCCCAGCTACGTGGACGTGTTCGAGGGCCTCAAGAACCAGCCCCACAACACCGTGGAGGGCGTGTCCTACGGCGTGCCGCACGGCCGCGGCGCCAACCTGCTGCTGTTCAACACGGATGTGGTCACGCCCGCCCCGGACAGCTGGTCCGTGGTCTGGGATCCGGCGTCCCCGTACGCCGGCAAGGTGACCGCGTATGACAGCCCCATCTACATCGCGGATGCCGCCGTCTACCTGATGGCGACCAACCCCGAGCTGGGCATCACCAACCCCTACGCTCTCGACGAGACCCAGTTCACCGCGGCGGTCGAGCTGCTCAAGCAGCAGCGCGCCATCATCGGTCGGTACTGGGGCCTGTACACCGACCAGATCGCCGGCTTCCAGAGCGGTGACATGGTCGTGGGCACCACGTGGCAGGTCACGGCCAACGTCCTGAAGGGCTCCGATCCGGCCACGCCCGTCGAGGCGATCCTGCCCAAGGAAGGGTCCACCGGCTGGTCCGACACCTGGATGCTGTCGGCCCAGGCCCAGAACCCCAATTGCGGCTACCTGTTCATGAACCACATCATCTCGCCCGAGACCAACGCGGCCGCGACCGAGTACTTCGGCGAGGCGCCGGCGAACAGCAAGTCCTGCGCGCTGACGACCGACCCGAACCACTGCGACACCTACCACGCCACCGACGAAGAGTACTTCTCGAAGGTCTACTACTGGGCGACCCCCCAGGCGCAGTGCCTGGACGGCCGCACGGACGTGGTCTGCAAGGACTACTCCGAGTGGAGCGCCGCCTGGACCGAGATCAAGGGCTAGCTCCGGCTTCGACCGTCGAACACGCCCCGGGCTCCCTGACGGGTGCCCGGGGCGCTCCCTCCTGGTGACCCTGGCTCCATGACCGCGACCGCGATCCCCCCATCCTCGCCGACGCGACGCCTCCAGGCATGGCTGTACCGGCGACCCCGCCTGCAGCTGGTATTGCTGCTGGCGCTGCCGCTGTTCGCGCTCGTGGTGATGTACCTGGGATCGCTGGCCCTGCTGCTGCTGAACGCCTTCTGGACGCTCGACCCGTTCACGCGCGAGCTCGACCGGACGTTCAGCCTGGACAACTTCATCGACATCCTGACCTCCAACGCCTACCGCACGATCACCCTGCGCACGATCGGCATGGCGTTCCTGGTGACCATCACGTGCGCGGTGATCGGGTTCCCGGTCGCGTACTTCATGGCCCGCATGGCCTCGCCCCGGTTGCGCGGGTTCCTCGTGGTCGCGATCCTGCTGCCGCTCTGGGCGAGCTACCTGGTCAAGGTGTTCGCGTGGCGCACGATCCTCCAGAACCAGGGCGTCCTCAACTGGGCCCTCGAGCCACTCGGCCTCAACGGACCGGGCTATGGCGACGTGGCGGTCTGGCTCGTGTTCACCTACCTGTGGCTGCCCTACATGATCCTGCCCATCTTCGCGGGTCTCGAGCGCATCCCCGGATCGTTGTTGGAGGCGTCGGGCGACCTGGGCGGCCGCGCGGGCATGACGTTCCGCAAGGTGATCCTGCCGCTGGCGTTCCCGGCGGTGATCGCAGGTTCCATCTTCACGTTCTCGCTGACCCTGGGCGACTACATCACGCCGGCGCTCGTCTCCAGCACCCAGTTCCTGGGCAACGTGGTGCAGCGCGAGGTGGGGGTATCGGGCAACGTGCCGCTTGCCGCAGCGCTCGCGTCGATCCCGATCCTGGTGATGATCATCTACCTCCTGGTGGCGCGCCGCCTCGGCGCGTTCGAGGCGATCTGAGGCCGTGACGGAATCCCGCGGCGCCCGCGCGGTCCTGCGTCTCGCGACCGTCGCGGTGCTCTCGTTCATCTATCTGCCGCTCGTCGTCATCGGCATCTACGCTTTCAACGAATCGACGAACCAAGCGTGGCCGATCCAGGGGTTCAGCCTCCAGTGGTTCGAGCGCGCGTTCTCGCAGAGCGGCGTGGCCGATGCGTTCCTGACGTCTCTGCGCGCGGGACTGGGCGCGACCCTCATCGCGCTGGTGCTGGGCACGCTCGCCTCCTTCGCTGTCCAGCGCTACCGGTTCTTCGGGCGGGATACCGTGAGTCTGCTGGTGCTGCTGCCCATCGCGCTCCCGGGCATCGTCACGGGCATGGCACTCAACGCGGCCTTCCGCACGGGCGGCCTGGAGTTCGGGATCTGGACGATCATGATCGGCCATGCCACGTTCTGCGTGGTCATCGTCTACAACAACGTGATCGCGCGGGTGCGCCGCGTCAGCCGACACCTGGAGGAGGCCTCCATGGACCTGGGCGCGACGCAGTGGCAGACGTTCCGTCATGTGACCTTCCCGGCCATCCGGACGGCCCTGCTGGCGGGCGGACTGCTGGCCTTCGCGCTGTCCTTCGACGAGGTCATCGTGACCACGTTCACGACCGGCGGAGGCGAGCAGACGATCCCCATCTGGATCCTCCAGAACTACACCCGCACGACCGGCCTGCCGGTGGTCAATGCCGTGGCACTCATCCTCATCCTGGTGAGCATCATCCCGGTGTGGATCGCCCAGCGACTGGCCGGCGCGGAGTCCGCGGCCGCGCGCTGACGCGCCGCGCTTCGGTCAGCCCAGCGTGTCCGCGCGGGGCGACCAGCGGAACGGCGCCAGCAGCGGCCCCTCACGAATCGGCGCGACCGCTTCGAGCGACCCGATGGCGACTGACGCGAGGAGCCACCCGGCATACAGACCCAGGACGATCAGGACCCCGAGCAGGACGAGCCGGGACCCGAGCTGGGAGATGGACAGGCTGACGGTGTTCATGGCGCTCCATTCCTGCTGCCTCACGGATAGCGGGACACCGACTGGCGGACCGATCCAGCGAGGGAAGACGCAGCCTGGGGACGCAGCCTTGCCGGAGCCTCGACCCGGACTCCACCGCGACTTATCGGGATGTGGACAACCCGGATCTCACCCGGGAATCGGCGAAGGCACCGGGAGCGCCGGTGCCTTCGGTCGTGAATGCAGCGCCGCGCGGGCGCCAGGATCTATCGCTTGAGCTGGAAGCAATCGGAGCAATACACCGGGCGTGCCCCGGTGGGCTGGAACGGCACCTGGGCGGTCGTGCCGCACTCGGCACAGACCGCCGAGAACATCTGGCGAGGACGGCGTTCGCTGTACCCGCCACTGTCCGCGTAGGCGGCGGCGCCACCCCCGTAGCCAGCGCTCTCGCGGTCGTAGGTGCCCCCATGGGCGCCTCCACCCCCGTAGGCGCCTCCACCCGCGGCGGACCCAGCGTTGCGCTGCGCCTTGCGTGCGGTACGACAGCTGACGCAACGCTTGGGTGCTTCCGTGAAGCCGCGCTGCGCATAGAAGGCCTGCTCGCCGGACGTGAAGACGAACTCCTGTCCGCAATCGATGCAGGTCATGACACGATCCGTATAGGACAACGGACGAGACCTCCCGACCTCCCGGTGGACCACTGCTGCAGGGGCACCCTGCGCGACACGGTGATCGGGAGCGGCCATCCGGGGCGCTGACGCGCGGCGAATGTCACCGATCGGGATCCACGCTCGAGCCTGATGTCCCTGAGCCGGCGCGACTCTACCCCACCACCGAGCGGGCGTCCAGTGTTGATTCCACGGTGCGTCGAACCACGGTATCGGGGGGCCTGATGTCACCGACGGGTGACTCCTACATGGAGGGAACGTAGTCCGGATCGAAGTACTTCTCCGGGTCGTCCTCGAAATCGAGCTTGCAGCCCTTGCCGCAGAAGACGTACGTCTCGCCGTGATATTCCGTGGTGTGGCGGGCGGTCGCGATCTCCACCTCCATGCCACAGACGGGGTCGAGTGCGATACCACCCTGGGCGGTGCCGGAGTCAGGGGTGCTCATGCCTGCAGTGTACCGAGCAAGACCCACGTTCCGCCACGGATCAGGCCGTCAGACCGCGCCGGTCTCGACGAGCCGCTTGAACCGCCGCAGATCCGCCCGGAAGACGGCGCTGAACACGGGCGCGAACCATGGGTCCATCGCCCACCCGAGCCACCCTGCGACCACGTGGACCACCGGCCCGACCACGGGCAGACGCGATAGCCGGGGGACCAGCGGGAACGCTTCGGGAGTCGCGCGCAGCTCCTCCCGCCAGCGCACATGCGTGGCGCGTCCGCCATCGACCGGCGCCAGGCGGAACTCACCACCGCCGCGGAAGCCGCCCAGGTGGCGCATGGCGTACCGATACGGCGCATCGAGGACGGTGACCTCGATGGGGTCCGACTGGCTGAGCCCGAACATGTGCACGGTGCCGATGGCGACGGTGCCTACGGCGAGCGGCCCGGGCGTCTGGAACGTGATGTCACGCAGGTCGCGCATCCAGCGCGGCTGCCCCGGGACATCCACGAGGACCTCCCAGACCTGCTCGATGGGCGCCTGGATACGGATGTGTCGTTCGATGGCTGGCATACACCGTTCCCTTCGGTCCAGGCGCCGCGGCGGTTCTTCGCGGCCTCGGGGTATCCTGCGCCGCGATGAGCAACGGCGCACGTTCCCGGAATGGTGGGTCCTCGGAGGATCGCAAGCTGCTGATGCGGCGTCCGTATGCGGACACCGCCTTCCTCGAGACGGACGCCTGGCGTGCGCTGCGCATCATGGGCGAGTTCATCGACGGGTTCGATGCGCTGGCGCGCCTGGGTCCTGCCGTGAGCATCTTCGGATCGGCGCGGACGGCACCCACGGACCCCATGTACGAACAGGCCCGCCTGCTCGCGTTCAAGCTCGCGGAGAGCGGACTCACGATCATCACCGGCGGCGGGCCGGGGATCATGGAGGCGGCCAACCGGGGCGCGCGGGATGCCAAAGGGGTGTCCGTGGGCCTGGGCATCGAGCTGCCCCACGAGCAAGGCATCAACCCGCACGTGGATGTCGCGGTCGATTTCCGCTATTTCTTCGTGCGCAAGACGATGTTCGTCAAGTACGCGCAGTCGTTCGTGATCTTTCCTGGCGGGTTCGGCACGCTCGATGAGCTGTTCGAGTCCGTGACCCTGGTCCAGACCGGCAAGATCGAGCACTTCCCCACGATCCTGTTCGGCAGCAGCTACTGGAACGGCCTGCTGGACTGGCTGCGGGCCACGGTCGCCGCCGAGGGCAAGGTGGACCCGCGGGACATGGAGCTGCTGCGCGTGAGTGACGACGTGGACGAGGTGGTCGAGATCATCCTCGCCGCTTGGCATGCCGACCAGCGGGACCAGGCCGGTCGGGACCGTGATGATCGCGAGCACGAGGCCCGGCGGCGCGGGCGATCCGCGTGATCCCGGCCCACCGACGAGCGGCGTGGTAGCGTGCCGCCGATGCGCATCGCCGTCGCCGCCGATCACGCGGGCTACCCGCTCAAGGGACCCATCATCGAGCACCTCCGCGCTGACGGCCATGAGCCCGTGGACTTCGGCACCCATTCCACCGATACCGTCGACTATCCGGATGTCATCGCGCCGGCGGCACGCGCGGTGGCGGCGGGCGAGTGCGACCTGGGCATCGTGCTCGGCGGCAGCGGCACGGGCGAGCAGATCGTGGCCAACAAGATCCGCGGCATCCGCTGCGTGGAAGCGATCGACCCGGTGACCGCGCGTCTGGCGCGCGAGCACAATGACGCGAACGTGCTATCCATGGGTGCCCGCATCGTGGGCGAGCAGCTCGCGCTCGGCTGCGTGGACGCGTTCCTCACGGGCGTGTTCCAGGGCGGCCGTCATGCTCGACGCGTGGACAAGATCCGCGCGCTCGAACAGGAGGGGTGACCGGTGCCTCCACCGGGGGTCGCCCGTCGATGTCGCGATGCCGTCACGATCGTCGTCGCGGGCAGCATGATCGCCGTGCTGCTCGTGGCCGCGCCGGGGTTGCTGCTGGCGGACCGCGGCATGACGGCGGCAGGCGCGACGGCACTGCAGGCCGTGGCCAGTCCGTCCGTGCCGCCAACGTCCCCAGACCCATGCGCCAGCGCCGTTCCATCTTCGTCGGCACTCTCCTCCCCGGCCCCCAGCAGCGCGGCGCCGGCCGTGTCCGCCTCCCCTGCCCCGCCGGCCTCGCCC
>Ga0105047_10017377_pt1 | contig 11220 bp, 9 predicted proteins | sample MAT04_FD_78384 | JGI IMG/M metagenome (GOLD analysis project Ga0105047, IMG submission 78384) | Freshwater microbial communities from Lake Fryxell liftoff mats and glacier meltwater in Antarctica - MAT-04 (megahit assembly) | ecosystem: Environmental > Aquatic > Freshwater > Ice > Liftoff... | reverse complement strand
TTGGTTATCGCTAGTGGATTACCCCTGTATTGTACCAAGAATAGTTTGGAGATACAAATCGTGCTAAAGCACACGCCCGTTTGGGCGCAAATCGTTAAGCCCTTATATCCCAAACCTAAAGAAATGGGTTTTACGGGCTTTTTTTATAAGCCTATCTATCAATTGGCCAATGTGCCTATAAAAATTGCAAGACGGCGGCTTGTACTGTTACCCAAGCCGTCGTATCGGGTGCGACAAGTTCAAAGTGCCCAACATCGGGCAACAAAGTGAATTGGACAGCCTCGTTCTGCGCGTGCGCCGCCACAAGATAAGCCTCGTTATGGGCCACCGCCACAGAATCATCCAACGTGCCGATGATCAGATGCTGGGGAATCCCCAGCGGTAAGAGGAATTGAGGCGAAGCCGCCGCGTAACGGGTGGGAAAATCGTGCGCCGAACCGCCAATCAACGCAGGGACAGCATCGCCACAGATAGTGCGCTGTGCGGCATCTACCAGATCGGGAATGCCGGCCAGCGCCACCACACCGCTCAACGGCAACGGGTCAGCCATCAACAGTGGCGAATCGATGGGGAGACGATGGCGCGCTGCCAGCCAGAGCGCCAGGTGACCACCAGCCGAGTGGCCCACCGCGACCACACGCCGTAGATCCAGCGCGTATTGCGCAGCAATCGTGCGCAGATAGTCGGCACCGGCGGCGACATCCAGAAATGTATGCGGCCAGCCACCGCCGTTGCCCAAACGTCGATATTCCAAACTCCACACGGCGACACCCAATTGCGCAAAGGTGGCACAAAAGCGGCCCAGTTGCGCCAATCCATATTGGGCACGCCAACAGCCGCCATGCACCAACACGATGACAGGATGGCTAGCGCCTTTTGGGGCTTGGGCAGGCAAATAGAGATCCCCAAACTGCGCCCGATCTGTACCGTAGGCCAGGCGCACAGTCGCGGGGACCGCCGGCAAATGCATATAGTCGTCAACCGATAGAATTTTTTGTGTGGTCATGTTCGTTTACTCTGGCAGTAACTGTCAGCAGATTTTGGGAACGGATTGAGCGGATTGCATGACACAATCCGTTCTTCCCATCCACACCAAGCGCCGATTAGGCAGTGCATTCGTGTCATCCGTTCCCCAAATTCGTTGACAGCGTGGCCCATGCATACTATGAATTACGCTGTCATTCGATTTATGTCATCGCGCGCCGCACACCAAGCCGCATAGAAATCCGCAACCGTCGCAAAACGCTCGGCCCGTTCCACCTGACACGCTTGACATAGAACGGCATGGAGCGCGTCACTGCCGCGAAAAGGGGTGCGCGTCAACGTACCATCGCTCAGGAAAACGGCGATCATACGGCCCAGTGTAAAGACATTGGTGCGCTGATCAATTGGCGCACCCAGTTGAAATTCTTCGGGGGCCATAAAGCGCGCTGCGCCAAACATGCGCCCCATTTCGTTGACAAAGGGGCCCTGATGATAGGTGTCCAGGTCCATAATGCGCAGCGTGTGACGCTGAAAGTCATAGAGCAGGCAGCCGTCGTAGAAATCCACGGCGATCCAGCCCAAGGCGGCCAACTTGGCGTGCAGATCAAAGATCGTATCCAGCGCGTGCAAAAGTGTGGGTACAGGCAAGGCACGAAAGCGTTGATAGGCAGATGCCGGATCAGCGCGCTGTGCACGCGGAACGCCGATCAGTTCACCATCGATCCATTCATAGACCAACAGCGGGCCAAGGGGCGACTCGATGACCTGATAGAGTTGGCAGAGGGCAGGGTGGCTCAGGCTTTGGGTCAATTGCACAGCGTTATGCAATAAGTCTACTCATTGGGCGTGGGTCAGATAGGGTTGCGTGTCATTGGGTCGGCCTGCACTCTTGACAAAATAGCGCTCGCCATTGACGGCCACGCCATAGGAAATATTGCCCGAATCTTGAGTATCGAAGATCGCAAAAACATCTCCGATCGTGCACAGATAGACCTCAGGAGGCTGCTCAATCGAGTTGATCGTGCGTAATGGATGGTTCATGGTCTCACAGGCAAGGGTTAACTGGGCAGGCGGGTTTCGGTCAGTTGGGTGCGGGCAATACGAATGCCGTCGATGAGGGCTTGGTGCAATGCAGGTTGACCATTACTGGCGATCACGCCCGCCTTGCCCGGTAACTGCCAGGGATTACCCACGTAATCGGTGACGTAGCCACCGGCTTCCTGAACGAGCAACACGCCAGCGGCAGCATCCCACGGCCCCAGCCAGCCTTCCCAGAAAGCAGCCAGAGCACCGCTTGCTACCAGGGCAAAATCCAGCGCGGCCGCGCCCAAACAACGCACACTTTGGCAGCGCGGCATAAAGTAGGCAAATTCAACACTGTTATTATCGGTGGTTTCGGCGCGGTGATAGGGAAACCCAGTGCTGAGCAGCGAGCGATTCAACTGTTGGGCACTGTTCACCTGCAAACGCTGTTGTTGGCCATCTGGCTTGCGCAGAAATGCCCCTTGCCCGGCCACCGCCCAATAAACATTGTGCGCGGGCAGATGCAGCGTTACAGCCTGAATTGTCTGGGCCGCCTGCCCCGGCATGGCTTGACAGAGCGCCAGATTGACAGCATAGTGCGGCAGATTGTTGGCAAAGTTGGTTGTCCCATCAATTGGATCAACCAGCCAAAAGAATGCTTCGCTGGGCTGCTGGTTGCTTTCCTCACCCCAAAAGCCGACTTCGGGATAGAGGTGGTGCAACTCTTTGCGCAACAACGCCTCACTCGCCAAGTCGGCTTCGGTAATCAGATCAATGACGGCAGACTTACTTTGCACATGGTGCAAGCCAGCCTGCCGCATTTCTGTCACCAGTTGACCCGCTTTTCGCACGACTGAAATGATGGCTTCCGTGTCAAACGTGTGCGCAGTCATGAATCAACCCTTATCTGTTTCGATTTTCGTAGCTATTTTTCGCAATGGATGGCGGTGGCATTACATATCTTCGCGGTAGCGCAGGCCGCGGCGTTCTTTCTCTTTGTTCACGGCATTGCGGATCAATTCGCGCACTTCAAGTGGGTTCTTGACATTGTTGAGCACCATTTCTGGGTTCGAAGGATCATTGCTGATAATCGTAATATCGCCAACGTCCAACATACGTTCGCCCAGGTGTTGCTTGACACGCGTATCGCGTACACGTACCAATTCGACTTCATCAATATGATTGCCAAAAACGCCCTTCATCACGCGGATGCGCTGCGAGGTGATTTCGTAAACCATGCCAATCGTCAGATAGGGGCGACCACGCCACAATTGTTGTTCTGGTACATCTTGTGTCATATCAGAATCTCCTAATGGGCTGACGGCGCGCGGCGCATAGGCAGGCACACCGGCGTCTAAATCTTCAATGGCGGCAATCGCCGCGAATACGCTGTCGGCCATAGCACTGACAAGCGCTTGTAACTGATTGGCAGGCAGAGCGGTAATTTGCACGCCTGTTTCCGCCAACGAGCGTTGAAACTCTGTACTCACTAGCTGTCGAATTTCATCACGTTGCATGAATATACTCCTTTATCAATCGATGCTGCGGGGCCAGCGATGTAGGCTGCGATGCTTGATACCAATAAGCTGGCTAATCATAACACTGCCAGATAATCCACGCAACCAGCGTGGCTTTTCCGATCAAGAATTAATGCAGTCGCGCAGCTAGCTTAAGACGTTGCAAATTGGTAAAATAGGTGAAATTGCGGTATAATTTAGTGAAACATATGTTCGATCTTTCTCTAGATCCGGAACCTTTTCCTCGCCCGATAGGAGGTAGAAGCACTTCCAGGATTGTACAATTGCTTAGGAGTCACTATGGACATTACGTGGTATGGCCTATCTTGTTTCAGAATTCGTGAGGGAGGCGTGACGATCATCTGTGACCCGTATGATCGCACAGTGGGCCTGACCTTGCCCAAACCGCGCGCAGATATTGTTACCGTGAGCCACAATCAACCTGGCCACAATGCAATCGATCGCGTGCTCGGCGAACCGCGTCTGCTCCAAGGCCCCGGCGAATATGAAATGCAGAACATTTTCATCACCGGCGCAACCACCTACCACCGTAAAAATTCGCGCCACGCCACCGAGCGCAATGTCATGTTCTTTTTTGACTTTGGCGATCTCGTCGTTGGCCATTTGGGTGACCTGGGCGAAGTGCCCTCGCAATCTGAGATCGAAGAATTGAACCTAGGCGAGGTACATGTGTTGTTGGTGCCCGTGGGCGGTGGCTCCACCCTGGATCCGACCCATGCGTTGGAAGTCATTAGCGCCTTTGAACCAAAGATTGTCATTCCCATGCACTATCGCCACCCCGGGCTCACCGAAGAGCTGGGCGAGAGCCTCGATCCGCTGGAGAAGTTCATGAAAGAGTTTGGTTCTGGCTCGCCAGATCCCCAGGAAATGGCCAAAATCACCAAAAGCGGCTTGCCCGAAGAAACCCAATTGGTCGTACTGAAACCGATGCAATAGGTAACAGTCAATGGCTAATTGACAATGAACAATTAGCCATTGATTGTTGCTCGTTGATGCTTCAAGCGGCTCACTTGCCCGGCCGCGTACCCGCCGTGGGGCGTCGCCGCAGCCCATCATACAATTTGCGTAGCCACGCTTTCCAGAAGACCCGTTCCAACGCTTGCCAGTTTTGCCCCAATGCCTCGCCTTCGCGTCGTTCCTCTGCCGAAAAAGTGACAGGATCGCCCATCTGCCGGCTAAAGCGATAACGCACATAGGTTTGAATAATTGGCCGGACAAAAGGTTGGCCTTCGGGCAACGCTTGGCCGAGGCGACGCTCATGTTCATAGGGGGTTTCATTCTCGGGCAGACGCAAGCCTAAGCGCTCTGCCCACCGATGAAGCCGTTCGATCAGAATGGGCGGCAATTCCGGCGTAAAATCGATTGGTCCCCACAGCGGGATACGGCGAAACCCCCAGATGCCACCCACAATCAACAGCGGTACCATAATCGCCCAGACCCACCACGGCCAACTACGCATGCCACCCGGATCCGTGGCATCGTCAAATCCGTCTAGCGGCAGATTTTCGTTAAATGGATCGAGTGGATCTTCGCCAGTGAGGTTGCTGGGCGGTGGCGCAGCATTCGTCAATGTATCAGTCGCATCGATTGCCCCTTCTTCGGCCGTGCCATCTTCACCGGTTGGGCGAGTAAGTTCACTTTCCCCAGCCGTAGGTTCAAACTCGATCCAGCCATAGTTGGGGAAATAGACCTCGACCCAGGTATGGGCATCGGCGGCGGTGACAAAGTAGACATTACTCTCTTCATCATAGGTGCCCTCGGCGTAGCCACTGGCTGTGCGCGCCGGAATGCCTACACTGCGCAACATGGTCGCCATGGCCGAGGCATAGTAATCACAGTAGCCTTCCTGAATGTCAAACAGAAAATACTCTAGCGGATCCACATCGGCAGGCGGTGCGGCAATGGCATCGTTATAGGGAATCGTCGTACGCAGGTAGGCCTCGATGCCTTTGGCCTTGGCATAGGGCGTTGGATAGACCTCGGTGATCAACAGTGCCAAATCAGCAATCCGGGTAGAGAAGGTCTCTGGCAATTGTAGATACTTATCCGCAATACTCTGGGGATACTCGGTGCCCGCATTTTCCAAGGCTTGCTGCGTGACAACCGTTTGACGGCTTAGCACCGTATAGCTGTCGTTTACATCGAGCGTTTGGCGCGACCGCAGATAGGTGAACTCAATCGCCGCGGTTGCGGCTTGATCACCGCCCGCGGCGCTGCCCACAATACTGCTTGCTGGGGCTGGCTCCACCTGGGCATCTAGGGGAACCGTGGCCCGATAAATATCTGGCGCGCCGAAGATCACATCGCCCGTGGATGCGAGCAACTGTACGGTCTGGGTAATGGTTTCGCGCAGTTGCCAGTCGGGCACGGGCAAGATGGTTTCCGCCTCGAATTCGGCCGAAGCATCGCTGGTATTTTGCCAAATACGACCATCAAAGGTGTCGAAAACCACGGCGCGCCAGTAACGGCCCAGCGGCGTGGCAACCGTAAAGATGATCTCGGTACCCACATTGCGCTCGCCGCTCAGTTCCAAAGAACGGCCAAAGGCAGCCGTACTCGAACGTTGTTGGCGCGCCAGGCTAGGGTAGTAATCGTTTACCCGTTGATTCATCTCCACGTACATTTCATTGAGCGGGCGCAAGATATCGCGCACCGGCCCACTGCGCCCCAACCCCGGCGCAATCCACGTAATCGCTAGGACACATAAACTATAGATCAGGCTCGTGCGTAGAAAATCGAAGGTAATATCCTGGCTAAAATAGATGCGCTGAAAACGCCAGCGCAATTGCTGCTCGGCCAAATTGGTGCGCACCAACACAATGAGCGCCACAAAGGCAAAGATGAAGAGAAACCCCGTCACCGATTGTGGGGCATAATAGGTATTGATCAGCAAAACCACGCCCGCCGGCATAATTGCCCGCCAGGTGTAGCCATGACGGAAGATCGACCAAATGCCCAAATAGGCCAGCCACCAGACCAGCAGACAAATTTCAAAGATAAACATGTAGTTGTCGGCAGCGGCTTGCCCCACCCAAGCCAGTTCCACCCATTTCAGCAGGCGATAGAGCACAAAGTAAACTTTGGCCTGCATTTCGGGAAAGCCAAATTCGACAAAGGAGCGACTTTCGGCGGCAGTCACCACGTCACGCATGAGAAAGAGAATCCAGGCCAAGCCGGTAAACATGCCATGCGAAAAGGCAAAGAAACTGTCGAAACGACTATAGGCCATCAACAAACTCACCACAATCGCGCCCAGCGTGACCGGGTAGAGCAGGCCCATCGAGGGAATGTAGCCGGCGCTGTCCAAAGATGCAGCCACCAGCAGATAGAGGAGGCCAACTAAAATACTACTAAAGACAACGCCGTCTTGAAAGTACAGATTATGTGTATAGTGAAATGCTCGTCCGGTCGGCGTCGACGTGGAGGTAGCCATCAAACTTTCTCCCAGTGCTAACACGTCCCACGCTACCCAATGTGCGTGGGAAAATTCCGATTGGCCGCGCTCACAACAGCCACCAGAGCAACGCCGTGAGCAGAAGCAGACCAATCCCAGCCAGCAGCATGACAATTGTCACGCTGGCCAACGAAGAAGGCTGTGCAATGAGCGACATCTCTTGCGCGGGTGTTTCGGCATTCAGCAACCATGTGCGCGCTTGTACACCCGCTTGCCCAGTCAGTTGCACAGCGATCCAGCTATTACGGTTGAGCGTGTGCCACTGTTGGGCTGCGCTGCGATAGTTGGCCGCCTGAATACGCGCCCGCAAAACATTTTCCGCGCCAACCGCATCGGTTGTGGTAAATGCGGCACTGGCTTGTTCAACTTGGGCCGCTTCGCGCTCCAACGTGGCGGCCATTGCTTGCCACTGTTCACCCGCGGCGCGCAGATCGAGCAGTTGTGTAATCGTCCATTGCTGATTCAGCCAGCTACGATCTTCCCGAATGACCGGCGGCAACTGCTGTAACAACGTGCGCAGCAGCGCCCAATCGGCCTGGGGTGGGATCACACTGACCAGCTCGGCAAAGTTCGCGGTTGTCGGCGCTTGCAGCACAACCCGCAGGCGCGCGCTCCCGTCCGTTGTGCTGGTTTCTGCGCGCAGAACGCGGTCGGGGATCGCTTGCCATAGGCTGGTCAGCGCCGTAAACGCGGCCGCGGCTTCTGGCCCCCGATCAGCCATCGGCTCGCCCATGATCTCCACTTGTTGTTGTTGTGGGCTCACTGTGACCGTGACTTCCCAGCGTTGGAACAGGGCGTTGGCACTGGGTGGCGGCAGCAAACTGCTATCGCGAATCTCGTCGCCAGCCAACTCCACCGCGGCGCTGCGATTGTCTTGCTCCAACAATTGCAGCGCTTGTTGAATCAGCACCACACGTTTGGTCTTGGCCAGTGTAATCGAATCAACCACATCGGACGGTAAGGCGGCTAACTGATCGGAAAGTCGCAGCGCGCCCTGCCAGTCCTGGCGCTGTTGCGCATTGGTCAACAAAACTTGTAAACCATCCGCCAGCCACTGCGTTAGCTCACGCCGCTGCCCATCCTCGGCGGGCAGCCGATCCAGCGCGGCCTGAGTAGCCTCCACTAGGGGCGCGGCATACAAGAAGCCATCGGCCCCTTGGGCAATCTGGCTGCGATAGAGGGTCGCCAAGCCTGTATACAGTGCGGCTAATTCGCTGGGGGTGGCCGTGGTGGACAGGCGCTCGATTCCCAGCGTATAGGCGGCCAGCGCCTGGGCGTAAAAGCGTTCGCGCACTGCGCCAGATGTGGTTTCGCTTTGCGCGGCTGCGATCAGCTGTTGATAGAGATTACCCAGTTGTAGAAAATCTGCCACCGCAGTGCTATTTTGGATGCTGCTAGTGAGTTGCTCAATCTGCGCCCAGCGGGTGGGGTGAATAAACTGTAACACAAAGGGTGCATCGGGCTGCTGGGCATCGTAGAGCCACTTGGCCCCAATGCGCTCCACATTCTCGGCATCAAAATGCCAGCCGGCTGGCCCAACGCGCAGCCAACTTGCTTGGGGAATAGTCGCTGGCATACTGATCGCGACGCGCAGGCTGGGCGCGCCGGGCCAGCGTTGCAGGCCAACCACGACATATTCAAAGAGGGGCAATTGTTGCTGTTGCAGATCCACCGTATAGGTCAATTGTAGATCCGTGCGCGCATCTGCCCCGATCTGCACTTGGGCAGTATAGGTGCCCGAGTCGGTGGGAAAGAGACCAAGCGGTTGACTATCGGCCTGGAGCGCCAGACCGGCAACCGGGAGACCACTGGCAGCGTTGTTCATTGGCGCAATGCTCAACAGCACCGTCACGGGTTGCTCCACACTGCCATTTTTGAGACGATAGCGCGCATCAACCGCCAACGACAACGCGCCATTGCTATCTACCAATTGAAAATCTGCGGTGTGCATTTGTAACACAACGCTGGTTGATTCTAGCGGGGTAATCAACAACGGAACAAAGTGAGCACCCGTGGCTTGGGCTTGTATGCGCTGCGGCGGCAAGGCCAGCCCAGCCAGTAGCCCAAGCAAGAGCACGCACAGGCGGGGCCAGAGGGAGCGGTTCGGACGTTGCCCACCCTGACAAGTTGCATTTCCAGTCTGCTTTTGGTATCGTGACATAAACAATATCATTTATAGGTAGGTATACAACTATACAAGTAAATTATACAAGTAAATAAATTGATCAGGTAACTAGGCTAACCATCTACCCTTTGTTTACCTGTGTACCTCTCTACTTATCTACCTGTGTACTTATTCATCGAATCACAGGATTTCGTTGCATAGCAAGAGTATACCAGGAAAGGAAAAAATCGGCCGCATGTTAAAGTTGCTTATGCAATGGGATATTAAATCGGGGCGGGAACAAGATTTCTCCGAATTTGTGGTACGGGAATTCGCACCACGACTCATGCAGCTTGGGATCGAGCCAAGCGAGGTTCTATATACCATGTATGGGGAAGGTCCGCAAATGTTGACGATGGGCGTCGTGGACAATCAAGAAAAGCTTGAGGAGATCCTACGCAGTGGCGGATGGAAGAAGTTGCATACCAAATTATTGGGCTATGTAACCAACTATAGTCAAAAAGTGGTCGTCGATAATGGCCGTGATTTTCAACGGTAACCCCTATGCCAAATTCAGTCCCCACGCCAACCGAAGCAGGCTTCGATCCCACACGGATTGACCGTGTTTTTACCTTTTTAGAAAGCGCCGTGGCCGATGACAAGCTGCCCGGCGCAGCGATCCAGATTGGGCGCGCCGGGCGTTTTTTAGCGCCCCGCGCCTTTGGTCGTATGGGCCCAGCGCGCACGGCGGCCCCCACGCAGCCCGACACGATTTTCCTCACGGCATCGGTGACCAAGCCGCTCACCGTTACCGCGGTGATGTTGCTGGTCGAGCGCGGCCAGTTGCTGCTGGATGATGCGGTGCATACGCTGATTCCCGAATTTGGCAACCGGGGCAAACAAGCGATCACGGTGCGCCAGTTGATGACGCATACCTCTGGCCTACCCGACATGCTCCCCAACAACACCGCATTGCGCCAAGCCCATGCACCCATCGTCGAATTTTATCGCCAGATTTTTGAACTAGAATTGCTTTTCGCGCCCGGTACACACATTCAATACCAAAGCTGTGGCACCGCAACCCTGGCCGTGATCGCCGAACGGCTCAGTGGCATGCCGTTGCCGGCCTTGCTCCACCAGGAAATTTTTGCGCCACTGGGTATGCACGATACCGCGTTGGGTGTGCAAGATTTGCCCCAGGAACGCATTGCCCATGTGAACGTTGGCCCCGATATGCTGGGTACCGACTGGGGCTGGAACACGCCCTACTGGTGGCAGTTGGGCGCGCCCTGGGGGGGCATGTTCTCCACCGTGGGCGATATAGCGCGCTTCTGCCACCTATTTCTAAATGGCGGCGAACTGGACGGCGTACGCATCCTCAGTCCAGCTACCGTCCAAGCCATGACCGCCGATCAAACTTCAGCCCAGCCAACTATCCCCGCCGAAATTCGGGCGCAACAAGCGTGGGGTCTCGGCTGGCGACAGATGCCCACCAGCACATGGTCGTATGGCGGCAATCTGCTCGCACCTGGCGCGTACGGGCATGGCGGCGCGACCGGCACGGTGGTTTGGATCGACCCAGCGCGCCAACTGGTCTGCGCGCTCTTTACCAACGAGCCGGCTGTGAACAGCGAACGGCTGTTGGGTCAGGTGTCGAATTTGGTGGCGGCGGCGGCGGTATAGCTTAAAATTACATTTTGTATCCACAAGAGAACCACGCAATCGCGGAACGCAAAACCCAAGGAGAACTTCATGGAATACGGCAACATCCCCGGTATCGACAAACCGATCTCGCGCCTGGTACAGGGCACGGTAATGATCAGCATGAAAAAGCTTGAAGAGAGTATGGCTCTGCTCGACGGTGTCTATGCTCTCGGCTGTACGACGTTTGACACTGCCCACGGCTATGGCAATGGGGACTGCGAACGCACACTCGGTCACTGGTATAACGCGCGCGGTCTGCGCGACAAGGTGGTTATCTTGGGCAAGGGCGCGCATCACAACCAAGATCGCCAACGCGTCACCCCCTATGACATTACCGCCGATCTATTTGATTCGCTGGCACGCCAGAACACCGATTTCATTGATCTCTATGTGCTCCATCGCGATGATCCCCG
>Ga0105047_10017374_pt1 | contig 11220 bp, 9 predicted proteins | sample MAT04_FD_78384 | JGI IMG/M metagenome (GOLD analysis project Ga0105047, IMG submission 78384) | Freshwater microbial communities from Lake Fryxell liftoff mats and glacier meltwater in Antarctica - MAT-04 (megahit assembly) | ecosystem: Environmental > Aquatic > Freshwater > Ice > Liftoff... | reverse complement strand
CGAGCATCTCGATGTGCTCATCGTCGGTGCCGGCCTGTCGGGCATCGGTGCCGCCCATCACGTGCAGACCTCGTGCCCGTGGGCCAGCTATGCGGTGTTCGAGGCGCGCGATGCCATTGGTGGCACGTGGGACTTGTTCCGCTATCCCGGCATCCGCTCGGACTCGGACATGTTCACCTTGGGCTACTCCTTCCGCCCCTGGAAGCGCGAGGAGTCGATCGCCGGCGGCGCCTCGATCCTGCAGTACATCCGCGACACCGCTTCCGAGGCGGGGATCGACCGAAAGATCCGCTTCCACCACCGCATCCTCACGGCCGACTGGTCGAGCACGGAGGGTCGCTGGACCATTGGGGCCCAGCGCACCGACCCGGTCACCGGTGCGGTCGAACCCGTCCAGCTCACCTGCTCGTTCCTGTTCTCCTGCAGCGGCTACTACCGCTACGACCACGGCTACCAGCCCGATTTCGCCGGCCTCGACACCTTCGCCGGCACCGTCGTGCACCCGCAGTCCTGGCCCACCGACCTCGACTACAGCGCCAAGCGCATCGTGGTGATCGGCAGCGGCGCCACCGCCGTCACCCTCATACCGTCACTGGCCGACGCTGCCTCCCACGTCACCATGCTGCAACGCTCACCCACCTACATTGCGTCGCTCCCGGCGAAGAACCCGCTCACGAAGCTGGTGCGCAAGGTGTTGCCGAAGCGGTTCGAGGGCACGGTGCTGCGTTGGATGAACGCGTTGACCACCCAGACGTTCTTCCAGATCAGCCAGCGCCGCCCCGAGCTGGTCAAGCGGATGCTGCGCAAGGGTCTCGAGCGCGAACTGCCTGCCGGCTACGACATCGACACCCACTTCACGCCGCGTTATGACCCGTGGGATCAGCGGCTGTGTGTGGTGCCCGACGGTGACCTGTTCCGCGCCATCCGACAGGGCAAGGCGTCGGTGGTCACCGATCACATCGACACCTTCACCCCGTCGGGCATCCGGCTCACCTCCGGCGCCGAGCTCGCGGCCGACATCGTGGTGAGCGCCACCGGTCTGGAATTGCTCTTCATCGGCGGCATCACCATGAGCATCGATGGTGCGGCGATCGATGTGTCCCAGCGTCTGGCCTACAAGGGCATGATGCTCGAGGGCGTGCCAAACTTCGCCATGGCCATTGGCTATACCAACGCCTCGTGGACGCTCAAGGCCGACCTGACCTCCAACTACGTGTGTCGACTGCTCAACCGGCTCCACGAAACCGGCAACTCGCAGTGCATGGCGATCAATCACGATTCCTCGGTGAGCGCCTCGCCGTTGCTCGGGCTGTCAGCGGGGTACATCCAGCGGTCGGCCGCCGACTTCCCCAAACAGGGCACCCGCGATCCGTGGCGGGTGCATCAGAGCTACCTGCGCGACTACCGAGCCCTCAAGATGAACGGCATCGACGACGACGCCATGGTGTTCTCCCCTGCGATCACGCCGTCCACGCCGACCGTCCCGAGCGGTTCCAGCGATACAACCGTTCTGACCCGGTCGCCGAAGGCGGCCGTGGCAACCCCAGTTTGAGGAGCAGCACCATGGAAGATTTCAAGGGACGCGTAGCGGCCATCACCGGCGCCGGATCGGGTATCGGACGAGCGCTCGCCATCGAGCTGGCGCGGCGCGGTGCCCACGTGGCGCTGTCCGACATCGACGAGGTGGGTCTCGCCGAGACCGTCAACCTGTGCGAGGGCTACGGCGTCAAGGTCACGTCCCAGCGACTCGACGTGGCAAACCGCGAGGCCGTTTTCGCCTGGGCCGACGCCGTTGTCGAGGACCACGGCACGGTCAACCTCATCGTCAACAACGCCGGGGTGGCGCTCGGCGCGACCGTCGAAGGCGCCACCATCGAGAACTTCGAGTGGCTGATGAGCATCAACTTCTGGGGGGTGGTTCACGGCACCCAGGCGTTCCTGCCGCACCTCAAGGCGGCGGGGGAGGGCCACGTCGTCAACCTGTCCAGCGTGTTCGGCCTGGTCAGCATCCCCAGCCAGTCGGCGTACAACGCAGCGAAGTTCGCCGTGCGGGGCTACACCGATGCCTTGCGCATCGAACTCGAGATCGAGGATTGCGGCGTGTCGTCGACCACGGTTCACCCCGGTGGCATCAAGACCAACATCGCCCGTAGTGCCCGGGTGGAGGACAACGCCGCCGACCTGTCCGGTGACCTCGGCGACCTCGACGCCGGTGACATGTTCGACAAGATGGCGATGACCAAACCCGACAAGGCAGCGCGGCAGATCCTGGCGGCCGTCGAGAAGAACCGGCGCCGGGCGCTCATCGGGCCCGACGCCAAGGTGTTCGACCTCGTGTCTCGGCTCCCTGCCGGCCTCTACCAGGGGCTCTTGGTGCGGGGTGCCAAGAAGCGACGCCGCTGACGATGCGGCTGACCGAGCGATCGACCTGCCGTCAGGTCTGAGGCGGGGCCAGCATCAGGTCGGCGAGCTGATGAGGAAGCGTTGCGGGGTCGAGTGCCTCGCCGAAGATGCGAGCACGGAAGAACAGCAGTGACGGACCGATGTCGGCGCGTAGGTCGAGGTCGGCGACCTCGCCGATCTCGGCGGCGATCAGCCGACGGATGTGGAGTTATTGGCCCATCATCATCGGAACGCTGGTCTACCTGTGGTAACGCGACCGGGGCCGCTACGTGTACTTCCGCAACGCCATGTTCGTGTCGGGAGCATTCGGGCTGGTGGTGTTCAGCCGCTATCCCGTAGCACCGCCACGGATGCTTGAGGGGTTCACCGACACCGTGTCGGAGGGCTCGCGTCACTTCTTCGTTTCCCAGGCCAAGGGCCTGATCAACCCCTACGCAGCCCTTCCCAGTTTCCACTCGGGGTGGTTCGTGCTCGCCGGTGTGGTGCTGTTGATGACCACCCGTCGGCGCTGGAGTCGCGTGGCGCTGGTGGCGACAATCCCCATCATGCCCGTCACGGTCGTTCTTACCGCCAACTACTACCTGGTCGACGTCGTTCTCGGTGTCGTCCTCTCCATCGGGGCACTCCTGCTCGCGATGCGCACCCAGCCAGCGGTGCTCTCGTTGCGAGACACGCCCACAGGCGTCCCGACTCTGGGCGTAGTCACCACGACGCGCTCGAACCCGGTCGTGGTTACCGATCTCACTCACAGCTCGCCGGCCGTTGCCGCACGGGTGGCATCGGATTCCGAGGCCACCGATGCGAGCGTTCGCCGCCCCGTCTGAGGGGTATCGCGTAGTCCCGCACTCGGCCGACCATCTCCGAGTTCGGCCCGTGGAGGTCAACCAGTGGGCTGCGGCCGAATTCGACTTGGCGGCCGGCTGTGACCGCGACCGGGTCAGCCGAAGAGCACGTGGCGCACGGCCAGCACGGTCATCTCGTCGAACGCGCTCTCGTCCACCGTCGACTCGCCCAGTTCGATGAGCACCCGGCCGGTCGTGAGCCCGGCGAACCAGGCAACGAACGCCTCGAGGTCGAGGCCGTCGCGAAGCCACCCCTGACGCTGAGGCAGGATCAACAGCGTCGCCATCGAGCGCATGGAATCGTCGTGGATCCGGGCGACGGCTGCGGCCAGCTCTGGCCGGCCGTAGGTGCTGCCGAGCACGTTCACTCGCTTCCAGCGCTGACCGCGACGCTGAGGGAACGACAGCGACTCGAGGCTCGCATCGACGAGAGCGCGGAACTCCTCCGCCGAGTTCACGGTGGCGAGCGCCTTGGTGAACTCCTGCACCTCGAGCTTGAGCTCCCTGGACAGCCGCTCCAGCTGCGCCGCATGGATGAGGCCCTCACGATTGCCGAAGATTCGGTAGAGCACCGGTATCGGCACACCCACGGTGCTGACGATGTCCTGGACCCGCACGGCGACCTCGCCATCGTTGTCGATGACCTTCACGGTGGCTTCGATGAGTTCGGAGGCGATCGTCGCGTTGGGGCGACGCCGCACCGACTCCTCGCCGCTGTCCTCGGCGCCCGCATTCCCCACCATCTCCACGAGCGATGAGCGTACGGCACGGCTGGTTCGGACTGTAGTGCGACCTTTCGCCTGCGTTACCGTACGTCGGTCGTCATCACGTCCAAGGGGAGCCATGACCATCGTTGAGCCGCACGCCACCACCGGAACCATCACTGAGATCGTTGCGGAGCTGCACGATTGGCTCGCCGAGAACTGGGATCCCGACCTGACGCTTGCCGAGTGGTGGGAACGGCTGGGCACGTCGGGCTGGGCGGCGCCCAACCTGCCGACCAATGCCTACGGCCGGGGGCTGTCGCGCAGCGACGGCGTGGTGGTGTCCCGCGAGATCGCCCAGTTCGGCGCCGTTGGCGCACCGTCGGGCCTCGGCGTGCTGCTCGCCGCCCCCACGATCGCCACCCACGGCACCCAGGAACAGATCGACCACTACGTCCGCGACATCGTCACCGGCCAGCAGGCCTGGTGTCAGCTGTTCAGCGAGCCGGGCGCCGGCTCCGACCTCGCCGGGCTCACCGCCAAGGCCGTCCGCGACGGCGACGAATGGATCGTCACGGGCCAGAAGGTGTGGACCTCGCTGGGCCAGACCGCCGACATGGGAATGTTGTTGGCCCGCACCGACCCCGACGCCCCCAAGCACTCCGGCATCACCTGGTTCGCCCTGGACATGCACCAGCCCGGCGTCGAGTTGCGACCGCTGCGCGAGATGACCGGCCACGCCATGTTCAACGAGGTGTTCCTCACCGAGGCCCGCGTTCCCCACGACGCCGTCATCGGTGGGCTCAACGCCGGTTGGGCCGCCGCCAACACCACGCTCATGAACGAGCGCTCCGGGTTGGGTTCGGGCGGCGGCGGCGCCGGCACGACCGCAACGCCGGGCCAGATCGCCGGCGAGCTCGGGCGTCGCGCCGGTGACCTGGCAAGCACGCCGAAAGCCAAGCGCCAGACGTCCGACGAAAAGGTGACCCCGAAGGTCGAGTCGGCCGAGGACCGCGCCAAGGCTCGCCGCGACCGTTCGTCGGCTACCTGGCTCATCGGACTGGCGAAGGGCAACGGACTGAGCAGCGATCCGATCATCCGCCAAGGCCTGGTGCAGCTGCACATTGTCGGCGAACTCGGACGGCTCAACGCTGAACGTCTCAAGGCCACCCGTGCCGCCGGTGGCGACATCGCAGGGATGGCCAACATCTCGAAGCTCTCGATGAGCACCATCGTGGGCATGCAGCGTGACCTCGGCCTGGCCATCCTCGGCGCCCAGGGCATGCTCCACCCCTATACCCCCGAGCAGAAAGAGTCGCTCGACAAGATCACGGGCAACCCGTTCCTCGCCATGGTGACCACCACGGCGCTGTACGCGCAGGCCCCGCCCATTTACGGCGGTACCGATCAGATCCAGCGCAACATCATCGGCGAGCGGGTGCTGGGCCTTCCCAAGGAGCCCGGCAACGACTCGAAGGTGCCGTTCTCGTCGCTGCCCAAGAACGCCTGATCCGCCGGCGGCTACGGGGGCGGAACCTACGAACCCCCGGCACCGGTGGGCACCAGGCCGGCGGCGGCCTCGAGTGCAACGCGGGCCTGGCCCTGACTCACCAGGATGACCCCGCCGATGATGAGTGTCCCTCCGGCCGCTTGTAGCAGCGACGGGGTCTGGTCGAGCAGCAGCCACGACAGCAGGACGGCGAACAGCACCTCGAGCAGGGCGACGAACGACGACACCCGCTCGCCGAGCCGGGCGACGGCCGTGATGCCGGTCACGTAGGCGAAGGCGGTCGATATCACCACGATGACCCCCATGGGCACGTACCACGGCACCATCGAACCGAGCAGATCCACATCACCGCCGACAGCGTCGAAGGGGAGCACTCCGACGAGCCCCATGGCCACCAGCGTGATCGTGGCGAACACAAGGCCCGCTCCGGCGAGCGCCACGGGTGGCAGGCCCTCATTGGGGGCGGCGGAGAGGAGGAAGTAGGCCGCCACGCAGACCGAAGCACTCAGCGCCCAGAGCACGCCGATGGGATCGAGCGACGTCGTGCCCGTGAGGTCGAGTACCAGGCCGAGTCCGGCAATGCTGACGACAGCGCCCACGAGCGTGAGGCGGTGCGGTGTCACCCGGGTGCGCACCCACGCCAGTCCCACGAGCAGCACGGGGGCGGTGAACTCGATGAGCAACGCCACGCCGACCGGCAGCCGTTGCACCGCGGCGAAATAGCAGAGTTGGGCACCGGCGATGGCGAAGATGCCGTACAAGGCGATTCGTCGCCACGTCCGACCCAACACGTTCAGGCGGCCCCGCAGCGAGAACAGCACCGCCGGGAGCAGGACGACGGCAGCACCGCCGGCACGCACTGCAACGGCGGCGGTGGGCGACCACCCGGCGTTGAGGAGCGGCTTCACGAAGGGTCCGCTGGCACCGAACGTGGCGGCGGACATGATCGCCACCGTCAGGCCGAAGGCCCGGTGGTCGGTGAGGGAGCGGAGAGGGTGAGGGGCGGCGGTCATGGTGTCAGGGTCTATGGGGCGTAGCCCTCGTGACAGTAGGACCGGCCCACGTCAGGCGGCAACGCGATTTCCGCTCACGACACCCAAGCGTCGCTGGCTGGTCACGGCCTTCCGTGCCCGGCGAGCGGCGACGGGCGAGTAGCGACCTAGCGGGGGATGGGCCGATCTCGACGGTTGCGACCCGGACAGAGCTGCGCCGTCTCGATCGACCCCATCCCGCTCGCCATTCGCTTACCGAAACTACCGATGGACAGGTCCGGCCACGCCTCGTCTGACCGGGTATCGAGTCGGTTGTCAACGACGCCGAACCGCGCTACCCGCCGCGGGTCCTCAGAGATACTGAGCGGTCGTTCCGCCGAGAGGGATCGGGTCCATGCCGAGCTTGTGGTGGTCCCAGGACCGCACCCGTTGGGCATCGACGCGCACTGCGACCCGCTTGTGCAGCATGAACTCGACCAATGGCTTGACCTCTTCGCTGTAGGGCCCGTTGTAGCGCTCCCACACGCTGACTCCGACCTTCCAGATGAGCTCGGGATCCTCGACGATCTCGGCGGTGCCCTCGATCGAGACGCCGCGCAACGTGTCGTAGGTGTGGCCGTCCTCGATCATGGCGGTGATGCGGTTGTCGCGCCGCAGGTTCACGGCCTTCTGCGAGCGTGCCTTGGTCTCGAACCAGATCTGACCGTCGATCACGGCGTACCACATGGCCACCAGATGGGGCATGCCCGTGGCGCCGAGCGTGGCCATTGTCGCAACGCGACTGCGCTCGAGGTAGCCGGCGATCTCATCGTCGGTCATCGTGATCTGCGAGCGTTGATTGGTACCCATGTGACTGTTCCCCCTGGTGGCATGCGCACGACGTTGCCGGGGTGCCCGGCGAACGCTGTGACCGTACCCGCCCCGGCGAACCCGGCGCGCCGCGTCGCCTCCGGAGAACTCGCTACGCGCCGGGACCGGGCCGGTCCTCAGGTACGCCGCTCCACGTTGGCCAGCCGCAGCTGACCGGTGGCGACGAGCCGGTCGTCGCCATCGCGGCGGATCTCGACGTTCCAGAGTTGCTGGGTTCGGCCCTGCACGATGGCCTCCGCGACGACGTTCACCCGGCCAGCGCTCATCGAGGACACGAAGTTGGTGTTGTTGTTCACGCCGACCGCCATCAGTCCCCGGTCCCACACCGCCGTGGTGGCGCCGATGCTGCCGGCGCTCTCGACCGCAGATGCCAGCACCCCACCGTGCACCAGGCCGAACGGCTGATGATGGCGCTCGTCGAGATCGATCCAACCGACCACCCGGGTTGGTCCCGCCTCGGTGATCTGCAACCCGGCCGCCTGCGAGAACGCGCTGTTGGCTTCGAAGACCTCGATATCGGGCGAATCGGTGGGCTCGTTCTCTGGCATTGCGTACCTCGATTTCGTGGGGCGGTCGGTCGAATCTAACGTCGTCGAATGGCAAAGCTCGAAGACGTCGGAGCAGCGGATCATTGGCGGTGCTGGCTCTGTGACGAGCCGGTCGATCCCGACATGTCGGTCAACGATGCGCGAGGTCCGAGCATCGACAGCATCACCACCAGCCGCAAGAGCAAGGCCAAGGTGTTCGGCGCGGGGACCGAGCGCCTCGCCCACCGTGGCTGCAACACCAAGAAGGGCGCGGTCGCTGCGGTGGTGCCCTGGGCGGACCATCTCTTTCTCGTCGACCCGTCACCGATCATCGGCAGCGTCGAGCATCTGCAACGCAAGGGCGGCCGCGAGGTCATGGCCCGCTGCCTGACCCGCGACGACGCCGATGAGGCCGCAACGTGGCTGGTCGACCGAATCTCGCGTCTGGCGCCGGATCTGGCCATTACCACCGAGATCGAGCCCGGCGGCGGGCAGTTCCTGGTGATCATCCGCGCCTGACCAGGAGTTGGGAGCCTCGCCGCGAACCCGATCGCAATACTTAACCGGACTGCCAATCGCGCCGATCAGCGAGAATGGCACAATCCGGCATACCGCTACGACGCACGCGCCAGCGTCTGGGCGTGAGGGGCCGGCTGTTGGGAACGATTGCAGTGCCCCTCTTACTTGCCGGATTCCTGATGTCGAACGCTGCTCTGCAACGGCACGGAGAGTCTGATCGTGGCAGTGAGGTGTCCGAACGGGTGACCGTGCTGCGCAAGCTGGTCAGCCTGCGCTCGGCGTTGTTCGACGAGCGACTCGCCGCCGAGATCGCCTCGCCCGAACGCCGCCCTCCCGAAGACCTGCTGCGCACCACCAAGTTCGGCGCCGAGTTGCTCGACGAACCCGAGGCCTTCCCCCGTCGGACCAACCAGGCGCTTGGCGCTCTGCCGGTCGCGCTTCGGCCGTTCGACGTTGATGCGCTGACCGATATCCGGGTGGCGGTGGGCGCCGGTCAAGTCGCCGCAGCGACGATCCAACAACTGCTCGACGACCTCGACGAGCGAATCACCGCGCTCAGCACCCGCCAACTGGCGGTCGTGCGTGACTTGGCGGTGGGCCTGGGCGACGCCGCGCTCATCCGCTCCGCCACGACGTTCGAGCAGACGATCGAGGTGCCCGCTCACGCCGGCGTGCTGATCGCCGCGCTCACCGATCTGTGGGCGGCCGAGCCGGCTGGACGGCTGCGTCTGCAGAGCGAGGTGGCGAGCGCGGTGGCGCTCTACAACCGTTCGGCGATGGCGGTCTCGGAGCCGAGTTCGGTGGGGACCGCGTTCCTCGGGCTCTGGAACGACCGCACCCGACTGCCTGTGTCGATCAGGAGCGTCATCGCCGACGCCGGCGACGGGTTGCTGAGCTCCGCGGATCGGCCGGCGGGCCAACCGGTGTCGGTCGGCCTGGCGTTGATCGACGGCATCGACTGGCTCGTCGGGGTCAGCGCCATGCCTCCGCTGGCCGCCGATGCCGTCAATGCCGATTCGTTGCGTATCGCGGCACAGGCGCGGTCGATGCAGCATCGCACCGTGGCCGTCGCGGTAATGGCGCTGTTCGTGTCACTCGTCGCGGCGCTGCTGTTCGCCCGGTCCGTAGCGGGTCCGGTACGGCGCTTCACCGATCACGCCGAGCGGGTGGGTGGCGGGCGCCTCGACCTCGAGCCGCTTCCACTGCGAGGCCCACCCGAGATCGTTCGGGCGTCGCAGGCGTTCAACGACATGACCGAGAACCTGGTCCTGCTCGAACAGAAGGCCCATGCCCTGGCGAACTGTGACTTCGACCATCCGTCGCTGCGGCGTCCGCTGCCCGGGATGCTGGGCGCCTCGCTGCAGCGTTCGGTGCAAGTGCTGTCCGAATCGATCGAGCAACGCCAGCAGCTGCAGGCCCGTCTGAGTTTCGAGGCCACGCACGACTCACTCACGGGCCTCGGAAACCGGTCTGTCTTCATGGAATCCCTGCGACGCATGCACGACGAGATGGGGTCCGAGGGAACAACCGTGGCCGTCGTGTTCATCGATCTCGACGATTTCAAGCGGATCAATGACCGCCACGGGCACGCCGTCGGCGACGAGCTGCTGCGCATCGTGGGGCGCCGCATGGAGTCGGTGGCCCCGGCCCACGGCCTATTCGCCCGCCTCGGCGGTGACGAGTTCGTGCTGGCCCTTCCCGGGGTGACCGACTGGGACGAACCCGTCGACATCGCCCACCGGATGGTGCGGGCCGCGGCTCAACCCGTGAGCGTTGCAACCCTCACGCTGGGGGTCGGCGCAAGTGCGGGTGTGGCGCTCTCGATGCCCGATCCCGACACCGGTCTCCATGGCGAACCGCTGCAACTGCTGCGCAAGGCTGATCTTGCCGTGTACCGCGCCAAACAGCTCGGCTCGGGAAGCGTGGCCCGCTACGACGACGAACTCGATCGCCGGCTGGCCCTCCACGACGATGTCGACGCGGCGCTCGCGCTCGCGTTGCGGCCCGACGCGAACGAGCTCCGCCTCATGTACATGCCGGTGATCGACGCGGTCACCGGCGGCCTGCGCAGCGTCGAGGCCCTGGTGCGATGGGATCGGCCGGGTCATGGTCTCGTGTCGCCGGATGACTTCGTGCCCGTCGCCGAACGGTCAGGGCTGATCGTGGCGCTGGACCACTGGGTGATGACCGAGGCTCTCGGACAGATGACTCGCTGGCAGGCAGTTCCGGAGCTGTGCGACGTTGCGGTGTCGGTGAACGTGTCGGGTCGCACGCTGCTCGATCCGGTGTTCGTGCCCCAGACCACCGCGCTGCTGGCGGGCGTGGAGATTGCGGCGGATCGACTGTCGATCGAGGTCACCGAGACGGCGCTCGTCACCGATCTCGACCTGGCGGCCTCGCAGCTGGCGCAGCTCCGGCTCCTCGGCATGCGCGTCGTCATCGACGACTTCGGCACCGGCTACACCAGCATCGCCCACCTGCGGGTGCTCCCCGTGGACGAGCTGAAGATCGACGGCAGCTTCATACAGGGCCTTCCCGATGCCGAGAACCGCATCCTGATCTCGATGATCAACGAGCTCGCCCACCAGCTCGGACTGCCGACGGTCGCGGAGGGCGTCGAGACCATCGATCAGCTCGCCGAGTTGCGCGAGATCGGCTGCGATGCGGTGCAGGGCTACCTGTTCTCGCCGGCGATGCGTCCCGAGCATCTCGCTGATTGGGTCGCCGAGCACGACCGGATGCTGACGGTAGCGCCTCGCTGAAGCCATGGCCGACGAGGCGCATTGTTGCTGACGGCAGACGAGGCACCTCGTCGCGGTCCGTTCAGGAACGCTGCTCCTCGACGAGGCGGGT
>Ga0105047_10017369_pt1 | contig 11221 bp, 13 predicted proteins | sample MAT04_FD_78384 | JGI IMG/M metagenome (GOLD analysis project Ga0105047, IMG submission 78384) | Freshwater microbial communities from Lake Fryxell liftoff mats and glacier meltwater in Antarctica - MAT-04 (megahit assembly) | ecosystem: Environmental > Aquatic > Freshwater > Ice > Liftoff... | reverse complement strand
CCGCGCAAGCCAGTATTCCCGCGCAAGCCAGTATTCCCGCGCAAGCCAGTATTCCCGCGCAAGCCAGTATTCCCGCGCAAGCCAGTATTCCCGCGCAAGCCAGTATTCCCGCGCAAGCCAGTATTCCCGCGCAAGTAAGTCGCGGATTAAAAGACCGGAGTCTAACGGCAGCGTCGTCGACACGCCAAGGCCAGCAACGGCCACTCGCTGATTTGTAAGAGGATGCCACGTGATCTGAGTTGGGGATACGGATCGACACATGGGTTCCCGGCTTGTAAACTGTACATAAACAATAAGGACGATCTTCGATGAAAGCTGTCATACTCGATTTGCCGCCCGCATTCCTCGAAGATCGCTGCCGCCGCGGTGCCGATCGCTGGGACGAATCATGGGATGGAGTACTCCACATGCCACCCGCTCCCAACCGGGTTCATCAAAACCTTGAAGGCGAATTGGAAGGTTGGCTGCGCTGGTACTGGGCTCGCCCGAGCGGAAATCGAGTCTATCACCAGATCAACCTCGCCTTGCCCGGCGGTTGGCCGCTCGATTACCGCATTCCGGATTTAATTCTGTTAACGCCGGATCGCTTTCACATCGACCGCAATGAGCGTTTTGAAGGCCCGCCCACGGCCGTCGTCGAGATTCACAGCCCTGGTGACGAGTCTCATGAAAAGCTGGCCTTCTATGAATCGCTTGGTGTACCCGATGTGTGGATCATCCATCGAGATTCGAGACGAATCGAAATCTGGTCGTTGATTGATGACAATCTGAGTCGGCAAAACCCGGACGTGGATGGTTGGCTCGACAGTCCCGCTACCGGATTGCATTTGCGAACCGTGCCCGATCAGCGATTGGAAATCGAGCCCGTCGCCCACCCCGAGCTGCGCGCGAGACTTCCCGCCGAGAATGTCTGAGGGCGTGAAGGCCCTTCAAGATTTCATAATCCACTCATGCGACATCCACCCACTTCTTTTCCGCCGACGATTGCAGCACCGCATCGGCGACCGCCTGGGCGCTGGCACCATCGTCAAATCCCGGGATCGCATCGCGACCTTCGGTGATCGCGGACACGAATTCCCACACGAGATCGTAGCGGAACACGGTGCTCGGTTTCCCTTGCGAGGGATCGCGGGGGCTGCCGGCGGGTTTGAGGAATTCGGCGGGTACGGGAACCTTCTGCATCGATTCGCCGGACTTCCCGACGAGGATCAAGTTCGGCTCCACCAGTTGATAGACTGCGGACCCTTCGCTGCCGTTGATTTCGGCCCACTCGAAACCGACACCATCGTTGTGATGCCCCTTCATCAGCGTGCTGCCCTCCCACACGCCGACGGCTCCGCTGGCGAACCGGCCAATCATTGCCGACCAGTCGTCCACGTCCGACGGCTCGCACGGCTTCCCATCCGGGGTTTGCGTGCGGGGCACGAAAGTCTGCACGGCTCCACACACGGATTGAATCGGCCCCAATAAATCCTGGGCGAAATCAATGCGGTGGATCGTCATGTCGTACAGATCACCCGCCCCGGCGAGTTTTTTGTACTGCCGCCAGCCCCAACTCGTTTCGGGCAGATCGAGGAATCGCTGGCTGCGGAAATGCCGCGGCCTGCCCAGCGCGCCGGTTTCCAGCAGATGCTTGAGATACCGCATAGAAGGTGCGAAGCGGTAGGTGAACGCTGTCATATGGCGGACGTTCTTCGCTTTCGCGGCCAAATACATATCGCGAGCTTCGCCATAACTGACGCCAAGCGGCTTCTCGCACATCACATGCTGCCCGGTGGCGATGCACGCCAGCGCGATCGGTTTGTGTGTGAAGTTTGGTGTGGCGATGATTACGGCGTCGATGGAAAAATCATTCGCGATCTCCTCGTACTTCGTCGTGTACTTCGCCGGCCCCCACTCTTTCTTGCGTTGTTCCAGCAGCGCCTCATTCGGATCGCACACCGCGACAAGTTCACACCTCGGATCGAGCCGAATACCGGGCACGTGATGAAAATCGGAAACGAGACCGGCCCCGATGATGGCAATGCGGACTTGGGAAGACATGCGCGAAGCCCTCGATCAATAAATGATGGATGTGGAATGATGAATGATGAATCAAACGGAAGAATAGCATGGCCCGCGCCGTGGCTCTATTCATAATTCCGACTTCCTCTTTCATAATTCCTTCTGTGCCAACTCAATCGCCGCCTCGCGTGTCGCAATCTCGCCATTCAGTTGCGAATCGCGAATCTGATCCAGCAGCAGCTTGAACTGCGGGCCGGGTTTCAAGCCCAGGCGGATCAGATCATCCCCGGTGATCAGCGGCGGAGGGTTGATGATCACCGGCGGCGTTTTCGCGAGAAACTCGCGGCAGAACAACGCAGGATGCAAATCGGCACCCTCCGCCAGCAGTTTCGCCTGCAAAAGTTGCAGTTGATCGTCGGCATTGGGATGTGATAAGGCGCGCTTGAGCCGCGCGAGGGTGAACTCAGGAGCCGTGCGGAATTCGTCCTGATGTTCGACCAGCCACATCGTCCGATCCTTCTCGTCGTTCGAGAGTTTCAACCGCAGGCAAACTTCCCGCACCGTCGGCTCGGCGGGCAAAGTGTGCAAAAACGCCGCTAGGGCCAGTTCAAACCGAGGGGCCGGGAGCAGATGCAAGAGATGGAAGGACTGATCCAGAGACCCACCGATGCCATCGGCTGGCTTGGTGAGTTCGGGAAAGATCACGTCGAGCAGGCCCGCTTCCAGGCATAATTTCATCGCGCGGCGGCGGTGAACATCGACCAGCATCCGCTTCAATTCCTGCGCGATCCGTTCCGCACTCACGACGGTCAGTTGTTCCGCCATCTCCTGCACGGCCGCGAATGTCGTTGGATCGAGTTGAAAGTCCAGCGTGGCGGCGAACCGCACGGCCCGCAGCATTCGCAGTTTGTCTTCGCGCATCCGGTCATGCGGATCGCCGATCGCGCGAATGACGCCGGCCCTCAAATCCTGTTCGCCGCCGACGTAATCCAGCACGCGGCTGTCGATCGGATCGTAAAACATGCCGTTGATCGTGAAGTCCCTGCGGCGGGCATCTTCTGCCGGTGAACAGAACTCGACGCGATCCGGCCGGCGGCCGTCGGAGTATTCTCCCTCACGGCGGAACGTGGCGACTTCGACTTGTAGGAAGCCCAGGGGTTGCAACCCCTGGGCTTCTTTTGGCCCGAGGACAATGATCACGCCGAAGCTCGCACCGACGGCCAAGGTGCGGCGATGCCCGAACAGCTTGCGGACTTCCTCCGGCGTGGCGGTGGTCGCCACATCATAATCTTTCGCCGGGCGATTCAGTAATAAATCGCGCACGCATCCGCCCGCGAACAGCGCCGTGAACCCGGCGGCGCGCAAGCGGCGAACGACATCGGTGGCGAATTCGCGGTCAGGGGAAGAAACAGTCATGACTCCATCCTAACGGCTGCGAACCCGCCAGCGACCGGGCGGATCGCTTGCGGGTTCGCAGTTCTCTTCTCCGGTTGAAAAATATCCGATTCACTCACCACAACACGGACACACATCCGGCACATAGACCGACAGTGTCGCGGTATATGAGGTTGACTCATACCCGTCCCCCACCTCGTCCGTCTTGTGATGCACAACGACGAGATAATAGTTTCCCTCTTGCGGTGAATACGCCGCGCGGCCGTTCTCGTTCGTTTTACGTTCGTAGGCTTCGTCAAACCCTTCAGCCAGCGTTGTGCCGCGCGGAATGAATGACACTCGGGCCTCAGGCAGCGGTTCGCCTCGGAATAGCACTTTCACACGGATCGGAATGCCTGGCCCCATCGGCGTGACAGGATTCGCTTCGGGGACGATCTCCAGCGGATGGCCCAGCGGTTTGTCGAAGCCGGGGTTGTCCTCCGGCACATCATCCAGCTTCGCACTCACCACGAAACAGGTCTTGCCGCTTTTAATCGACCGCGACGGTTTGCCGTGATTCACGATGCCATCGCGAAAATGTTCCACGATATACATCCCCGGTTCCGCCGGAATGAACTTCGCCGACCAGAAGCCTTCCTTCGGCGTGTACCCGACATCGACGAGACGATCCTTGAGATCGTACGCCGTGCCTGTGGGGGCATGGATCCGAAGTTCGGTTTTATCCAGTGAGACTTTGCTGGCAAGTTTGAAGTCGCGGTGATCATTGCCGTGGTTGCCCAGCATCAGATCGATATGCACCCCGTTACCGACTTTCACGAGGTTCGTGTTGGTCTGGACCCAGGTATCGTGGGCGGAGGCGGCGAGAGGGGCGAGGACAAGCGGCAAGAGGAAGAAGAAACGGCACATGGGGAATCCTTAAAAAAAGGAAGCCCAGGGGTTGCAACCCCTGGGCTTCCGGGGAAACGATTAAAATTCACCGATGACTTCGCCGCCATTGCGGCTGTGCAGGCTGCGATGCAGCGCGGCATCGATGTTGTCACTCACAAATCGGACTGTTCCGTCACCCATCAGCAAGTGTGCGCCTCCGGTATGCCAGCTTCTGGGACCGAAAAATCCGGTGAAGTGCGTCACCACATCCGGAATGCGACTGTTCGGCGTGTTGTAGCCGTTGGTCAGCGTGCTAATCGCCCCGGAGTGTGCCCAGGAAGTACCGCGGCCGCGCAACGCGGCGCTCGCGGAACCACGCCAACTTGTTTTTAACGGCCAAATGCTGGCCAAGTCCGGGTTCTCAATCACACCGCTCGCTCCATTGGACCAGCCGCCGCCGCTTGCGGCCAAGCCTTGTACCGACTGAAGATTGGCGCTGACTCCCGACGAACCGTTGAGCGTATTCTGATAGTTGAACCGAGGCGTCGTCCCGGCGGTCAAAGTGATGTCCGGACCGACGCTGCGGATGGCTTCGCTCATGTAGACGGTATTAGAGGTTCCGTCGGTCACGTCGCGAATGCGGGCATTCGAGTTCTCGTATACGATGCCGTCGGTCCGCCAGCGCAGGTCGTAGTTCTTGCCCGTCCCGCTGCCGTAGCTGACCATGTAATTCGTCCCCCCGTAAACAGCGCCGCCAGCACCGGCGTTTTGACTCGGAGCGGGATCGCTGGGACACAGGAGCACCGGTAACGGCATCGCGAACGCCGCGGCGAACAGCGGATTCGGAACCAAGCTGCTAAACGGCCCGGTGAATGCCGGCTGCGTGAAGTCGAGCAGGTTCTGCAAGTTCGCCTGATCAATGTATGGCAGAATGCGGGCCTGCGGCGAGAAGCCCTGCGTATTCGGCAGATAGTTTTGAGCCGTTGCCATCGGGTAGACCGTGAAAGTGCCTTCGTAGTTGTGCAGGGCCAAGCCGAGTTGCTTCAGGTTGTTCTTGCACTGCGTTCTCCGCGCGGCTTCCCGCGCTTGTTGGACCGCGGGCAGTAACAGGGCGATCAAGATCGCGATGATCGCGATCACGACCAAAAGTTCAATCAACGTGAAGCCGCGCGCACGGCGCGGCGGTGAGATATGAGACATAGTTTCCCCCTCAGGAATCTGTGAAAATCGTTCTCAGCGTTGCGAAGATTCGGGCGCAGAGGCGCAGCCCGACACAACACCGAATGGAGTCGACGCCACTAAACGAGGGCGAATTCCGGCGGGGGAACTGGCGGCGGCAGCAACTCGCCGCAAATGTGGGAATCGCACAACGGGTTGGCGTTGATAGACACGCCCATCACGGTAACGGTCAACCGGGGCGGCAACACACGCTGATCATGGCACCGATAGGCATCCACACCCGAACCCTGGCCGCAGGGGCACGCATTGCGATACCCCAGCGATTGTTCCGCTCGGGTTGACTGCGCACTCGCGGCCGGTAGATGCCCTGCCGACTTTTGTTTCAGCGATATCGCACATGAGGATGGCCCGCGCTTCGTACAGCAGCTTCGCGTTCCGCTGGAACTTTTCCCGGCACAACAACAGCGACCGACACGCCGCAACGAGGGGGGACATTGGCAACCAACTTGTTCGGAAACGTCCGTGGCAGATTGTGCCGCTTTCGCGGTGAGCCACAGGCCGAAGTTCGGCACACCAATCTGACCGGCCAGAATCGCCAGCACACAGACCCAGCGGCCCAGACGAGGCGACGCCACCATCGAACCCGCCATGCGGAATGGCGAGCAGACTGATCGCAGCGGAAACCGGCGGGAGAACCGCATGGCAGGCAGCATCCGGGAGGGAGTCTGAACGAGATCACTGTAATCGTTACAGCTTCCCGACTCAAGCACGCACCGCATTCCGCAGACCACGTTGGCCACGCCGACTCGGCAAACCTGGCGTTTCCGCGGCTTCAAAAGAACTCAATCGAAGGACGACGAAGCCGAGGCACTGCTATGATCCAGGAACCGCATGTGTTCCTTTTTCCAGGTCAGGCTGACGATACCCGTCGGCCCGCTGCGGTGCTTCGCGACAATGACTTCGGCCAAACCGGGGCGGTCCTCGGGATCGTAGGCGTCCGGGCGATGCAGGAACATGACGATGTCGGCATCCTGTTCGATGGCACCGCTCTCCCGCAAGTCAGCCAGCCGCGGCCGTTTGTCTTCCCGCAACTCCACCCCGCGATTCAGCTGCGACAACGCAATCACTGGGACGCCCGTCTCTTTGGCGATGCCTTTGAGCCGGCGTGTGATCTGCGCGATCTGCTGTTCGCGCGAAATATTGCGGTCGTCGGCTTCGATCAATTGTAAATAGTCGATGATGATCAGGCCGAGTTTATCGCGGCGTTTCAGCCGGCGTGCGATCGCGCCGATCTGGGCCACCGTGCGGCCGGGTCGATCGTCGATGAAGATCTGCAGCTTGCTCAACACGCCCGAGGCTTCCATCAACGCATGGCGTTCGGCTTCGTCGATCTGGCCTTTACGCATCCGATGGCCGTCGATGCGACCTTGAATCGACAGAAATCGCTCGGCAAGTTCCAGCTTGGATTGTTCCAGACTGAACAGCAGCACGCCGACATCCGATTCCATCGCCACCGCCTGGGCGATGTTACAGACGAGAGCCGTTTTCCCCATACTGGGCCGGGCCGCGAGAATAATCAGTTCGGCTGGCTGAAAACCGTTGGTCTGATGATCGAGATCGACAAAGCCCGTCCCGAGGCCGCTGATCGCGCCCCCTTTGGCGATGCGCGCGTCGATACGGTCGAAGGCATCCATCAGGATGTCTTCGAGGTTGATCTTCTGTGCCGATTCCTGCTGCTCGAGGATTTCGAAAATCCCGCGCTCGGCCTGTTGCAGCGTCTCCGACGTTTCATTGCCGCCCGTGTAACAATCGCGGATCACATCCGTGCAGACTTCCGTCAACCGCCGCAGCACCCACTTTTCACGGACGATGTTCGCGTAGTATTTGACGTGGGCCGCATGCGCGACGGCTTCCAGCAATTCGTTGATGTAGAGGACGCTGCCGACTTCGGCCAACTGGTTGCGGCGGTCGAGTTCTTCGCAGAGGGTGATGGCGTCGATGCCGCGGATGCCGGCCTCGTTCATCTTCAGCATCACTTCATACACGATGCGGCCGGCATCGCTGTAGAAGTGCATGGGCAGCAGAATGTCCGCGACTTCATCTAGTGCGTTGTTCTGCAGCAGCAAGCTGCCGAGGACGGCCTTTTCCGCTTCCAGATTCTGCGGAGGCAGCTTCGTGGGGATCGAGGTGGAGTCGAATCTCGTCGCGGCCATGCGCCAGACTCCTTCCGAAACCAAGTGGGACCATCGTCCGGTGCAGTGCGCGGAACACGAACCAGCCGCACAGGCGATGCGTGGCTGCATTCCAATCTAGTTTCAGCCGCGACTTACTTGGCGCGGGCGGCGGGAACCACCCAGACCTTGACTTCCGTCTTGATGTCGGGCGCAAACTGCAGGGCGACCGCATACATGCCCAGCAACTTGAGTGGGCCTTCCAGGCGGATGTGATCGCTGTCGATCTCGTAGCCCGCGCCCTTCAACGCCTTGCTGATATCCGGGGCCGTGATCGAGCCGTACAAATGCCCTTCTTCGTTGGCATTGGCTTCGAGTGTCACGCTGTATTTGCTCACGCGGTCGGCGAGTTGCGACAATTTCTGGAGCTTCTGAGCCTTGAGTTCCGCCAGCTTCTGCTGATGCCGCTCGACCATTCGCTTGTTCTGAGCGGTCGCGACGGCGGCGAGACCCTGCGGCAGCAAGTAGTTGCGAGCATAGCCCGGCTTCACCCGCACGATATCGCCCTGCTTGCCCAGATTGGTGACATCTTCGGCCAGCATCAACTCGATGTTTCGCGAGGCGTGCAATTGCGGATCGGCGGACTTCGGCATGATCTCGTCGCTTTCGTCAAACTGGCTCCCCAATTCGGGAGCGGTACGAACCGTCTGTTACTAGATTAAAAGGGAACTTCGTCGGAAGAGGGTGCCGGCGGCTCGTCTCCGCCGTAATTGCCCTCATGAGCCGGTTCGGACATCGGAGGACCGGAATCCTGGCCACTGCGCTGTGCGCCGCGACCAGCTCCACCGCCCCCACCTCCACCGCCCCCACCCCCACTTCCACCACCATCTTGCCGGCTACCCAGCATCTGCAAATTATCGCCGACTACCTTCAGCTTACTTCGCTTCTGGCCGGTAGCTTTGTCATCCCATGTATCAAGCTGCAAACGACCTTCGATCAGCACTGGACGGCCCTTGGCCAGATATTCCCCGGCTACTTCCGCCTGTCGTCCCCAGAGAGTCACATCGACGAAGGTCGTCTCCTCTTTCTTTTGATTGGATTGCTTGTCAAACCACTGGCTATTTATTGCTAAACCAATGTCTGCGACGGCCTTCCCGTCAGTGGTGTATCGCACCTGGGGATCGCGCGTCAAGTTGCCGATCAGAATCACCTTGTTGAAACTCGCCATCGCATCTCCCCCTTGATCTCCAGAGCGAGATCTCGGCAGGCTTGCACTGCCAACCGGACCATCGTGGTCTCAAGAAATCCCCTGAAATTAGCGATCCACGGCTTCTTCGGGCACGCGATCCGGCCGGCCTTCGCGGGCCGCGGCATCCCGCTGTTCCGGGCTGTGAATCGTGCCGTCATTCGAGGTCAGCGCATCGACCATGGCATCGAACACGACTTGCGGATGACGAATCACCAGTTGGCGCAGAATTGTATCGTTGAGTCCGCAAAGGCGATTGAGTTCCCCCATCTGCTCGCCATCCATGCGGAAGCAAGCCAGATAGTAAAGCCCTTTACGTTGCGAGCCAATCGGGTAGCAGAGTTTGCCTTCCTGCCAGGGGCGCGACGCAACGACGGTGGCTCCGCAGCGAGTCAGGATCGACAGCACGCCGCCCGAAGCCCCATCCGGATCAGCCGCGAACCGACCGCTGTCGAGCAGAAACATGCCTTCGTACGAATATTCCGACATGGGAAATCCCCGTTAATACCGCCAAAACCCGGACCGCGCCGATGCGAAGTGGCCAGCATAGAGACTCTGCCCGCGATTTTCAATCAAAGGACGCGAGATGCGCGAACATTCGGGCGGCCGACTTGGACTGGGGGAGTTGTGGAGAGAGGCGATCTTCGGGGAGGGGCAATGCAAAATGCAAAATGCAAAATGCAAAATGCAAAATCGAGAATTGACGTAAGTCGTTAATCAGAATAGCATTGCACAGACATATCCAATGGATTCATCATTGACTTGAGACCCTGATCCTGAGGTTCAGGGCTTCGCTTTGGAGTCGGCGGGAGGGTCGGCTTCCCCGCCATTGAACAGATTCATCGCGGCGGCGATTCCGTGTTGAATCCACGTTTCGACACCATCGGCAGCACGGGCGGCGGTGAATTCGACTTCGCTCTGTTCCGTCTTGCGGAATTTGGCCAGGACAAACTCCACCGCATCTTGCTGTCCCGGCGGGCGGCCAATCCCAAACCGTAAGCGGGGAACGCTTTCCGTTACCAGACAGTCTATGATGTTTTTCAAGCCCTTTTGTCCGCCGGCCGATCCCGAGACGCGAAACCGCAGTTTGCCCAGCGGAATGTTCATGTCATCGCAGATGACCAGCAGGTCGGTCGCTTCAAGCTGATAAAACTTGACAATCTGCGCGACCGATTGGCCGCTGAGGTTCATGTACGTCTGCGGGGCGACGAGCAGAACTTTCTCGCCCTGAAAGTTCGCCTCGGAGAGCGCGGCTTGAAATTTCCGTTTAGGGGGCGATGCCTGCCAGCGCCGGGCCAATTCGTCGAGTACGTCGAAGCCGACATTGTGACGGGTTCGAGCGTATTCGCTGCCCGGGTTGCCCAGACCGACGACCACTTTCATCAGCGGCTCTCAACACGCGACACATCAAACGGCCGACGTGATCCCGATTGTCGTCTCGATGACGATTACTTCTTCTTGCCCGCATCCTTGTCGTCGGCAGCGGCATCGGCGGCAGGTTTCTTCCCGATCAGTTCCGGCTCGGCACCACCAGCGGCGTCCAGCGGCAGGGCATCCTTGGTCTGCACCTGAATCACATGCACTACGATGGCATCCGGCGCGTTCTGCACATGCACGTTCTCGGGAATATCGAGCTCGCGCACATGAATCGCCTGACCAATTTCCAAAGCACCGATGCGCACCAGAATCGAGTCGGGGATCTGGTAGGCCAGGCAATCGACCGTGATCGAGTGCAGGGGTTGTTCCAACACCCCGCCGGCGATCGCACCCGCCGCGATGCCCTTCAAAACCAAAGGCACCACGATCTTCACGCGTTCGTTCGGGTCGACCAGCATGAAGTCGAAATGGCGGATCGAAGTCCCGAATGTATCCCACTGGATTTCGCGCAGCAAGGCCTTGTCGACCGTGCCGTTTAATTCGAGATCCACCACGCGGATACCCGCCATGATGATCGGTTTCAGCACGTCGCTGGCGACCGACACGGAGACTGGCTCGGTCTGATGGCCGTAGACATTGCCGGGTACAACCCCGCTGCGGCGCAAGCGCCGGCAGGCTGCCGACCCGGATTCCGACCGCTGCTGCACGACGAGTTTGGCTTCTTGATGCATGATCTTCAATCAATCGCCAGATGGACGGCACCCGGCAACCGCTGGCGATGCAGCCGGGGAATGCGAAGCGGGAGATTGTAATCGACGTCCCGCCGGTTGACAATCCAGTCAGAAAAAGTGGTCGAAAGGGGGTGTAGTGGGGGATTTCGGGATTCAGGTGGCGAGGGGGTTCCAGTAGGCGGTCCATTGTTGGCTGTACATGACGCTGCACAGGCCAGCCATGCGGTTCACGCGGCGGAAACGCCAACGGG
>Ga0105047_10017368_pt1 | contig 11222 bp, 8 predicted proteins | sample MAT04_FD_78384 | JGI IMG/M metagenome (GOLD analysis project Ga0105047, IMG submission 78384) | Freshwater microbial communities from Lake Fryxell liftoff mats and glacier meltwater in Antarctica - MAT-04 (megahit assembly) | ecosystem: Environmental > Aquatic > Freshwater > Ice > Liftoff... | reverse complement strand
GTATCGCGACCGCTGTTTCGAGTGGTGGTAAGTTGACAGACTATGGCACCCCTAAAGCTCAAGCGTATCTTGCAAAGTGGGCCAAGGCGAGCAAGGGAAAAGGCAGTTCCACTCCTCGTTCGGACGAGGATTCAAAGAAATGATGTTTGCCGTTTGGCTGGTAACTTCAATGCTTGTGGCTCAGTCAAATACGCTCGTTGACTTTGATTCGGAAATTGTACCGATACTCACGCATGCGGGCTGTAACGCCGGTGCATGCCATGGAGCTGCAGCCGGACGAGGCGGATTTCATCTATCCCTTTTCGGAAGTGACCCACAAGTCGATTACGCATCGATTGTCCCGTTTGCCGAAGGACGACGCGTTAACCTAGTCGATGTTTCCAAGAGTCTGATTTTGGCAAAGCCACTTGGGATGCTCGATCATGGCGGAGACGTCGTTCTCGAGGAGAATTCGTCGAGTGTTTCAGTCCTGCGGCGTTGGCTAGAACAGGGGGCAATGCGAGGACCACAACGGCAGCTCACCGAGTTGAGAATCGAACCTGCCGAAGCAACTTTTTCCACGCCAGGACAAACCATGCCGCTTCACGCAATCGCAACGTTTTCGGATGGTGGGGAAACCGACGTCACCGCCTGGGCAATCGTTCATTCGGACGATCCCGCATCGGTTGAAATCCTTCAAGAGCCGTTGCGAGTTCGATGTCTTCGACCTGGTCAGCATACGATCCTAGCGCGATTTTGGAATCGTATCGTTCCTGTTTCGATAGTGCTCCCCTACGATAACCGTTTACCTATTGAACGAAAGTTGGAATCGCCAAACAGTTTTGTTGATTCCCAAATCAATATGCAACTTGGGAAACTAAATCTTTCGCCGAACGAGACAGCCGACGATGCAACGTTTCTTCGTCGATTGAGATTGGATTTGACGGGTAGATTACCCTCACCGAAAGAATTTTCAGAATTTCAATCCACCACCAGCTTAAACAAACGGGAGAGGATGATAGATGATTTGCTGCTAAGCAAAGAGTTTTCTTCGTTCTGGGCTTTGCGACTGGCTCGTTGGTTCCAGTTGCGAGGCTCGCCTCAAGAACCCCAGGCCGCGATCGCCTATAGCAATTGGATACAACAGTCTCTCGAATCTCGAACACCTTACAATGATATGGTTCGGGAACTGCTTACCGCCACGGGCGACAGCCACTTGGTTGGTGCTGCCAACTTTACGCGTACGGTAGCCGACGCGCGCCAGCATGCGGAACTGGTTGGTAGTGTGCTGATGGGTTCTCGCATTCAGTGCGCGAATTGTCACAACCATCCCTTTGCGCGTTGGACGCAAGACGACTACCACGGACTGGCAGCCATCTTTGCAAGATTCGATCGTGGCCGGATGGTTTCGCTAAAGACACAGGGGGCCGTTACCAATTTGCGGACGGGCGAATCCGCCGTACCGCGTATTCCAGGTGTTCGCTTTCTGGATGAATCAGAAGCTGCTTTAGAGGGATTCACGAACTGGATTTTGGATGCGGACAATCCGCAATTTGCTAAGGCGACGGTAAATCGACTTTGGGATGCAATGATGGGTAGGGGATTAGTCGCAGGTGTCGACGACTTTCGCGAAACAAATCCACCATCCCATTCCCAGCTTTTAGATGCATTGGCTGTCGACTTTGTTGCCAACGGTTATGACATCAGGCGAACCATTCGATGGATTGCTAGGAGCGATGCGTACAGTCGGCGACCGAATCGGACTTCGGCCAAAAACGAGTTTGAGGCTTGGTACGTCGCTTCCCTTCCAAAACCCTTGTATCCAGAAGTCTTGCTAGACGCGATCGACGATGTGCTGGAATTGACCAGTCTAGAAAAAGGGGAATCTCGCGAACGAGCGATCACTTGGCTCGATCCGACGCATCCTTCTCCCGACTTGGACGCGTTGGGCCGTTGCTCTCGAATCGAAGTTTGCCAATCGCAAAGTCAACACCAAGGACTTGCTGCGAAGCTACAAGCAATCAACGGCGAGCTGCTAAATCGACGGATTGCAGACAAGAATGGTCGACTGCAATGTTACCTTCGCGACGGCATGGCAGCCCGCAACATCATCGAGGATTTTTTCTTGCGAGCGTTGTCAAAGAAGCCGAATGAAGAGCAGATTGTTATGTGGCTCATGGAGTTGATTGCCCTCGCCGAGGAGGAACAAAAGCGATGGCTTCAGGATTATGTGTGGGCGATTGTTAGTTCAGAAGATTTTTCGACAAATCGATAGCGAGACGCGCAATGGACTATTTTATATGTACTTCGAAGCAAACAATGCGCCGCGATTTCCTGCGCATCGGAAGTCTGGTTTCGATGGGGCTCGGTTCGCAGTCGTTTTTAGCGAAAACCGTAAACGCAAACCTGCCAACTCGAATCGGCAAGGCGCGGTCATGCATTCTGTTGTGGTTGGACGGTGGCCCGAGTCATCTCGAAACGTTTGATCCAAAGCGAGACGTTCCAGAAGAAGTTCGCGGACCCTTTAAATCGATAGCCACGAAAGTCCCAGGCATCGAACTTTCAGAACTTCTTCCCTCGACCGCCCGTATTACCGACAAACTCGCGATTGTACGTTCGGTCACTTCACCTCTAGGTGAACACGGAATAGCCAACCAGTACATGCTGACAGGCTATCAGCCCGGATCGCCGGTGAATTATCCGAGTATAGGTTCGGTAGTAGCCCACCACCGACAATCAAAATCACCGTTGCCAAACTACATCACAGTGCCCGAAACCCGTTCGAGTATGGGGGCTGGTTTTTTAGGATCAAGCTACGGGCCGTTCTCAATTGGTGGGGACCCAGCGCGTCCCAACTTTCAGGTGCGTGATCTCGACTATTATCCAGGACTCGACGGCGGCCGCTTGAGCCGTCGTCGTCAATTCTTGCAACAGATCGAGGCGCTGGATACGGACCTGTCGGCGGACAAGGTCACGTTGGACCCAACTTTTGAACAGGCCTTTCGGCTAATTTCTACACCCGAGGCAAAACGAGCATTCAATCTTGGTGAGGAGAGCGACGCGACACGCGGTCGCTATGGTTCGCGAACGTTTGGACAAAGTTGTTTGCTCGCACGACGCTTGGTCGAGCGCGGCGTAGGGCTGGTGTCTGTGTTGCAGACGGGTTGGGATACGCACCAAAATCTAATTCTCTCACTGCGAGACGGGTTCAGCGGCGCTAAGGTCGGCGTCGGCTTGGTACCGACGTTCGATCAAGCGTTCTCGGCCTTAATTGAAGATTTGGAACAGCGGCAGTTGCTTGACGAGACATTGGTCGTCGCTATGGGCGAGTTCGGACGAACGCCAAAACTCAACACAGGTGGCGGACGTGACCACTGGCCGCGTGTCTTTAGTGTTGTATTAGCTGGTGGGGGTGTACGAGGCGGTCAAGTCATCGGAGCAAGTGACCGCATCGGTGAGAGTCCTTTGGAGCGACCTATTACGCCAGCCGATCTCGCAAACACCATTTACCGACTTTTGGGAATCGATCCAGACAGTGAACTTGTGACCGCGGACGGTAGACCCATACGCATCAATCAGGGTGGCAGTTTCATTTCCGAGATGGTTTAGGTTCGCGACGATGGTGAATCAACGGATGGGACATCAATGCGGAAGGATTTTTATATCGGCGTTATTATTCAGCTCGCTGGGACTCGATCGAATTTGTAGTGCCGATCCGCCAATAACGGCATTGGCGTTCTCATTGAAACAGCGACAGTTGATGGCAGGTTCGCAGAAAGGAATGCTTGTGCTTGAATGGCCAGGACTCAAGCAAGTGCGATTGAAAGACTGTGAACTCGACAGTATTCATGACATCTCTGTATCGCCCGATGAAAAACATGTCTTGGTAGCTGGCGGAAGTCCAGGCTCATCCGGTGTCGTACAAATGCGAAGTTGGCCTGAACTCGAGCTTGAACAGTCTTGGAATGAACATCAGGACGTTGTTTACAAAGTAGCATGGCGAGCTGACGGACAAGAATGGGTTTCGGCCAGTTGGGACGGCTTTTGCAAAGTCTGTAGTTGGAACGCAAAGGCTTCGCGTATCATCATGACGAGCCATTCGGGACCGGTTTTCGATGCGACTTACGTATTGGACGGGTCCGTTGCGACGGCAGGTGGAGATGGAACAATAGTCGTGTGGAAACCTGGTTCCGGAGAAACAGTAAGAGTTCTGAGGCAGCATACGGGGACGGTTCACGCGTTGGCACTGCAACCCGTTCGCGAGGGAAATCAGGAACGATTATTGGCATCAGCGAGCGTGGATCGAACGGTGCGTTTTTGGCAACCCAACGTTGGTCGATTGGTTCGGTTTCATCGCTTTCCAAGTACACCACGTTCGATCGCTTGGACGAGGGATGGTCGCTCTTTGATTGTGGGGTGCGACGACGGGCTCGTCGTCCAGCTCGACCCAGTGTCACTCACGAGCGCTATCGCTTCTCAACGGGATTCCAGAGTGTTGAGTATAGTTGCCGATTTGGGTGATAATCTCATTGCGGTAAGTACGGGCTCGAACGTTCGAGCTATTGAACGGCCAGAGTGAGCCGTGACTGTCAGCCGTATTCGGTTCTGAGCATCCTGACAGCTCGTCGAATTTTGTGCGTCGTGCAAAGCGGCGCGCCGAAGAATCCTTGGAATATCATAAAACCATCACATTGCTCGAAACCAAACTTAGCCTGAAAACCGCAAACCAAGTCTGACCCCGGCGCAGCCCTTTGAGATTTCTTCTCCCCTTCTCTTCCTCGGGACTAGTTGTTCCACATAAGTCTCGCGATAGTGCAGCCCGGAGAGCGAAATATCCCTGCCGGTGGCGTGAGCCACCGGACCCATGACAAAACCAACCGAAAGCCCGGAGGGCGACACATAAATTGCGGGGTAACCGCTAGTCTTGGCATTTCATCCGCAACTCCTTTACCAGATTGCGATGTGTCGCCCTCCGGGCTGTTAATTCAGTACCACCTTTCCGAGGGCTGATGCCCTCGGCAGAGATGTTCTGCCCTCCGGGCTGCAAGGCATTCGGCACAGGATCCAAAAAACGTTGACCGGACATGTGTGGTACAACGAGTCCTCGGGAGAAGGGGTTCGGGAGGTGCGTCCTGCTTGAGCAGTCGTTTTAAGACGACATTGATTGCAAATAGAACCCCAGTGTATCGTTCTCGATTTCATCACTGGTGTAACGCATGACTTCGATACCCACTGGATTAAGCCATTGGCTTCGGATTCGATCTTTCTTGATTCCTACTGGAGTGAAGTGTGGCAGTCCATCGCACTCGATAACAAGTTTCGCGTCTGGACAAAAGAAATCTGAGAGGTAAGGCCCGAGCTTAGGTTGGCGTCGAAATTTGGCTTTATGATGTTACGGGACAGGCCCGCGATTGGACTAAGGAAATGACGCTTGTTTCCACCAATTCTGCCGTTGCCTCCGTTTACAGGAACTCGATTGTGCCGGTTGCAACCGAGGACACGGAGGTCGTGGTTCATATTGGCGAAAAAAAACAATCGATTCCTGCCAAGGTTACGAGCTTCGAGAAAACGCAACCCATTGCATTTGAGAGAGAAGTGCTCGTTGCGTTATCCGAGCAAGGTTGCAACTCGGGAGCTTGTCACGGTTCGCCGAGTGGGAAGGGGAATTTCCGATTATCGTAACGGGCCATTGACCGAGTGCTCGATGAGTTAACGCTGATACGCGAGGACGATGGACGTCCAGCGTTCGTCGACTGGCTTATCGACGTCAAGAACCCTTACTTTGCAAAGATCGAAGCCAATCGTATTTGGAGCCAACTCTTCGCGCGAGGCATCGTCAATCCAATCGATGACTTTCGTGATTCCAATCCACCTTCCAACGAACCGCTACTCGAGGCGCTTGCTAAAGATTTCATGGAAAGCGGATTCAATCGCAAGCACTTGCTGCGAGCGATTCTAAATAGTGCGTCGTACCAAGCGAGTAGTCGGGCATCGCAATGGAACGAGAAAGATGAGATATATTTCGCACCAGTCGCCGCAAATTCTAAGCGCGGAACAACTGCTGGATGCGATCAATCAATTGACTGGTTTGGTCCATCGTTTGTAGGGCTGCCATCGGACGTGAAAGCGACCAGTTACCTGCACCGGATATTGCGAAGTCAGCATTCCTGAAGGTCATCGGACAGCCAGAAAGGGCCACCGTGTGTGCCTGCGAACGTGACGAGGATTCAAATTTAGGAATGGCCATCGAACTATTCAATGGGCCAATCGTTCAGGAGAAAGTTCGCGATTCGATTAACCGATTCAGGAAATTGCATAGCGCAGGCAAAGATTGTGAGGAAGTGGTTCGAGAACTCTACATGGCTGCATCGTCGCGACCGTCGACAAACGCGGAGCTCAAGTCTTCGATGGATCATTGTCAAACGGCGAGTGACCTCGTGTCGGGGTACGAAGATCTTTGTTGGGTACTGCTCAATACCGACGAATTTTTATTCCAGCATTGAGAGTTCGATCTCATGATATACAAGACCCGCCTGCTATTAACCGCTCTCAGCCACTGGCAATGCGGGCTTGCGTTGGTGCTCGCCTCGGAATCCGACGTCCCCGCAGCGAGCTTCAAGAACGAAGTGGCATCGATCTTGTTAGACAATTGCGTTGCGCGCCATGGCCCCAAGAAAGCCGGAGGGGGATATCGAATCGACACCTTCGATGAGCTCGTCAAACCCGGCGACACGGGCGCATTGCCCATCGACACAGCCGCAGCAAACCATCGTGAATTGCTCCGCCGACTCACAACGAGTGATCCATCGGAACGTTGGTGGACTTTGAATCGGAGACTTTGAAAGGAGTCGTTGGACGTACAGGGGATGTGGTTCTGGATCTGCCGCGAACAGGCGTGACACCATTTGGGTCGGCTGCGTCTTCTACGCAGAGCGTACGGTCGATTTTTAAAAAAAGGTGTTTTCTGCCGCTGGTTCGGCCTTAACTGAGTGTCAACACGCAAGCTCCCTTTTCACGAATCGAAACGAAGATGAAACAGCCGTCGTTCCCAAGCTGGAGCTTGGGAACGACGGTGTAACGTTGCTTTCACTTTGCGGTCACACCCGGCAGGTGTGACCCACGGTGGGTCACTCCTGCCGGGTGTGACTTGCACGGTGGGTCACTCCTGCCGGGTGTGACTTGCACGGTGGGTCACTCCTGCCGGGTGTGACTTGCACTGCATAAGCGGCTTCCAAAACCTTTACGGCGTCAACGATTGGCGGCGTAAAGCTCTGCGTAGGTCAACGCCCATGCGTCGATAAGCTCACGGAATTTATTGACGTCGACTTCTCCCAGCGGTTGGTAGAAGCTGCGGGTCAGCAGTTCCTTGTTCGCGATCGTTCCCTTCGCTTGCAGATCCAAGATATTGAACTCGTTGGAGGGCCGAACCGCCATTTCGAATCGGCTGTATCTGTTGGTCCGCTGCCCGCGTTCAATGATCAGATCATCGCGTAGAATAGCACCGCCCCAACCCGCTTCCCCGAAAACGGATTGATACCGAAAACCAGGGAAAAGGTCAGCCACCTTTTTAGTGACGGACTCGATCCGTTCCGATAGCTCAAGACGGAGTTTGCTATGCATGCTGCGGAACTCTTCCAACTCCGCACGCTTGCGATCAGCTTCGGATTGCGAAACGTTGGCTCGGCTAGCGCCACGTGCAGCGGCCTGCCTCAATTTATCGTCGAATTCTGACATGACGTTCTCAAGCGGGGGCGTCGGATGCGTCACCGCGATCCGTGGATTCGACTTGGTCTGGAATCGACTCAACCGATGCAGCCATCCCCTCGGAACCTGCATCCACCGCGGGTTTCGGAGAGGAAAGCTTCGGTGCAGCCACGGGTTCGTCACGATCCTTCTTCATGAACTGAAGCAAGTCCGAGAAGGAACGGAGCGGCTCCTTTCCGGTTTGCATCGCGTCCGTGATCGGCGTTACCGGCTTGGGTGGATCGACTCGGGTCTGACGACGCGGGCTTGAATCCTCCGAACGATCGTTGCTCCGATTGCGATCTCGGTTTTGGTCCCGTCCGCCAGGTCTACCACCGCGATTTCCGCCCGCTCGGTTGTCGCCTCGATTGCCTCCACCGGATCGGTTGTCACTCGAAGGGCCGCGATTTCGGTCACCTCCTGCACCAGCAGGTGGTCCCGTTCGATTGGCTGGGGGACGTCTTTCCTGAGAGCCGGTCGAATTTTTGTCACCACTTTGGTTCTGCGGGCCTGGACCGCGCTGATTGCGGTTGTCCCGTCCACCGTCGAACTGATCCCCGGAATGCTGGCCATCGTTTCGACGCGAGGGTGTTCCCGGGGGAATGGCTGTGAGCGAAACTCGTTTCTTTTTCTCGTCGACGTTCAAGACCCAAACGGGAACCAAATCTCCCACCTGAACGAACTGGTGAGGATCCTCAATGAAATCCGGGGCCAAACGGCTGATATGGATCAACCCACTACATTCGGGCCCCAAGTCAACGAACACTCCGAAATCAGCGACACCGATCACCAAAGCTTGTAGCATCGTACCATTCTGCAAAGAGTCCATCTTGGGGACTTTGCTCAACAAAGGCATCGGATACTGGAAGTCGCGGCTGTCTGTGAATGCAAACTGCAAGCAGTTTGCCACTCGCTTCATTTTTTCTCGACCCACTTGCCAGCTGCGCGCGAGGCGCTCCACATCGATGGAAAGCGTAGGTCGTTCCATCGGACCAGAAGGGATCATCGGCATAGGTACATTGGCTCGAGGCGCGACTACCGCCACCGCGGAACCCGCCAAAACCTCCGTCGACGACACCGTTTCCGCAGGAGACTCGGACGATACCGTTTCCGCAGGAGACTCGGACGACACCGTTTCCGCAGGAGAGATGGAGGCAGATGGTTCTTGGGGCTCGGGGGACGCCAAACCCTCTTCATCAGGAGGGGACATATCAATCCCCGAATCCGCTACCGATTCGCTTCCTGTCGCATCTTCGGTGGTCAGGTGATCCGCCGAAGCATCGGACGAGTCGATCGATTCACCGAAGGGCTGCTCCACCTCCTGCTTTGCGTGTTCCTCGATTGCGGCAGCGGTTGCAACCGCCAATTGTGCATAATCGGGTTTGTGCCAGTCCGCCGGCCTGTCTGTGGGCAGAGCGAGGCTGGCGTGCTCAATCAGCCTTTCTGCCAGCCGATAATCGTCGGGATGGATGGTTGTCCCATCCAAAACTTGTGTACTACCGTAAACCTTCAAAAATCCGATGGCTTGTCTAGCCTGAACTTCGCTGAGATGTTCCCGCAGCACTCCCATCAAGACTTCACGATTGGTGATCTTATCGTCGTGGCAAGCCTTGACGACGGCTTTGGCTGCGTCGGCTGTCATACCGGGAATGCGTTTTAGGACATCCATGTCCGCATGAAACACATCCACTCCGGCTAGAGTAATGGCCGTCGAGACTGCGTCTTGAAGGGCGGACTCCAGCTCGCGTTGCGGAAGCTCTCGCTGGTAGGAGCCCAACCTGAGGCGAACGGGATCGACCTTGAGGATTTGCTTGAGAGGATCCTGCAGGCGTAGAGCCAACCAAACGGCCGCTCGATGACGGCGTGAGATATTGGGTAGTTCGACCAAGCAACCTCGCGACATACAGTATCCGTCGGCGCCGGCGCGATCTACCATCGTCCAGTAGAGCGACCCTTCGGAAGACTGCTTGAGCAGTTCTGACACGGTATGGATCAAATAACGGCGAGCAGGGCCGTTGGAAATGGCCAGCAGGGTTACCTTATGTTCGTGAATCCATTGCCCAAGGGAAACTACATTCTGAGCGACCACGTCTGCGCGATTGCTATTGCAAGGTATTTCGTTGGTGAAAACCACTTTGCCAGTCGCATTGACGATGGCGATTGCAGCCATCTTCGGTCCGATCGAATCGATGATCAAGATTCGGTGTCCACGAACCGGGCGTTGCAGGAGCGACGCTTGCAAATGAACCACAGCGGATTCGGTTAAATCGGTATGGGCATCCTCTTCGAGAATGCTGATGACGTCTTGATGTAGCCTCGGCAAAATATGGTTGTAGAGCCCGTCTTCAGCCACTTCCATGAGCCAATGATGCATCGGGTGACGTCCTGGAGACAGGGATTCTCGACACGCTAGAACCAACGGTTTTTCCTCGTAATGAAATTGCAAGGCGACGATCTGAGAACGTTGACCTCGAGACAGCATCAGGATCTGGTAAGGAGTCAACGCGGCCAGCGGTTTTTTTAGTCTCGCGTAGGATTCCAAGATGCTTCGCAACCACTTGCGGCGGCGTTGTCGAGGGGACAGCTGCTTGTCGGAAAGGGTTTTCGTCTTCAGACCTTTGCCTTGCTTTCGACCTTGATGGAACTCGGCAATCATCGGTGCAACTGCGTCCGGCTCGGCCGAAACAACTTCGGTTGCCGCGGCAGTTTTGTCCGCCACCACTTCGCTGATCTCGACAGCTTTCGTGATCTCGACAATTTCGCTTGTTCCCACTTCTGGTTCGGGGGGCGAAGACTCAGCGACTACTCCATCCGCACCCATTGAGACGATGGGTGCAATCTGGTCGGGCATGACGTCAGTTACAACCGCAAGCTCGCCCGCAGTGCTGTTCTCGGATGCAGTGCTGTTCTCGGATGCAGTGCTGTTCTCGGATGCAGTGCTGTTCTCGGATGCAGTGCTGTTCTCGGATGCAGTGCTGCTCTCGGGTGCAGCAGATTGTTCCATTGCCGAAGCCCGTTCGATTGGGACCGGTTGCGGGCTCGGATTCGACTCGGCCTTGTCCAGTTGCTTTTCGGCGTCGCTACCTTTGGGTGGGTCGGGCAAAATTTTGACGGAAACGCTGGCTTTGCGTAAAAGCGTTTTCTGAAGGTCTTGCATGAGGCGAACATCTTCGCTGAGCAAGTAGACCATCCATCGCTTGGTTTGCTCCAGCACATCGGCTGCTTGCTCCAGCGGAACGCCAGAAACCTCGGCGACCCATGGAAGCAAATCCTTGGGAGCATCGCCTTGCATGGTCAAGATAGCTTGGCCCACCGCCTCCACCTGCGGGCATTTTTCGGAGACAGTCCGGGAGTTTCGCCGAGCGCGAAGATGCCGAGTGACCGTATCGACCTGGGACATCGTGTTGGCCTGGGAGATAACCGACGCGACCGTCTCGTTCCATTGCTGTTCGCGGTCCAGCGTCTGCTGAACCTTTTCTTTGTGAGCTTTTAACGCGGCC
>Ga0105047_10017367_pt1 | contig 11222 bp, 9 predicted proteins | sample MAT04_FD_78384 | JGI IMG/M metagenome (GOLD analysis project Ga0105047, IMG submission 78384) | Freshwater microbial communities from Lake Fryxell liftoff mats and glacier meltwater in Antarctica - MAT-04 (megahit assembly) | ecosystem: Environmental > Aquatic > Freshwater > Ice > Liftoff... | reverse complement strand
TGACTTCCGGTGCCGACAAATCGCTCGATCAACGAGCACTCGCACCGTGCACGCTCTGCAAAGGCAATCCGCGACGTCTTGAAACGCCCGTTATACGGGTGATCGCTCCACGGAGGAGCGATCGTCGTTGGGCAGCCCGATGGGGGTGGCCATCAATGGAGGTTTCTGCTGGCTGCCGACCAACGGCGAGCGCTTCGAGCAGTGGCCGGATGCGTTTCGAACGAATCGTGGCGGCCACGAAGGTGAGCTGGCTAGCAGTGGCCGACACGGAGGAGTTTGCCCCCTAAGGATCGGTTCCCTCGGCGATCCAGCGGCGAAGAGCTTGTCGAGGATGCCCTGGCATGGCTGGGCGGGGCGGCTCAGCCAGTACGACTCATGGCATGACGCGGGCGGTGTCGAGCCGGCGGTGGAGCATCGAGAGCACACCGAGCGCCTCAAGGAGTTCCTCGTCGCTCACCGGACGCTTGAGCCGGGGGTCGTGGGCGACGGGGTTGCGGTACAACCCGAAGACTCCAATCGTGACGTTTCCGAAGCCGCGCTGCTCGCCGAGATCGGTCTCGGAATTCATGGCGTTGATCGCGAGGCGGGGGTGATCGCCGAGGAACGCTTGGGTGGCGAGATTCGCGCCATCGATCGTGAAGCCGGTGAGGGCACGGACCCGGTCGGCGAGTCCCTTGGTCGCTTCGAGGAGCGCATGGAAGGTGTTGCGTTCAAGCAGCTCGGCTGTGCACGACAGGAGTACCGCTTGGTGTGTCGCTCGTCGCGCAAGCTCGGCACGTAGTGAGCTGGCGTGCTGGGCGGCGGCCGAGAGAGTGGCCGCCTTGGGGCCGGCGGCAACTTTGCCCTCATCGTTGATGCGCACGCCCTCGAACACGAGCACGGCGTTGAGTCGATCCTGGCGCTCCGTGAACACGCGGAGTTGATCGACGTAGGACTGTGGCTCCATCGTCGCGACAAGGAACCGTAGGACGGGCCTGCAGGTCCTTTCGGCGGTTTGCGCCTGAACGAGCGAGTCGGTGATGCGCCTGGCCTTGGTGATCGGGCCGGGATCAGGAAGCTTGCATCGAGCGAGGACGCGCTCGATTTGGCTTCCGGTAAGGCCTTCAGCAGTCGCGCCAATGATCTGGCCGACGGCCTCGATGGTGGAGACCTTCCACGGCCGGTATCTGTCGTCGGTTGCGACCATGGATCATCGCTCGATCAGTCGGAGGTGGTCGCGTCCTCTGCTGGTTGACGGTCCTTGGTTTCCGCCCTCTTGGGCAAGCAAGACGAGCCCGAAGACGAGACGGTCGAAGTCGTCGATGGTGAGGTGTACGGACTTCGCGATCTCGCGGCGGTGGATGCCTTGGGTACGCAGGTAGTCGAGGACCTTCTCGAGCACCTGGGACGTCTCACGCTGGACGCTTTTGGGCTCGTTGGTGCGGTAGCCCTTCTTCGACGCTGCGATGCAGAGGCTTCGGTACTGCCAGTCGGTCAGCACGCCGACAGCGTGGAGCCGGTAGATGAGTGCAACAACGGACACCTTCCATTCGGCTTTGCGCTGAATGAGGGTGGTGAGCGTGGCGTGTTGGAGGCCGGCAGCCAGGACGCTGGCGCGGGGCATCAAGAACCCCGAGGCGAACTGGTTGGCCTGGTGTTCGGCTTCGCGGCCGCGCTCGCCGGTGCGGTGGAGCACGATGTGGCCGAGTTCGTGTGCTGCGTCGAAGCGACTGTGCTCCGCTGATTTGGTGGTGTTGAGGAGTACGTAGGGACGGGCGTTGCGCCAGAACGAGAAGGCGTCGACCTCACGCCCCTGCTCGTCGAGTGAGAAGACACGCACGCCCTGTCGTTCGAGGAGATGAACCATGTTGGGGATGGGGCGATGGCCGAGGTCCCACTCGACGCGCACGATCTCGGCGGCTTGTTCGGGATCGTGGGTGTCGACGATCGGGATTGTGGGGGCGGGCCGTGTGAAGTGTTGTTCGATCCACTCGTCGATGAGCATGGCGAGGGTGCCGGCGCCGAGTGCCTGGTGTCGTTGGCTTGCGGTCATGCTGGCGAGTGAGCGAAAACTCGCCGCCGTTTCTATGATTGCTTCGACGTCGGGTTCAGCGAAGAACGACTCCGGGAAGCCGAGTTCGTCGGCGATGCGTGCGAGTGTTGCGTCGGTGGGTTGTTGGTCGCCACTTTCGTAGTTGGTGATGCTCTTGGTGGACACGTCGACCTGTTGGGCGAGCTTGGTCTTGGTCCAGCCGCGTCGACGGCGAGCGAGTTCGAGTCGGGTCGGGTTGATCATCCTGGGCCTCAGCGTGGCGTGACCGGAACGTCCACCTGGTGATCTCCTTCGTCGTCATCGTCGATCCACGTTTCGTAAGTGTCGAGTTGCAGCTCGGGGAGGATGATGCGCTCGCTCCATTCGTTGATGCGGCCGGCGCCGTCGGAACCCACTGGGTATGACAGCTCGGCGCGTACAACGTCGCCGGCAGGGTGTTGTAGAAGGAACCACGTCCTGCGAGCCGGCTCGCTGGCGTCGAGTGGCTCCTCGGTGAGATCCTCGAACAGGCTGAGCTGAATGTTCTGGCGGACCCGGAGCTGGGTTACCTCGCCCTTCGGATACTTCGTCTTGGGCTTGTGGCTGAGGAGGCCGGTGCCGGCGTCGCCGGAGGTGGCGATGATCGCGACGGTGCCGTCGGGTGAGACCACGGCGCCGACGTTGCCGGTGTCGTCCGGCGTCCATCCGTGGGGGATCAAGCCCTCGCGCAAATAGCGGACGGAGCGCATCCGGCGCACGGAGCCGCGAGAACCAGGCGGGTCGAGGCTGGTGCATTCGTCGACGTCGTGTTGGGCTCGGCCGCGTGCTTCGGTGAGCTGCTCGACACTGACGCCGATCGCGGCGAGTTGGGCGTCGCGATCGCCGTCACCGGGGAGGGCGGCAAGGCTGGTTGTGGTCATCTGGACTCCTCGACGTGGGCAGGGTACTTCCCTTTTTTCTACCACAAGTGAGAGCCTAAAATGGGAACCGTCGAGAATTTCGTCGCAGCACCCCTGGGGGTGGTGGACCAGCCGCGTCGCCAAGCGCGTGCGTCCCCAGGCGAACGCTGGGTTCCGAAGACAGGTGGAGATCGCTGTCATAGTCCAACCGCGTGGACGAGGTTGCCTCGGTCACGGTCACGCGCTTGTTGGATTTCCCAGGCGGTGATCTCGCTATTCGAGCGGGTGAGGCGGTCGGCGATGGCGTCCTCGATGGGTGGGTCGGGGGCTTTGGGGAGGTGTTCTCCGTCGAGGGGGTCGGTGGCGGTGGTGAGGTAGAGGTGGTTGGCGTGTTGGCCGCGGGTGATGTCGACGTAGGTTTCTGCTCGGGTGGCGGCGTTGTCGATGCGGCTGGCGGACTCGGGGTGGGTGGAGCCTTGGACGGCGTAGCTGGTGAGTGCGTAGGCGTGGTCGATACCGACTTCGGTTCGCCCGTTCGCGAGTTGGTGGCGGTCGTAGAAGCCACGCGGGATGTCGATGGTGCCGAGTCCGTCGAAGTCGACGGTGATCGTGTCCTCGGCCGGTTGGTCGACCTGGCGGTGGATGCCGGTGATGGTGCCGGTGGCCCCGTTGCGGATGTAGCTGCGCGGCTCGCTGGACGGGTGGAGGTGTCGGGCTGGGGCACGAGCGACGACTCGGTCGCCGATGGAGAACGCTCGGTTGTCGCTGGCTGGCAGTTCATCGTCGCCGATGTGACCGTCGATGCGTAGCAGCGTGTGAGCGAGGCGATTGAGGTGCTGTCGAGTGTGGTTGCGGCGATCGACCATCGGGTGCCTCACACCATTGATGTGGTTGCTATGCCAGCGAGTGAGGGTGTCCCGGTAGAAGTCGAGTTCGTCGTCGATGACGTGGAGGTGACCGGCGGCATCGAGGTGGGCAAACGCCTTGTCGATGTCGCCACCACGGAGGGCCTCGGCGGCAGCTCGGTCGTGCGGGTGACGCAGCCGGTGCGTGGTTCGCAGCTCCGGGGTGTGGCTGGGGTGTTGGTCGCAGAGGACGCGGAACATTCCGCCTGATTCGACGGACGAGTGTTGGGCGGGGTCGCCGATCAGTCGGAGTGTGGCGCCGGTTGCCGCGGCGAGCCAGCCGAGGTGGTCGAGGTCACGGTCGGAGATGGTGGAGGCTTCGTCGACGATCAGCACGGTGCGGGCATCCAGCGGTGATGTCTGCGGGTCGGAGTGGGCGAGATGCCAGGCAAGGGTTTCGGTGGGGATGCCGGTTGATGCGGCGAGGGTGCGGGCAGCTTCGCCTTTGACGGCGGTGCCGAGCACTCGGTAACCGGCGGCGGTCCATGCTTCGACGGCTGCGGCCATTGCTGTGGTCTTGCCCGCTCCGGCGCGGCCGACAGCGCATTGGATGCGATGCCCGCTGGTACAGAACGATCGCACCAATTCGTGTTGTTCGTCGCTGAGTTGCGGATGTCGGTCGAGGGCGGCGGTGAGTGTGTGGGCGGGCGTGAGGTGTGCGCCGCGGTGGAGGCCGGCGTGGTAGCGGTCAACGACGCGTTGCTGGACGGCGAGCATTTCGGTCGTGGTGTACTGGCCACCGTCGAGGTCGACGACGTGACGCGAAGCGAGGAAGTCGTCCGCGAGTGCTTCGAGCCGCTCGGGGGTGACGAGCAACGGCTGCGGCTCATTCCCTTCGTTGGTCGTGGGGTTGGGGAGGTTGACGAGCGCGGTGAGAAGGTCACCGCGGTTGAACACCGACAGGTTGTGGCAGATGCCGTCGCACCCGGCGAGCGCTGTGTGGATCGCGTCGACATCGAGTTCGGCGTCGACGGCGACCGGGCCAGTGATGCATGCAGCGAGATCACCGGGGGTGAACCCGATTGCGGTGGCGCGGTCCCACCAGTCATGTTGGAGATCGTCGAGGATGGTGTGCTGTTTGGCGGGTCGGGTTTGGAGCACGACCTGTTGAAGTTCTTCGAGGGTGCTGCCGCGCCCGATCGCTGCTTCGAGTTCGCGTAGGGCGTCGTCGATTTCGTTGCGGCGTTGGGAGAACTCGCGCATCACGTCGTCGCTGATGCCGGCGATCTCCCAGCCGCCGTGGCGGCTTGGCCTCCACCGGACACCGAGTGCGGCGGTGAGGTGGTGGCGCATGTGGGCGGTGGCGAGCGCAGAGGCGGCTTGGGCGTGACGGTAGAGGGGACGGGCGTCGAGGGCGCGGCGGTCGCCGTGTAGGTCGGTGGCGGTGTTGGCGATCACGTTGTGGTGATGCACGTGAGGGTCGAGTGCGCGTGATGTGAGGTGTTGGAACGATGCTGCGGTCCACCCGCCGACGGGGACGATCTCGCCGCGGGCGCGAGCGACGGCGGCGTTTGTTTCGAGCCAGCCGAGTGCCCAATCGTTCGCGTTGCGGATGACGGCGAGGACGGCGGCGCGTGTGGTGTCGTTGGAGAGGAGGGCGAGCACGCCGAGCGACTTTTCGGTGGTGAGGGTGAGGTCGTAACCGACACGCACGGCGGGTGGATGGCGGCGCTCAACGAACGCAGCGAGGTGACGGCGGGTGACGAACCATCGGTTGCGGGTGCCCCGCTCCGCGATCAAGTACGCCTGGGGGACCCGGCCACCGGCGGTGACGGTGTCGTCGATGTCGGCGCAATGGCTCTCGTAGTACGTGGCGAGCCGACGGAGGTATCGGTTGGTGACACCGACGATTCGAGCGGCCTCTGCCAGTGGGATCAGGTCGTCGTCGTTTCCTGCAGCGTTGATCTCGGCGGGTGTGACGCCTTCGGCGCGGGCCGCTTCGCAACGCGTCAGTTCCGTGTCGGTGACCCACCGGTTCCCGGCGGCGTCGATGGTCGGGATCAGGTACGAACCTGGTGGCCGGAGTGGACCGGGAACCGAAACGGGACCGCCGCTGGGAGCCGGCAATGCCTGGCTGGCGAGTTGGGTGCCGAGGTCGAGCATCCGGTCGACCTCGGAGAGTGTGAGGTCGAGGACGGCGGCGGTGTCGCGGGTGTCGTACCAGGGTTCGCCGTCTGGGCCGATCCGGGTGACGGCCCCGACTCCGAGCTGGGGGCGTCGGCCCGCCGAACCTTGGGCGCTGATGAGTCGTCGTCCGGTGGCGGGGTCGCGTCCGGCGAGCACGCTCGCGAAGTCTGCTTCGGCGACGACACCGGTCAGCCCGACCGCGGAAGCGCCGTGACCGGACCATCGGCCCGGGCCTTCGCTGGAGTCGGCGTAGTAGCGCGCCGGTCCCTCCACGCTGCTTGACGGCTCGGCCGCTGGTTCGACGGGCTTGGTCGGTTGGAGGTAGGAGACGATCGCGTGGACGATCTGGTTGACGCTGCGCCCGGCACCGCCGAGCGGCGTGATCGTGAATCTCAATAGATGACCGGGACGGGCAGCGCAGGTTCCCCGAAGGGGAACCTGCAAGGGTGTGCTTGTTGGATTGCCGGGTTCAGCGGGTTCTGGGAACGGCTGACCGGGACGAGGCCGGGACGGCCGTCGACGGCGCACGAGGTGACTGCTGAGTACCGTGATGAGCGGTCTGACTTGTGGGTGCTCATCGGCTGAGGCCGGGTGCGACGGTCTGGTGTTGGAGTCGGTCGAGTCGCTGCACGATCGCGACCGGCGCTGGCTCCAGGGCGTGGGTGAGGTGTTCGCTCAGGAGTTGGTGGTGGGTGCGGACGGTGCTCTCGGGCACCCGGTCGAGGTGTCGTTGGGCGAGCGGCGCTGCGGTGCTGTAGATGTCGACCACACCGGCGTCCTCGAGCGGAGTGGCGAAGCCGAACTGGCGAACGCGATGTAGGACCCGGCGCATGTTCGCTGGGCTGAGCCCGATCTCACCGGCGAGCTGCCCGAAGGTGGTGTGGGCAGGTTCCGCGTTTCGCCACAGCGCTGTGGCCCGGCGGAGCAAGATGGTCGCGGATGGCCCAATGATCGGGGTCCAGCACTGCTCGAGGTACGGATGATCGAGGTCGAATCCGAAGCGGTGAACGGTTCGATCGGGATGGGCGGCGGCGCGTAGCACCAACGGTTCTGGGTCGTACATGACCTTCTAGGCCGAGAAACGGCCCTGTTGGCGACAGATGTCAGTGGCCAGCAGAAACTGCCCACACACGGCCGTCCCGCCGACGATGGTGTCGAACACTCAGCGTGGTGCCTGTCGGCAACGCCGGGGTCCGTCGTGAGCCGTCCCGAAACCGGCGGTTCTGGACGTTCAGCACTGTCCGCCTTGATCGCTGTCCGTAGCCAGAGGGCCATGTTGGGCAGTCTGGGCTGGCCACCTGCGGGCATGTACGTTGGCCGCCTGTAAAGGCGGACCCGGGCCAATTGAAGTCGCAGTCACGCTCGGATGGAATCCAGCAGTCTCATTGGCACTCTGACCGTCTCCTGACCACGACTTGTGTCGTCGGAGGGTCTCAGTGGCGGTATCACAGTCTCAGAAAAATTTGTCCGAAAACCCGCCCCGCAGGTGTTCCAGGCTGAGAGAGCGAAACCGCCTCGCCAACCGATGCTTGACAGAACCCACCTGCCCAAAGACTCGGCGAGCAGATCCCGGCCGGTCAACAGATCGCACGCTCCGGAGACATCGGCCTGTCCGACGTTGCCTACCTCCACGTCGAGTTCAGTCTCAACAACATTCAGTATTGCCCGCCACCGATCATTGAGGGGCTCTGCGACGGACGAGCCGGACCGTTCTCTTGGACACGATTTGGATGCACGTTCTGTGTACGTCCTGCTTTGGCTGACAACTTCATGTAGACACTGTGTGTATAGTCAGGCCATGTCGTTAAGTCACACGTTTCTTGCGATCCTCGATCGAGGTCCTCAACACGGGTACGCCCTGAAGCAGGAGTTCGATGATTGGTTCGGGCTGGGGCGTCCACTGAAATCGGGGCAGGTCTACGCAACTTTGGCTCGTTTGGACCGCGAGCATCTTGCAGAGGTCGTCACGGTGGAGGCCGGCGCCGGCCCGGAGCGAAAGCGGTACGCGATCACCCCGGAAGGAGTGACCGAGTTGGAGGCGTGGCTGTCAGCGACGCCAATGTCGGTCGATATCGGGCTCGGATCGATGTACGCAAGGGTTGTTGCTGCGTTGTTGTCTGGTCGATCACCTGGAGACGTACTGCGAGCGCAGCGTGCCGTGCACCTCGAACAGATGCGCAACCTGCGTCGCAAAACTCCTGCTGGCATAGAGCAGGCTTTGGCCGCCGACTACTCAATCGCGCACCTCCAGGCCGACCTTGACTGGATCGAGTTGGCGGGCGCCCGCATCGAATCGTGGCGGCCGTGACCGGGACGGAACTGATGCGTTCCGAGGATCTCTCGGTCCGGTTTGGCTCAACCTACGCGCTGTCCGGTGTGTCTGTGAGCGTGTCGTCGGGCGAGTTCGTTGCCGTCGTTGGAGCGTCTGGTTCGGGCAAGACGACATTACTGCAGTGTCTTGCCGGAATTGTTCGCCCGACCTCTGGAGCGGTCTTTGCCGGTGGGCAACGGATGGATGCTTGGTCGGATCGTGTTCGAAGCGAGTGGCGTCTTGCGAACATCGGTCTGGTGTTTCAGTTCGGTGATCTGTTGCCCGAGCTGTCTTTGTTCGACAATGTTCGGCTTCCGCTGCTTCTCGCGGGCTACGACAAGCGGGAGGCCTCACAGCGCGCTCGGCCGCTACTCGACCGGCTCGGGATCACAGCGGTGGCTGATCGCCGGCCCGGACAGGTATCGGGGGGCCAGTTGCAACGTGCGGCCGTCGCCCGTGCTCTGGTCCACTCTCCGCCGGTCGTGCTTGCCGATGAACCAACCGGGGCTTTGGATACGACCACCGGCCAGCTCGTCCTGGAGGCGCTGCTCGAAGCAGCAAGGGAACAGGGAAGCGCTGTTGTTCTCGTCACCCACGAGGCGCGGCTGTCGTCGTACTGTGACCGGGAGATCACGCTGCAGGATGGCTCAATTCTTGCGCCGGTCACGCTGTGATCCGCGACATCCTTCTCGGCACTCGTCTTGCGGGTTCCGGTGGACGATCGGGTCTGGTCCGCATGGTCCTGATGGCGACCGGGTCCGCCGCAGCGGTCTTCGTGCTGATGACGTCGTTCGGTTTGACCCGTGTTGTCGATGGCCAGGATGCTCGTGCTCAACACATCGCACCCCGAGTCACGTTTGGCGTCGACGACGAGATCAACGCCACGTTGATCGCTGACAGTTGGGATGGGCGCGAGCTGAGCCGAGTCGTGCTCGCGTCGGATCTCGAGGTACCCACCCCGCCGGGCCTCGAACGGGCTCCGGGCGACGGCGAGGTCATGATGTCGCCAGCGTTGGAGAGCCTCGCTGGGTCTGAACCGCTCGTCGCCGAGCGATTCCCGCAGACTCGCGGCCCCCAAATCGCATCCGACGGTTTGATTGCGCCGGACCAACTCCTCGCCTACATCGGAGCACCCGCAGGCCAGATGGGGCCTTTCTCGGCCCACATCGATTCGTTCGGTAATCCCGAATCAACGAGCCGTCTCGACCCGCGAGCCGCGCTCACGATCGGCATGCTGATCACGCTGCTGTTGATCGCGCCGGTCATCATGTTCATGGCCGTCTGCGCCCGTCTCGCCGCGAACAGCAGGACCCAACGCCTGACCGCGCTGCGTTTGCTCGGCCTGAACCGACGACGAACGCAAATCGTGAACGCCGCAGAGATCGCCATCACTGCGACGACCGGGAGCCTCATTGGCTGGAGCCTGTGGAGGCTGTGGCTAGCGTTACGACCCGAGGCTCGAATCGGGGTGTTCGCCTGGTACTCGACCGACATCGAACTCCCAATCACTGTTCAGATCGCCGTCATCTGCGGTCTGATCGCGATGTCGATCACTGTGGCGGTCGTCGCCAGTCGCAACGCAATCGCACACCCATCTCGAACGCGCCGGGACCGTTCATCCCGTCACGTATCGCTCTGGCGCCTCACCCCGCTGATGGCCGGCGCAGCCGTCCTGGTGATCGCACGACTCCGTACCCGGGGTATCACCTCCGCAGACTTTGAAGGGTGGGTGAAGCTGTTCGGGTTCGGGCTGACCTTGGTGGCGATCGGCCTCGTCATCGCCGCACCCCTCGCTTCAGCCCTGATCGGTCGGACCATGATGCGATCATCACGACCGCCATGGCTGATCGCCGGCAGCCGCCTCCGCCACGATCCGTCGGCGACCAGCCGAGTCGTGGCAGCGCTCGCTGTAGCTCTCTTCGCTGCCGGCGTGGCCCAAATCGTTGCCGTCTCCCTCGACAAGTTCGACGCCGAAAACAACTACACCATCCCGCCAGTGGTGAATCTCGAAGTCATCGGCCCACCGACGACACCAGCCACGTACCGGTCGCTCTCCCCGCTGGGAGATCCGGTGAGCGCGATCCGAATCGGCGCCGCCGGCAAAGAAATCGACGCAGTGGTCGCAACATGCGCTCAACTGCGGACCTCATCCGGCCTCGCACTACCGACGTGCGTCGATGGGCAGACGCAACGAATCGAGCCGACCGGCGAAACCGCCGAGTCCAGCAGCGGTGTCAGCGCCGCTGCCATTGATGCTGCACTGTCAGATGCTGATCTCCCCCGCAGCTCTGAGACACCTGTCAACCTGACAATCCCATTCGCCGGCGGGTACTTCACGCCTTCCGTGATCGTCCCGCCGGACCTCGCTCCGCCAACAGCCACACGGTTCTACGTCCCGATTCCAGCCGAGCGATATGACCCACAACTCCTCACCGCCGCACTCGCCAGCCAATCAGCCACGGCATTCTGGAATCCACAATTCACCGGGATCCACCGGCTCGACACCCCCCGCATCTACCGCGGTCTGATCGCCGCAGGAACCGTCGCTGCGCTCGTCATCGGTGCGATCGCGCTGGCCATCTCGACGATTGCCACTTCAATCGAAAACCGATCGCGTCTCCGCTCGCTGGACGCCATCGGTGCCAACCCATCGTCGATCCGGCGCTGCATCGTGCTCCAGACAACTCCCGTCAGCATCGGCCTTCTGACCATCGCAAGTACCGCCGCAATCGTTGGCGGCGACGCTTACATTCGGGTCAGCTACGCCAGCGCAGCATTTCCCACCGCTGCGCTCGCAGCACTCATCGGGTTCTCCGCCGCCGCCACGGCAATCTCATCCCTGCTCGCCGCCGGCGCTGTCACTCACCTCAACCACAACGAGATCGTTCGCCAGGAATAGGCAACAGATCTGAGGCAGCAAGAACTACGTCGAAGTCGCCAAAGCCCTCGACGCGTATCGCAGAACTATC
>Ga0105047_10017365_pt1 | contig 11222 bp, 8 predicted proteins | sample MAT04_FD_78384 | JGI IMG/M metagenome (GOLD analysis project Ga0105047, IMG submission 78384) | Freshwater microbial communities from Lake Fryxell liftoff mats and glacier meltwater in Antarctica - MAT-04 (megahit assembly) | ecosystem: Environmental > Aquatic > Freshwater > Ice > Liftoff... | reverse complement strand
TGGTTCAATATCCCGGGTGTTACATCTGATCCTTCATTGGTTTCTGATGAATTCTTGAACAGCGGACACGATGTTTTATTCTCTGCTCTGGATACCATGGAACCATTGGTTCAGACAAAGAAGGCAGTTGCTGCCGGCAAAAAAGCCTGGGCAGTTGCTTATGATTATAAAGATGCCTGCAAGGAAGCTCCTGAAGTGTGTTTGGGTGTCCGGTACGCCAATTGGGGTCCGGAATATGTAAAGACCATCAAGTCAGTCATGGATGGAACTTTCAAACCCGCATGGACCTATGCAGCACCCGATTGGAAAGATATCAACAATCCCGATACCTCGGCTGTTGGTTTCGCTAAGGGTGATGGCTTATCGGCAGAAAATGGCAAGAATCTTGACGCATTCGTTGCCGAACTGGCTGGTGGTCTCAATTTGTGGACCGGCCCGATCAAATGGCAGGATGGTACTGATTTCCTGAAGGACGGCGAGAAGGCTACTACTCAACAGATTTGGTATGCCCCACAACTGTTACAAGGAATTGAAGGCCTGAGCGCAATGCCTAAGTAATTCAAACTAGTAGAATTTTGGGAGGAAGGATAAAATCCTTCCTCCCATTCTTAATCAGAGCAAAAATACTTTGTCAGAAAAAGATCTTACTAAATTATGAAAGTTGAATTACGGAACATCCACAAGTATTTTGGTCCTGTTCATGCAAATAACAATATATCACTGACAATTCTTCCTGGAACAATTCAAGGGATTGTTGGCGAAAATGGCGCAGGAAAAAGCACTTTGATGAAAATTCTTTCCGGTTTTTTTCAAGCTGATACCGGAGAAATCCTGCTGGACGATGTTGAAATAAAGATTCATTCACCAGCGGATGCGATTAAGCAGGGTATTGGAATGCTTCATCAAGATCCACTTGATTTTCCACCGATGAAAGTCATTGATAACCTGCTTCTTGGGCATGAGGGTGGGTTAATTCCGGAACGAAAAAAAGTAGCCTCTGAAGTAAAAAATCTGGCCAATCAGTTTGGCTTTTCAATTGATACTGAAGCGTATATTGAATCTATGACCGTCGGTGAACGGCAGCAACTGGAAATATTGAGGTTGCTTTGGCTTGGGGCGAAGATACTCATTCTTGATGAACCCACAACCGGCATCTCTGCCTCCCAAAAAGAAAAATTGTTTGAAACCTTAACAAAATTAGCTTCCGACGGCATGATTGTAATTTTTGTGTCACATAAACTGGAAGAAATTGAGTGTTTATGCCATCGAGCAGCAGTTTTTCGTGGCGGCTTATTGGTTGGTGAGGCGATCCAACCGTACCATATTAATGATCTAGTCAGATTGATGTTTGGAAAACCTATGGAGCTAGGCAACAGGCTTGGCAATTTAGGTAACAACCCGGTAGTTGAAATTAAAGACCTTGAAATTGACGATCCAAGACTCCATATAAAAAATGTAAATTTAACTGTTCATGCTGGTGAAGTTATCGGTATTGCAGGAATGGAAGGAAGTGGGCAACGGTTATTTCTTCGTGCATTGGGCGGTCTGCTTCCAACAACCGGACGCACGAAATTGAGTGTTAATGACCGCGATTTAACTCATGAGCCTTATGGGACTTATTTGAAGGGTGGAATAGCGTATGTTCCGGCTGATCGGATGGAAGAAGGGCTAATTCCAGGTCTTACTCTTAAGGACCATTTTGTTTTAACTGGTGAAACAAAAAAATTGTTTATTGATGAAGAAACCGCGCATCAAAGGACGAAAGTCAAGATTAGTGAATTTAATATCAAGGGAAGACCAAATAGTTTTGTTGAAGACTTATCTGGCGGAAATCAGCAAAGAGCATTATTAGCTTTGTTGAATGAGTCTTTAAATTTATTATTATTAGAGCATCCATCCCGTGGACTTGACCTCGAATCAACCATTTGGCTGTGGGAGAAATTAAAAGATCGATGTAAAACAGGAACAGCTGTTTTATTCATTTCATCCGATCTTGAACAAATATTAAATTACAGCGATAGGATTCTAGTTTTCTTTGGTGGAAAAGTCTCAAAACCATTGAAGGCTTCTGAATCAAGTGTTGACCAATTAGGGCAACTTATGGGTGGTAAAGGATTTTCGAATTAAGGAGAACCTGAATTGAAGAGTGGATCACGCCTGTATCGATTTGGAATTCAACTGGCTGCTGTTGTACTTGCTTTGCTGTTTACAACAATTATTTTGCTGGCTGCAAACGGTCAGCCTTTTGAGGCTTACAAGAATATTCTTAAAGGTTCCTTTGGTTCTGTTGAATCTGTAACCAACGTTATTGTAGTCTGGATACCACTGTTGCTGGCTTCAGTTGGCGCATTGGTCACATTTACAGCTGGTTTATGGAATATTGGTATTGAAGGGCAGATAACTCTGGGTGCCATTGCAACTACCTGGGTTCTCCGTACATTACTTCATACTGATACTCCACCTGCATTGATCATAATTCTCAGTATCCTGGGAGGTTTTATTGGAGGGGCAATTTGGGCGGCACTTGTTGGGGCATTACGAACCTTTGGTGGGGTAAATGAAATATTTGGCGGTTTGGGTCTGAATTTTGTGGCTACAGCCTTGACCATCTGGCTTATTTTTGGGCCATGGAAACGACCAGGCATAGGTTCAATGAGTGGAACGGAACCATTTCCCGATACATTATGGTTACCGGTTATTTCTAGTCTGCGGTTGAGCTGGTGGTCTGTAATGATTGGGGTTTTGGCACTTGTGTTTGTTTATATACTTCTTTCAAATACCTATATTGGTCTGAAATTAAAAGCCGTTGGAAAGAATCGCAAGGCGGCAGCGCTACTTGGAATTCCGACCTCAAAATATATGATGTCGGCGTTTGTAATTTGCGGCGGACTGGCCGGACTGGCCGGGGCTTTACAGGTTTTAGCTGTTTATCATCGGTTAATTCCATCAATTTCATCCGGATACGGCTTTTTAGGTTTGATGGTTGGAATGCTCGTTAATTACCAGGTTATTTGGGCTGCACCGGTAGCATTTTTCTTTGCTGCATTGAAATTTGGGAGTATTCAACTGCCTATTGTTTTGAAATTAGATTCCGCACTTTCAGGCGTTTTGCAAGGTGCCCTGGTTCTTTTTGTTTTGATGATGGATGGTGTGCGAAAAAGATTTGAGAAAAAAGGTTAAGGCCAGAATATGGAATTCGATTTAATCATCAAAGGTTTGGCCGGGGTCATAGCCGCCGCAACACCTGTATTATTTGCGACAGTCGGTGAGACAATTACCGAAAAATCAGGAGTTACAAATCTTTCAGTTAACGGAACGATCATTTTATCTGCAATGATTGGGTTTGCCGTCGCAACAACTACAACAAGTTTGATTTTAGGCTTTGCGGCTGGAGCAATTGTAGGTGCGGCTGTTGCCGCCCTTGTTGCCTTTGCCAGTATTAATTTAAAACAATCCCAGGTGGCTGTTGGTTTTGTGCTGACGTTGATGACCAGAGATCTGGCGTATTTTTTGGGGAATCCGTACATGGGGCTATCCGGTCCACGTGTTCCACCGGCTTTCGAAATTCCAATTCTTAGTAAAATCCCGATATTAGGAACACTTTTTTTCAACCAGGATATTCTTGTTTATCTAAGTTTTGTTTTAATAATTTTTGCTTATTTTTGGGTTTACAAAACCAGACCCGGTCTTATTTTACAGGGAATTGGCGAAAGACCGGCATCAGCGTATATTCGGGGAACGAATGTAAATAAAATGCGGTATATCTATACTATAGTTGGAGGGGCTCTTGTTGGACTTGCCGGTCCCATGTATTCGCTCTCAGTAAAGGCCGGCTGGAAAGGGGCAATTACGGGTCTAGATGGAATTGGATGGATTGTTCTCGCAATCGTCATATTTGGTGGATGGAGTCCTCTCAAAGCTGCGATGGGTGCGTACCTTTTTGCTTTATTGCAATGGTTAGGATTAGTGTTACAACCAAGTCTACCCAGTATTCCCAGCCAGGTATTACAGGTAGCCCCATTCCCGTTGATGATATTAACATTGTTATTAGTAAATATTGGGAATGCTGAGTGGGTAGACCGTACTTTGATGGCTTTGCCTGAAAATACCCGTAAGATTGCTAGCAAGGTACTGCGTTCCATGCGAACTAATCCACCAGCCTCACTGGGAGTGCCTTTCGAAAACGAATAATATGTACTTTTCGTTGTATAATAGCGCAGTATAAAGATAAGATGTCAGACATCAGACAGGTGCAAATATGAAAGAATTCATTGGCTATCGATGTTCATTGTGCAGTTCTGAATATACGCAAGATCAGGTAACATACACCTGTCCCAAGGACGGTGGGAACCTAGATGTTGTTCTTGACTATTTAGAAATTAAAAAGAAATATCAGATTGAAGATATCACATCCAGAGATGATCCATCTTTGTGGCGCTATTTGCCATTACTTCCAGTAAAAGATCCGGGCGGTGAAGGAACGCCGCTTCGTATGGCTGGAGGTACACCCGTGTATTCACCACCGGCGCTAAAGAAAGAGCTGGGATTACGGAATCTCTGGATCAAGGATGAAGGCCGGAATCCTTCAGCATCATTTAAAGACCGGGCAAGTTCTGTCGTTGTTGCTCGGGCACGCGAACTTAAATCAGAGGTTGTTGTGACGGCTTCCACTGGGAATGCTGGCGCTGCATTGGCTTGTATGTCAGCAGCGATTGGTCAAAAAGCAGTTATTTTTGCCCCGAAGACCGCCCCGGCTGCAAAAGTGGCACAATTGATTGTGTTTGGTGCTCAGGTAATCCTGGTTGACGGTAATTATGATTCTGCATTCGACCTGACTATTGAGGCATCCAAAGAATTTGGCTGGTACTGCCGAAATACTGGTTTTAATCCTTTCACAGTGGAAGGTAAAAAAACCGGTGGTTTTGAAATTTGGGAACAGGTTTTGTTGAAACTGGATAATGACAGTAAACCGGCCTGCATTTTTGTTTCGGTTGGAGATGGAAACATCATATCCGGTATCCATAAAGGATTGAAAGACCTACAGGCTTTGGGTTGGTTAAATCAAATGCCAAGGATTTTTGGCGTTCAATCTGAAAAATCGGCAGCCATTGCCAATGCATTCTACGCCGGGAATGAGACCATTATCCCAGTCTCTGCAACCACAATTGCAGACAGCATTAGTGTTGACCTACCAAGAGATGGTGTTCGCGGTGTGCGGGCGGCCAGAGAAACAAACGGGTCGTATATCCTGGTTCCGGATGAGGAAATTATTAAAGGGATAGCGGCATTGGGAAAAGTGGGTATTTTTGCAGAACCAGCCGGTTCAACCGCTTATGCTGGTTTGCAAAAGGCAATTAAGGACGGATTAATTGACGAAAAAGATCCGGTAATTGTAATAAATACTGGAAATGGTCTAAAAGATATCAAATCAGCCATGCTGGCGGTTACAGCAGCTCCCATTATCGAACCCAGTATGCAGGCATTAAAAAAGCATTTAGGGGTTTAGACAAGATAGCTGAGGTTGCCTTCGATGACCGATAATCCTGTTTTTTCTATCGTTGCTCCAATTTATAACGAAACTGAATGTTTGCAAGAATTTTACAAGCGGGTTTCAGGAGTTATGGAATCCACCGGCAAATCATGGGAATTGGTTCTGATTGATGATGGTTCTCAGGATGGGTCAACAGATCAAATCCGTGAATTGGCCAAAAAAGACCCCAATGTAAAACCGGTTATTTTTGCCCGGAATTTTGGCCATCAGGTAGCAGTAACCGCTGGTTTGGATTATTCTTGCGGCGCTGCTGTTGTGATAATTGATGCAGACCTTCAGGATCCTCCAGAAGTCATACTGGATTTAATTGCAAAATGGCGGGATGGTTTTCAGGTTATTTATGCTGTAAGAGGAGAACGTGAAGGGGAAAGCTGGTTTAAAACAATCACAGCTTCCATTTTCTACCGCATAATTCATCGTATTACCGATGTGAAAATACCACTAGATACCGGCGACTTTCGATTGATGGATCGCAAAGTTGTTGATGTGTTAAATACTATGCATGAGAAGCACCGTTTTCTAAGGGGAATGTCCGCATGGGTGGGATTCAAATCCATCGGTGTTACGTATAAGCGATCTGCCCGGTTTGCCGGTGAAACCAAGTACCCATTAAAGAAAATGATCAAGCTGGCGCTCAACGCGATTACCGGGTTTTCATATTTCCCACTTCAGCTGGCAACCTATGTAGGTTTTTTTGCGGCCGGGATCAGTATAGTGGCTATTCCAATAGTAATTATTCTTCGTATAGCGGGATCGCAAGCGTTTTTCGGCCAGGCGTCTACATTGTTGGCTGTTTTGTTTTTAGGAGGGGTACAGCTTATTAGTCTTGGAATTTTAGGTGAGTATCTCGGTCGGGTTTACGATGAAGTTAAAGGCCGGCCGTTGTATATTGTTAGTGAAGCACCAGAAAAACCTGTTCATCAATTTTTGTTAGGAGAAAAGAAATGACCAAAATAGATTTGACCATGCACCCTGACCGCCTGGAACGAGCCGTCAAGCGGGCTAAAGAACGCAATATTATTATCCCAAGTTATGCACAGATGAAAAATCCTGCATTGATTCCTGATAAAGTCAAATTGGAATTGAAATCAATTGGCCTTTGGGATGTATCAGCCAGAAACCTTTTTCGTATCAACTGGCATAACGAGCCGGTATCAAAAGGTGGAGCTTATGGTGGCGTTAATTATATTGAATTGCCATCTGTTTTGACCGGTACAAAAGCAAGAGTTATCGCAATAGTTGGTAAATGGTTTCCAACCGGCGCCCATAAAGTTGGTGCAGCCTTTAGCTGCCTTGTTCCTCGATTGGTTACTGGTCAATATGATCCAACTACTCAGAAAGCAGTCTGGCCTTCGACGGGCAATTACTGCCGGGGTGGTGCCTATGATTCTGCGCTTCTAGCCTGCGAATCTATCGCCATTCTTCCCGAAGGGATGAGCAAGGAACGATTCGAATGGCTGAAGAAAATTGCCGGCGAAACCATCGCGACTCCGGGTAGTGAATCAAATGTGAAAGAAATCTTCGATAAATGCTGGGAATTACGCAAATCTGGACAGGATTTGATGATCTTCAATCAATTTGAAGAGTTTGGCAATTATTTGTGGCACTATGATATTACCGGACACGCTATGGAAGAAGTTATCCGCAAAGAATTGCGTGGTGGCGGACGATTTGCCGGAGTTGCCCTTACTACCGGTTCAGCCGGAACCATTGCCTGTGGTGATTACCTGAAACAGGTATTCCCTACCAGCCAGATTATTGCCAGTGAAGCCTTGCAATGCCCAACGTTGCTGATGAACGGCTTTGGATCTCATCGAATTGAAGGTATCGGAGACAAACATGTTCCGTGGATTCATAATGTAAAGAACACGGATGTAGTTGTGGCAATTGATGATAACGCCGTCGTTAACATTATGCGCTTATTCAATGAACCTGCTGGTAAGGCTTACTTGAAGAAACAAGGAATACCGGAATCAATTGTTAATCAATTGGATTTACTTGGTTTCTCTGGTATTGCAAACGTTCTTTCCGCTATTAAGTTTGCCAAATACGAAGAACTTGGCGAAGAAGACATTGTCATTACGGTACTTACTGACTCAATGGAACTGTACACAAGCCGTATCGCAGAATATCGCACCGAGTTAGGCGATTTTACTGAGACCGATGCTGCCGCTACCTTCGATCATCACCTTAAGGGTGTTTCTTCTGATTACCTATTGGATATGACCACCATGGATCGGAAGCGGGTTCATAATCTGAAATATTACACCTGGGTTGAACAGCAGGGCAAGACTTATGAAGAGATCAATGCACAGTGGGATGATGATAATTATTGGACAGATATACAAGGTCAGGTTTCAGAAATTGATGCTTTGATTGGCGAGTTCAATGATCGTGTAGGATTATTGAAGGCGATGTAAGTTAGAAAAATATATCAATGGTGTTCTTGTCCAAAGCGGAGCGCAAAATTGCAGTTAGTGCCGAAAGAATCACTCATTCTGGTTGGGATCCTTCCGGAACTAAGAGACTTGGAAATTGCCCGGCTATTGGGATGGTATAGAATTCCATTAAAATCGGCACCCAAAGTAATCGAGGTTGATTATGTAGCTTTCTATCAAACAAGTACTTTTGGAGAAGAACACCGCTGGAAAATTGAATATTTCTGCCCGGTACTTGGCCATGAACTGATCATCCGGGCAGAATTGTTTAGAGATGAGATAGATCACCCACGAGCAAAGGAAGAATATTTCAAAATTTCTTTAGGACCAGTTGAGCAATTAAAACAGCCAATTTTGGCCGGCGGTTGGAAGCGGGTTACTTTTTTATATACCATTGGCGAATTATTTAACAAAGCAACAATGATTAATGACCTAGTTGTACAATCGGAAGAACGACAGGTTTTATGGCAAAACTTGCGGGAACGCCTGAATTCTAAAGATAATTTTGAAAAAAGCGAAGAACTCCAGATTATTGATGATCCATTGATTATGCAGGCGTTTCTGCAATGGATTGATCCGTCTTACAATAAAAAGAATAATCCATACCGTCTAGTACCGTAATTGGAGGCAAGAATGAAAACTGCAATTAAGGGTGGCACCATAATTACAGCCTCAGAAACCTACCAGGCTGAGATTTTGATTGAAAACGAGATTATCAGTAATATCTCGAAAACAATAGATGGACCGGTAGATCTGGAAATAGATGCTTCTGGGAAGTTGGTGCTTCCGGGTGGTGTTGATGCGCATACCCATTTTGCCTTACCGTTTTTTGGTACATTTTCATCCGATGATCACTATACCGGCCATAAAGCTGCAGCATTTGGCGGTACGACAACCGCCATCGATTTCGTTTCTCAGGATTTGGAAACTTTGGAAGATTCCATTAATGCGTGGCATCAGAAAGCAGATGGTTTGGCGGCAATTGATTATGCATTCCATATGAATATTTCCCGTTTCAATATGGAAATTGCCAACGAAATTCCAAAATTACCCAAAAAAGGAATAACCAGTGTTAAGGTGTTCACAGCATACAACCACCATTTGAGGTTACAAGATGTAGAGATATTCAAAGTTATGCGGATAGCAAAATCGGCCGGTATGCTTACCATGGTTCACGCCGAAAATGGAGATGTGATCGAACTACTAGTTGAAGAAGCATTAGCAGCTGGAAAGACAACCCCGGTTTGGCATGCCCTTACCAGACCTGCGTGGGGAGCTGTAGAAGCCGTTATGCGCGGTTCTGCTCTGGCTGCCCAGGCTGGTGCACCACTTTATATCGTTCATATGAATGCAGGCGGAGAGGTAGATCAGTTGGAATATGCCAGAAGCAAAGGTCTACCTATTATGGGGGAGACTTGCCCGCAGTATCTTTTCTTCACAGAAGAAAACTTGAAACAAAGTGATGGAGCTAAATGGATATGTTCTCCACCTGTGCGGACCAAACCAGATAACGACCGTTTATGGGAAGGATTGGAGCGTGGAATAATTCAAGTTATTGGAACTGACCATTGTCCGTTCTTCTTTGATGGAACCAAGCCTATTATATATGAAGGTCAAATGGTTGCAATTCCTGGTAAAGAATTGGGCAAGGACAATTTCACCAAAATACCGAACGGCCTGCCTGGGGTTGGTGATCGAATGCCTGTAATGTGGACTCATGCTGTGAACTCAGGAAGAATTACACCAAACCAGTTTGTCGCCCAGACATGCACCAATCCTGCTAAAATCTTTGGTTTATATCCGCGAAAAGGAACCATCTTGCCTGGAAGTGATGCGGATATAGTCATTTGGGATCCAGAAAAAGAAGTGGACTATGGTGTAAACCTGGCACATCACCGGACAGATTATAATCTCTACGAAGGCTGGCGTTTAAAGGGATTCCCGGAAAAAGTATTTTCCAGAGGAAATCTAATTGTTGACGGGAAGAATTGGTACGGCAAAAAAGGACAGGGTAAATTCATTTACCGTAAACCATTTGCGGAAATATTATGAACCAACGTCAGATATAAAATAGTGCTTGGTTTTGTTCCTATATTTATTTTTCTCGGGGCAGCAATTGCTGTATTAGTTTTGCAATTTGTCCCAAGAGGCACAGGTATAGCCTGGGTTGCTTCGGTAGTGTTTGCCATTTCTTCCTGGGGGATGGTGTTCATTTTGCGAACCCGATTGCCTTTACCCTTTACTGGACAGTATTGGATTTCCCTGGGAATAAAAAATCTTATTCCAGCGTTTCAAATAAATATTTTCACTTGGCCGTTTGCATTGACAATTTGCAGCCTGGTTGCAGGTATTTTATTGGTCTCTTCAGCCAGAATTGGACTGGATTCATCCCCACGGGAATGGGTAGGGATTCTACTGGTTGGAATTATTGGATACCTCGGAGTCATTGCTTCCAATATTTTGACGGCAATATTTGTATTGGGGTTTTTAGATATTGTTGAAATTGTAATACTATTGAATTCCCCGAGCGAGAATAGCGAAACACAATCACAATTGAAGGTAATTCTTTGGCGGATTATCGGTTTAATGCTCTTCGTGGTTGCTTTTGGATTACAAAACTCAATTTCTGGAGTATCTGATGAATGGTTGGCACTTCAAACCGGACCTGTGCATTTAATCCTTGTTGCTTGTGCTATCCGACTGGGATTATTTCCAGTGCTGGCGCTAAGTGGGATACCGCGAACTACTGAAAATGGTTTTTATGTTATCCGAAGTTTAATTGCCTCCTTAATGGTGTTTGCAATCATTGTTCAGCTACCATTATTTTCATTTTCATCCATTTGGATGATAGTAATTTTGGTTTATCTGTTGATTACTGCAACGTCAGCAGCTATTGTGATTGCAAGAAATCAAAATCATGTAATTCATATGGCTGGTTGGCAAATTGCAGCTGGTAGTCTAATTTGTGCTGCATACGTTTTGGGTTATTCTCCCGCAGGGATTGCTTTATCGACTTCAATAGTTACTCTTGGAGCAATTCTGTTTCTTGAGTATCCAATTAATATGTTTTCGAAAGTATTAGGATTTACAGCTTTGATTGGCTTTAGCGGGCTTCCGTTCACCCCTAATGTTTTAGGGTTGTCCGGATTTGGAATCTCGCCGAACTTCCCAGGGATGTTGTTTCTCATCCCAGTTATTTTGCTACTTTTCTTCTCTATGCGGATTCTTTTGAC
>Ga0105047_10017363_pt1 | contig 11225 bp, 9 predicted proteins | sample MAT04_FD_78384 | JGI IMG/M metagenome (GOLD analysis project Ga0105047, IMG submission 78384) | Freshwater microbial communities from Lake Fryxell liftoff mats and glacier meltwater in Antarctica - MAT-04 (megahit assembly) | ecosystem: Environmental > Aquatic > Freshwater > Ice > Liftoff... | reverse complement strand
CAAAATCCTTTCGCAGATCACCGAGCCAACAACCGGCACCGCCGACATCTACGGTCGCGTCGGCTCCCTGCTCGAAGTTGGCACCGGTTTCCACCCCGAACTCACCGGCCGCGAAAACATCTTTCTCAACGGCGCCATCCTCGGCATGCGGCGGCACGAAATCATCAGCAAGTTCGATGAGATTGTCGCCTTCGCCGAAGTCGAAAAGTTTCTCGATACCGCGGTGAAGCACTACAGCAGCGGCATGCAAATGCGCCTCGCCTTCTCCGTCGCCGCCCACTTGGAACCGGAGATCCTATTGGTGGACGAAGTCCTCGCGGTCGGCGACGCTCAATTCCAAAACAAATGCATGGGCAAAATGGGCGCCGTCGCCAAACTAGGGCGGACGGTTTTTTTGGTGAGCCACAACATGGGTGCGATCAAGTCCCTGTGTGAGCGTGTCCTGTTGATCCAAGATGGCCATCTCGTCGCGGATGGTTGCCCGGACCATTTGGTCAATCGCTACCTTGCCGCTGTGAGTCCCGCCGCCGCTACCGGTGACATTACCGATGCGTCGAGCCGGTCCGGCACCCAGGAGGTGCTATTCCGGCGGGTGGCGCTTCAGAGCATGGACGGCGTAGCGGTTTCCCAGGTGCACTTTGGCCAGCCATTCCGCATCGTCATGACTGTGGAAGCGCGGCAACCCGTTCACGATTTGGTCCTCGGCGTTTTCATTTCGACGACGGACGGCACGCGTGTGACCGCGAGCGTCAACACGCAGGACAGCCTGCCAGCTGCCCGACTGGCTGCAGGGACTCACGTGTTTCAGGTCGATCTAAATCCCACTCTGTTGCCACGTCTGTACACGCTCGATTTGTTGATGGCGCATACGGATGGGCGTGATATTGATTTCGTAACAGATGTGGCGCGATTTGAAGGCTTGCGGACGGCGGCAACGGGATCGGATCATTACCCGTGGCACACTCTGCACGGTTTTATCCGCCTGACTGGTCGCTGGCACTTTGGACAGGGAGGGACATGAATATCACTGGTAAAAGGTTTCTGGTAGTGGGTGGAGCGGGCTTCATTGGATCGCATGTGGTGGATGAACTCCTCAAGCAGGATGTGGCCGAAGTGCGGATTTACGATAACTTCACGCGGGGTAGCCCTGAGAACTTGACGGCAGCGCGCCGTGACCCGCGCGTAAACGTGTTTGCGCTGGGCGGCGACGTACTTCATCGCGACATCCTTGCCGAAGCCATGAAAGGCATCGATGGAGTATTTCACTTGGCGGCGCTTTGGTTACTGCATTGCTGGGATTATCCCCGGTCGGCCTTAGAGGTGAACGTGGGCGGTACGTTCAACGTCCTCGAAACCGGCCTCACTGCCGGCGTGAAACGGCTGGTGTATTCCTCCTCCGCGTCGGTTTACGGGGATGCCGTCACCGAGCCGATGACGGAGGAACACCCGTTCCACAATACAAATTTCTATGGCGCCACCAAAGTCGCAGGCGAGCAAATGTGCCGCGCCCTGCACCACCGCCACAAAGGAACACCCCGGCAACTCGACTACGTCGGTCTGCGCTACATGAATGTGTATGGTCCCCGCCAAGATTACCGGGGCGCCTACATCGCCGTCATCATGAAGATGCTGGACAATCTCGACAACGGGCGCCCGCCCGTCGTCTATGGTGACGGGTCCCAGGCGTATGACTTTGTTTATGTGGGTGACTGCGCCCGCGCCAACGTCTGCGCGATGCAAGCCGTCACGACGGACGCATTTTACAACGTGGGCACCGGCACCAAAACCACCATCAAGGAACTAGCCGAGCTGGTTCTGGAAATCACCGGCTCGAATCTCGCGATCAAGTACGAGCCCGCCGGTCAAACCTTCGTGAAAAACCGCGTGGGCTGTCCCAAGAAGGCAACGGCGGAACTGGGTTTCACCGCCAAAACCCCCTTGCGAGAGGGATTGGCCGAGTTGATTAAATGGCGCAACAGCCACAAGGAAGAAGTCGCCCGGCGACGCCAGCAGGCGGGGGTGAACTTGTGATTCAGATCTCTCAGCCCGCAACCGGCGACGACGAATGGCAAGCGCTGCGCGAGCCGCTCTTGACCGGCTGGCTTTCGCAAGGGCCGCAGGTTGCTGCGTTTGAAAAGGCGTTTGCACACCGGCACAGTGTCACTCATGCCCTCGCCACATCGAGTTGCACCACCGGCTTACACCTGATTCTCGTCGCCCTGGGAATCGGTCCCGGTGATGAAGTGATCGTCCCGGCGTTTACTTGGGTTGCGACCGCCAACGTGGTGCTGTATTGCGGCGCCACACCAATCTTCGTTGACGTGGACCGGGTGACTTTCAACCTAGATTCGATTCAGGTTGCCAAGAAAATCACCCCCCACACCAAAGCTATCATCGCTGTCCATCTCTTTGGATTGTGTGCTGACATGGACGCCCTTGCGGCCGTCGCACCCGGTATTCCAATAATCGAAGACGCGGCGTGCGCAGCCGCAGCGACTTACCGGGGTCGCTCCGCTGGCACCTTGGGCGTGGCAGCGGCATTTTCATTTCATCCGCGCAAATCCATCACCACCGGCGAGGGCGGGATGATCACGACGGACGATGGCTCGTTGGCGGAACGAATGAATCAACTGCGAAACCATGGGGCCAGCGTCTCGGAGGAACAACGGCACGCCGGACCAAAACCTTATCTACTCCCGGATTTCAACCTTTTGGGATTCAACTATCGGATGACTGACTTACAAGGCGCAGTGGGGCGCGTTCAGCTCGGCAAACTTGACCGGCTGATTGCCGAGCGTCAACAGTGGGCGGATTATTACCGGTCCGAGTTGGCAAGTGTGAGCTGGCTACGGACGCCGGTCACTCCACCCGGCGACACCCACGCTTGGCAGGCCTACGTTTGTTATGTAGACAAAGCCCAACCACGCAATGCGCTGATGGAAACCCTCCAAGCGAATGGCATTCAGACACGACCGGGCACGCACGCCGTCCACATGCTGGGATACTACCGACAACGGTTCGCCTTTGGCGCGGACGATTTTCCCGTGGCGCGCGACTGTGATCGCGGCACACTCGCGCTGCCGTTGCACAACCGCATGTCTGCGACCGACTACGCGCACGTAGTGAAACGCCTGCGTGACATCGTATGAACCCGACACTTCTCAAGCTGCTGGTCGATCCCATCTCCAAAACCCCGCTCACACGCACGGGCGATGTGCTGCAGGGCGACGACGGTCGGCAGTTCGCAATCGTCAACGGGATCCCCCGCTTTGTGATGACGCAGGACACCGACCAGCGGCAGACCGAACGAAGTTTTGGTTATCAATGGAAACGCCGGGAAGCATACGACACCCCGCCCGTGCATGAGTTTGGCCGCGAATGGCTCATCCGCCGGTACGGTTTCGGTTCAGTCATGGAGCTGGGCGCTTTTTTTGCGGGTCGAACTCGAATCCTGGATGCAGGCTGTGGTGGCGGCTACACAGCGGCTTTGTGGCTGGAACCCGATTGGCAGGCCGGTGGGACGGCGGAGTGGATTGGGGCCGACATTTCCGAGGCGATAGATGTGGCGGCTGACCGGCTGAAAACAATCCCCGGCACTCATTTCGTGCAGGCGGACATTCTGCAATTGCCGTTTCCGAAACAGGCGTTCGATGTGATCTATTCCGAGTGCGTGCTGCATCACACACCGTCCACCGAGCGGGCGCTCAAGGCCCTGGTTCCGCTACTGCAGTCCGGCGGCGAACTCATGTTTTATGTGTACCGGAAAAAAGGTCCCCTCCGGGAGTTTGCAGACGACCATATCCGGGAGGTTATCTCGGCACTGCCGCCTGAAAAGGCATGGGACGCACTGATCCCGCTGACGAAGCTCGGCCAGTCACTGGCGGAATTGCACACTGAGGTCGAAGTCAAAGAGGACATTCCCTACCTCGGTATCCAAGCCGGTAAGTACGACGTGCAGCGACTGATTTACTGGAACTTTGCCAAGATGTTCTGGAATGAGAAATTGCCGTTCGATGCCAATCAGCACATGAATTTCGACTGGTACAGCCCCCGGTATTCCTTCCGGCAGACCGAGGAAGAAGTCCGCCGGTGGTGCACCGAGAGCGGACTGAATATTTTTTATTTCAACACCGAGGAAGCCGGTTTCACCGTGCGGGCAATCAAGGACTGAACCATGTGCGGGATTGCAGGTATCATTAATTTTCGTGGCGAGCCGGTCGACACCGGCGTCCTCAAGCTGATGACGGACGCCATCGCCCACCGGGGGCCGGACGGCGAAGGCCAGTTTACCGACGGGCCGGTGGGTCTTGGTCACCGGCGCCTCGCGATCATTGACCTGACGCCCGCCGGTGCGCAGCCGATGACCAGCGCTGATGGAAATCTTGTCATCACATACAACGGCGAGATTTACAATTTCCGCGAACTGCGTAGGGAACTGGAAACTCACGGCTACCGGTTCCGCTCCCAAAGCGATACCGAGGTTTTGCTCCACGCGTACGACCATTGGCGTGAGAAAGTCCTCGAACGGCTGAATGGGATGTTTGCGTTCGCGGTGTGGGATCACCGCAGTCGCGAACTCTTCCTCGCACGGGATCGGTATGGCATCAAGCCCCTGTATTACACCCGGACTGCCGGGCAGTTTCTTTTTGCGTCGGAGGTGAAAGCGTTCCGTGCGCATCCGGCGTTTCATGTCACGTTGGATAAACCTGCGCTGCTCGAGTATTTCACGTTCCAGAATTTTTTCACTGACCGGACACTCTTTGCGGGTGTCCACCTTCTTCCCGCCGGTTGTTACCTGCGCGTCTCAACCGGGCCGCAAGGCGTCGGCCAGCCGCAGCGCTATTGGGATTACCAATTTGTCGAACCAGAGCAACCGGCAGATGAGCAGGCGTATGTGGAAGAACTCGACCGGCTATTCCATCAAGCTGTGAAGCGCCAGTTGGTTAGCGATGTGGAGGTGGGCGCCTACTTGAGCGGGGGCATGGATTCTGGATCCATCACGGCTGTCGCCGCCAAAGTATCACCGTATTTACGTTCGTTCACGTGCGGGTTTGATCTGCGAACGGCATCCGGTTTGGAACTCGGTTTCGACGAACGACCCGCCGCGGAGTTGATGTCCTACTTGTTCAAGACCGAGCATTACGAGATGGTGCTCAAAGCCGGGGACATGGAGCGCATTATGACCCGGTTGACCTGGCATCTGGAAGAACCGCGCGTCGGCCAAAGCTACCCCAACTTCTACGTCGCACAGCTCGCCAGTAAGTTTGTGAAAGTGGTGCTCTCCGGCTGCGGCGGCGACGAACTTTTCGGCGGTTACCCGTGGCGCTACTACCGGGCTGTCGTCAATAACGACTTCGAGCATTACATCGACAAGTATTATCAATATTGGCAGCGGCTCATTCCCAATGCGGTGATCAAGGATGTGTTCCAACCGATCTGGCCGGACGTCAGTCAAGTCTGGACGCGGGGCATCTTCCGCGACGTTTTCACCTCGCACGCGCCGGAGCTGACACGCCCGGAAGATTACATCAATCACTCGCTCTACTTCGAAGCGAAAACATTTCTCCACGGTCTGTTGGTCGTGGAAGACAAACTCAGCATGGCCCACGGCTTGGAAACGCGCGTGCCATTTCTCGACAACGATCTCGTAGATTTCGCGATGCGAACTCCGGTCCGCTTCAAACTCGGCAATCTGGGGGACGCGGTTCGGATGAATGAAAACGACATCTCGCGGTACCAGCACCAGCCAGAAGACGGAAAGCGTTTATTGCGAAAGGCCATGTCACGCATTGTCCCGCCGGAGATTACCCGGCAACAAAAGAAGGGCTTTTCCGCGCCGGACGCAAGTTGGTTCAAGGGCGAGAGCATTGAGTATGTTCGGCAAGTCATCTTCAATCCGCAGGCAGCAATCTACGATTATCTGGATCGCCGAGCCGTACAGGCGTTGGTCTCGGAACATCTCGACGGCCAAGAGAACCGGCGACTGCTCATCTGGTCGCTGCTAAACTTCAACTGCTGGCTCAAACAGTTTGCAGAGGGTGATTGATGACTGAGAGTCAACGCACACAACTCGTCACCCAGGCCCGAGAGTTGTTTCAGGCATTACGGAACGAGATGTGGCTGAAATGGAAACGAGATCTACCGCTGGAAGAATTGTTATTCGACCGGTGGGAGCGCGCTCAATCACTTGGATTTGGCACGGGCGCGAGCATCTACCACAATAGCTACGTTTACGGCGACGTGCGCGTGGGCGAGCAGACGTGGATCGGCCCATTCACTTTGCTGGACGGAACAGGCGGGTTGACGATTGGCAGCCATTGCAGCATCAGCGCCGGAGTACAGATCTATTCCCACGACACGGTCGCTTGGGCGCTGTCCGGTGGAAACGCCGAGTACGAATACGCGCCAACGGCAATCGGCTCGCGGTGCTTCATCGGATCAGGCACAATCATCACGAAAGGTGTGACCATTGGCGATGGCTGCATCATCGGCGCCAACAGCCTCGTGTTGGAAAGTATTCCTGCGGGTCAAAAAGCGTATGGCTCGCCGTGTCGCGTTGTCGGACCGGTATTATGATTGTGATTGTAGATTACCGGATGGGGAATGTTGGTTCTGTCCTGAACATGCTGCGGAAGATTGGCGCACCAGCCAAGGTGTCGGCAGATGCCGGGGAGATTTCTCGAGCCGATCGGCTCATCTTACCGGGGGTCGGCGCTTTCGATACCGGGATGACACACCTGAACGCATCGGGACTGCTACCGGTGCTGCGCGAGCAAGCGTTGGAGCGGAAGAAGCCCATTCTCGGCATTTGTTTGGGCATGCAATTGCTGACTCACAGCAGCGAGGAAGGATCGTTACCGGGGCTTGGCTGGATTGCCGGCGCGACGGTGCGGTTTCGGTTCACGGGGGATCAAACGAAGTTGCGGATTCCGCATATGGGCTGGAACACCGTCACCCCCACTCGCGACCACCTGCTCTTTCGCGATCTGGCGGATGAAGCTGCCTTCTATTTTGTGCATTCTTATCATGTAGTTTGTCAGCACGATTCCGACGTATTGGCTCAAGCCCAGTACGGCTATAATTTCGCGTGTGCCGTCCAGCGCGACAACATTTGCGGCACACAGTTTCATCCCGAAAAGAGCCACCGGTTCGGCCTGCAACTGCTGCGTAATTTCGCGGCACTGAACTGATATGCTCCGCACCCGCGTCATGCCCTGCTTGCTACTGCGTAACCGCGGCTTGGTCAAGACGACCGGGTTTAAGAATCCCCGGTACGTCGGCGACCCGATCAACACGGTGCGGATTTTCAACGAGAAGGAAGTGGATGAACTCATTTTCCTCGATATCACCGCCACAGTCGAACGGCGGAAACCGCAGTTTGATTTATTGGAGGACATCGCCAGCGAATGTTTCATGCCGGTCGCGTACGGCGGTGGCGTCCGCGAATTGGCCGACATGCAGACCTTGTTTGGTTTGGGCGTGGAAAAAATCGCCATCAACAGTTTCACCGCGGAAGACCTCACCTTTCTCCGTCGAGCCGCCGACCAGTTCGGCAGCCAGAGTGTGATCGGATCAATGGATGTGAAACGAAAACGGTTGGGAGGCTACGAGGTGCTGACCCACGGTGGCCGCCAGCGCACGCGGCTGGATCCGGTCCGGTATGCCACACAACTGGCGACTCACGGCACCGGCGAAATCCTTCTCACTTCCATCGACCGGGATGGAACCATGGCGGGATACGATCTTGAATTACTCCGGCAAGTCACCAACGCCGTCAACATCCCGGTCATTGCCTGTGGCGGCGCCGGTGAATTGGCCGACCTTGGCCGGGCGGTACACGAGGGTGACGCCGCCGCGGTCGCGGCCGGTAGTCTGTTTGTTTACCAAGGGAAACAACGTGGAGTGCTGATCAACTTCCCGACCAAAGCGGAACTGCGGCTAGTTCTGGAACACTAAATGCCCCAAGCCTGCCAACGGTGTCTCTACGATGATTCCATCCCGGGACTCACCTTCGACTCAACCGGCGTCTGCAATTACTGCCAACTGCACGATGAAATGAATCGCGAGTATCCCACCGGCACGGCGGGTGATCTCATTCTCCGAAATCTCGCCAGCCGAATCCGTCAGGAGCAGCGCCACACGAAATTCGACGTGGTGGTCGGCGTCAGCGGCGGCTGTGATTCATCGTTTCTGATTCACAAGACGATCGAATTGGGCTTACGGCCGCTGGCGGTGCATTATGACAATACGTGGAACTCCACCATCGCTGTTGAGAACATTCAACGCGTCCTTAACAAGCTGGGCGTCGAACTCTACACCCACGTCGTGGACAACGAAGAGTACGATGACATCTACCGGGCATTCATGCGCGCAGGCGTCCCGGATATCGAAGCCCCGACTGACATTGGCTTGGCCACCACCCTCTACCGGGCCGCACACAAGTACGGTGTAAAATACATGTTCGAAGGCCACTCATTTCGCACCGAGGGCGTTTCGCCGTTGGGCTGGCTTTACATGGACGGCAAATACATCGAGAGCGTGGTCAAGCAGCACGGCAATTACCGGCGGCACAAACTCCGGACGTTCCCCAATCTTTGGCTATCGACCTTTTTGCATTTCACCATCTTGGGTGGCGTAAAGAAGATCAGGCCGCTGTACTGGATGGATTATCGGAAGGAAGACACCAAGGCGTTTCTGACGCGGGAGTTTGGCTGGCAATGGTACGGCGGCCACCACCTCGAGAATCGCTTCACCGCTTTTTATCACAGCTATTTTCTCCCCAACCGTTTCGGAATCGACCAGCGCCCAAACGGTTACTCAGCCCTCATCCGTAGCGGGCAGATGTCCCGCGCAGAGGGCTTGCAGTTGATGGCCACCCCACCGGTGTGCGACGAGGAAATCGTCACGATGGTAAAAAAACGGCTGGGTTTTTCGGATGCCGAGTTCACAAGCCTAATGACCATGCCGAAACGCTCGTACCGTGACTTCCGCACCTACAAGCACACCTTCGAACGCTTGCGCCCTCTCTTCTGGGTTCTGTACAAGCTCGACCGGGTACCCAAGAGCTTCTACGTGAAGTACACCGCCAAGGCATTCTAATGCGCATCCACTTCATCGAGAACACCTGCAACGCCAACTATGTGGCGGTCAAGTTTTTGCGACAAGCCGGTGTGGATGCTCATTTATTTTACCCGAGCGACGACCATTTTCAGAAAAATCCGATCTCCGAAGACCCGAGCCTAGCCCGTGGGCTGCCGGACTGGTTGCACCCCTACACGCGCGACGACATTGGATCAAATCCCTACCTGGATGTACCGGAACCTTTCCTGTATCAGTTGGCGCAATGCGACCTTCTCCACGCCCAAGACGTGGGATTGGTTTGGGCTGCCAAGACCGGTAAACCTTATGTCTGGCAGCCACATGGTTCTGATCTATATTTCAAACCTTTTTACGGCTACTGGCGCGAACGGCTGCCGTTGTCCAAAACCGAGGTACTGCTGGTCGTGCAACAGATTCGCCAAGCGATCCAAGGCGCAGATGCGATTCTGATTCAATGGTGGTTCGCGGCGTGGGAAAAGGGCCTCGAACTAATCGGCGACTTGGATTGCAGACATCGAATCATTCACTTGCCATTCGCATTCGTCGGGGAGCAGTTCTCTCCCGGTGAACGCCCACAGCTCGAATCGCTGCTGCCGGGACGACACCTCTATCCCAACGTCCCCATCCTCTTTCATCCGTCACGCCAATTATTGCGACCAGACCAAACCGAGTACTTCGGTAACGAAAAGCTGTACTGTGCACTCGGTCAGTTGCGCCGTCGCGGGCATCCCTTCTTGTTGGTCGTGATTGAAAAAGGAAATCCAGACGAAGCGCTTGCTAAGGCCATCATCCGCGAATACGGGATCGAGCCGAATGTAGTCTGGGTACCCCAAATGCCACGGCAGCGACTGATTGATTGGTACCGAACCGCTGACCTCACCATTTGCGAGTTAGCAGGCGGCTCAACCGGTTCCGTCGCAATAGAAGCGATGGCCTGCGGCTGCCCAGTCATGGCGAATTTTCTACTCCAGTCAGACAAGAGTACGTTCTGGCCCCCGACGATGGTGCCGCCTATCATCAACGTCGACTCCGTGGAGTCTATTGTGGCGAGCTTGGAGCGAGCCATCATCGCCCCCACGACCATCTCACACCTCCGAAGCGAATCGCGTGCGTGGGTGGCCGCATACGTTGCTGGCCCAGCCATTGCGCGGCAGTACCGCGAACTCTATGAGCGCGTTCTCCGCTCGCATCCCAACTCGCCCACCGACCCATCCGTCAGTGCCTTTGATGAGCTGACCGAGACATTGGACGATCCCCACCGGCACTTTGGTGTGACCGGCTTTGACCAACAGAAACTACTTCGCTGTGCCGAACAACTCGCGCAAGAAAGTTATTTACAATCCCGCCAGTCGGAGGATCTACCGTGGATTTGCAAAGCTCTGGCCCGTGCTCTAGTAAAGAGCACCGGCTTGAATCGCCTGATCCGCAAACACCCCCGCCTCCATGCCGGCTTGGTGCGCCGCTGGAAGCAGCCTTCTGCCTGACTGACCACCCGCAGATGAACAAACCCCTTCGCATTGCCTGTTTTTCCCCGCTGGACTGCGTGCATACGTGGCGGTGGCTCGATCATCTCCACTCGCGTGGGCACGAGATGTACGTCTTCACGGGAACGGCGACCGGCTTCACCCGTTGGACGGACACCACTCGCATTGGCCTTCGTCGCACACCGGCTGCCGCGCAACCACCGCGGAAGTATCCGTCGTGGTTGCGGGTTGTACGTCCACTCTATCGCGAGATTCGTCATCTCAGCAGCGTACCCGCGCGCCGCCAAGACTGCCGCGTCGTCCAGCGGCTCATCACCCACCTGCGGCCCGATATCATTCACGCACAATGGCTGCGGCTGGATGCGATCCTCGCGTCGTGGCTGCACGGCTGGCCACTCGTCCTGACCGCATGGGGCAGCGACATCCGCCAGTTCGACCAATTACCGCGGCTCTACCGGCACTACCTGCGGCGCGCCCTCCGCACCGCCGCCGCCGTCACAGCCGGTTCCCAGGAACTGCTGCAACTCTGTCAGACCTACGGTGCCACGCCTGACCGGTGCTACCTCCTCGGGGTACCGGGAATTTCAATCGCACAGTTTCGTGACGTTGCCCGCTCCCCGCTCCACGAACAACTTGGACTGT
>Ga0105047_10017359_pt1 | contig 11226 bp, 12 predicted proteins | sample MAT04_FD_78384 | JGI IMG/M metagenome (GOLD analysis project Ga0105047, IMG submission 78384) | Freshwater microbial communities from Lake Fryxell liftoff mats and glacier meltwater in Antarctica - MAT-04 (megahit assembly) | ecosystem: Environmental > Aquatic > Freshwater > Ice > Liftoff... | reverse complement strand
AGATGAAATTACTATCTGCTTCATTTCTTCGCAAAATGTCACCAGCTTAAGTCTAGATGAATTTGCTCTAAATACTTCCGATCCAGAATTTTATAGCACGGGATTAAGAGTATCTTCTAAAGTCAGAGTGACTCGAATTGTCTGCCTTGAACAAAGATTAATAGTGAGACGATTGGGCGAGTTAGGAAGTCAGCAAATGCAGCAATTAAATGCAACTATAATAGAAGCATTTCAAATCGAAATAAAATAAATAGGAGAATCAATTGAAAATCAAAATTATCATCCACGAAGCAGAAGAAGGCGGATACTGGGCAGAAGTTCCTGCTATTCCTGGCTGTGCAACACAGGGAGATACCTTCGAGGAATTGCTGCAAAACCTCTATGAAGCAATCGAAGGCTGTCTTAGTGTAGATATTGAATCTATCGAGACAAATGAGCGAGACAAAATTATGGAGATTTCAATATGAACTCCATGTCTGGCAAAGAGTTAGCGAAGCTGTTAGAACGCAATGACTGGATATTATTAAGAGTTCAAGGCAGTCACCACATCTACGGGAAACCGGGAAGCTCAGTCCGAATATCTGTGCCAATTCACGGTAATAAATCTTTAAAAGTTGGGTTACTCAGAAACTTGTTAAAAATGGCTGGTTTGTTGGAAAATGCCAATCAAAATACCAGCAGGTTGGAAGAGTCAAATGGTGAAAATAAGGCGAATGAATCTGATGCTATCAATGAAGAAAATGAATGAAATTACCTCCCGACTTTGATCGAGAAGTCTAGCAAGAAATTATTATTTCAAACCGATACTGGACGACTTCTCAGCGGCACAAGAATTTCGTGTAAAATACTAGGCTTTGCACTCAGATAGACTTCACAACAGTTAGACTCATTATATCCGACAACAATTGCCCCGATCGCACTACCGATTTCAGGATACATCTCTTGACTCATCTCTCCCTCATCCAAAAAGTCAGGAATCTTAATCAAGCCTTTGACCGCATTTTCACCAAGATCGACAAACACTCCAAAAAAAACATGATATTCAACTTTCTCCAGCACAAACTGCCACAATTTATACTTTTTTTTGGTTTGCTCCCAGTTTTGACTATTCATAATATGGCGTTGTGAAATGCGTCAAATTTCCTGACACTTTCCTTCATTAAATGCTTGTTCTGCTTGTCGCATCAAAACGTCTAATTTGCCTGCTTTTAGATCCTCTTCGATTTGTCTATCCCACAGGGAATCTTGGAAGTTGTCAAGCCATTCGAGAAACTCTGCGAGTTAATCTTGTGAAAGTTGCTTAACCGCTGTCTGTATCTCTGTAATGCTCATAGGTAAATAGCTTGTTGATTCCTATTTTAGATCGTAATTATTAGGTAGTATATCATAATAGCTACACCAATCGATATTGTTGGCAGTTGATTTTATAACTCTTATGAAAGGTTGCAAGGTGCCAGACCAGACAGGGCATTTCCGTATCTCTACTTTAATGTTTCAAACCTCACCAGCACTCACAATTTATCAGAATTAAATCGGGTGCATCTGTGTTTTGCATTTGAGTAGTACCGTCCTCCCTCGCGTGCTCTGTCAAGCACGCGAGATATCTACAGCACTACAAATGCTTGCACAGATGCACCCGAAAATCCCCAATTTAAAATGGTATGACTTGCTGGAAAATTTTAGCCTGCAGTTGCTAAAACAGGATTCTTAGCTTTGCCCAAAGCCAAACATTTCTTAACACCAGCAATTACATCTTCCACATCTGCATCTGTTAATTTAGCTGAAATCTGCAAGCTAACTGTATGCCGCCCAATGTAGCTAGCATTCGGATAGTCTTGGGGCTGCCATCCAAACATTTCTTGATAGACAGGATGTTCCGGCATACTCATGTAATGTACGCCGACACCGATATTTTCAGCATTGATAGCGTTGAGAAACTCGTCGCGGCTGATTCCTGCTTTGGCTTCATCTACCAGAATTGTGTACAGGTGATAAGCGTGAATAGTATCGGGTTCTGGGTTCGCCGGCACAGTAATCGGCAAATCCGCAAATGCTTCGTTGTAGCGCTGCCAAATCTGCTCCCGCCGCTGCCAATAAGGGGTGACTCGTTTTAATTGATGAATGCCGATCGCAGCTTGCAGATCCATCATATTGTATTTAAAGCCGACTTCCACCACTTCGTAGTGCTTGTAACCCTAGTCGCTGAAGCGCTTCCAAGCATCTTTGCTCATACCGTGCAGCGCTAAAATGTTGAGCCTGTCGGTATCTTCTTGACTCTTGACGATAATCATTCCTCCTTCGCCCGTCGTGATGTTTTTGGTGACATAAAAGCTGAAACATCCGAAGTCGCCAAAAGTGCCTGCTTTCCGTCCCTTGTACTGTGTTTCGATCGCGTGAGCGCAGTCATTCAATCAACTTCAAATTGTGACGGCTAGCAATCGAGCAAAGCGCATCCATATCGCAGGGACGATCGGCGAAGTGAACCGGCAAAATTGCCTTAGTTCTGGGAGTTATTTTAGCTTCGATTTGAGCCTGGTCAATATTCATTGTCACCGGATCTACATCCGCCAGTATCGGTGTTGCTCCGGCGTGAATAATCGCATTAACTGTCGCGCAAAAAGTCATCGGAGTAGTAATGACTTCATCCCCAGGTAGCAAGCCAGCAGCGAGGACGCTCAAGTGCAGTCCCGCCGTACAGGAATTAACTGCAACCGCGTACTGGGAACCCTTGTAAGCATTGAATTCGTCTTAAAAATGCCTGAATTTCGTGCCCGTACCCAAGCAACCTGTTTTCATGGTTGCCACCACTTCTTGAATTTCAGCATCTTCGATCGTCGGAGCGCCGAAAACCAAGAAACGGTCTTTTGAACGAATAGGATTGTTGTTCATGTTGCTAGTTTTACCAACTAAATAGAGTCAATGGAGTGCAAGTTTACTACCCTGAGCGGTACGACTTATTGAGATTTGAGGTGCTGTTAATTAATCCAGTCTCTCACCGTTTTTTTAGCTTTTATTGGTCAAGAGTTTTGGGCAATCCGTTGCGTAATGGCATTTTTTATAGTACGAGCTTACTAATGACCTGCCATTTTTCCGCCAGCGCCTTGCTCTGACACCGTTTCTCTATCTTAAGATAGATAATCTCCAATGTCCACCCGATCGTATTTCAGTTTATGGGGGATACACAAGCTCTTGCCCGCATTGTGTTCTTAAAATAATTGCTTCAGTAAAAATACGGACATTTTATTTAAATTTTTTGTATACCATCAAACATCTATCGCGAGACTTGTTTTGCAGGCAAGTTAAAATCAGGCAAATTTTGCACAAATAAAACATGACTCCGCTGTAATTTATGCAGGGAAAGAAACATTCTGCGATCGCACAAATCAACGATCCTTGACACAATCGGCTACAATCTAGGCAGACGAATCTTATTCAAAATATTTTGCAGCCGTTCCGAAACACCGCCCAATTGTTCTGACAAAGCCACAAGTTTGCCGTAAGCTTCAACTAAACGATCGCCCTCAACATAAACTTCTGGAGTCGGATAATTCTTCATCGTTTCCAGCAGCGTAATCTCGTTATCATTAGTTGCAGACAGCACCAAAGCCGATCTCAAAGCTTCTCGATTTGCATTTCCAGAAGGAGTGCGAATTACCTGACCCACTTCATCAAGAATGATTTCCCCAACCTTACTGTTGAGCGTCCCATCCAAAAACCTTTGACTGACTTTTACCGGTCTCGTCAGATTTCTGCGAACCGCTTCCGGGTCTTGTTTGGCCTGGGACAACAGCATTTCTAACCCAGGCGACATTTTCCCAGTTTCTGCAAAAATTTCTAATTCGCTGACTGGTAAAGTCATTCGGATCACACTGTATTTGAGCACTACCTTTTCGGCCGCCGCCGCAGCACTGCTATAAAATATAATTCCCGCACCTGCTGCTACAAATAACGTCCACCGCCCTTTGAAAAATGACTGGCTCATAGTAAAATCTCCCAACATCTTTTTCTACTTTGACTTTGACACATTTCCCAATCTCCCGCTCCTAGCAAAATGCCCAACGCCGGCTTTTCTATCAGTGAAGGCTGGCGCTGGGCTTAAATTTGTTTTGTATATTTAGGGTCTTTTTCATTCAGTTGACAGTTGACAGTTGACAGTTGACAGCACTTGAGCTGGAAGTCCGAGGATTGGAGTAATGAATAGTCTGATTTTAATTTCTCCCGATCAGGGTTCCGGCTTTAAACCAATTCTTTCTGATCATGACAGGGATCGATCGCTTTCCCAGGGTTTCGTAATGATTTCTTGATCTTTCTAACTTTTCCTTGCCTCAGATATCTTTTTATCTCGATTTATAAATTTTTGTTACTTGGACTTGGGCGATCGGGCTTCGGCGCGCTGCTCCAGGCGAAACAGAAACACCATCAGAGCCACGACTCCAACTTGGAGGGCAAAATTGGGCAAAGCAGAGCCAATTTCCCGGCCCGAGGCAATTTTAGCGAGGAACACCACGCCACCGATGAAACCGGAAGCGCCACAAGCTACGTAGACAAACTGTCGCAGAGGCCGGTAGGGAGCGGCGATTTCTGCGGTTAAACGTTCGTATTGTTGGCGGCTGAGGTTGCGCGGGTTTTTGGGGATGTACGGGCGATCGTCCGAATTTGGGGAGGGCATAAATTTAAGAAATAAGTAAATTAGATCAGACGGCGGTTGAAACCGCGGAAGAGTCAAACGAATTCCGCCTCCGCGGAATGAATGAATGAATAAAATAACCTAATTGTAATCGCTCAGTCTTCAACCCGCGGAGGCGGGTTTTGTTTGTATAGGCGCGGTTTCAACCGCCCGGTCTTCTGTGCCTACAACAAATATCTCACAACTGCCGCAATAAATCACCGCTGAATCAACATCACGACTGTCTGCAAACAGCCGACAAAAATGCCCAAAACGCCTCCTAAATTTACAATTCCCTGCAACTCGCTTTTGACAATCCCCTGAATTGCTAGCTCTAATTCTTCGGGAGAAGTGTCTTTTACTCGATCGACAATCACCTGGTCGATATTCAAAATCGGGATGGCTTGAGCTACAATTTTTTCTAAATCCCGCTCTAAATAACGATCTAAAACCAAAGCTAGTTCTTTGCTGACAATTTCCAGAGAAGCGCTCATCACCGCTGAAGTTTGCAATCGATTGAGAAGCAACCGCGAAATATTTTCCCAGTCAATCGACTTGCTCAACCCCTCAAGTACCTCTGTACCCCGCTCTTGAACGTAGTTGCGAACGCTGTCACGCATAGTTTTTCGCAACTGTCTCACAGTCGAAACCGGTAAATTTTGCATTGATAAATTTTGCAGCCATTCCTGAATCCGCCCGCGAATCCCCAAAGAAACAGTTAACTCTGCTAACCGCTGATTTGTGACTTGTCTGTCATCTAGACAAAAAGTCCGCAGCCGAGTTAGAGTGTTACGCAAACCAAACAAATTTGCTACTACCCAATAAGTGCCGCTGCTTTTTTCTCGAAACCCTTCATCGATAATTGAAATATTGCGATCGGTCAAAAAGTCAATCAAAGTCTGCCGCAGCACTTCCGGCGGTATTACTACCTGCAACAGCCAATCAGCCAACTGGCCCGCCTGAGCTTCAGTTAGCTGAATTTCCAGCAAAACTTGGTCAAAAATTTGATTTAGCTGAGCTTCTAAAAAATCTTCCCGGCGCGCCAAAACTTTGAGAATTCGCGGCACAGATTCCCCCAACAAATCTCGCAGAATGTTAGCAAGAATTTTAGCAGTTTTTTGTTCTGCGTCTGCTTTTACCTGATCCAGCGCCAACTGCAACAGCCAGAGGATTATCGACTGCATCCGCTCAGTTTGCAGGAGGCGGCGTGCTAATTTTTGCAGTTCCTGCGGCGTCAGCAGCGAACCCATAATTGTGTCGGAAATTCGCTTTGCTAAGCGTTCTTGGTTGCGGGGGATTAAGCCGGGAGTGAAAGGTAACTTCCGCCCTTTGATATAAATAGCTCGATAGGGGCGGAACAGCATTTTGATAGCTATATCGTTGGTGAAATAGCCAATAATTCCTCCCACTACAGGTGGGGCAAACAACAGCCAAATATCAGACGGGTTCATCAATAATTGGGGAATTGGGAATTGGGAATTGGAAATTGTTGACTGTTAACTGTTAACTGTTAACTGTTAACTGTTGACTGTTAACTGTTAACTGACAACTGTTAACTGTTAACTGACAACTGACAACTGACAACAGTCAACTGACTAATACCAATACTCCCATCATAGCTCCGGCAATGGGATAGTGGGTGGCGGTGGCAAATCCGGCTTGGCGGGCGATCGCGACTTGCTGCTGACCGATCGGGAATTTTTCTAAACTAGGATTAATGTAGGCATATTCTTGAGTCATCCCAAATTGCTGAGCAATCGGCACTACGAGAGTGTCCAGATAAAACTGCTGAAAGCTCCGCATGAGGGAATTGCTGGGGCGGTGGAGGTCGAGAATGGCGGCTTTTGCGCCCGGTTTGAGCACGCGGTGCAATTCTTGAAGGCTGCGGGGGATGTCCGTCACGTTACGCAAGCCGTAACCCATTGTGGCGCAGTCAAAGTAATTGTCGGCAAAAGGCAAGTCTAGGGCGTCAGCTTCTACCCAGGTAATGGGACTTGTAGGGGTAAGCAAAGGTCGATCGCGCTGGCCCGCAACTGCCAATTGTGCGGCGGAAAAATCTACTCCAAATACGCAGCCGGTAGGCCCTGCTTGTTTGGCCAGCAGCAAAGCTAAATCCCCGCTGCCGCAGCACAAGTCCAAACAAGTATTTCCGGGGCCGGCACCGCTCCATTTGACCGCCATTTGCTTCCAAATCCGGTGCTGCCCCAAGCTCAACCAGTCGTTCATTTGGTTGTAAACTGGTGCAATTCGATTAAATATAGTTTTAATTTGTTCTGAATTATTACTCATTGGTAATTGGTAATTGGTAATTGGTAATTGGTGATTGGTAATTGGTAATTGGTAATTGGTAATTGGTAATTGGTAATTGGTAAAAAATTATTAATCCGTCCATTCATGTCATGCTGTCGCCAGTCATTAATACATTTTATTGGTTAGCTATCCGTGATATTTTGTCTTGAATCATTGGTTTGCTATTATTTTAAACTCAAGACAGAGAGCCGACTGATAACTAATGACTAATGACCGATAACCAATGACTAATGACTAATGACTAATGACTAATGACCAATAACCAATGACTAATAACCAATGACTAATGACCAATGACTAATGACCAATGACTAATGACCTTGAAAACTCGTCAGTACCAAAGCAACTTCTTGAGCGGCGAGGTAAACTGTTGTGAGTTCGTCGGGGCGCAGGGAACAAGGTTGCTTCCACTGGATGGACATCAGGGCGATCGATCGACCTTTGTGAATTACTGGGACGCTGAGGTGAGCTTGAATGCCGGATTTTTGATAGTGCGGCAGACTCGCTAGGGCTGCGTCGCTCACAATATTCACAGCACCCTGCATAGTTTGAGAAGCGATTGCCTCTCGAACCAGAGGGTCATCAGCCAGCCAATTTTCCACAGTTTGACCGCTGGTATGACTGCCTTGGGCTGGCATTAAAACAGTTCCTTCCACCACTTGCAAAATGCAAGCATCCGCCAAAAAATTATCGCTAACAGCAGTAGCAATTGGCTCTAAACTTGCTTCCAAACTCGGATAATCCACAGCCGTTTGCATGATTGTTGCTAACAGTTGTATTTGATTTTGAGCGCGGTGCAGTTCCTCAGTCCGCTGCTTGAGAACTTCATAAGTCTCTGCCGCTTTTTGCACCACCATTTTTAATTCGTTCGGGTCCCAAGGCTTGGTAATATACTTGTAAACCTGTCCAGAGTTAATTGCATCCACTAAGTCTTCAATGTCAGTAAAACCAGTCAAAATAATTCTGACGGTATTCGGAAACTGTGGCACGGTCTTGCTGAGAAATTCTGTTCCCTTCATTTCAGGCATCCGCTGGTCGGAAATGATGACGGCGACCTCGCCCTCGATACCGAGGACTTCCAAGGCGCGAATCCCGCTATCAGCTTTGAGCACGTTAAAATCTCGTCGGAAAGTGCGGTAGAGTAAATCCAGATTGTCTGGTTCATCGTCTACTACCAACATTTTGGGTTTTTTCGGTCGGTGTAGGGTCATGAGCTGGCGTTTAATTTGATCGAGCTCTGGAATGGCATTATCCATAACAATACGATAAACTCCCCTTTGTAAATTTAGGCGAGCAACTATTCTGTAACAATAGTCTCATAACTCCCTTACTATCCATCGATCGCTCTGCCGCGACACGATCCTTGCTGATATCGAATCACACATAAATTAGCGCTGGTTTTTGATTAAATTATGACTGATACACCTCAAGATTCCTCGGCTTCTGCACCTGCACCCTCCACTAATGCTGTGGATGTCGAAAAGTTAATTCGATCGCTCCGCCGCAAGGAAGGCACTTGGGTAGAGTGGGGACAAGCCTGCACCGCCTTGCAGCAAGCAGGCTGGAGCTCTCAGAAGATTTTTGAAGCAACTGGTTTTGAGCCAATTCAGCAAAATCAAGTCAGCGTCGCAGCCCAAGTTTACACCAGCATGGTCAACGCTGGCGGTTCGGAAGAAGTTCGATCGCACTTTCTACGCAAAGGAAGCGATATTTTATACGAATTTCGGATTTTGTCTCAAACAGAGCGAGCCGGAGCAGCAGCTTTGATCCTAGCCCACAATTTGGATGTTGACGATGCTCGTCAAGTTGCCAAAGCCATGAAGGAGTTTTCGCACTTCGGAAGTCTCCCGCAGGGGTTCACAGACACTCCAGGGGATGCTGTAGCGTACCAGTGCTGGCAGTTGGCGAGACAGAAAAGCGATTTGCAAGAGCGATCGCGCTTAATTGCTCGCGGCCTAAAATTAGCTAGCAGCCAAACAGCTAGGGGGCAAATCGAGCAATTGCTCGTAGATTTTACCGTAGTTGCGAGGCGGGAAGCGCCCCGCTTGCCCATCTACAGGCTCGATTCTGAGGAACAACTGCCCCGGATTGTCCCGGTTGCCGGCAAATTGCCACTTACTGCGTCAGATTTGATAGCAGTGCCTTTGCCGGAGGAAATCGAGCCGTTCCGAATGGTAAAATTTGCCGGAGCCGGAGCTTGGGTGGCGATTCCCGGATGGCAGGTAATTTTGAAAGCCGAAGATCCGGTGGCGATTTTGGAAATGAGCGATCGACTGCCGGTACCGCTGCAAGGTAAAGTTGAAGAAGTTTTGATTATTGCCGATCGCGCCCAAAGACAGTGGGAAGCTGACAGTTATTTCCTCGCCGACAACGGGGGAAATTTAGAATTGCACTGGTTTGAAACATCCCCGCAGTTGTCGATTTTGGGACGAGTCGTGCTGGTGATGAGACCTAAGAAGATTGTGGATGAAGACTATACCAAAGATGGATGGCAAATTGATGATTAGTCAGTTGACTGTTGACTGTTGACTGTTGACTGTTGACTGTTGACTGTTGACTGTTGACTGTTGTCAGTTGACTGTTGACTGTTGACTGTTGACTGTTGTCAGTTGTCATCAGTAGGGTGCGTCGCGAGCGAAAATCCCTAAACAAATATCGACAATCTCGTCGCGACGCACCTTATGCCATTTTCGATTGGCAATTGGGAATGACATCAAGTGCGATCGAGCGATCGCAATATTTCCGCGCTTGGTGCGTCGCTACCAGCTATTCGATTTGCTCCCAAAATGTTCTGCAAGCGACACACCCTACAACATCTAATGACCAATGACTAATGACCAATGACCAATGACTAATGACTAATGACCAATGACCAATGACTAATGACTAATTAGGCGGTTTCGGTTCTTGAATTTTCGGAACAGAATGCTGTTTCCTAAATCGATTAAAACCGTAAACCGCAGCACCAATTAGCAGAAAATAAGGACTGTAAGCCAACATCCAAATACCCAAACCAAACAAACCTAGCGTCAATTCGCCCACAGAATGAGTCGCTTTCCCCCAAGTTTCCTGCATCCGCAAACCGAGAGAAGGTTCGGGATCTTGCTGAGCCGATACTGCTGCTTCTAGAGTTAAGTTAATAGTGGAATAGGCTACTTGATTCCGCAAACTTTTTAACTCAGCATCAATGCGCTCGATCGACTCCCGAATATTGCTCAACTCTTGAGCCGCTTTCAACACATCCCCCACAGAACCCGATCGCTCCATAATTTTTAACACAACTTCTTCCGATTTGCGAAGATTCCGCAGCCTAGCGTCATTATCAACTAATTGAGTAGTAACATCCTCAGCCGTAAGCCCTCGGTTCTGTACGCTTCCGAGTTTTGCTAAAGTATCTAAAGTAGTTTCTAACTTTGCTTGAGGTACGCGAATCTCCACCCTTGCGGTTTGGCGGATACTAGAATCCGGTGGCTTTTGGTTTTGGAAACCTAAGATATCGCCTTGCTGCTTTTTCACGATCTCGGTAACAGATTTAGTGCTAGTGTCAATTGATTTGACAACGACACTGAGTTCGGCTTTTTTAATCAGTTGGGGAGTAGTTGCTGGAGTTTCTGGGGGTGCTGTTTTTGATACAGCAGAAGTTTTTGGCTGTGCGTCTTGTCTTGTGACTGGGGCGGGTGTGGATTGGGGCGCAGATGCGGCCATTTGGCTTTCGCGGCTGTTGGATGAAGCTGCGTCGTATCCAGCGCTGCTGGTCATAGCTCCTCCACAACTCGGTAAAGCAATGGCTGAAGATAAACTTAAGAATGCCGCCACAGCAAAACGAGTTATGCTGTTGTTGGGTTGGTTTTGGTGGGGCTGGTGTGGCCGGGAATTGGTTTTGAGGTGAGTTTTCATTGGGGTTTTTCCTGTAAAAAGGTTTAGGTATTGAATTTTATGCTGGTTTTAATTTAAGCTCGGATAGATGATGTTAGTTTAGCTGATACCGAAATGGAAACGGTAGAGGTTGCAGATTTTTTTATTTTTAACCGCAGATGAACGCAGATAAACGCGGATGTAATCATGACTGATGATTTTGATTTGGATTTTAGCCGATCGCCAACCGAGATCGATCGCCCTGACAGCAATTTCTCCGAGTTAGATCCGGCGGCTTTTTTGGCTGCTGCTTGCGGTAAAATTCGTGACAGCCTGCGTAAGGGCCAGCACGAGATGGCGGATTGGACAGGCGGCCCCCTTGCCGTTTCCGCCGT
>Ga0105047_10017356_pt1 | contig 11226 bp, 9 predicted proteins | sample MAT04_FD_78384 | JGI IMG/M metagenome (GOLD analysis project Ga0105047, IMG submission 78384) | Freshwater microbial communities from Lake Fryxell liftoff mats and glacier meltwater in Antarctica - MAT-04 (megahit assembly) | ecosystem: Environmental > Aquatic > Freshwater > Ice > Liftoff... | reverse complement strand
TTACAACACGGACTATGTCTTCGTCAAGTTGACGGACTTGCCACGGGTGTTGCTGACTTTGGCGAAGGCTGGTCATCGGATCCTCGATCGAAAATCTTAGCTATCCTGAAGCAGGAGGGAGCATCCTATGACCATCGAAATCACCAAGCCCGAAATCGAGGCCCTTATCCTCCGCCGCCTACAGAGCGGCGGCTTCAACTCTCCCGAGGACCTGATCCTCCACGCCCTCCGAGGAAGCGAGAATCGTACCGAGGAGACCGGATCTGCCCTGATCACGGCGATGCAGGCTTCTCCCTACCGTGAGACCGAAATCGAACCCGCCCGATACGCGATGCCGGTTCGCGAAGTATCGCTCTGATGGCTTGGCTCCTGGATACCAATATCCTTTCTGAGCTTCGGAGGCCGCGACCGGAACCCAAAGTAGTGGATTTCATTGAGAGGAAACCGCTCAGAGAACTCTATATCAGCGTGGTAACGATCGAAGGCCGCGTGATTCAAGTGCAAATTGATATCGTTGCCGAAACGGGATTCCCGAGATTTATGAAAAAGATCCTGGAGGAGTTAAAGACGTTCCGCGACAGGATCAAGGATCTACGACCGCGCCTGCTAGAGATAGGCTGGATCCTGCCGGGTAAGTTCTGGCAAGAGCCCACAGAACCCATTAGTTTTAGCCAGTTCCCGGCCTTTATTCCTGAACAACTTCCTACCCAAAAAAGGGAGCGACCTGCACCCAATCGCCGGACCAGAAGCAGTTTACAGTATTGCGACTATTGCGAAAGATTCGACAACGCGTTACCCTAAGCAAATGGTAGACGAAGCCATCTCGATCAAGCCACAGGACGCAGCACACCTGCGCGACCTCGGCCGCATCCTCCAGCGGGGACCAGCGGAACTGGTAGGCCCACAAGGGGAGCACGCCGCGTTGCCGCCGCCTCTCTGTGCGTTGCTGAAGGACATCGTTAAGAACCTCGAGGCTGGCAATTCCCTCGTCCTCTTACCCGAAGCGAAGCAACTCACCACCCAGCAGGCCGGCGAATTATTGGGTATGTCGCGCCCCTACCTGATCCGCCTCTTGGACGCTGGCGAAATGCCCTACAGCTTGGTCGGCAAACACCGCCGGATCGCTCTCCGCGACGTCCTGGCGTATTCAAAGCGCCGTGCGGACGGGCGGAACTCCGCGCTCAACCAGATGGCTCGCGACGCTTATCAGGCAGGCCTCTACGAAAACGCCGCTATCCCCGAAGGCGGCCAGGACGAATAGCCCGCACCATGAAGCGGCAACCGATCGCGATCCTGGACGCCTGCGTTCTCGTTCCGATGCCGCTAGCCGACACGCTCCTCCGGCTGGCTGAGCCGGAAGCCCTGTTCGGTGCGCGCTGGACGGACCGAATCCTCGCCGAAGTCACACGCACTTTAGAAACGAAATTCGCCAAATCGCCCGAAAAAGCCCGCTATCGGGAACAGGCGATCCGGGAGTACTTTCCCGCGGCTCTCGTTCACCACTACGAACCCAGAATCACCGAGATGACCAACCACCCCAAAGACCGCCACGTTCTGGCCGCCGCGATCGAGTGCAAAGCAGATTACCTAGTCACTTTCAATCTCAAGGATTTCGTGACACCGCCGAGTTCCTCGCGTTTACCCACCATCGTCGGCCCATCTACATTTCTGAAGCAACTATGGTCGCTGGATCGGTTAGAATTCGACCGACGGCTCCGACAACAGGCCGACGCCATCGGCATGTCCGTCGAACACCTGCTGGACCGGCTTGCGAACGCGGTTCCTACCTTTGTGGAGTCGATTCGCAGTTCCTGAAGCGTAGCTCCCATCGGTAGCAGGCACCGCATCGTGAAGATGAGCGGAGTGATGTCGATGATGGAGCGCTGGTTGCCGCCAGTAGGCGTGAGGGTGGTTATGGCTGAATCTGACACCCCAACCAGGCAGCGCGGTTCCTGGGCCTTACTGGAGCGTCAGGGTGGCGGTTCCGGCGGGTCCTTCGTAGATAAGTTCCAGAGAGCGAATGCTATCCACCTTGCCCCGGTAGGGGAAGAAGATGAGGCCGGCGAGAGGCAAGGCGCGGTCGCCCTGGGCGAGCGAGGCGTTGCGGACGGCCAATTGCCAGCCACGAAGGGTGTCGATGGGCACCTTGGGCGTAGGAGGCGGGGGATCGTTCCCGCCTCCGCCGGCTCCGGCGCCTCCCACCGAGCCTTTCGACTTCGGGGCACCGGGAACGGCGTCGGGCGAGACCCATTCGAGGTCTTTCACGTTCTTGGCGACCAAGCCCCAGGGCTGGTTGGGCGAAGGTGCCTTCTTGCCATTGATACGCAGCGAAAACTCGCCGGCACCGATGGTAAAACGGGCTCCGGCAGGACCGAAGAGACCTACCTCGACGGCGACGTAGTCCTCCGAATTGAGGGGCTGCTGAGCGTTAGGAATGCCGTGGCCGGTAAACTCCGCACCGATGGTGATGCTGCCTACCTTGGCTTGGGCCTGGTAGTCGGCGGCCGTGGCACGAGGCGGCAGACCGGGCTGTTCCTTGGCTGGGTCAGCCGGCTGGGCGCTAAGAAGTTGCACCAGCGCCAAAGAGGAAAACATCCGGGCGATGGCGTAGGGGGCTGAGAAGATTCGCATGGCTACACTCAAGTTATCAGAACGGCCGCCGGAGCCGTCAGCGTTTCAACAAAGCCAGCGCCGCCGATAGCCCCCCAGCGCGCTGAATTCCTGGGACGAAGAACTCGTCCAGGTATTGCTGATCGGTGCCCTGGAATGTCCCCAGCGGTGCGCTCAGCTTCACCTTCACTGGTGACATCGCGGCGGCAAAGGTACACCAGATAGCCGCCGTGTCGGAGCAGCGCAGCTCAATCGGCGTGGAGGATTGCGCCCGCAGATACAGGATCGCCGTGACGATATCCTGTACGCGATTAGCGTCGTCGGAGCGGTTGAAGGTGAGGTGATGGCTTTTCGGACTCTCCCGGCGAGCCTTGCTGCGGCCGGTTTGAAACGTGGTTAGCAACAACGCGGGTTCCAAGGGCTTTTCTGCCTCCGTCGCACCCGTGGGGTGAACTACGATAAGGCGCGGATTGGCGCCGGTGACGATCCCCGTTACCCGGTCGCCCCGGCCCACGCGGGAGAGCACGGTCAATTCGCCCTCCATGCGGCTGGTGACTTCGCTAGCCGTATCGAGGCCGAAGACCAGGGCGAGGCGTTCGCGCGAGGGCTGCCACTGCTTCCGGGCGGCGGCGATCCACTGGGCGAACAACTGCGGGTAGGTAAGTGCCCCGGCCGGCAAAGGACGCTGGTGGAGCGCGAGCATGCCGGCGAGGCCCTCCACCGGGAAGCTTTTCTCCTGAAACATCTCCGGCTTCCCGGCCTGCAACAAATGCTTAGCGAAGAAGGGATACATCGCATTGCGGCTGGCCAGATTGTAGTTATGCCCGGCATCGATTTGCACGGCCTCGAGCTGCGCGGCCGCGTCGTAGAGCGCATAAATCTTCTTCACCGCCGGCACCTCTTCGCGCAGATTGTTGCGTGTCCAATCGCCACTCGCCGACACCATCAACATCGGCCGGGGCGCCATCATCGCGCCCAGTTCGACGTTAAAGGTATCGAAGCGCAAGCCGGGCGCGTTCTCGCAGGGAGAGCCGCCTTGCATGATGGCCGAGATCATGTTCACCGGGACCGCCGTCTTGATCCGGTCGTCCACGGCGGTCAGCAGAAAGGCCTGCGTCGCTCCGCCCGAGGCGCCGGTGGCCCCCAAACGGGCCGCGTCGACATCGGGCAAGCTGGCCAGAAAATCAAGCGCGCGTATCGAATTCCAGAGCTGTAGCCCCAGCGGACCAAAGCCCCAGAGTTGCTCCCGCGGGCCGCCAAAGACGTGCGGCGTCTGGATCGTGTCGTTGTAACCGACCATGTCATAGGAGAAGACCACATAGCCTTGCCGCGCCAGGTTGATCGCCCGCGCGGGCACCGAAGCAGCCGCTTGATGCTCCAGCCGTCCATAGGCCCAATGGCCGTGGGGCGAGAGGATTCCCGGATGCTTGCCCGGCTGGCCCAAGGGCCGATAGAGATTACCGCCCAGGTAGTAGCCGGGCAGGGTCTGGATCAGCACCTTCTCGATGGTGTAACCCTGCCGCGCCACGCGACCGAAGACGGCCGGCTTGAGGTCGCTACGCTCGGGTAATGGCAGCAAGCCCGCCGCCGATAGCACCTGCTGCTGCAAGTGGGCGCGCCGCACCTTCCAGGCATCGAGCGTGGCATAGGTGGCCGGAGTGAAGTGGGTATCCGTATGGGGCAAATCGACGTTGCGCGAATCCTGGGCATTCAACGCAAGTAAAGTGAGGCAAGTAATCGCAAGGCGCATGGCTGGATCTCATGCTAGCCGATTCGGCCCGCTTTGCCAAAGGGGGCAGGGCTGCGTCCGGCCGCCAAGCGCCCTGGTTACCTCTCCTCCGGCGAGCGGAGGCCGAGGTTGAACTCCGGATCACTTCGTCTGGGCGGGTGGGTCAGTGCTTCAGCCTTTGCATCAGAGTCCGCGCTCCAGCTTAGATCTCGACTTGGTGCCTCTGTTGCCGCTAACCGGCAGACACCTGCTACCCGTGGTAAGTGAAGCGCTCCAGGTGTTTCAGCCGCTGATGAACCTGCGCTTCGACACCAGGATGGAAGAAGAGCGGCCGCCTGGGCTTCACGCTTGACGTCACCTCGATGCCCGGGCGGGCGGCGAGCACGGAAGTGATCCTGCTAGATTCGGTGCGCGGTGCGGCGTCGGTGGTCGTTGCGAGTGCCGGTTCGCGATTGGCGCAGAAGTGGCGAGCCCTTTTCCTGCGGCGTCTCGCCAGGCCCGGCGGCTCCCGGCCGGCTCACCCGGGCGCGAGGGCCCCGGCATCCCGGGTTTCCGGGTACGGCTTGCGTCTGGAAAACTCGACCGAGGTAACCGGATGAAACGCCAAGCTAGTCCACCGCCACCACGACCGTGGCGATCGTCCGGGGGCCCGTCCTTAGCTGATTCACCACGTTGCCCTTGGCGTCGAGCTCGACCAACCGGCGGCCCGTGTAGTCGGAGACCAGCCAGTTGCCATTGGGCAAAATGGCATGACCAGAGGCCCAGCCGAATTGGGTGTCGGGTTGCTTCCCCCCGACGCTGCGGAGGACCTTACCGGCGGGGTCGACTTCGAGGACTTCGCCAGGGTCGGAGAGCGTGAGCATCGTGTTGCCGTTGGCGAGCCGGCGGCCTTGGTAGAGTCGGCGTTTGTCGCCTTCCGGGGCCTGCCATTGCCAGATGATCTTCTTGCCTTTGTCGACCTCAATCAGCTTGGCCACGGCTTCGACAGCGATGAGGGTGGTGCCGGCGTCGGTGCGGTTGGCGTTGCGCATGCGCATATTGGCGAGGTCAGCGCTTTGGTACTCCTAGACGATCTTGCCGCCCTTTTCTACTTCGAGCACGCGGCCCTGCTTGGCGTCGCCGATGAGCGTGTTGCCGCTCGGCAGGCGTTGAGCGGCGAGGGGATGTTCGAGGCCGGCGGAGAAGGTCCAGACTTCTTTGCCGTCGGCATCGACTTCGACCACTTTGCCTTTCGAGCCAACCGTGTAAAGAATACGACCGCCGGGCAGGCTTTGCGCGTCGTGCCCGCGGCCATTGGGGCGAGCGAAGAGCTCACGGCCGGAGGGCCAGAGCATGCCGACCACTTCGCCTTGCAGGCCATGGTCCGACGCCAGGATCTTGGTTTGCTTGGTGTCGGGCTTCAGGTATTTGTCGAAGTAAGCGAAGAGGCGGGCTTCGGCGCGTTCGGCGTCGGCGCCTTTGAAGCCGTGGCCAGCGCCGTTGATGGTTTCAAGCTCGGCATCGACGCCGGCCGAGAGGAGCTTCGCGGTGAGCCAGGCCGATTGCTCATAGGCGACGTAGTTGTCCTTGGTGCCGTGGACCGAAAGGATCGGCGGCGCGAGCGGCGTGACGTAGTAGAGCGGGCTCGAAGTGATGTGGGCTTGCCGGTTGTGCAGGAGGTCGCCGCCTAAGAACATGGGCAGGACTTCGTGGGCGTCGACGCTTTTGCCGTAAGACTGGGTGAAGTCAGAGGGGCCATAGAAGTTGACGACGGCTTGGACGGCACTCGATTGGTCGAGGTTCGGGCCGGAGCCTTCGAAGACCTTCAGCGGCCCAGTGAGGCCCACCATCAGCGCGAGGTGACCGCCAGCGGAGCCGCCGGTGACGCCGATGCGGTTGGGGTCCACGTTGTACTTCTTGGCGTTGGCCCGCAGAAAGCGGACGGCGGCCTTGGCGTCTTCCACCGGCGCGGGGAATTGATGGCGCGGCGCAAGCCGGTAGCTCATGGTGGCGCAGGTGTAGCCGCGCTGGGCCAGTTTCATGCAGAGGGCATGATAGCTGGTGCGCTTACCGGCGCGGAAGCCGCCGCCATGGATGGCCAGCACCGCGGGTTTGGGCTCGACACTATTGGCGGGACGGAAGATGTCCATCTGGACGACCTGCCCCACCTTGCTATATTCGACGTCCATATCGGCCTGTATGCCCGGAGGGACGGCGATGGGCGCTTGGGCCCAGGCCAGAGTGGCAAAGAGGAAAGAGAGTGTCCGCATCGCCCGTGAGCGTACCATAGGCCTGTACCTCGCGGACAAAGCCATGTAACATGTGGGTGAAGATGAGATCCGCACTCGCATTTTTTTCGAGCATCCTGCTGGCGGCTGAGGCTCCCGTCACTTACCCCCACGCGCCAATGCCGACCTATACGGCAGCGGAGAAGCGCCATTGGGCCTTCCAGCCAATCACCGTGGTCCCTACGCCCACCTTTTTGAGCCCGGCCGACCAGGCCTGGGCCCGGAATCCGATTGACGCTTTCATCCTCGAACGGCTGGCCAAGGACGGTTTGCGTCCGGCGCCAAAGGCGGACCGGATCACATTGTTGCGCCGCGCGACGCTCGATCTGACGGGCCTGCCGCCTACGCCCGCGGAAGTGGATGCCTTCGTCGCCGATAAGTCACCGCAGGCTTGGGCTCAGGTGGTGGATCGCCTACTGGCCTCGCCCGCCTATGGCGAGCGCGGGGCACAGCATTGGCTCGACGTGGTGCGCTTTGGCGAGACGGAGGGCTTTGAGTACGACAATCACCGGCACGACGCGTGGCGCTATCGCGACTATGTGGTGCATGCGATCAACACGGACAAGCCCTATCCGGAGTTCGTGAAGGAGCAGTTGGCGGGCGATGAGATGAACCCGAACCACGAGCAACTGCGCATCGCCGCCGGATTTCAGCGTTTGGGCGCGATTCGCCGGAATGCGGGCAATCAGGAGGTCGCCTCTTCGCGCAACGAAGTGTTGACCGAGATGACTAACATTGTGGGCTCCGCGTTTCTGGGCATGACGCTCGGCTGTGCCCGTTGCCACGACCATAAGTTCGACCCGATCAAGCAATCGGACTACTACCGGGTACAAGGCTACTTCGCCTCCACCGTCGATCAGGATGTGCCACTGACGTCGAGCGCCGATCAGGCAGAGTGGAAGACGAAGTTCGACGAGGTGGAAGCGAAACTCAAGACGATGCAATCCCGGATGAAGCTGATGAAGGGCGAGGCCTTAGTGAAACTCGAGGCGGACTACAAGGCCAAGGAAGCCGAATTACCGGAGCCTTTGCCGGCCCTGTTCAGTGTGAAGAACGACCTCACCAAGACCTCACCGATGCACCTTTTGGCTCGCGGCGAATACAGCATGAAGGGCGCGACGGTGGGCATGCGGCCTCCAGGCATCCTGGCCGGGCCGGACCTGCCGGAGTTGCCGCTGACGACCGACAAGCCGCGCACCAAGCTGGCCGAATGGATGTTCAACCCCGCCAATCCGCTACCCGCGCGCGTGATGGCGAACCGCATTTGGAGCGACCACTTCGGGCGCGGCATAGTGGCGGCGCCGAATGACTTTGGCCGGATGGGCTCCCGGCCGACCCATAAGGAATTGCTCGATTACCTGGCCGACCAGTACCGCTCGAATGGCTGGCAGATGAAGCCCCTCCATCGGATGATTCTGCTATCGAATACCTATCAGCAGGCGGTGGCGAATCCAGTGGCCGGGAAGTTGGGTGCGCAGAAAGATCCGGACAAGACCCTGCTGTGGGCATTCCCCCGCAAGCGCATGGACGCCGAACAACTGCGCGACACCATGCTGGCCGTATCGGGCGACCTGAACGCCAAGCTGGGCGGGCCTTCGGTGTTGCTGCCGGTGCAGCCGGACCTGGTGAATCTGCTCTACAAGCCGCACCAATGGGTGGCGACCAAGGACACGGCCGAATATAATCGGCGCAGCATTTACCTGATCCAGAAGCGCAATCTGCGGCTGCCGTTTATGGAAGTGTTTGACCTGCCGGATCGCACGGCGAGTTGCGCGCGGCGGGAGTCCTCGACGCATGCCCCGCAGGCACTCGAGATGCTGAATGGGGAGATGTCGAATCGGCTGGCGAAGTCGTTCGCGGCGCGGTTGCTGCGTGAGGCGGGTCCGGGGGCGGCGAAGCAAGTGGATTTGGCCTACCGGCTGGCGACCAGCCGTATGCCTTCGGTGGCCGAGAAGCAGACGGCGATGGCGTTTCTGAGGACTCAGCCGCTCGAAGAGTTCGCGTTGGCGATTTTGAATTTGAATGTGTTTGTTTATGTCAACTAAGATCCCCTCCCTCACGGTCGGGGTTCGCGAGGGCGAGGTGACGAGCGTAGGGAGATTTTCGTATGTCTGAACATATCCGTCCCACCCGGAATCGCCGCGAGTTTTTGACCGATGCCTTCTGCGGCTTCGGCTCCTTGGCCTTCGCGCAGTTAGCGCAGGCGGAGAATCCGCTGGCCCCGAAGCCGGCGCACTATCCGGCCAAGGCCAAGAACGTCATCTTCCTCTTCATGGCCGGCGGACCTTCGCACCTCGAAACCTTCGACCCCAAGCCGCTCTTAAACAAACTGAGCGGCCAGAAGCGGCCGGCCGAATTCGGCGAGGCCAAGTATCAGTTCGTGCAGAACGACGCCAAACTGCTGGGCACGCAGCGTAAGTTCAAACAGCACGGCCAAAGCGGCCTGTGGGTGTCGGACCTCTTCCCGCATCAGGCGCAAGTAGTCGACGACTTGTGCGTCCTCAAGAGCGTCACCGGCGACATGGTGGTGCACTCGGCGGCCCAGTATCAGATGATGACCGGCCGCATTCTGCCGGGCTTCCCGAGCATGGGTTCGTGGGTGGTGTATGGCCTGGGCTCCGAGGCGAGTTCCCTGCCCTCCTACTGCGTGCTGCCGGACCCCGATGGCGCGCTCGAAGCGGGGCAGCCCATGTACATGAACGGCTTCCTGCCGGCGGTCTATCAGCCGTCGATGCTGCGGCCAGGGCCGAAGCCCGTGCTCAATCTGGACCTGCCGCAGAATGTGAAGTTCGAGAACCGGCGCAAGACCATCGACCTGATCAAGCGACTGAACGAAGTGAACCCGGATGGCGAGGACCCCGAGTTCTCCGCCCGTATGTCGGCCTACGACACAGCCTTCAAGATGCAGACCGAAGCGCCCGAGGTCTTCGACGTCTCAAAGGAATCGCCCGAGACGCTGGCGCTTTATGGCGTCGGCAAGGAGCCGACCGACGACTACGGGCGCCGCTGTCTGCTGGCGCGCCGGATGGTGGAAAAGGGCGTGCGGTTTGTGTGCGTGGTGTCCGGCGGTGGCCCCGGCGACCTGCAGTGGGATGCGCACGGCGACATTGAGGAAAACCACCTGCGCATGGCCGCCCAGGCCGATCAGCCGATCGCGGCCCTGATCAAGGACTTGAAGCAGCGCGGCATGCTCGACGACACGCTGGTGCTGTGGGGCGGCGAGTTCGGACGTTCGCCCGAAGCGCAGACCGGCAAGGGCCGCGATCATCACAACCTCGGCTTCACGATGTGGATGGCCGGCGGCGGCATCAAGGGCGGGCAAGCGATTGGCGCCACCGACGAGATTGGCTTGAAGGCCGTCGAGGAGGTGCACCACTTCCGCGATATCCATACGACGATCCTGCACCAGTTGGGGCTCAACCAGGACGCTCTCAGCTTCCTGCACCAGGGCCGCAAGGAGCGCTTGACCGAGATCCACGGCGAAGTGATCCGTAAGGCTATAACTTAGAAGGGCTGCTTCTTCTTGGGCGCATCTTTAACGGCTGCGCCGAACACCAACGTGACATCGACGACACGAGTCTGCTCGTTGGGAGTCGGAATCGCCTTGGTGGTGCCGAGGTTCTCGAAGAGTGAATCATCGCGGACGCGGCTCAGAAACAGGTCGGGGTATTCGCCGTTGTAAGGCTTGCCGTTTTCGAGCGCCCACATCTTGCGCAGTTGCGGCTCGTTCAAGATATCCAGGCCTTCGATTTTCAGCTTGCCGAAGGTGTAGACGGGACCGGGCGTAACGGTAACGGTAAGGTCGGCGAGCGTCTTGTCCTTTTCGCGACGTAGCTGACGCTCGAATTTCGCCTCGGCCTTCAGGTGGCCTTCGCGGACGAGGAAAGCGCGGGCACGCTTCACGGCGGTGGCAACCTCGGTCATGTTAGCGAGGTCGCCGGGTTGCAACACCAGGGTCTGGTACAAGGTCTTGGCGTCGCCGCTGTAGCCACGGAGTCGAATCGCTCCGAGGTCGAAGCTGGGCCCTTCGATCACGTCAATCGAGACATTGCGCCCGGTGTTGTCGGCCGAGGGCGTCGCGGTCACCTTCGGAAAAGCGACTTCCAGGCGGCCGCGCTGCTCATAGATCGGCCGAATCGTCGTCTCGAGATACTGGCGCACCAGTTCTTCCTTATACACCGCGCCCATGGCGATCTGGTTCATGGCGATCTGCAGCGCGGCGGTGGGGACGGCTTCGTTACCGTGGAAGCTCACTTGCGAGATGGTGGGCAAAGGCCGATCGGGCCGGAAGATGACGACCAGGCTGTCGCCGACATCGGGGACCAGCTTGCTGACGACGCCCTCCTTGAGTCCTTTGGGCTGCAAGAAGGCCTCCAACGCGCGGGAGTAGCGGTTGAGGAACTCCTTGGTGGCGGGGATGCGTTCGGCGAAGAGCGGGTCGTTTTGCTTGAGGTGGGCAATCATTTCGGCGGGGGATGCGGGAAGGTCCTCGAAGCGGTAGGGGAAGACTTGGGGGATCTCGATCACCTCGAAGGTAGCGTCGAGTCCGCCGCCGGGAGCGGGGGCGTACTTGTAGCCGACGCGCTCGAAGACGCCGGAGTTAGCCAGCTTGAGACGCGA
>Ga0105047_10017355_pt1 | contig 11226 bp, 11 predicted proteins | sample MAT04_FD_78384 | JGI IMG/M metagenome (GOLD analysis project Ga0105047, IMG submission 78384) | Freshwater microbial communities from Lake Fryxell liftoff mats and glacier meltwater in Antarctica - MAT-04 (megahit assembly) | ecosystem: Environmental > Aquatic > Freshwater > Ice > Liftoff... | reverse complement strand
TCATTGGCCGGCCGCAGCACGATATCTTCCGGCCGCCCCGTCTGCACGATGTGCCCGCCCTCCATGATGGTGATGTGATTGCCGATCTTGAGGGCCTCCTCGAGATCATGGCTCACAAAGATAATGGTTTTCTTCAGCGTCTTCTGCAATTGCAAAAGCTCGTCCTGCAGCTTGGTGCGGATCAGCGGATCAAGTGCCGAGAACGGCTCATCCATTAAAAGTATCGGCGCTTCCGTGGCAAAGGCCCGCGCCAGCCCCACGCGCTGCTGCATGCCGCCGGAAAGTTCATGCACATATTTCCCCGACCACTGGTCAAGCCCCACAAGCTTCAACTGCTTGTCGACCTTCATCTTGCGCTCATCCTCAGGCATGCCCGCAAGCTCCAGGCCAAAGCCCACATTCTCCGCCACCGTGCGCCACGGCAGCAAAGCAAATTGCTGGAACACCATCGCCACCTGGCCCTGCCGCACATGGCGGAGCGTTGCCTCATCGCAGGTGACGACATCGACCATCTTGTTGCCGTCGCGCACGAAAACATTTCCGCGCGACACCTTGTTGAGGCCGTTCACGGCGCGCAGCAGCGTCGATTTGCCCGAACCGGACAGCCCCATGAGCACGCTGATTTCGCCTTCTTTCACCACCAGGCTGGCGCCGGCCGAACCCAGCACCGCGCCGGTTTTTTCCAGAATCTCCGCGCGGGATTTGCCCGCATCGAGCATGGCCAGCGCCTCGCGGATGTCCTTGCCGAAAAGAATGTCGACGTTTTTGAATTCGACCGCCGTGCTCATTTCCTTGCTCCCGCTTTCACCGCAAGAACCCGGTCGAGAATGATTGCAAGAATGACGAGAGCCAGGCCCGCTTCAATGCCAAGCGGAATGTTGCGGTTGGCCAGCGCCTTGTTCACCGGATTGCCAAGGCTGGGTGCTCCGATAAGGGTTGCGAACACCACCATGGAGAGCGACAGCATGATGCACTGGGTAAGCCCCGCCATGATCGACGGCAGTGCCGCCGGCAGTTCCACCTTCCATAGCAATTGCCACTTGGTGGCGCCGAAACTTTCGCCCGCCTCCAGCATTGGCTTCGGGATCGAAGTCAGTCCCAGATAGGTCATCCGCACCGGCGCCGGCATCGCAAAAATGACCGTGACGATGAGGGCAGGGGCCGCGCCCAACCCAAACAGGATGAGAATGGGAATGAGATAAACGAAGGTCGGCATGGTCTGCATCAGGTCGAGAACTGGCTGCGTCACCCGCCAGACGCGCGGCTTGTGCGCCGCCCATATGCCAAGCGGCACGCCGATCAGCATGGAAAGCGCCGTGGCGAAAACCACCAGAACCAGCGTCTGAACCGTCTCTTTCCACAGGCCCTGGTTGATAATGAAGAGGAACCCGATGAGTACCACAACGGCAAGGGGCCGCGATTTTTGCAGCCAGTAGGCAAGCCCCGCAAGCGCAATGGCGAGAATGACCGGCGGCGACTGCAGCAAAAGAAACGTCGTGCCCTCGACGCCCCATTCCAAGACCGCCGACAGCGCATCAAAAAACCACTGGAAATAGGTGACGATGAAATCAATGAACGCCTTGCCCCATTGGCCGACGAGAATCTTGCCCTTCTCATCGACGAGCCAAGGGAACGCGGTGGACAGCTGCTTCACGAATTCCATCGTTCCCTCCCCCTCGGAAATATAGGCGGCCCCCGTCAGATCGGTTCCGTAGTGGGCGCCGTCCGCTTCTCAGGCCGTAGACTTGCGATCAAGCTAGCTGACTTTCCGGCGAAGGCAACTGCTTCGCCGGAAAGAAATGTTGGCAACTCAAAAATCAATGAGGCTTACTTGGCAAGTGCCGCCGAGACGGCCGCTGCCGCATCGCCGCCATCGAAGGTGGTGACACCCTCAAGCCAGGGCTTCACCGTGTCCGGATTTGCCTTGAGCCAGGTCAGCGCTGTCGCCTTCGGATCAGCGCCATCCTTGAGCACGGGGCCCATCATCGCGCCTTCCATGGCCAGGCTGAACTTGAGATTGCCGAGGAGCTTGCCCACATTCGGGCATTCCGTTGTGTAGCCCGCCCGCACGTTGGTAAGAACCGTGGCTGCACCAAAACCGGAATCTCCCATGCCGTCGAGATAGGCGGTTTTCATGTCGCCCATGACGGGATGCGGCGTCCAGCCGAGGAAGATGATCCATTCATTGTTCTTCATCGCCTTTTCGGCCTGGGTCAGCATGCCCGCTTCCGAGCTTTCCACCAGCTCGAAGCCGCCGAGATTGTTTTTGGCATCGGCGATCATCGTGCCGATGATGCGGTTGCCGTCATTGCCCGCTTCGATGCCGTAGATCTTGCCCTCGAACTTGTCCTTTTGCGCGCCCACATCGGCAAGGCTCTTCACCCCGGCATCGGCGACATACTGCGGAACCACGAGGCCGTAGCCTGCGCCTTCCAGGTTCGTGCCGATCGTCTCAACCGACTTGTCATCGGTATAGGCCTTGATGTCGGCGGTCATGCTCGGCATCCAGTTGCCGAGGAACACGTCGATGTCCTTGTTCTTCAGCGAGGCATAGGTCACCGGAACCGAAAGGGTCTTGACGTCCGGTGTGTAGCCCAACGCTTCAAGCACCACTTGCGTGGCTCCGGTGGTGACCTGAATGTCGGTCCAGCCCACATCCGCGAAGCGCACCGTCTTGCAGCTTTCGGCATCACCGGCAGCAGCCGGAGCGGCGATGGCAAACAGGCTCACGCCCAGCGTCGCCGCGCCCAAAAAACTGGTTAATACTGATTTCATTTACGTTCTCCCTTGTGAATCCGCCGTTTTGTGAAGTGAATAAGCGCGGATGATGGCTTTAAACTAACGCGAAATACCCACGGTCCGTCAAGAATTCTATTGCGCCGCAATGATCAAAAAACGACATTTGCGCACTTATCGACGCCGTTTGCCTGTGCCATAAGGTGGGTTCTTGAAACTGAGGTGGGAAAAATCATGAAGCCAGTGAAATGGGGAATAATCTCAACCGCCAATATCGGCATGGAAAAAGTCCTTCCCGGCATGCTGAAAAGCAAGGATATCGAGATCGTCGCCATCTCTTCGCGGAAGCTCAAAACCGCCCAGGCTGCAGCCAGCAAGCTCGGCATCCCCAAGGCCTACGGCTCCTATGAGGCTATGCTGGCCGCTCCGGAAATCGAGGCGGTTTACAATCCGCTGCCCAACCATCTGCATGTGCCCCTGACGCTGGCTGCCGCCAAGGCCGGCAAGCATGTGCTCTGCGAAAAACCCATCGCCATCACCGCCAAGGAAGCCGCCAAGCTCCGTAAAATTCCCAAGGGCATCTATGTGGCGGAAGCCTTCATGGTGCGCCACAGCCTGCAATGGCTGGCGGCCCGGGCCCACGCGAAGAAAGGCGATATCGGTGAGGTGCGCGCCGTGCAGGTGTACTTCACCTACTTCAATCGTGATCCCAAGAACGTCCGCAACATGGCCGATATCGGCGGCGGCGGGCTTTACGACATCGGCTGCTACCCCATCACCGTCTCGCGCTTCATGTTCGGCGCCGAGCCCAAGCGCGTCATCGCCACCTTTGACCGGGATCCAAAATTCAAGACCGACCGGATGGCCGGCGGCCTCGCCGATTTCGGCGATGGCCGTCATCTGAGCTTCACCGTCTCAACCCAGCTCGCCCCCTGGCAGCGCGCCCAGATCGGCGGCACCAAGGGCCGCATCGAAGTTGAAATTCCCTTCAACGCCCCGCCCGACAAGCCCAACCGCTACTTCGTCCAGGGCATGGAGATGAACGAGGGCAAGTGGCACGAATTGCCCGTCTCCGACCAGTACCAGTTGCAAGCCGAAGCCTTCGGCCGCGTCATCCGCAAAGTTGAGAAGCCCGTCTGGGGCGTCGAAGACGCCATCCAGAACATGAAAATCATCGACGCCTTCTTCCGCTCCGAAAAAAGCGGCAAGTGGGAGAAGCCTTAACACTGATAATCTTTTGCTTTTCCTCTCCCCTTGGGGGAGAGGAAGGGGCCCAACACGCCAGTGTTGGGAAGGTGAGGGGGAACCGGTTTTGCAATTTAATCACCTGCTCCCCCTCATCCTCCCAAGCTTCGCTTGGGCCCCGCCTTCTCCCCGCTGGGGAGAAGGAAAACAAATGGAATTTCAATTTAACAGGGTTGATCGCCCTAATCCCACAACCTCGCCGCCCCGCGCACGCCGCTTTTTTCACCGTGCTTGGCGCGCACAACCTTGGCAACTGCCGTTCCTGAAAAACTGTAACGCGAAATCAGCGGCGGCAGGTGCTCGACGAGTTCCGGCAATTCATTGAGCCCGCCGCCGATCACGAACACATCGGGATCGACAACGCAGGCAATATTTGCCGCCACCCGGGCAAAGCGGTCCTGCAACCGTTGCAGCGAAGCCAGCGCCTGCGCATCGCCACGCCGCGCCCGCGCGACGATTTCCTTGCTCGAAATATCCTCGCCCGTAACGCTCCGATGATCGCGCTGCAGGCCCGTGCCGGAAACATATTGCTCGGCGCAGCCCTTCTTGCCGCAGAAGCACGGCAGCAGCGGCCACTCGCTGTCGTTGGGCCAGGGCAGGGCCGTGTGGCCGAATTCGCCCGCCTCGCCATTGGCCCCCACCACCAGCTTGCCATTGACCACCAGCCCCCCGCCAAGCGCCGTGCCCACCGTGAAGAAGGCCACCACCCCATAGCCCTGGCCGGCGCCGTCAATCGCCTCCGACAGCGCAAAGCAATTGGCGTCGTTCTCCATTTTCACTGGCCGCCCGATGGCCGCTTCAAGATCATGCTGGAACGGCTTGCCGTTGCAAAACAGGATGTTGGCGTTGCGCCACAATCCGGTCAGGCGCGAGCTTGATCCCGGCGAACCGATGCCCACGCTGCCGTCGCCCGCTTCGCGCACCAGCGCCGCTATCGCCGCGACAACAGCTTCATAAGTCTTCGGCGTCGCCACGCGTTTTTCAAACAGCGTTTCGCCTGTAGCGGAAAGTGCTACGGCGTCAATCTTCGTGCCGCCGAGATCAATGCCGATACTCTGGCTCATGTCCGGTTGTAAGCATCATCATAGCGGATGATGTCATCTTCGCCCAGGTAATCGCCAAACTGCACCTCGATGATTTCCACCAGGCTGCCCGTATTGTTTTCCAGCCGGTGCTTGTCGCCCTTGGGAATATCGATGTGCTGCGAGCGTGAAAGATCCTGCGCCGTGTCGCCGACGGTGACAGTGGCAACCCCCGTCACCACCGTCCAATGCTCGCCCCGGTGCTTGTGGCTTTGCAGCGAAAGCCTGCCGCCCGGATTGACCGCAATGCGCTTCACCTTGAAACCTGCGCCTTCATCAAGGATGAAGAATGTGCCCCAGGGCCGCGTCTCGCTATACATTCTGAATTCCTTTCAAAGCGCCGTAAAGCGCGCGGAAATCTCCTAGCCGATCCACATAGGCTTTGGAAAGTTTTTGATCGGGCTCCAGGTGCAGCAGCGCCTTGGGCTTTGTGCAAACCGCGACAATGGCTTCGCCGGTCACCGCAAGCCGCGCCAGCCGCGCCGCGCCAAAGGCAGCGCCCACATCCGATCCCGCAGGGATAGTAATCCGCCGGTTGAGAACATTGGCCAGCATCTGCATCCAGAAGGCGCTGCGCGTGCCGCCGCCCGCCACCAGCAATTCCGCAACACGCGTGCCCCCCTGCTCCAGAACATCCTGGCAATCCGCCAGCGACAGGGCAACGCCTTCAAGAACCGCCAGCGCCAGGTCCTCCTGTGTTGTCCCCGCATGCAGGCCGTGAAAGGCGGCCCGCGCCGCAGGGTCGTTATGCGGGGTGCGCTCGCCGTTGAGATAGGGCAAAAACAGAATGCGCCCCGGTCCCGCATAGCGCCGCTGCGTGCGCTGCAAAAGACTTTGAAGGGTGCCGCCCTGCAAAACCCCGTTCAACCAGCTCAGGGGGCTTGCGCCATTGAGAAGTGCCGCCACCTGATACCAAAGATCAGGCAGGCCATGGCCCAGCGCCTGGATCATCTGCTGGGGCCGTGGCCGGAAACTTTTCGTCGTTACAAAATACTGCGCCGAAGTGCCCAGCGAAATAAACCCATCGCCGTCATGGATGGCGCCAATGCCAATGGCGGACGCCGCCGCGTCCCCGGCGCCTGCCGCAATGGGAAGCCCCGCCGGCAACCCGAGAAAATCCGCCGCCGGCTTATGAAGATGCGCCGAAGCCCGTGGCCCCTCATCAATGCGCGGAAGATTCTCAAGCCTGATGCCCGCCGCCTCCACCAGGGCGGGCGACCACTTTCTTTGCGCCACATCAAGAAGCGACATGCCGGAGGCATCGCAAGGATCGGTGATGAAGTCTCCGCTCATCCGGAAGCGCAGAAAATCCTTGGGCACCAGAACCATGGCAAGCTGTTTGAAAACCTCGGGCTCATGGGCCTGGAGCCAGAGAAGCTTGGGGGCGGTGAAGCCCGCCACCGCCGCCACCCCGGCGATCTGCCCGATATCGGAGAATTTCCCGTTGAAGAGGGCCGCTTCCGCCCCGGCGCGCCCGTCATTCCACAGAATGGCGGGGCGGAGAACATGGCCCGCCCCATCCAGAATGACGGCCCCATGCATTTGCCCGGAAAGGCCGATGGCTGCGATGCGCGACCACGCCGTGCGCTGCCTGTCGCGCAACATCTTGCAGGCCTTTCCGAGTGCCTGCCACCAGTCCTGCGGCTTCTGCTCGGACCAGCCGGGCCGCGGCCGCGAAGTCGGCAAGGCAACTTCGGCAAGCCCCACAACACGTTGTTTATGATCGGTGATCAGGCATTTAAGCGCCGTTGTCCCGAGATCGATGCCAAGATAGGTGGAGGTGACGGAAACCATGGTTACTGATATGTAAACAGGTGGTTTTAACCCTTGTCCACTGGGCAATTGACGGGCAAGCCCCACCTCGTTATAAGCCGCCCATCTCAATTCAAGTCAGGAAAGTTCAATGGCCAATACAAAATCGGCAAAGAAGGCAACGCGCGTTTCGGCGCGCCGCGCAACCATCAACAAGAACCGTACCAGCCGCGTCCGCAGCTCGCTCCGCAAGGTCGAAGAGGCAATCGGCGCCGGCAACAAGGAAGAAGCAGTTATTGCAATGAAGGCCGCTGAGCCTGAGCTGATGCGCGGCGCCCAGAAGGGCATTCTTCACAAAAACACCGCTTCCCGCAAGATTTCGCGGCTGACTAGCCGCATCCGGGCCCTTTTCGCCTGAGAGTTATCCACATAACTATTTGAAAACGCGCCGAGATCATCTCCGGCGCGTTTTTGTTTGTCAGATGACGGACGGTATTTGGCAAACTTAATTTAAATATTTCAATGCCTTGGCGCATTTGCAGGGCAGTCCGCCCAAACCCCCATCCCGCCCATAGGTCCGCCACATTAAAATTTTCTGGCGGCGATGCGCCCGGCATAATTGACTGCCGTGCCAAGGCCGCCTGATTCACAATGTCACATCATGGAGTTAGCAAAAGTCAACGGGGGTCGCCAAAAATCCCGCGGTTCATCGGCGCGCTCCGTGTACGGAACAATGCCTGATTCATCTTGCAGTGTGTCACCGTGCTTTTGTAGGTTCCCCCTTAACGCTGCTGAGAAAAGGCACAAAGACAGCGGACGGTAACAGTAAGGGATGCGTAAAATGACATGTCAGATTGAAGGGCAAGTGTCTGACATGGAATTGAAATGGGCGTTTAAGGGCGGATAGTTCTCCAAGTTGTAGGTTTGAGGCGTCGGACAGGCGTGGATTGTTCTTTATCGAAAGGAACGATGCCGAATTTCTGTGTCTGGAGCGTCCCTAAATTCTGAGTTGAAACAATGCAACGAGAGAGTGCACGGAAAAATGACTGAATTAGCGGTGGCAGTTGATCTGAAACAGAAATGGCAGCGGGTTTCACACAGGCTCCGCGCCGAATTGGGGGAGGATCTTTTTACCAGCTGGTTTGGCCGCATGGACGCGGAAGATTGCTGCAACCTGAAGCTCATCGTCTCGGTGCCAACCCGCTTCCTGAAGAGCTGGATTGAAAACCACTATGTCACCAGGCTGCAAAAAATTGCCGAGACCGAATTTGGCCGGCTTGATGCGGTGCAGGTCCGTGTCCGCGGCCAGGTAACACCGCCCCGCGCCGCCGAAATGGCCGAGCGCCCCGTCGAAAAACCCCATGCCTCCCATGACGAGCAGCGTGGCAGCGCCACGCCCAGCGCCAATTTCCTGCAGCAGGGCGAACGTAACACCCAGCTTGATTCCGCCCAGACCTTTGACAGTTTCGTGGTGGGAACTTCCAATCAGCTGGCCCATGCGGCCGCCTGCCGGGTGACCGATGCCAATGCCGGCGCCCCCGTCACCTTCAATCCCCTGTTCATTCATTCCGCCGCAGGACTGGGCAAAACCCATTTGCTCAATGCCATCGGCCACCGCATCCGCGACATTCACCCTGAGCGCAAGGTGCTGTTCCTCACCGCCGAGCGCTTCATGTACAGCTTCATCCAGGCGCTCCGAAGCCGCGACACCATTTCCTTCAAGGACCAGTTCCAGTCGGTGGATGTGCTGCTGATTGACGACTTCCAGTTCCTGCAGGGCAAAACCATGCAGCAGGAATTCTGCCACACCTTCAATTCCTTGGTGGATTCGCGGCGGCAAGTGATCGTGGCGGCGGACGTTCCGCCGTCGCAGCTTGACACCATCGACCAGCGCATGCGCTCCAGGCTCATGGGCGGCCTGGTCATCGACATCGAACTGCCCGATCTCGAACTGCGCCGCAAAATCGTGCTTGGCCGCTATGTCGCCATGAACAGCCGCGACCATTCGGTGGTGATCCCCGATGAGGTCTTGGAATTTGTCGCCAACCGCATCACCGGCGGCGGCCGCGAGTTGGAAGGTGCCTTGAACCGCATCGTCGCCTATCAGCAGTTCAACAAGTCGCCCATCACCCTGGATCTCGCCGCCATGGTGCTGCGCGACATGTCGGCCAATCCGGACCAGTGCCGCATCAAGATTGATGACATCCTGAAAATCGTCGGCCGCCATTTCAATGTGGCGCGCACCGATCTGCTCTCGCCGCGCCGCGCCCGCTCTATTGTCGTGCCGCGCCAGGTCGGCATGTATCTCGCCAAGAAAATGACCTCGCGCTCGCTCCCTGAGATCGGCCGCAGGTTTGGTGGCAGGGATCATTCCACCGTGCTTCACGCGGTGCGCAAGATCGATGACCAGATCAAGACCGATGACCGGCTGGCCAAGGAAGTGGCCCTGCTGATCCGCCTGGTCGAACAACAGTAGCTTATCCACAAGGGAAATAGGTCAGTCTGAATTTCCGCTTTGGGCCAACAGCAGAAATTCCTTTTCAACGGAATTTCACGTCTGAGTGCATCGCCGGGATGTCCGATACAGAATTAGTTGATCCGCCCCGGCCTAAGCGACAACTGATTATCAACCCCGTCCGGGATATTGGACTTGAAATGTCCTGCATCACCTGAGCAGCGGACCATCCTGATCAAGGTAGGCGTTGTCGAAGTCCGCCAACTCGACGAGCCGCTCGAAATCGTCAAAAATGACCTGGCCGCTGCGGAAGGTCAAAAGCCCCTCTTCACGTAACTGCCGCATAATCCGGTTGATATGCACCGCAGTTAACCCCAGCGCATCGGCCAGCATGTACTGCGATAACGGGCAGGCATAGCCCTCCTTGGTACCGAGTCCTACTAGCTTTAACCGAGCACCCAACTCCAGCAGGAGGTGCGCTGTCCTCTCCAATGCGTTACGCCGACCAATGCCGACCAAATGTTCCACCACCATAGCCTCGTCCCGCGAGGCCGCCCAGAGCACCGCCGTTGCCAGCCGTGGAGTTGTGGCAAAGGCTTCAATCAGGTCATTTGATGATACCTCAGACACTTCTACCCTAGTCATTGCCTCAGCATTGTGATCCGATGTACGGAAGAGGACGCTTCGCAGCCCCAGAAAGTCGCCTGGCACCTGAAAATCAACAATTTGACGTTTCCCATTTGGCAGTAGTTTGTAAGAGCATACCCAGCCGTCAGCCAGGACATAGGCGAGTTGTCCCATTTGACCTTGGCGGACCAAATCTACCCCCAGCTCGAATGAGCGGCGGCGCTCGTGAAATACCTCTAGAGCAGCCAATTCCAACTCGGAAAGCGCCACAAAGGCGCCAAGCTTACGGGCAAGAGGCGATTCAACGGCGGCCATCTGTAAAACCTTTGGTTGCCGATGGTTGGAAATTAAACCTTTAACACAGCAAATAGGTTCCAATACTGACCGGCATCAGTTATCGAAAGCCCGAAAGATGCTAGTTTAGGGCCATGTAAGGCCCACCACGGAACCCTGTTCCGATACTGGATGGTCCAAGGAAACCAAAAATGAATATCAATAATGACGTCTCCGGCGCTGCGGCGCTGGCGATCTGTGAGTCACTTCTTCTTTGCCTCGGGGATCGAAAGATACTTTCTGAGAGGGAGGTCATGGGCATTATGGAGGATGCAATTTCTGCACATCAAAATGCGCCTGCAGATGATGGAATGACCGAAACGCACCAAGCCGTAGCAACACTGATCAAAAGCATTATCGATGGAGGAAATTCCGTCCGGCGTCCCCATAATTGGAAAGGGTTGAATTAGCGGGAACTACACTTAGTTGTTGGAACCAATCAGTTCTTGGCAACTTATTTCCTCATGGAAGCGCGAAAATCAGCTTGGAAAGAACTTTCGAACTTGCCAAAGCCGACAAGTGCCGCAATTTGTTCGAACTGAACAAGCGGCTACGATCTGAAAAATACGATGCCGCCTATACAGAAGGAAAAGCTCTGAAAAAGCAGCTTCTGCAACTAATCGGAGAGGCTAAGCGTGAACCATAGCGTTATCCAACACAGCCGTTCCCGTGACCATCCAGCCACCAGCAGTATTCTGCAAATCAACGTTCTTGATCTGTAAAACTCTACAGCCAATCGTATCAGCCATCTGCGATGCACGTTCGGCAAAGTAAGTCTTGCCGTTCAAATCAAATTGACGCCCTTCCACAATGTGGAATTGCCAGACCTGTTCGTTTGTCATTTGGAACCACCTTTCGAGGTGACCCACGCCTCAGTGTCTGACCGAAAAAGAAGCTGAGTGATTTCAGCCAGTTGTGATTCCTTCGGATTGAATCGATTCGGAGGAGAGCACGATGGTCTGGACCAAAATCACTCGGCGACAGTATAGACGCGAG
>Ga0105047_10017354_pt1 | contig 11226 bp, 9 predicted proteins | sample MAT04_FD_78384 | JGI IMG/M metagenome (GOLD analysis project Ga0105047, IMG submission 78384) | Freshwater microbial communities from Lake Fryxell liftoff mats and glacier meltwater in Antarctica - MAT-04 (megahit assembly) | ecosystem: Environmental > Aquatic > Freshwater > Ice > Liftoff... | reverse complement strand
CCACTCTTCGCCAGCGAAGTAATTTACAGAAAGCAATTACCAATTATGGACAACTTCGCTGAAATAATTATATTTCAAAAGTTGTTAGCTTTTGTCCAAAATTGGTAATTGAGCATTGTAAGCTGATAATTGTTTTTGGTATACCAAAAACTCAGTATGGTATCATTAAACACAGTAGATTAGAGATTTTACAGGGGACAGAAAGACTCGATGAGCAAAGTTGCACATTATTTACAGGAACATTTGGTGGGGGAAGTAATGACGAGCACCGACGCTCGACGCTATTTCTCTACAGACGCTAGCATTTTACAGCTCGCACCAGCGCTTATCGCCTATCCTCGTAACGAAAATGATGTACGCAAGACGACTCGTTTTACATGGCAACTCGCCGAGCGCGGTCGAGTTATCCCCATAACAGCTCGCGGTTCTGGCACTGATCAATCAGGTGCAGCTCTTGGAACCGGTATTATGCTGGTTTTTCCGGCACACATGAACCGTGTTCTTGAGCTAGACACTAAAGCCAACACGGTAACGGTTGAGCCAGGAATTAATTATGCAAAGTTACAGCAAACATTGCATACTCACGGACGGTTCCTTCCGCCCTTTCCCTCATCAATTGAGTATTCAACAATCGGCGGTGCAATAGCTAATAACGCCGCAGGTGAAAAATCAGTCAAGTATGGCGATACGCGCTCATTTACTCAGTCGTTACGTGTCGTATTGGCGAATGGCGAAGTCATTGAGACGGGTCGCCTAAACAAACGTGAGCTCAGCAAGAAGCTTGGCCTCGCAACTTTTGAAGGTGAAATCTATCGTTCGGTAGATACTCTGCTCGAAGAACAGCGCCACTTACTCGACAATCTTAAGCTTGATGTGACTAAGAACAATGCTGGCTATGATTTGTTAGACATCAAACGCAAGGATGGTAGCTTTGACCTAACTCCGCTTATCGTCGGTAGCCAGGGAACTCTGGGCATTGTCACAGAAGCGGTAATGAGCACCGAGTCACACAATCCGCAAACAAGTTTAATCTTGGCGACTTTTGATAGCCTGGAGAATTTACAAAACGCAGTCCTCGAGCTCCGTCAACTGTCAGAAATGCCAAGTGCTATCGAAATGATTGACGGTAATGTTATCCAACAAGTACATGCGCTCAACCCGAACCAACTAAAAGACATTATCCCCGAGCCATTTCCGACAGCCGTTTTGCTCGTAGAGTTTGATGGTGGTGATCGCCAGCTCAAAAAGCTGGGCAAAAAAGCTCATAGAATTTTTGAGAAGTATGCAGTAAGCGAACAAACAGCATCCGAGCCAGACCAACAACAGCAGTTCTGGAAGCTTCGCCAAGCATCAGGTTCACTGATGAGCCATAACGAAGGGCTCCTGCGATCCGTTCCAATCATTGATGATGCAGCAGTACCACCAAACCAGCTTCGCGCCTATATCGAAGGAGTGTATCAGTTAATGAAAACCAACGGTGTTAAGCCAGCGCTATGGGGCCATGCGGGTGATGGTAATCTTCACATGCAGCCGAAACTTAACTTGGGGCAGGTCGGTGATCGCCAAAAAGCTTTTAGACTAATGGACGAGTATCACAAACTCGTAAAGAGTCTTGGAGGCACTATTAGCGCTGAAACTGGTGATGGCCGATTGCGCACTCCATATCTCGAAAGTATGTACGGCTCAGAAGTTTACTCATTACTGCAAAAAGTGAAGCAGATCTTCGATCCATACGGCACACTTAATCCAGGGGTAAAGTTTGGTACGTCACTTGATGATGTCAAAGAAATGGTCCGCACCGACTACAACCTCGACCATCACTACGACCATCTCCCCCGGAGCTAGCATTACTGGTAATATATTGACAAGTATGGTATAATATACATATAAAGTATTTTGCTTGAGTTTTGTGCTCAAAACAGATACGATATTATGGTCTTTCCAAGCGGACGTGGCGGAATTGGTAGACGCGCTACCTTGAGGTGGTAGTGGGGGTAACCCTGTGGAGGTTCAAGTCCTCTCGTCCGCACCACGCAAAATCGCTTCGCTCATGCGTGGCGCCGCCACGAAGCAATTTAACAATTTACAATAGCCATTTGCCAATGTTGGACAAAAGCTTGTAGCTTTTGAGATATATTGAATCAGCGTAGCTGTCCATAATTGTTAAATGTAAATTGGAAAATGACAATTGCTTTGCAAGGCAAAGCAGGGGTGATTAGCTCAGTTGGCTAGAGCACCTCGTTTACACCGAGGGGGTCGGGGGTTCGAATCCCTCATCACCCACCAAACAAACAGTCCCACAAATGTGGGGCTTTTTGTTTGGTTGTGTTCAGGGCTGCAGTGCTCCATTGCACAGCAATCTCAAGGGTTCGGTGCAGCGAAGTAACGCACAGGAATTCATTCCGAGCATTGCTGAGCGGAAAAGCCCGAAGGGCGCTATCCCTCATCACATTTAGTGAAACTTTTTACTAGCAAGCGTAGACTATACGTAATGTTTGAAAAGTTGAGAAATAAATTATCTGGTGACGCACAACAGTCTATAGGCCGAATTGCCACAGCAGGTGATCATAGTGCACGAGAAGTAAGCAGTGAGCAATCGAATGCTGAAAAAGCTCAAGCACTTAAGCAAGAGATGCATAGTACATTTGCAACACTTCCAGCGCATATTCAAAATCCACAAGGCGATTATGTATGGACGGGTATCCCCGATCATCCATCTGTGCTCGACCTGACGTGTCTTAATGATGAAGATTTCAGCAATTATGCCAAATTCGTTGAGCTAAAAGAAGAGTATATAGCTGTTTCAAACGGGGAGCCTATTGGACAAAATGTGCCCCCTCAAATAAATAGCTAAAAAGGATGAGTAAGCCGCCACAAAACTGAAGGCTGTGGGATAGACTCCTCCAAAGTCGCAGGTACCGACTGTGCAGCACTCGTAGCCGAGTTACCAACACTGACACTACCCACGGTCGTTCCGCCCTGCGCAGACGACGGAATATCATCAAGCTTAAGAACAACAGTTGGTTTGTTGCCACCCCATGTTTTAACCGACAGCTCCTTAGATGAGGCAACTTGAGCAGTGCCACCCCACGGCAATTTATAAGTACCCACGATTGCACCGGCTTGGGTGATAGCAACGATCTTAAAGTTGGCTTGCGCCGACTTGGTGAGCACCAAACTTTCTTTCATGGCTGAAAATAGACTCTGAGCACCAACAACTGAAGTAACAATCGTAACCGGTTTATTATTAATGACTACCTTGCTTGCTCCCACAAATACGCCACCCGCCTGGTCGGTATTCCCGGTTTTTACTCCAACAATCCCGCTTTCACCGAGCAAGAAGTTAACATTCTTGATTGTGCCAACGACTGGGAAATCGTTTACTGTCGACTGGTTAGCAATCTCTGCGAGCACGGGATTCTCCATGGCTAATTCGCCAAGCCTGGCTAAATCGTTGGCAGTACTGACACTGACTGGCGATAATCCGCTAGCATCGACACCAACCCGGGTTGCATTGAGACGATTTTTAGACAAGTAATTATTGGCTGCTGATGTATAGCCAGGTAGCGATCCATATGCCCAGATTGCAAGACTGTCAGCTAGGTTGTTTGCCGAAGGCAACATGATCGCCTGGAGCATCTGATACTCAGTAATCTTTTCGCCTGCTTGCACTTTTACAACTGAACCGTCCTGTGCGGCGTAGCTATTATAGAGAGCGACATCAGCTTCTGTGAGGGTAATTTCTGGGCCTTTTTCGCCTTTTTGTAGAGGATATTTTTCTAGAACAGTTAGTGCGGTGATTACCTTTGCTACACTGGCAATCGGCGCTGGCGTCTGAGTACCGTGTGTTTCGAGGATTGAACTATCGAGAATCCCAACCGCGCCTTGGCTGGTAGCTGGCCAGTCCAGCTTAGAGGCAGTAGGTCCAACCTGAGACTTCCCGATACTAGTTACCGGGCTGACTAAGGTGATGGACCGGGTTAACGAGTAATAGGCATACCCACCAAGCAACCCAACAACAACGGCTACAAATAGCCACCGTCTACCCCCACGATTTGATGATGTTCTCATATACTAATTACATCATACACGAGCAACAAAAACTGTTGTATACTGGATGTATAACCTAAAGGAGAATTCATGATCTTTGCGATTATCGGTGTGGTAGTACTAATCATTATTGTACTGGCATTTATGTACAACAGCTTAGTAAGTCTTAATCAACAGGCTATTGAAGCATGGAGCGACATTACTGTTCAGCTAAAGCGTCGGTACGATCTAATCCCGAACCTGGTAAATACTGTCAAAGGCTACGCTAAGCACGAAAAAAGCGTATTCGACGACGTAACCAAAGCCCGCTCACAGGCTATGAATGCGCAAGGCCCTGCAGAGACCGCTGAAGCAGAAGGCGATTTCCAAAAGACCATGAAGAGCCTATTCGCTGTCGCAGAGGCATACCCAGATCTAAAGGCTTCACAAAACTTCCAACAGCTACAGGCTGAGATTACTGATACAGAGGATAAGATTCAGGCCTCACGCCGCTTCTATAACGGTGTAGTTCGAGATTTCAACATCAAGCGCAAAGTATTTCCAACTAATATCTTCGCTGGTATCCTTGGTTTCAAACAAGACAAAGAATTCTTTGAACTTGATGATGCTCAGACCGCAGAAGTCCAAAACCCAGTCGACGTTAAATTCTAAATAACAGATACGAATAGGCTTACCCGTGTATAGCGAAATTGCTAAGAACAAGCGTAAAACAATCTTGATGATGGTGATTTTCATTGCCTGTATTGCTGGTATTATCTGGATATTTGATAAATACATGGATGGTGGCACCGGGGTCTTCTATGGTGGCCTAGCTGGAGTTACTGTTTACGTGATAATTACATACTATGCCGGTTCTAAAATGGCGTTGGCGTTGAATGGCGCCAAAGAAATACAGAAACGTGATAATCCACGCCTCTATCGAATCGTCGAAAATCTCGCTATTACAGACGGTTTACCGATGCCCAAGGTCTATATTATTGATGATCCTGCAGCTAATGCTTTTGCCACTGGCCGTGATCCGAAGCGTTCATCAGTGTCAGTTACTTCGGGTATTCTTGAGCTGATGGATGACAAGGAGTTACAGGGCGTGCTCGCTCACGAGATGGGCCACATCAAAAACTATGACATTCGCGTCAGCATGGTTGCCTTTGCGCTTACCGCTGCCATAGCATTGCTTTCAGACATTATTCTGCGTATCACGATCTTTAGCGACCGTGATAAAGACAATAACGTGGTGTTCTTGGTACTAGGTATTGGTGCAGCTATTTTGGCGCCAATCATTGCAACAATGATCCAGCTGGCTATCTCTCGTCAGCGTGAATACCTCGCTGATGCCACAGGTGCCTTAACGACTCGTTATCCAGAAGGGCTTGCAAGCGCATTAGAGAAGATAGAACAGCACGGTAGTGTTGTTCAACGACAGAACACATCTACAGCTCATTTATACTTTGCAAATCCACTCAAGAAGGGTGGCATTGCTCGACTTTTCAGTACCCACCCGCCGATTGAAGATCGAATTGCGCGTTTGCGCAAAATGGGTGATCATGCCTAAGATTAACGAGCGTTAGTACGCATCTTCTTATATACTACATAATATGGCAAAAAAACCTGGGAAGTCTGTGAAGAAAGTAAACACGTCTAAGCCTGGAGTGCGGTATGCAAAACTCCCTAGTGCCTGGAAGTTAGCCAGGATCACAAGCACGATCTTGTGGGAGAACAAGCGACTCTTTATCGGCATAACACTCGTATATGGATTGCTGAACTTAGTACTCGTTCAGGGCTTAGCGGCTGCCAATGACGTCAATAGTATCAAAGACCAGTTCGATCAAGCCTCGAATGGAAACTATGGTTCAGTAGGCTCAACCCTAAGTGTGTTTGTTGTGCTTGTCGGGTCTGCAGGCAGTGGCTCAAGTCAGGCCGCCGGTGTTTATCAACTCTTCCTGTCGTTATTTGCTAGCTTGGCCATAATTTGGGCGCTGAGGCATATCGTTGCTGGTACAAATATTAGAGTTCGGGACGCATACTACAAAGGAATGTACCCGCTGATACCCTTCATACTTGTTCTAGTTGTCATCGCATTGCAGCTTATACCGCTCGTGATCGGTTCCTCTATATATAACCTAGTAGCGACGTATAGCATTGCCGTAGATCTACTCGAAAAACTACTGTGGGTCGTATTATTTAGTCTTTTCGCTCTCCTCAGCTTTTACTTCATTAGCTCATCAATCTTTGCACTCTATATCGTGACATTGCCGGATATGACACCGATCAAAGCTCTAAGAACAGCGCGTGATTTGGTCGCTGCTCGACGCTTGACCGTAATGCTTAAAGTGCTCTGCCTGCCCGTGATCCTACTTATTATTGCCGCGGTGATTATGGCGCCGTTTATTATTTTCTTGGCGCCAATTGCACAGTGGATATTCTTCCTGCTGACAATATCTTCGCTAGCGTTCATCCACACGTATTTATACACCTTGTACCGTGAGATGTTGCATGAAGACTAAACAGTATGTCAAGGAACGTATCGAAAAGTTGCGAGCGCTCATTAACGAGTATCGCTACCACTATCATGTACTCAACGAGTCAATCATGACCGAGGAAGCAGCCGATAGCTTGAAGCATGAACTGTCACAGTTAGAAGAAGCGCACCCCGAGTTGATTACTCCCGATTCACCGACGCAGCGTGTTGCCGGCGAGCCACTCCCTGGGTTCAAACAGTTAAAACACAGCGCTCGGATGCTGAGCCTCAATGACGTATTTAATCATAGTGAAATTACGGCCTGGCGCGATCGGATAGTCAAATTGCTCCCCGACGCCAAAAGCACAGAGTATTTTGCCGATATAAAGATGGATGGCTTGGCGTGTGCCTTAGTCTACGAAGACGGTAAGTTAACCAAAGGCATTACGCGTGGCGATGGTTTTGTTGGGGAAGATGTGACGGCAAATATTCGTACAATTGATTCAATTCCCCTCATTTTACGTGATCACAACAGTACCGCATTATTCTTGGATGGTCGGACCGAAATCCGTGGTGAGATTGTCATGTACAAGGATGACTTCGAAGCGCTTAATGTCAGGCGTGCAAAAGAAGGCAAGCCACTGTTTGCTAACCCACGTAATACGGCGGCCGGCACGATTCGTCAGCTTGATCCACGACTTGTCGCCGAAAGACCGCTCTATTTTCGTGCTTATGACCTCCAACGAGACAACCCGTCAGATATATCGACCTACGCGTATGCCTACGAGACAATGCGCAACCTCGGCTTTCTTGCCAATGAAAAGTCAGCGGTTCTCAAATCGATTCAAGAAGTGATGCAGTTTGCCGAGCGTTGGGAAACCGAACGCCATGATTTGCCGTACAACACCGACGGCTTGGTTGTTAAGGTTAATGATCGCGACCAATATCGACGTCTGGGTGTAGTCGGTAAAGCCCCGCGTGGTGCAGTCGCTTATAAATATGCGGCCGAACAAGCAACTACAAAAGTGAAAGATATATTTATATCTATCGGCCGAACTGGAGCCGCAACTCCAGTTGCCATGCTTGAAGCTGTCGTGATCGCCGGCAGTTCTGTTCAGATGGCGACACTGCATAATGAAAGTGAAATTGCACGCAAAGACATCAGAGTTGGGGACACAGTTATCGTGCATAAAGCAGGTGATATTATTCCTGAGGTAATCGAACCGCTTATTAAACTGCGTGATGGTTCGGAAAAGCCGTTCGAGATGCCGAGCCACTGCCCGGAGTGTAGTACCAAGCTAGTTAAGTATAAAGCCGAGGATGCTGCTTGGCGTTGCCCAAATGAAGAATGTCCATCTCGGGCCCGGAAGCGGATTGAGCACTTTGCCAGTAAGTCTGCACTTGATATTGAAGGCTTGGGTGAAAAGAATGTTATAGCCTTAATGGCAGCCGATCTCGTAAAAGATCCGGCAGATATATACTCGCTTACGGCGGAACAGGTTGTAAAGCTCGATAGATTTGCCGATATTTCTTCTCAGAAACTCGTTGCAGCTATCCAGTCTAAAACAGAGCCGTCGCTTAGTAGGTTTATTTATGGACTGGGCATTAGACACGTGGGTACACAAACAGCAATTGATCTCGCGAACCATTTTAAAGGTCTGGTAAAGCTTGGCGAGGCAACAATTGAACAGCTAGCAGAAGTTGAGGGTATTGGCGAAGTTGTCGCTGAATCAGTGGTAGAGTGGTTTAGTGAGCCACGAAATCAAGAAATATTGCGAAAATTTGCAGAAGTTGGTGTATTTCCGCAAGAAGTCAAACGAGTTGGCGGTAAACTGTCCGGACAGCGCTTTGTAGTGACTGGTAGCCTGAGCAGTATGGGGCGCGAGGAAGCAGGCGAGCACATCAGGGCTCTCGGTGGTACATTCCAGAGTTCAGTGGGCAAAGACACCGATTTCCTAGTCGTAGGTGCAAATGTCGGTGCTTCTAAACTTGCAAAGGCTACCAAGTTTGGGACCAAGCAACTGAGCGAAGATGACCTGTTAGATATCCTGAAATAAATTGATACCAGACCCCTCAGAAGAGCCTAAACGGTGTATACTAATTAAAAGTAAACATAAACGGTACTTTGCATGCAACCATCAGGGGAGAACCCAAATCGACCACCCGGTGGTCGACCGCCATTGTCTCGACAGCGCCCGCTTGACGGTTCAGCACCGCCTTTGCAACGACGCCCGCCTTTAGTCCCCAGAGATGGTGGCCAGATTCCAGTCCATCGTCCGACATTTGATAGACCTGTTGCGCCTTCTCCCAGTCTTCAAGAACAACCCCTACCAACCCCTCCGCAACCAGCAGTAAGTCCTCCCGCACCAACAGTGCCGGAACCCGTTTCACCACTGCCGGTATCTGCGCCAACGACTCCAGATGAGCCCGAGGCGCTGCAGCCAGTTATAGCCACTGAGGTGCCGGAGCTTGCAGTGCAACCGCAGCCATTTGTAGAAGTACCTGCTCCGGAACCTGTTCAAACGGCACAGCGCAGAGACTTCACACCCCCACCCAAAAAACGTCGTAGCAAACTGATCCAAAGTGCACTGATCGCTATTGTTTTCATAATTGTTGGTTCAGGTGGGTATGGTTTTATGAAAGCTCAGGCGGCCAAGAATAACCCAGATACCGTTATCAAAGACGCTCTGAGCACGAATTTTTCACTCCAAAGTCTTGAAACCCGAACAAAGACAGATGCCGTAACTAGCCAAACACTATATGATCTTTCCACTTCCAAAAAGCCGATTGTTAGCACGGCCACCTCAATAAATCAGACAAAAGGTACGGTTGGGATAAAAGGCTATGGAACGCCTCAAGTAAGCTATGTCAGCTATACAGAATTACCGAGCAATATCAGTAAGACCTTGAATGCCCAAACAAAAAACGCGTGGATTCGAGTTCGTACTGACAGTATCTTGCCCAAAGCAGTTGCGCCTACGATTGCTAATCTAAGCGATCCGCGGTACCAGCTCTTTGGTCCAATCGTAACCGCAAATTTAGAAGTTAAAACCCGCCAACAGACGATTGACTTCCTGATTGCACACAAAGTATATGGATATGACCGCACCAAAGTTACGAAAGAAGATGTTGATGGCAAAAAGATGTTCGTATATCCTATAAAACTTGATACGAGCTACCTCAAAATTTCTAGTCAGAGTGTTGCTGTTACTATGGGCTTCGACCCGACTGAGATTCAAGCAGCCACTGATGCAATGGGTCAATTAAAAGGTGCAACTGTTACCATATATATCAATGCTTCTGATCATACTTTTGCGAAGATCAAGATCGTCAAAGATGGTAAAACCAAGACCATTGATTACAGTAAGCACAATAGTGCTACGGTCCCTGATGAGCCCCAAACTAAGTTGTTGTGGCAGAACTTCGCCCCTGTTCAGACTGAAATTGACAGTCTCACAAACTTGACAAAAGCTACATATTAGTTATGCTTATGATAGATCGTGCGTTCTAGCGACGCGTGAAATAAAAAACAAAAACAAATATTGTATCGCCCGTCGCAGGGTGGGCACGCACGAAACAACACCGGGGGCTGAGCATCTTACGCTCAGCTCCCATCGTATTAATGTTCAGTAAGGACAGCCCTCATGATCAAATACTTCTATAAAACCCTGCGGGGTGAAGTCGTCCAAGAGTTAGTCGAACCACAGCGTGGTACTTGGGTTCATGTCGAGGCGCCAAACGAAGATGAAATAGCAGAACTGGTAAAGCGTTTTAAGATAGAATCAGGGCTCCTTGAAGATGCCCTCGATGAAGACGAAGTCCCACGCCTAGAACGAGAAGGCGATCAGAGCTACATATTCGTTCGTTACGCATATCAGAACAAAGAAGGCGAGATGGATACCGCACCACTGCTTATTATGTTTGATACCGAGGTGGTTGTAACCGTTTCATTATTCAACCTACCGGCTGTCGATTCACTGCTCAATAAACGTGCTGACTTTGCCACTACGCAGCGCGCCAAACTTATCCTGTTGATTCTGTCACACATCAGTGAGCAGTATGATGCATCCATTAGCCAGACGAGCCGTAAGATTAAAGCCATTCGTTCACGATTACGCGCACAGGGAATCACCAATCAAGACCTTATCGACTTTGTGACCCTCGAGGACGAGCTCAACGAATTCTTAGCATCACTCTTACCTACCAACGCTACGCTTCGAAGACTGCTCATCGGCCGCCACATCCCGTTATTCGACGAAGACCAAGATATCGTAGAGGACTTACTCCTCAATAACGAGCAGTCTATCGATGCCATTAGGTCCAATCTGCGCTCGATTGGCAATATTCGCGAGGCTTATTCTGCTATCAGCACCAACAACCTAAACCGTACAATTACACTCCTAACCATCGCGACCATTCTGATTGCGCTCCCAAATGTTTTCTTTGGTATGTACGGCATGAATATCGCACTACCATTCCAGAATTCGCCTTGGGCGTATGCAACGATCGTCGGATTTAGTGTTACCGTCATCACGCTAATTATCGTATTCGCTCGCCGAAAACACATCATCTAAATCTTTCATGTTTACCCCTGTTTTGATAGAATACAAGTTGTTCTGAACGAAATCAGACCAGGGGATGTAGCTCAGTTGGCTAGAGCGCTTGCATGGCATGCAAGAGGTCCAGGGTTCAAGTCCCTGTATCTCCACCAAATCAAT
>Ga0105047_10017353_pt1 | contig 11226 bp, 7 predicted proteins | sample MAT04_FD_78384 | JGI IMG/M metagenome (GOLD analysis project Ga0105047, IMG submission 78384) | Freshwater microbial communities from Lake Fryxell liftoff mats and glacier meltwater in Antarctica - MAT-04 (megahit assembly) | ecosystem: Environmental > Aquatic > Freshwater > Ice > Liftoff... | reverse complement strand
TTTTGCCGGAACAGCTTTTTTCGCTGGTGCAGCCTTTTTGGCAGGAGCTACTTTTTTAGCGGCTACTTTTTTTGCCGGAACAGCTTTTTTCGCTGGTGCAGCCTTTTTGGCAGGAGCTACTTTCTTAGCCACTACTTTTTTTGCCGGAACAGCTTTTTTCGCTGGTGCAGCTTTCTTGGCAGGAGCTACTTTTTTAGCAGCTACTTTTTTTGCTGGCGCAGCTTTTTTCGCTGGTGCAGCTTTCTTCACGGACGCGGCCATTTTTTTTGGAGCCGATTTTTTTGCAGTTGCCATTATTTTCTCCTTGATCAATTTACAAAGAGCACTTCTTGCCGATTGGAGCGCAGGAAGCGATTCATGTTGTTGGGCAAAGGCCCAGCAGCATGAACGTGGTGACACAAACCCATCGCATCCGATACGGAGCGCAGGTGGATTTGTGAAATTCGCAGAACCATTTTCAACGTCTTAGTCCCAGGACAGGGCGCCGCCCGATTGGTACTCAATCACGCGTGTCTCGAAGAAGTTACGCTCCTTCTTCAAGTCGATCATCTCGCTCATCCAGGGGAACGGGTTCTCTTCATTGGGGAAAAGTGCTTCCAGTCCGATCTGGGTGGCGCGTCGATTGGCGATGTAGCGCAAGTAGCCCTTGAACATGGATGCATTCATACCCAGAACACCACGTGGCATGGTGTCCTCTGCATAGCGGTATTCCAGTTCGACGGCTTTCTCGAACAAGGCCTTGATTTCGCTCTTGAATTCCGCCGTCCATAGTTGCGGGTTTTCGAGCTTGAGCTGGTTGATCAGGTCAATGCCGAAATTGCAGTGCATGGACTCATCGCGCAGGATGTACTGGTACTGCTCTGCGGCGCCTGTCATCTTGTTCTGCCGGCCCAAAGCCAAAATCTGCGTGAAGCCGACGTAGAAGAACAAGCCTTCCATCAAACATGCAAACACGATCAACGACTTCAGGAGTGTCTGATCGGCTTCCGGTGTTCCCGTGTGGAAGTTGGGGTCCATGATCGCATCGATGAACGGGATCAGGAACTGATCCTTGTCCCGGATGGATTGCACTTCGTTGTAGGCGTTGAAGATTTCGCTCTCGTCCAGCCCCAGCGACTCCACGATGTATTGGTACGCATGCGTGTGGATGGCCTCTTCAAACGCCTGACGCAGCAAAAACTGGCGGCATTCGGGCGCGGTGATGTGCCGATAAGTGCCCAGCACAATGTTATTGGCAGCCAGTGAGTCAGCGGTTACAAAAAAACCGAGATTGCGTTTGATGATGCGGCGCTCATCCTCGGTCAGACCATTGGGGTCTTTCCATAGCGCAATGTCCCGGGTCATGTTGACCTCTTGCGGCATCCAATGGTTGGCGCAGCTCGCAAGGTACTTTTCCCACGCCCATTTGTACTTGAACGGGACCAGTTGATTGACATCAGTCTGACCGTTGATGATTCGCTTGTCTGACGCCTTCATACGCCGCGGAGCCTCGGATTGGCGCACTACAACAGGCATCGATGGAATGGCGGGGGGCACTATCTGCGCACCATCATTCAAGGTGCGAACAGCGGGAGCGCTTTGCGCGTGCACAGCAGACAGTTCTTCCATCGTCGTGTGCGCGAAATTCGGCAGCGATGTGGGCTTGATTTCTTCGTCCCAGGTCAACATAAATAATTCCAATCATCGGATTATGAGAGCAGCGAAATGAAATGAAAAGTAATCATGCATTTCGTTGCGCGCATGTGTTGTTCAATTGCATCGCGTGAAGGGCGATGCATGCAATTGCTTCACTGACACGACTCACAGGTCGGGTCATCAACGCCACAAAACTTGATGTCCGTGGCCGCGTTTGTCGCCATCTCCATTTGCATTTGTGCAGCTGCGGCTGCGGTCTCCAGCGCACTGGAACTCCGCATGGAACCCTTGGCATCATTGCCACTGGATACGGCGTTCATGCGTCCAGCCGTGACAGTCGATTTCTCTGCATGCGTTGCCGACATGGTGCGCAGGTAGTAGGTGGTCTTCAAGCCGCGCAACCAGGCAAGCTTGTAAGTCTCGTCCAGCTTCTTGCCTGAAGCTCCCGCCATATAAATATTCAGTGATTGGGCCTGATCAATCCACTTCTGTCGACGCGCCGCAGCCTCGACCAGCCACTGGGTCTCCACTTCAAATGCGGTCGCGTACAACTGCTTGACTTCCTGAGGAACGCGGTCGATCGGGCTCAGCGATCCATCGAAGTGTTTCAGGTCCATCACCATGACGTCATCCCACAAGCCCAGGCGTTTCAGGTCTTTGACCAGATAACCGTTAATGACGGTGAACTCACCGGACAAATTGGATTTGACTGACAGGTTGCCGAAGCTGGGCTCTATGGAGGCATCGACGCCAATGATGTTGGAGATGGTGGCAGTCGGCGCAATGGCAACGCAGTTGGAGTTGCGCATGCCGTCAGCCGCAATCTTCTGGCGCAACGCATCCCAATCCATGGTGGACGAACGGTCTACTTCCACATAGCCGCCACGCGCACTGGCCAGCATGTCGAGGGTGTCGAGTGGCAAAACGCCTTTGTCCCACAGCGATCCCTTGAAGCTGGAGTACTTGCCGCGCTCCTTCGCCAGGTCGGTAGATGCCCAGTAGGCGTAATAACTGATGGCTTCCATGGAGTGGTCCGCAAAATCCACAGCAGCATCGCTGGCGTAGGGAATGCGCAACTCATACAGGCTGTCCTGGAACGCCATGACACCCAGGCCGACCGGGCGGTGGCGCAAGTTGGAGTCACGGGCCTTCTTGACGGCGTAGTAATTGATGTCGATAACGTTGTCCAGCATGCGCATGGCGGTCGAAATGGTGCGCTTGAGCTTGTCGTGGTCCAGTGCGCCGTTCTTCAGATGCTGGCGCAGATTGACGGAGCCCAGGTTGCAGACGGCCGTTTCGGTGTCGGAGGTGTTGAGCGTAATCTCGGTACAGAGATTGGACGAGTGCACGACACCCGCATGCTGCTGGGGCGAACGGACATTGCAGGCGTCTTTGAATGTGATCCAGGGGTGTCCGGTTTCGAACAGCATAGTCAGCATCTTTCGCCACAGGTCGCTCGCTTGCACGGTGCGGGATGGCTTGATCTCTCCGCGGGCCGCTTTTTCTTCGTAAGCCACGTAGGCTTTCTCGAATTCGGCGCCAAACAGGTCGTGCAGGTCGGGCACATTGTTGGGGGAGAACAGGGTCCACTGGCCTTTCTCCATCACACGGCGCATGAACAGATCAGGAATCCAGTTCGCGGTGTTCATGTCGTGCGTGCGGCGACGGTCATCACCGGTGTTCTTGCGCAGCTCCAGGAACTCTTCGATGTCGAGGTGCCATGTTTCAAGGTAAGTGCAGACGGCACCTTTGCGCTTTCCGCCCTGGTTCACGGCAACGGCCGTGTCATTCACCACTTTCAGGAATGGCACCACACCCTGCGATTCGCCGTTGGTGCCCTTGATGTGGGCACCCAAAGCCCGCACGCGCGTCCAGTCGTTGCCCAGACCACCTGCAAATTTGGAGAGCAGCGCGTTTTCCTTGATGGATTCGTAGATGCCGCCCAAGTCATCGGGCACCGTGGTCAGGTAGCAGCTGGATAGCTGTGACCGAAGCGTGCCGCTGTTGAACAATGTTGGGGTGCTGGACATGAAGTCGAAGCTGGAAAGAACTTCGTAAAACTCGATAGCGCGCGCTTCGCGGTCGATCTCGTTCAGCGATAGACCCATGGCCACGCGCATGAAGAAAGCTTGGGGCAATTCAATGCGGGTTTTGCCTTCATGCAGGAAGTAGCGGTCATACAAGGTTTGCAAGCCCAGGTAGTCAAACTGCAGGTCACGATCGGCTTTGAGGGCCGCGCCCAAGCGCTTCAGATCAAATTGCATCAGGCGCTCATCCAGCAACTCGGCACCAACGCCCCGCTCAATGAATCCGGGGAAGTAATCGATGTAAGCCTCTGCCATGTCGGCAGGCGCGACGTCACGGCCCAGTACTTCCCGTGAAATGGTATGAAACAACAGGCGTGCGGTCGCGTAGGTGTAGTCAGGGTCTTTTTCAATCAGTGTTCTGGCTGCCAGGATGGAGGCTTTGTACACCTCATCCATGGGCACGCCGTCGTACAGGTTGCGCATGGTTTCGGCCAGAATGGGTTCAGCGTTGACATCGGCTCCCAAACCCATGCAGGCTGTCTTAATCAGCGACTTGAGTTGATCGAGGTCCAGCACGACGCGCTGGCCGCCCTCTATTGCATGCAATACGGGCGCAGCTGGCGCCCCTTGCGCAACTTTTTTGGCCCGTTCCTGGGTGCGACGCTCACGATACAGAACATAGGCGCGTGCGATTTCGTGGTGTTCGCCTCGCATGAGGCCAAGTTCCACCTGATCCTGGACATCTTCAATATGGAAGGTTCCGCCCCCTGGACGCGAGCGCATCAGCGCCCGGATGACTTGCTGCGTCAACACGTCGACCATTTCGCGAACGCTGGCCGACGCTGCCCCTTGAGTTCCGTGAACAGCCAGAAAGGCCTTCATCATGGCCACCGCGATTTTGTTGGGCTCAAAAGGCACGACGGCCCCATTGCGACGAATGATCTGGTAGTGGGCGAGCAGATTGACAGCACCACCGTCAGCCATCGGCTCACTGTGGGCGGGTGCGACTGCGCTGGAGGCGAGGGCGGTTACGTTTGAAACAGATTGCATGATTTCCTCGTCTAGATCAGTATTTTTATGGGGCTCGGCTGAGCCCGGTTGCGGTCTTTCCAGTCGGAATTTCTGAAAACACCGCGGAAGCAGGACACACTATATATGGGGTGCCGGATGGTTACAAGCCACTACCGGTAGTGTATCTGGTCAAAGTTTGCCAAGCCAGCGCAATTATTCCGCCTGTGCTAATCGCCTGCGGAATATGCCGGCGCGGTACGCACCAGGTGGGCAATGCTTCGCAGGCCTTATTTGACGTGGATTTGGATAAAGAAACCCAATGCTGGCGCTGCTTTCAAAAGCATTTCCCTGAAAAAACCGCATGCGGTGGCGGTTTGATGACTACGGGATCCCGCACCCGTACATTTGAAAAATGTGGGCGCCGGACTTTTCGAGTGGCGCCCAACAGACTCTGCGGCCCAATATTTTTTCAAACGCTTGCGGGAAAACACCCAGAAGTAAACCCCAGGGTTTGTTGCAGAAGCGACCAATCCAGGCCAATGCCGGGGTCTCCCTTGCGCCCAGGGGCAATGTGCTCGTGACCTGCAAAGTATGAAATCGGATACCGCTGGGCCAGTGCCGGGCAGAGGGCTTGCAGGGCTTCGTACTGCGCGGGCTCAAATGGGTCTCCCTCCAGGCCCTCAAGCTCAATGCCGATGGAGTCATCGTTGCAGTTGCCCCGCCCGCGGTAATGCGATGCCCCCGCATGCCAGGCTCGGTCATCGCAACTAACGAATTGCCATACCTCGCCTCCGCGCTGTATGTAGAAGTGGGCGGATACTTCCATGCCTTCTATTTGCTTGAAGTAGGCGTGCTGTTCCCAGTCCAGCTGGTTCGTGAACAGCGCCTGAACCTGGTTGCCGCCATACACGCCAGGAGGCAGGCTGATGGAGTGCAGGACGACGAGGTCTATGTGGGCTTGTGTCGGGCGGGGGCCGAAGTTGGGAGATGGCAACCGGTGCGCAAAGCGGTACCACCCGCCATCCCAAAGGCCTGTATTCAAAGGATTTTTTTCAGGCATCGGTGTCTTCGTCCCGGGGCGTGTCGATTTTCAGTCGCGCTATCCGGTAGCGAATTTGTCTGAGGCTCAGGCCCAGGCGCGAGGCCGCCATGGTGCGGTTGAAACTGGTTTCTTTCAAGGTCTTGACCAGGATGTCGCGCTCCTGCTGATCCAGGTGGCTTTGCAGATCCGTTGGCAGGGGCGAGTCCGTCGGGACCAGGCGTGCGGGCGACGTGACGGTTTCCAGCGGCATGGCTCCGCTGACAGGCGCCTGCAGGTCATCAAATTGCAGTTCGTCGCCCTCACACAAAGCAACGGCGCGGTGCAGCAAATTTTCCAGTTCGCGGACGTTGCCGTTGAGCGGCAGCATCGCAAGCTGTTCGATGCTGCTTGAGGCCAGCCGCGGTGCGGGCATTCCTGATTCCTGGGCGATCCGCGCCAGCAGCGCCGAGCACAATGCAGGAAGGTCTTCGCGACGCTCGCGCAACGGGGGAACCACAATGTCAATGACGTTCAAGCGGTAAAAAAGATCTTGCCGGAACCGACCCGCATGCACTTCCTCGGGTAGGTCCTTGTGTGTGGCACTGATGATGCGCACATCGACGGACTCCTCCTGGCTGGAGCCCACTGCGCGCACGCAGCGCTCCTGGATGGCGCGAAGCAGTTTGGACTGCATGGCCAGCGGCAGATCCCCAATCTCATCCAGAAACAGTGTCCCCCCGGTCGCGGCCTGGAAAAAACCTTGCCGGTCATGGGTCGACCCGGTGAAGGCGCCTTTCTTTGCGCCAAAAAATTCAGTCTCCAGCAGGTTTTCCGGTATCGCACTGCAGTTCACTGCGATCCAGGGCCCTGCCGCCCGGTGGCTGTTGGCATGCAAGGCCGACGCAACCAATTCTTTGCCGGTGCCCGACTCGCCGCGTACCAAAACGGGGGCCATACTGCGAGCGACTTTGACGATCCGTTCCTTTACGCTGCGCATGACCGCGGAGTCACCTGCCAACTTCGACAGTGCCAATTGGCCAGTGGATGTGGTGGATGATGAATCAGACGGCCTGGCATCCGTAGCCCTTCGCGCCGGACCGCTGTGCGGCGCTGTACCCTGTACTGCGGAAGCAATTGCCGATCTGAACTGCTTCAGATCCACTGGCTTGGTCAGGTAATCGAAAGCGCCCGCTTTCAACGATTCAACCGCATTTTCTGCCGAGCCGTAGGCCGTTATCACGATGCAGCGCTCCGCCCGCTGTTGCGTCTTCATACTGGCCAAGATTTCAATGCCCATTCCATCCGGCAAGCGCATGTCGGTGATGACCACGTCAAAACGCCGCGTATTGAGCAGTTGAAAGGCATCCTGCAGGCTGCCCGCGGTTTCCACGCGATAGCCTTCGCGCAGCAGTGTCAGCTCATACAGGGTGCGCAGATCGGGCTCGTCGTCGATCACCAGAATTTGGGCGTTGCTCAATACAGTGTGGTTTGCCATGGTGTCGCGGTAGTGGCTGTCGAAGCAGCGTTGCCTTGCGCGTTGGTGCGCAGGAACGTAATCACAAACTCATTGCCATCTGTTTGCTGGTCACCGATTCTGCGGGAAGTGCGCTGGTAAATCAGGGCGGCACCATGCCCATCGCAGAGTTCCCGGCAAATGAAGAGCCCCAGACCGCTGGAGCGGCTCTCCGACGAGAAAAAGGGTTCAAACAAGTGGCGTTCCACGGACTGCTCCATGGCGGCGCCGTCACTCCAGACCGACATACCGGCATGCTGTGAGTCAATCGGGAGGCTGCTGACCTGGATAGAGTCGGCCTTGCCGCTGGCGTAGCGCCGTGCATTGTCCAGCAGATTGACAAGCACCCGACGCAAGTGATCGTCATCAAAGCGGACGCCGGTTTCTGGATCGCGCACATGGATGCCCATTTGCCTCTGGCTGCCGTTTTGCCCCGCCCAATCCGCGCAAATGCGCTGAACGGACTCGTTCAGGGCAAGTGTCGCGTACGGGTGGTCCTGGGGTTGAGCCCTGGAGACGTTGAGGATGTCGTCCACAATCTTGTCAAGCCGTTTGGCGTTTTGACTCACCATCAGGGTCAATCGCTTGTGCCTGGGGTCGGTGATGTCTTCATCCAGCAGCGCATTGGCCTGCGCAATGGCAGCCAGCGGGTTGCGAATTTCGTGTGCCACGGCGGCAGACAGGCGTCCCATGCTGGCGAGTTTCTCAGTGCGCATGCGCGCCTCCAGCTCGCGCTGGTCCTGCAAAAAGAGCACGCACAAGCTTTCGCCACTGCTTCCATGCGGTGCTGCGAGGCGGGTGCGCGCGCGCAATCGGCGCGGCCCATGGGCTTGATGGTGAATGATCACGTCCTGCTCCTGGCTCTGGTGGGTTCCTGCTGTCAAGCGCGTCAGCTTCAGCAGGGGAAGCCAGCCGGCTTCGTCTTTCAGGTCAAAAATGTTTGCGTGCAACGCCCGCTCGGAGCCAAGCAACTGCCGTGCTGCGGGGTTGGCAGCGCGCACACAACCCCTGTCGTCCACAATCAGCACGCCTTCCGGGAGAGACTCGATGACCAGTTCATTGACCTGACGCTGAATCGTGGCTGCGAGCTGGCTCTGACGGGCCCGCTGTCCTTCGCTCGCCAGCCGGGTGGAGAGCTGGTTTCCCAGTAACGCAATTACAAAGTAGCCTACGCCGCTGAGTGCGGCCTGCACAAAATACGGAGCAGCATCGGCGGGCGCCTGCACGTAGGCCCACAGTGTGCTTCCCAGCAGAACTACCGTGACACCGGCCGCCGTACCGAGGGCCAGACTCAGGGAGCCCAGAATGGAGGCCAGCAGTATCGGAAGCGCAAATAGGGGGGTGTAGTTGATGCTGTTGCCCTGTAACAGCTGCAATGCGGAAAACGCCACCACGTCCAGTCCCACCAGCGCAACCCACGCCCGGTTGAACGACTCACCCAGCGGCCGTGGCTTGATATACAGCCGGGCTCCCACGGTACCTGCGAAATAGGCCGCACTGATGGCAATCAACAAGGCGCTGTGGGAGGTGCCCGTTGCAAACAGGGCTGTTTGCAGCACCACCAGTACAAGCCCCAGAGTGAGCCGGGCGGTCATGAAGCCCTGCCACAAGCGAATCAGCTCGTTCGAATCATCGGGCGTGTCCGCGGGCCCTTTGATCCCGGCGGGATCAAACCACGAGTGCTGGTAGTCCGGCTCGCCCATTCAGGACTCTATTTTTTGGCGGTGGGCTGCACTGCAATAGGCCCCCCTGGTGCCAATCACCGCCTCGTTTGCGGGGATATGCACACCACACTGGTGACAACGCACCATGTCTTGCGGGATCGCAGAGGCGGGTTTTTTTCGCTGAACCTCGCGTTGCTGGGTCGACCGTGACGAGCGCCAGCGCCACGCTATCAGCAACACCACCAGAAAAATCAGCAGGTACTTCATGGGGTACGTCCCAGCACGATTTCCATCACAAAGCGCGAGCCCACATACGCCAGCAGCAGAAGCGCCGAGCCGATGTACAGCACATTCACGGCCCGTTTGCCACGCCATCCGAAAGCAGCCCGCCCGATAAGTAGCACCGCAAAAGTGATCCAGGCCAACACGGAGAAAACTGTCTTGTGGTCCCAGCGCCAGGCGTGGCCATGACCATACAGCGTGTCGCCAAACAGGAAGCCTGCGAGCAAAGTGGCGCTGAGTAGTACAAAGCCCGCCCCCACAAAGCGGTAGGTCAGGCGCTCCAGCGTCAGCAACGGCAAACCGCTTTGCGGGTCTTCTGCATGGCGAATGCGAGCCTCGGCACGCGTCATGAACCAGGCATGCACCACCGCGATACCGAACAGTCCGTAGCATGCCACGCCAAAGGCCAGATGCAGGGCCAGCCAGGCCGATGCAGTGGCGGGCATCGGGCTGCCGGGAAACAGAAGCGCCACCAGCACGGCCACTGCACCCAGTGCGCACAAGGTCCACCGGGTTGGTAGTTGTGGATAAATCCGGCTCTCTACGGCATAGACGGCCGCCACCAGCCAGGCGGTGACCGACATGGCGGGTGCAAACCCAAAGTGCGGTTGCTCTCCGAAGAGCGTCCAGGCCAGCATGGCGCCGTGCAGCAGCCACGCCACAGCTACCCACAGGCGCGCCGATCGCTGGCTGACGTGATTGGCCAGGATTGCAGGCCACGCATAGGCTGCAGCGGCTGAAACCGACAAAATCAGGTGAATGGGGGACGCACTGGCTAAAATCATGGATACAGTTTAGCGTTTCGCACCCTGCTGGCTCCGGCCGGTATTCACTAGAGGTTCCGTACACCGGAAACCTCCTTCTCTGGACCCACTATGGCCTCCGCTCTTTCCGACAAACTTTCCCGCCTCGTCAAGGAAATGCGAGGCCAGGCCCGCATTACCGAAACCAATGTGACCGACATGTTGCGCGAGGTGCGCATGGCCCTGCTGGAGGCCGACGTGGCCTTGCCGGTGGTGCGCGACTTCATTGCCCGCGTGAAAGAAAAAGCCTTGGGCCAGGAAGTATTGGGCTCCCTGCAGCCGGGTCAGGTGCTGGTGAGCATTGTCAGCAAAGAGCTGGCGGCCACCATGGGTGAGGGCGTGAGTGATATCAACCTCGCCGCCCAGCCACCCGCCGTGATCCTGATGGCCGGTCTGCAAGGTGCGGGTAAAACCACCACCACCGCCAAGCTGGCCAAGCACCTGATCGAAAAGCGCAAGAAGAAAGTGCTGACGGTTTCGGGCGACGTCTACCGCCCCGCCGCCATTGAGCAGCTCAAGACCGTCACGGCGCAGGCCGGAGCAGAGTGGTTCCCCAGCACGCCGGACCAGAAGCCGGTTGACATTGGCCTGGCGGCCCTGGACTACGCGAAGAAGCACTTTTTTGATGTGCTGCTGGTTGATACCGCGGGCCGCCTGGCCATTGACGAAGCGCTGATGCGCGAGATCAAGGACCTGCACGCCGCCCTGAACCCGATTGAGACCCTGTTTGTGGTCGACGCCATGCAGGGCCAGGACGCAGTCAACACCGCCAAAGCCTTCAAGGAAGCATTACCACTGACGGGCATTATCCTGACCAAGCTGGACGGTGACTCCCGTGGCGGCGCGGCGCTGTCGGTACGCCAGGTTACCGGAGCGCCGATCAAGTTTGCCGGCACCAGCGAAAAGCTCGATGGCCTCGAAGTGTTTGATGCCGAGCGCCACGCGGGACGCATTCTGGGCATGGGCGATATTCTGGCGCTGGTGGAGCAGGTCACCGCCGGTGTCGACATTCAAGCGGCGCAGCGGCTGGCGGCCAAGGTCAAGAGCGGTGCCGGTTTCGATTTGAACGACTTTTTGGCCCAGATTCAGCAGATGAAGCAGATGGGTGGCCTGTCAAGCCTGATGGACAAACTGCCTGCTTCCATGGCCGCCAAGGCGGGCAACGTGGACATGGACCGTGCCGAGAAGGACATCAAGCGCAAGGAAGGCATCATCCAGAGCATGACCCCGCTGGAGCGCCGCAAGCCTGAACTCATCAAAGCCACCCGCA
>Ga0105047_10017351_pt1 | contig 11227 bp, 6 predicted proteins | sample MAT04_FD_78384 | JGI IMG/M metagenome (GOLD analysis project Ga0105047, IMG submission 78384) | Freshwater microbial communities from Lake Fryxell liftoff mats and glacier meltwater in Antarctica - MAT-04 (megahit assembly) | ecosystem: Environmental > Aquatic > Freshwater > Ice > Liftoff... | reverse complement strand
TCATCCTTTTGGGTAAATTCTTTGAATGGTTCACCATGAAGCGTTTCGCGCTGACGGAGATAATCGTCGAACATTTTTTTCCAGGCATGGCTGTGTACTAATGCAGTCTGGGTAATTACACCATCGAGGTCGAAAATTACTGCTTCGAAATGATATTTTTTTGCCATCTATAATCAGTTTAATTGTGCCCTTTGTTGCCTGGCGGGATTTTTGTTTCCGACAAAGACACTAAGTTCACAAAGATTCATCGTTTTTTATGTTTGCTCTATTCCTCAGAAATAGATATTTGTTGCATGCGAAGTTCCCGAATTGCAAAGATACGCCAAGTTGCTTTTAAACAACTTGATTTTCGAAACGGCAAGCAACAGGAAATGTCCAAATTCTTTGGCTTAAGCAGGTCAGCTGATATTTATCCAGTTAAATCCGTAAGCATCAATCTGAACAGGGCTGGTATTATTGAAAATATTAAGCCCGTGTTTTGCGAATTCAGGCAAGCTTACAGGTAGCGGCTGGTCGGTCATGTTATGAATGATAAGCCATTTTTCGTTTTCAAAAGTGCGGATAAAGGCAAGTGCTTCCCCGTTTTTAGAGCTTGGTAAAGAGATAAATCTAAGGCTTCCGCGGCCGAATGTTTTATGCTGATTTCGGATATGCAGCATTTGCCTGAGCTTTTGATAAATATGGCTGCTGAAACTATCCGGGTTTGCCAGGTTTTGTGCGAGTTCTTCCCAGTCAATTTTTCCCCTGCTCAGGAAACGGGTGTCATCTTTGCCGGTAAGCTGTATCATTTCATTATAATAAGCTTCGTCGTTGTATTTCCCGAATTCGTCGCCATAATAAATAACCGGAGTTCCGGGAAGTGTTAAAATAATGGAATAAGCAAGAAGTATGCGGCGTTCGTCACGCTGCATGAGTTCCGAAAGACGGGCAGAAATACCTTCGCCAAGGCGGAAATCCCATTCAGGTTTCAGGCAGTATTTTTTGTGCAGATATTTGCGTTCCTCCTCAGTAACATATACCAGTTCGAGGCTTAGCTCATCGTGGCAACGCAGGAAAGTGAACCATTGCCCGTTGGCAGGCAGTTCAGGGGTAAAGGCTTTTGAAAGTGTTTCCTCAATAGGTTTGCCGCTTTGCATGGCAATGGATTTAAAGATGCGAGGCATCAGCGGGAAATGGTATGCTGCCTGGCATTCGTCGCCATTGCCCATATACTCTACAACTTTGGCCGGCTGCTGGCAGGCTTCGGCCAGGAGGAGTGAACCGGGTTTTATGTAATCAAGTATTGCTCTGAAAAATTTTACAATCAGGTGTGTTTTCGGCAGGTTTTCGCATTCGGTGCCTTCTTCTTTCCATATATAGGGTGTTGCATCGGCCCGGAACCCGTCGACACCGGCATTTTGCCAGAACAACAGGACCTTGCAAATTTCGAGTAATACCTGCGGATTTTTGTAGTTTAAATCGGGCTGAAAACTGAAGAAGCGGTGAAAGTAATATTCGTCTCCTTTTTTCTCCCAGTTTGAGGTTTCAATTCCTTTAAAAATTATCCTTGCATCTTTGTACAAGGTATTCTCGTTGGACCAGATATAATAATCCCTGAATGGATTGTCCTTTGATTTAGCTGATTCAGTGAACCACGGATGTTCATCCGATGTGTGATTCATCGAAATGTCGAAAATAACTTTTATTTTACGCTTATGTGCTTCAGCCAGGAATTGTGTAAAAATCTTCTGATCCTTGTTTTTTCCTGTTTTATCAAGTAATTCAGGCCTGATTTTAATATAATCGCTGATATCGAATCCGGCATCACGCATAGGTGAATCGAGTACCGGCAAGAGCCAGATGCAGTTGATGCCCAGATCGGACAAATAATCCAGTTTTTGGGTTAAGCCGGGGAAGTCATTATTAAAAAGATCAGCGTACAGCGAATACACAACTGCATCTTTGTACCAGTCAGCCTGAGAATTATCCCGGTTTTCAGCATTGCGGTTAATCTCAGCAGCCAACAGGAAATTCTCCAGGATTAGGGTTGAAATCCCGGGATAGAGTTTCCCCCAAATATCAAATAACAGATCACGTTGTTGCATAACGAACAGATGCTACAAATTGTAACAGAAAATTTTATGAATTGGTAAAAATTTGATTCAATCCGGAATTCAATTACAGCGCTTTCGGATGACAGGCCGGATAATATGTTTTGCGTAATGGCAACATAAATGCCTGGTTGATCGGAAAAGCAATGGTTATAGTGAATGGAAGATCGAAATGGCCGGAAAGCCAAAGTTAACTTTATAAACAGAGGTCGTATCTGCGAAAGAGATACGACCTCTGTAGTGCCTGATTGGTATCAAACGCTGATTAATTTATAGCGCCATCACCGGTTTTAAAGTTCAGATCAATTTTGTGAGATCCGGCAGTAACAGTAACCCGGGTTTGGTCTCCACCAGTGCCACGGAGTGCAATTTTACCACCTAAAATGATGAATTCTGATTGCCACCATTGGTCGAACCAGGGATGCCATGCATACATTCTTAATTCATCAGCAGCCAATGTTTTGGTAATGGTAACAAGGCTATTGGCATTATCTACGGTAAATAAACCAGCAGCATTCCCTGTATCCCACGAACCTATAGTATTCCCAATCAGATATACTTTAGGATCGGCAATGGCTATTTTGTTGGCAGTTAAATCCACCACCACCATGTAATAACCAGCTATTCCCGGAACCGGAATGTTATCTCCGCCTTTATCATATACCCCACCTGAAGCAGTTCCGGTCTTGCCGAAATCATCTGTCCATGCTTTTTGAGGAGCAAACTTAAACCCTCCTGTAGCATTCATATAAACGATTTTCCAGAATAAATTAGGGTGGCTATTTACCGGAACCATTGGAAGATCAATAGTCCAGTTCCATTCGTTTCCGGCAGAAGATATAACACCGTCTCCAATCATATATAAAGCTGCCGGGAATGCAGGTGCAACCGTGTAGGTCATTTTGCCCAGGTCAACAGTTACTTTATAGTTTCCGGCGGTTGCAGGAGTAGTAATTGCATCAGGATCGTTTCCGCCACCATAGTTAACGCCTAAAGTTCCGATAGCTTGTCCGGTAGCCTGGCCCCATTGCGGTTGCCATGCACCCAGAGTTTGAATGAATTTCATGCTTTTTGCAGCTGCTAAATTCAGGGTACCAATATAAATACCAGGAGTAGATGATTGATCAATTTTGATTGCTTTAGTATTATCCCACACTGCATCAGTTCCATCGCCTAATGCATATATTGCTACAGGGAAAGTTGCAAATGTAACTTCAGGGCCATAGGCAGTACCGGCAGAATTTGTAGCATAAGCACGAACATGATAGGTAGTGGAAACAACCAAACCTGTAAGAGAACTTGTGAAAATCCCTTTACCGGTTCCATCACTCGTTTTACTGTCAGCTATTGTAGGATTAGCACCGGTACTCCAGCAAACACCCCTGGCAGTAATTGTGGCGCCACCATCAGCGGTAACATTACCTCCGGAGGAAGCAGTAGATGCAGTGATACCTGTAATTTCCGTAGTGGTTACGGCAGGCTTATCAACCTTGGTTTCGAAAAATACCTCGGGGCCGTAACCTGTGCCGGCGCTGTTAGTAGCATAAGCACGTACATAATACATGGTGTATCCCTTCAGGTTGGTTAAAGCGCTTACATAAGGGCCGGTTGCATTTCCGTTTTCGGTTTTGCCATCGGCAATAGTAGGATTACGATTAGTACTCCAGCATACGCCCTGTTTTGTTACAGCGGCTCCGCCGGCAACCATTACAATACCGCCACCGGTAGCTGTGTTACCTGTAATATCAGTAATTGCGGCAGTATTAAGTTCGGGAACAACAGGCTTAGTAGTAAAATTAAACTCTTCGCCATAAATGGTAACACCTTCGGCATTGGTAGCATAGGCACGGGCGTAATACTTGGTTGCAAAAGTAAGGCCTGTTAATGATACTGTAAAAGTGGCTGCTTTGCTTTCGCCGGTATAGATGGCTTTTTTGTTAGCAACGGTAGGAGCGGCTGCTGTATTATAGCAAATGCCTTTTTCGGTAAAACCACTGCCCGAAGCAATAACAAAACCTTCTAACGTTGCACCATCAGAGGTAATGTTCGACAACTGGGCGGTTGAAAGTTTCGGATCCAGTTTTACATCAGGGTCTTCCTTGGTACATGCGGCAAAAAAGACTGACGCAGTAACCAGGATGGCCATTATTCTATATTGGGTTCTTTTCATGAATTTATTTTTTAAAATGTTTTTAGATGTTTTTCGCTAAAGCATATTAACAACCGGTTAGCTGAGAAGTATCCAAGGTGCTGCTTAGGTAAGCTCAGCGAACCAGTAGTTTCAGAGTCTTATGGTTTTTTAGTTATAGTGAAAAAACCACCAACTTCAGGCTTCACTGATTTTGGATTAGTGATGGTTAGTACAATGTTGTAAGTACCAGCAGTTACAGGCATGTCGGAGCCATCCACTGTCAGTTTATCAGGAGTGCCACCCAGATTCCATGCCCATGCATCATTAAGCCTGAATTTAATCATACCATCAATTAATGTAATTGTGATTTTCCAGGTACCGGTTGCAGCATCATAATCCATTTTCTGGTCAGGAGTGTTCCAGCCATTAGGAGTTGCTGATCCAATCAAGCCAATCATGTAAGCATCCATTTTGTAAGTCAGACCCTTTGTGTCTGCTGAAAGCATATACCAGCCACTGGCAGAGGTTGTAATGCCTGCTCCGTTCACAGCCAATACTCCGCCGGAACCGCCATATTCAATGTTTGAGTCTGGATCTTTAAGCTTAAAAGGTTTAGTTGCATCAAGTTTGGTATAAGCGGAATATTTCCCGTCACCCAAAGCTGATTCTATTTTCTGGTCCATACCTGAATTAGTTAAATTCAGTCGCGGTAAACCATAAATGGTAACAGCAGCAGTTTTGGTATCAGAAGTGTATGCCAATACCGGAACACCGGTGCCAGCATCCCGAACCAGAACTGCCCGGATACGGAAATCAACCTGTGAAACCTGGTCGGCCAGGAATTTTTTAAGTAAAATTCCGTTAAGGTCACTCACTGTAATTTTCATAGCAGTATCCTGGGAAGCGGAAACAATAGGGATTATATTTACAAATTTATCCCCACTGGCACAAGCTTCAAGGTAATAGGTAACCGAAGCCACAAAACCGGGATCAACAGGGGCACCAACAAATTTAAGTGTCGAAGCGCCGTTAGCCCTTAAAAGGGTCAGGTTGGGCATAGTCACGATTGTTGGCTTAACAACCGGATCAGAGATCACTACATTTGTACCATCCTTTTCACAGCTGGACAAAAGACCGATCAACCCAATGAACGTTAAATATATGATTGAATTTTTCTTCATTGCTTAAAAGTTTAAGGGATTAATAACCAGGAGTTGGTATGATGTTTGGATTTGATGATAACTCATCACTTGGAATAGGGAATACATTCAGATGCTTACTGGTATTTGTACCGTTTACTGCACCACCCTTCCAGGCCCAGAAATAATTTCCATCAGTGAATTTGCCGAAACGAACCAGGTCGGTACGGCGCTGAGCTTCATAATAAAATTCACGTCCGCGTTCAGCCAACAGGAAATTGGCATTAAGCTGACCTGCTGTTATAACTCCTGCAGGATCGTTGTTGAATGCACGTGCTCTAACAGCATTTACATCATTAACGGCAGTAGCATCACCTAACCTGAATTTTGCTTCGGCCCTCATTAACAAAGCATCAGCATAACGGAATACAGGGAAATCGGTACTTGCAAAGGCTGTGCTATAGTTTGCGGCTTGCGAACCATTGGTGTTTTTTGCTGTAAACTTGTATACTCCTATTCCATAATCTCCACTTGATGATGGGCTTGGAATATCAACACTTTTCTTAACCTTGCATAAAATGCGGGTGTCTTTCGACTGTTTGAACATTGGATCGGTAGCCCACGGAATAGGATTGTTACCATAAACGCTGATGGTATCACCTAATAATACATACATGAACTGTTTTTTAGACCTGTTGCCATTCCAGTTGGTATTGGCAGTAAGACCGTGAAAATCCTCAGCCCTGATATACGTAGCGTCGCTGCTTGATTCGATCAGGAATGTGGTTCCGGTATAGCCCTGGGTATTTACTCCATCATATGCAAAAGCAAAGATCATTTCAGGATTGTTAGGCCTGTTGTTGTCAGCACTGAAATTCTGACGATAGTTGGTTGCAAGGGAATACTTACCGCTACTGATTACTTTTTCTGTATAAAATTTGCAGCTGTCGAATTTTGCAGTTCCTGTATATACTTCGGCGTTCAGATAAACTCTAGCAAGTAACATCCAGCATGCAGCTTGATCAGCTTGTGGATACGACGAACCTGGTTCCCCAAGTTTGTTTTCAATATCTTTTAATTCAGATACAACGTAATTAAACAGCAACTTCCTTCCGGTTGTAAAAACAGGATCCAATTGTTTTGGAAAAACTTTTCCTACAGGATCAAGTTCAGTTGTAAAAGCCGGATTTCCAAAGAGGTCCATACTCCAGGCATATGCTAAAGCCCTTAAATATCTCGCTTCAGCATTGTAGCGGATCAACTTGGGATCACTGCTTCCGGCTGAATTCCTGATATATTCATTGGCATAAGTTACACTTAAACTGAGCCTTTGGTAAAGAGCTGTCAGAAAAGGATTTTGCGCACTCCAGGTTTGTGTATTTAAATCTGAAATACCAACATCACCCCAGGCGCAAATTGCTTCATCTGTTGTTATTTCCTGAAGATTCCACAGTGCTCTTGTGGTGGTAAAAAAGTTGTCGTCCGAAGCTGCAATGTCAGCACCTCCGTTAGCACCTTGTCCGGCTATGGTGAAACTGGCGTAAACTTTAGCCAAAGCCTGTTGCATATATGCAGGGTCATCATTTAAATTTCCTGCCAGAATTTTATTTGGGTCAATTGGAGTAACATCCAAATCTTTCACACATGATGATACCATCAATGTTGAAAGAAAAATCCCTAGTATTATTATTTTGTTCATATCTATTTAGATTTTAGATGATTAGTAGCTTAAACTTACACCAAGCATGAAAGTACGAGGCCTTGGATAGAAACTGTTATCGATACCTCCGTTAACTTCAGGATCAAGACCAGAGTATTTAGTTACCGTCAGCACGTTTTGAACTGTAAAGCTGATGCGCGCATTCAGTTTCTTGTAAATATTGTCGAATTTATAACCGGCGCTTAAATTGTCCAGTTTAAAGAACGAAGCATTTTCAAGGAAATAATCACTGGTTTGCTGACGCTTAACAAAGTTAGTTTTACTCAGTAGTGTTGGTTCGTTAGTCCAGTAGCCGTTTGTGTACATTTGGTCATACGATGCACCTGAACCAATTCCGTTGTATAAATAGTTTCCTATACTTGCACGTGTTGAACCTGAAAAGTCAAAATCTTTGTAAGTAAAACGCAATGACAATCCCATCAGGTAGTCAGGAGCTGAATTGTGAGCAATGTATTTATCGGCATTGTCACCATTAACACTTCCTCCCTTTCCCGAAAGATCAGCATATAAACCTTCAATCGGATTGCCACTGGCATCATAAATCTGCTGATTTAAAAAGAACGATCTTGCAGGATAACCAACTTTAGTGATCTGTTTCTGACCACTAAATGCATCGCCATAATAAATAGCGTAATTTGGGTCATCAGTAAAATTCAACTTGGTAATTTCGTTCACGTTATAACCAACATTAAATCCTAAACTCAGGTAAACATCCTGTTTCGAAATTGGTACAAGGTTCAGTGTTAATTCAGCACCTTTGTTTTCGAGGCTGCCAACGTTTGTAAGCAGGGTATTGGAAAAATTACTTCCGCTGGGTACATTAACAGTATTTAACAAGTCATCTGTTGTACGTTTGTAAACATCGAATGAACCCGAAATACGGTTATCAACGAAGCCGAAATCCAAACCGATATTCATGGTAGTTGTTTCTTCCCATTTAATATTCGGATCATATGCACTCGGACGTAATGTAGGAATATACTGGCCATCAATAATATAATAGTTGCCAGGTGAAGATGTAATATAAGTAGCCTGGGCAGGATAATCATTATCAGTAATATCCTGCTGGCCGGTAACACCCCAGCCTAAACGGAGTTTTAAATCAGAAAGCACTTTTGAATTTTTAAGGAAGGATTCTTCTTTAATTTTCCAAGCAAATGCTGCTGATGGGAATAAACCCCAGCGGTTATCTTTTGCAAAACGTGATGAACCATCATCACGGAGAGTAACAGTTAATAAATACCTGTTTAAAAGGGTGTAGTTCAAACGGCCAAAGAAGGATACAAGATAATTCTCTGTTATAAAGGAAGATTTATCTACCTGAGAAATATGTCCTACTCCATTGAAACCGGTTGTACGCGAATCGCCTTCGCGTTTGAAATGCTGCCATGAATAACCACCTGTAAGGTCAATTTTATTTACACCTATTTCCTTTACATAGTTAAGGTAAAAATCAAGCAGGTTATTAGTGTTTTTGCTGCTGTAATTATTGATTTTCCCCCAATAAGGAGTAACCAGTCTGTTAGGTGAAGTAACAGGGCGGTTGTTGTATCCGTCGCTGTTTGCATAATCACCTGCCACATTTAAATTGGCATGCAGGTCGGGAAGAAATGGGATTTTATAATCTAACTGAAGGTTACCAATAACTCTCTGAACATTCGATTTATTGTCAACAGCCATAAGTTGTTCAACAGGGTTAGGAGTACCCAGGTTTGCGCCATAGTTTGGCCATTGGAAATAACCGTCGGATGAAGTATTGCCGTCCTTGATAACCTGCGAAGGATCCATCTTGGTTGCTGATTCTATTGAACCGTCATCGCCAAAATTCTGGTTGGTGTTCACGCCTTTCAGATTGAAATTTACTTTCAAGCTGTTTTTAAACATGGTAGGAGTAAGGCTTAACGAAGCAGTAGTCCTTTGCATATCCGTGTTTTTCAGAATACCGTTCTGATCGGTGTAACCGACAGATACCCTGTAAGGCAATGATTTAACAGCGCCTGACAAACTCAGATTGTGATCCTGTGAAACAGCTGTACGGAAAATTTGCTTTTGCCAGTTTGTATTCTCACTACCGAGTTTTGCATAGCTATCAATACTATTTATACCCACCAGATCCTGGGCAATCTGCCTTATCTGATCACCGGAATAAACATCAGTATAATCAATGGCATTTGCAATTGAAGTATTCCCATCGTAAGCAAATTTCATTTTACCGCCTAACTGGCCTTTTTTAGTAGTTATAAGAATAACACCATTTGAAGCCCTTGATCCATAGATTGCAGTTGCTGAAGCATCTTTTAAAACGGTAAAAGTTTCGATGTCGTTGGGGTTAACAAAATTAAGGAAGTTCGAGCTGCCACTAAGACCTTTATTGTCGATTGGAACTCCGTCGACAATGATCAGCGGGTCGTTCGAAGCATTAAGAGATGAACCTCCGCGAATACGGATAGTTGAACCAGCACCCGGAGCACCGCCTGCTGTAGTAATTACAACACCGGCGCTTTTACCTACCAGCAAATCCTGCGGGGATGTAATGGCACCCTTGTTAAAATCCTTGCTGCTGGTTACACTGATGGAACCTGTAGCATCCGATTTTTTTACTGTACCATACCCGATAACTACAACCTGCTCGAGAGTGGTTGATGATTGCTGAAGAGCAATATCAAGTGTTTTTTGGCTTGTGATAGTTACTTCCTGTGGATCGTATCCTATAAAGGTAAAGGACAGGACAGATCCTGGCTTAACTTTGAGTGAATACTTTCCATCCAGATCGGTAAGCATACCCACTGTGGTACCCTTTACCTGTACGGTTGCCCCGGGTAGCGAAAGGCCATCCTTAGCATCTGAGACTTTCCCTGAAATCTGTATATCCTGTGCGAATGCCTGGAAGGCAAATGTACAGGCTACAAACAGTAACAGGATCCTGAAAGAGATTAAATTTTTCTTCATAGATCTGACTTTCATGTTATTGAACAATTGGTTAATTATTGGTTGATTTGATGATTTTTCGTTTGAATTGCAGATTGATATTTTCATTATTTAATTGCCTGTATAAAAATATTTAATTTTGAGTATAAACGATGAAGAACAGGAAAAAAAGCGATTTTAGTTTTTTAAAGACGTTTTTTGAATACAATTTTTTAAACATATTTCCGGAACAACAGCGCAAAGCTAACTAAAGAATAATATGATACAATACTTATTTTGCTCTTTTTTAAGTATTTCTATAAATATTTTCATGAAATCGTTGTCGCAAACGTTTGCGCTGAGGCAAAAAAATCGCAACTTCTTTTTAACAAAAATTAGGAAGGGGGTCATTTTAGTAAAATGCTGATAATCAAGGTATCTTATTGTGAAAATAACACTAACCATAATTGTTAAATTAATAAATCGTAAAGTTTAGATTATCTTTCTATCTTTATCTGCAATTTTAATGCAAATTTGTTCGAAGATTTTTGAGCCAGACATTTCAGAGGGAAAAAAGTTTCCCCCGAAGATATAAAGCACACAGAGAAGGCTAGTGAATTATGTGTTTTTGCAGGCCAGTATATTGTACCCGTATTTCAATGTGATTAAATAGTAAAACACTGCCATGAAAACACCTCAGTTGACCATCAAAGACATTGCCCGCAGTTTAAATGTATCAATATCAACTGTTTCGAGGGCTTTAAAAGATCATCCCGACATCAGCCAGGAAACCAAGGATTTGATTCGCAACTATGCCGAAAAATTTAATTACAGGCCTAATGTTCTGGCTCTCAGTTTAAGGCGGCAACGGAGTTATTCAATCGGGTTGATTATCCCTGCCATTGTTCACCATTTTTTTTCATCTGTTATCAGTGGAATTGAGGAACTCGCGCATAAGGAGGGCTATAACCTTATCATCTGCCAGTCGAACGAAAATCAATACCGCGAAATGATCAACCTGCAAACATTGATTGATCACAGGGTGGATGGCATTTTGGTTTCGCTGAGTAAAACAACTCAAACTTTTGAGCATTTCAGCGAAGCACTCAACAGCGGAATGCCTATTGTTTTTTTCGACCGGGTATGTGAACAACTGGAAGCGGATAAGGTAATTACCGATGATTATGAAGGCGGTCGTATTGCTACCGAATACCTTATTAATAAGGGTTGCAAAAATATC
>Ga0105047_10017348_pt1 | contig 11228 bp, 8 predicted proteins | sample MAT04_FD_78384 | JGI IMG/M metagenome (GOLD analysis project Ga0105047, IMG submission 78384) | Freshwater microbial communities from Lake Fryxell liftoff mats and glacier meltwater in Antarctica - MAT-04 (megahit assembly) | ecosystem: Environmental > Aquatic > Freshwater > Ice > Liftoff... | reverse complement strand
GTCCATTGGGAATTCTGGAAAAATCATCTTTCCCCATTTGTTTTTGTGCCCAGGTGAACGGGCAATGGTCGGTGGCCACTACATTTACTAGTCCCTGTTCAATACCCGCCCAGAGGGCATTCTGGTCTTTTGGTTCGCGCAGCGGGGGACTCATCACCCATTTAGCACCCTCGAAATCTTGCTGGTACAAAGAAGCATCCAGTAATAAATACTGAATACAAGTTTCTACATTAACATGTTGGTTTCTCTTATTGGCCTCCTGCACTGCATTCAGAGCACCCTGACAGGTAAGATGCACAATATAACCTGTACAGCCAGTGTAATATAACATATCCGTAAAGCGCGCGGAGGCTTCGGCTTCGGTGATCTCTGGTTGCGAAAGATAGTGATAAATGGGTGCGCGATTGCCCAAAGCCCGATTTTTAGCAATGAGCGAATCAATCATATCGCCATTGGTGGCGTGTACTGTGACCATACCGCCGTGCTTTTTGACTACTTGCATCAATTGTATCATCTGCCCGTCGTCAATCATCAAAGCACCCTTGTATGCCATGAAGGTTTTAAAAGAAGTAATGCCTTCTTTTTCAATCATTTCTACTACTTCGGCAGCGGTATTTTCATTGAAATCGGTCACCGCCATGTGGTAACTATAATCACCGATGGCCTTACCGAGCGACTTCTTTTGCCAGGTGCGCAGGGCATTGTACAACGAGTCGCCTTGCGTTTGTAGAATAAAATCAATGACCATGGTGGTGCCGCCAAACAGGGCCGCGCGAGTGCCGGTTTCATAGTCGTCACTGGAATAAGTGCCCATAAAAGGCATATCCAGATGCACGTGGGGATCTATACCGCCGGGAAAGACGATTTTATCGGTCGCATCAATGATTTTATCGGCCTGATACGGAAGATTCTTGCCAATGGCGACGATGTGTTCGCCTTCAATATAGATGTCGGCTTTATAGTCCTCGGAGGCAGTGACGACGTGGCCGTTTTTGATAAGGATGGACATGAGATTTGCAATTTACTTATTTGTGAAAAGTAACCCAGAGGCTCACAGCGTAAAAAAGGAGGCTCACGGAGAAATAATCCTATTACCATCTGATTTTTCAAAACCTCGGTAAAACCTCTTTTTTCATTAGCAACAAATACACCAAGAACGAAACGGCAAAACCCACAAACCAAGCATAATGATATAACCCAGCAATAAATTCCGGCACATTTTCTTTGGCCACTACGTGTATGGTGACTAAAAAACCGGGAATATTAGGCAGAATACCAATTAGCAAGGCCCATAATGCCGCCAGGTTATAACCGTTTCGATAAGTATAGGCACCAATTTCTGAATATAAATCGGCGGCAATCAATTCCTTTTTGCGAATAAAATAATAATCCGCGATCATAATCCCGCCAATGGGGCCTAATAAACTGGAATAAGCAATCAGCCACGTAAAAATATACCCACTGGGATCGGCAATTAACTTCCAGGGGAAAATCAGGACCCCAAAAATACCCGTAATATAACCACCCATTCTAAAATTAATCTTCGATGGCGAGAGATTAGAAAAGTCATTGGCCGGACCAACAATATTAGCGGCAATATTAGTTGCTAACGTAGAGATGGCTACGCAAATCATGGCCACACTCACTAATAATTTACTTTCAAATTTCCCGGCCAGCACCAGCGGATCCCAGATGGTTTCTCCATAAATAATGACGGTTGCCGACGTGACTACCACGCCAATAAAAGAAAACAGGGTCATGGAAGCAGGCAGACCAATGGCTTGCCCGGTTATTTGCGCTTGCTGGCTTTTTGCATAGCGCGTAAAATCGGGAATATTCAGCGACAGTGTAGCCCAGTAGCCTACCATACCGGTCAAGGCCGGGAAAAAGAAATCCCAAAACGCCGCACTGGTTTGAAATTTGGAAGGTTGCGCCAGAATGGGTCCTAATCCATTGCCTGCATCTATGGCCCAAAACAACAGCGCCAGCGCAGCCAAGGGCAGAAAAAGGGCCTTAAAAACCAGTAACTTGCGGATGCTTTCTACGCCCAGCCAGATGATAAACATATTCAGCAGCCAAAAAAGCAGGAACATGATGGCCGGGCCAGTCTCCAATCCGAAGGAGACCGGAAAAATCCGGGGCAGTGTGGCCAGCGATGGAATCCACAATTTAAACATTTGGTATAAAGCAAACCCGCCAATCCAGGTCTGAATACCAAACCAGCCACAAGCCACGATAGCCCGTAGAATAGCCGGTAAATTCGCCAAACGAATCCCAAAACTTGCTCTGGCCAGCACCGGAAAAGGAATGCCATATTTAGCACCCGCATGGCCATTTAAAATCATGGGTAACAATACAATAGTGTTACCCAGAAATATAGTCAGAATAGCCTGCCACCAGTTCATGCCGCCTTCGATCAATGAACTGGCGAGCATATAAGTGGGAATACACAGGCTCATGCTGATCCACAGGGCAGCATAATTCCAGGTATTCCACGTCCTTTTTTCGAGTGGCACGGGCGCGAGGTCTTCGCTGTACAACGAGCTGTTAGTCATGGTAGTCTCTATGAGTTGGTTGAGATGGGCTTACTGGAATGTCACCGCTACGCGGTTGTCAGATCAAGGGCAAACAAGTGGGGAACTAAACTCTTCTAAACCCTTTTTTCTAAACCCCTCTAAACCTTATTCACTGTAATATTCGTCAGCAATAGAAATAGCCTTACTAATAATCTCTAATCCTTCATCAATTTGTTCCTCCGTTACGCAGAGTGGTGGGGCAGTAAAAATCCAGTTCCAGCGCACAAACGTGAACATGCCATTGGCCTGCACTGCGGCGGCTATTTTACTGGTAATAGCCATATCCTGTGGTTTGGCGTTCCAGGGGGTGATGGGTTCTTTCGTTTTGCGATTTTTAACCAATTCAAGGCAACCTAATAGTCCGGTATTCCGATAATCACCAATAGAAGGATGCTTTTCTTTCAGTAATTCTACTTTCGATTCCATATAACGGCCCATCCGGGCTGCATTTGCCACCATACCTTCTTCTTCTAATATCTGGATGTTTTCCAGGGCTGCCGCACAAGCCACCGCATGAGCCGAATAAGTGAGGCCAATGGCCAAAAACCGGTCGTCGAAATGCCTGGCGATGGTATCGGATACCATCATCGCTCCCAAAGGAATATAACCGGACGTAATGCCCTTGGCCATACACATAATGTCGGGCACCACATCATGGTGTTCACAGGCAAACCACTTACCCGTGCGCCCAAAACCACTCATTACTTCATCGTCAATCAATAAAATACCATGCTGTTCCGCTAATGCTTTTACTTTTTTTAAGTAAAAAGGCGGATATTTTAAACAGCCGGATGACCCCGATTCACCCTCGAATAAAATAGCGGCGATGTTGTCAGGATTCTCGTACATAATTACTTGTTCCAGATTGCGCAGGGCCATTTCTCCGCATTCTTCGGGCGAACTAGTATTCCAGGGACAGCGATAAAAATAAGGGTTTTCTACCCGGATAATATTGGGAATCTGCTGCGCATCCATCGGGAAACGACGCGGGTCGCCGCTGGCCGAAATAGCCCCGTAAGTACCGCCATGATAGGAACGGTATTGGGTAATGATCTTATGTCGTCCGGTGTATAAACGCGCTAGTTTAATCGCATTTTCGATGGCTTCCGAGCCGCCCAGGGTAAAGAACGTTTTAGTCAAATTACCTGGAGCCAATTCTGCCAATTTCTTGCCTAAGGCACCCCTGACTTCCGTCGCCATACCGGGATGGACATAGCTCACTTGTTGCATTTGTCGCCGCACAGCCTCCGTAATACGTTGATTACCATGACCAATATTGACATTCATTAATTGCGAGGAGAAGTCAATATAGCGTTTGCCGTCCATATCGTACAAGTACACGCCTTCGGCGCGTTCGATGGTCAGCGGATTCAGACCCGCCTGTTTGGACCAGGAAAAAAGCGTATGATCGAGGTTGGTTTGTACCACCTCGCGCCGATCCATTAGTAGTGTAGCCATAATGGTGTGCTATTGAGTATTTGAAGATTTGAGTATTTGATTTAGTGAGTATATGAATCGAATACTCAAATCTTCAAATACTCACTTTTGTCAGCTCATCCAATTAGTCCTCGCTTCCGGATTCCATTTCATAGATGTTTTCTTGTTTTGTGTCCAGAATTCAATAGAACTTTTACCCGTAATATCGCATACGCCGAACTTGGAATCATTCCAGCCACCAAAGGGAAATGGTTCGCGGGGGACAGGCACCCCAATATTAACGCCGATCATACCGGCACTGGCGCGTTCCATTACTTCTTTGGCAAAACTGCCGCTTTCGGTGAATACAGATGCCGCATTTCCGTAGGGAGAAGCATTTTCGATGGCAATGGCTTCATCCAGATTTTTAGCCCGAATAATAGCAATAACTGGCCCAAATACTTCTTCCTGCGCAATGGGCATATCAGGGGTTACGTAGTCCACGATAGTCGGCCCGACGTAGAAGCCGCCTTCTTTATGGGGAACAACGGCGTTTCTACCATCTACCAGTACCTTCGCCCCCGCTTTTTCGGCATCATTTATATAACCCTCGATACGTTCTTTGGCGGTTTTACTAATCACGGCCCCTAATTGCTGTCCGGGAATAATTTTACGGGCTTCCTCGCACATCCGGTCAATGATCGGTTGGACGCGATCCACGCCGATCATCACCGCTGCCGCCATACAGCGTTGGCCGGCACAGCCCGACATAGAAGCGACTACATTGGAAGCAGTCATTTCCAGGTGCGCATCGGGCATGACGATCAGGTGGTTTTTAGCACCGCCCAAAGCCAGACAACGTTTCAGATTGGAAGTAGCCCTTTTATAAACAATTTTAGCCACTTTAGTAGAACCCACAAAAGAAACCGCCTGAATATCCGGGTGGTCGCAGATGGCTTCTACAATTTCTTGACCACCATTAACCACGCTAAAAACGCCATCCGGCAATCCGGCTTCTTTTAGTAATTCTGCCAATCGTAATGCACTGAGCGGTACTACTTCGGAGGGTTTTAATACCATGCAATTGCCTAAGACAATAGCATTCGGAATAGTCCAATTGGGCACCATTGCCGGGAAATTAAACGGCGCAATAGAGGCCACCACCCCGAGCGGTTTACGTTCAATGCGGCACTCAACGCCTTTACTTACTTCCTGCACTTCGTAACTGACGATCTGCGGCATGGAACAGGCAAATTCGCAGAGTTCTATGCTTTTATCTACTTCGGCACGGGCTTCGTCCAGTGTTTTGCCGTTTTCTAATTGAATGAGTGCCGATAGTGATTCCCGGTCGCGAATTAATAGATTTCTATACGAGAAAATGTATTGGACGCGCTCTTTTAAGGTGCGGCCCGACCAGGCAGGAAACGCTTTTTTAGCCGCTTGCACTGCTTCGTCCAGATCGGCATAGCCGGAGAGTGGAACAGTAGAAATAACCTGTCCATCCAATGGACTGATGACGTCCATTTTATGGGCAGCAGAGGTTTTGAAATTGCCGCTGATAAAGTTTTGTACCTCATCTGGTGCGCTTATAGTTTCGACGTGCATGATTTTCCTGTTGAGATAGCGTTGGAAATAATGATGGGATTTGTCAAAATTACGATAGATTAATCACCTTAATCACCTTAAATTATTCCCCAATATCCTCATTCCATAGTTCCGGGCGTTTTTGAATAAAGTCGCGCATCATGGTTTTACACTCTTCATTATTTACGACTACCACTGCTACGCCTCTGGATTTTAATAGTGCTTCTTCGCCCAGAAAGGTCTCGTTTTCGCCGATAATTACTTTGGGAATGCCGTATAAAAGAATGGCTCCGGTACACATCGGGCAAGGCGACAAGGTAGTGTATAACGTGCAGTTACGATATACGCTGGCGGGCTGGCGACCAGCATTTTCCAGGGCATCCATTTCGCCATGTAGTACAACGCTGCCGTTTTGCACCCGGCGATTATGTCCCTGTCCAAGAATTTTGCCTTCGTACACAATGACGGAACCAATGGGAATGCCCCCTTCGGCGAGGCCTTTTTGGGCTTCTTCGATGGCTGTTTGTAAGAATGGATCCATTATAATCCTTTGATTTTAATGTTTTTAAAATAAGCCTTGTCACCATGATCCTGCAAAGCGATTTTGCCGCTGGTGGCCTTGGCATAGTCCGGGTAGTCTTTCCATTTGCCGGTCGTTCTTTGCATTTTCCACATTTCGCCCGATACGTCAAATTCCACAATTTTTTCATTGTTCAACCAATGCTCTACCTGACCACGGTTATACACAATCTTGCTGTTGTTCCATTCGCCGACGGGTTTTAATTTCTTTTTCGCATTGGGGGCGGCTATTGCGTAGTCGGCCCCGGCTTTTTGCCAGTCTTCCAGTTTGCCCGGGAAACCCACATCATCAATAACCTGATATTCCGGGCCAGTCTCGTAAGGTGCCTGGTATTTAGCATCTTCTATGACGTGGTATAGTACGCCACTATTACTGCCTTTATTTACTTTCCAATCCCAACTTAATTCAAAGTTAGCATAAGAACCGTCGGTCACGATGTCGCCGCCGTGGGCCTCTTTGGCAGCACCGAGGCAAACTAATGCGTCATCTTCGACCACCCAGTTTTTTACGGCTCCCGTCTGGTTGAAGCCATGCCAACCAGCCAGGGTTTTGCCATCAAACAAGGAAATGGTCGTTCCTGCGGTGGGAGTCATGCTCTTATCTGCGGCCTGTTTCGTGTGGCTGCAAGAGGCGGCTATTATCACTAAAGCCAGGCAGAACAGTGATGGAATGTGGTGTTTCATGTTAGTAGATTTATTAGTAACAGTCTTAAAGTCCAGTCGAACCCCGTTCGGCAACCACAGCCGAACGGAGTTTGGTTGTACAATACTCAGGTGCAAATTACTTCTTTTTAATGATTTGCATTTTTTCGGGGTCCCAAAACATGGGCGAATCCTGATAATAACTGTCATTGCACAAAAGAGCCGGTGCGGCTGCGCGATAACCGAATACCGCATCCTCTACCACGGTGCTATTTTCGCGAATGGCCGTAAAGAAATTGACCATGTGGTCATAAGGACCGCCCAGATAGCCTTTCTCTACTTCAAATGTAGTGATTTGTGGACTAAGAATCTTTTTTCGGCCCGTATTTTCTAGCCCGGCTTTTTTTAATTTCTCGATATAAAAAGGATCGTCGGAGTCCATCGCTTCGTTTCTCTTCAAAGTAACGCTGTCCCAGGTGACATCCATAGACCCTTCACTGCCCACCAGTTTTAAATAGGTGGTACCACTCGTACCGTCCACGAAATTGCAACGCAGCGAAAGATTGAAAGCGGGGTGCAGGGCCGACTGGGCATAATCAAAAGTGCCTAATAACACATCGGGTACTTCGCGCCCGTCTTTCCAGTAGCGTAGCCCACCAGCCGCATAAATTTTATTAGGACCATAAGAACCCGTAATAAAATGCAGACTGGAAAACAAGTGGACAAACAAGTCGCCGGCCATGCCAGTACCATAGTCCGTGTAATTGCGCCAGCGGAAAAAACGCAGTGGATCAAAAGGCCGTTTCTGGGTGTTACTGATATAAGTTTCCCAGTCCAACGTTTCTGGGGAAGCATCAGCGGGAATAGGGTACTGCCAGGCACCCAATGGATCGCGGCGTGCCCAGAAGCCCTCGGCATAATTTAATTCACCGATTGCTCCTTCTTTTAGTAATTGCCTGGCTTTTTCATTGCCCAAGGAGGAGACACCCTGACTACCCACCTGAAATACCTTGCCCGTTTCTTTTTGGGCCTGGATCAGGGCCGGGCCTTCGGTGACGGCATGCACCATTGGTTTTTCACAATAGACGTGTTTGCCCGCCCGCATGGCGGCAATAGAGATTTGTTGGTGCCAATGATCGGGTGTACCCACAATAACCGCGTCTATATCTTTTCTATTGAGCAATTCCTGATAACTACGCGTGGTAAACAAGTCTGCGCCCCAGCGATCCTTCGCTTCTTTTAGACGACTATTATATAAATCGCAGACGGCAACCAGTTTTACACCCGGCACTTTCAGCGCGGTCAGCGTATCCTGGGTACCCATTCCGCCTGCGCCAATCAGGGCGATATTAATGTTGCCATTGACGTTTCGGCCAATCGTGCGTTGTAGTTTTTCTATTAATAAATGCGGGTTTTCGGCAGCCAATATAGAGGGACTGGCGGCCACCGCAGCGGCGGAAAGGGCCATTTTTTGCAAAAACTTTCTGCGGGAAGATTCGTTGTCTTTTTTCATATTGCGATGGATTGTTTTTTTTCTATGATTACCAGTTTAGAGGCTTGCTCGTCTTTTTTGCAATAGCTGGTAAAAAGACCGCATTGGTATTTCTTCCCACGGCAAGCCCGTCACTGTCGCTTCGGCCTCCGAAATGGTGCCACAATTTAGGGCTTTTAAGGAGTAAGTTCACGATTCCAGGCTAACAGTAGTCACTCTTCCGTGAAGTTAAATTTTGAACGTTGCTAAACTATAGTCAGTACCGAGTGGTTTAGAATGTTTAGACAGATTTAGATACCTGATAGTGAGCAAGGTAAATCGTATCTCTGTTCATAACCACTTTGCGTTGACTATAATTCATTTGTCCTGCTTCAAATCATTGCAAGAAGGTTTTCACTGCACCGAAAAATGCTCGCCCGGCAAATAAATACTCAGCGTCAGCCCCTTAGCCCCCAGTTTACCCGCCTGTACTTTTTTGGAACGTCCCGGATTCGCATACACTAATACCTGCGACATCCCGACTACTTCTATGTCTTTACCTTTGACTAGAATAGCCGTGGATTCATCAATGCCAATCCCTTGTAAATCCGGGTATTCGATAATTGCACTAATTAAACGATTATGGCGGCTTCTTTTTACAAAATGCTGATCTACAATCGCTTTGGTCAGCATCCCCAGTCCGGGGCGGGTTTCGATATTTTCTGCTTCAATCGTTCTAAAAGTAGCGGCGTAGGAAGTATCTTTTAACGCATTGCCCGTAATCATAATTTTACTCATTACGGCTGCGCCCGCACTGGTACCGGCGATCATCGCACCATTTTGGTAAGCGGTATGGATGGCTTTTTCTATGGCCGAACCAGCCACCACGTCCATAAACCGGCCTTGATCGCCACCGGTGATATAAATTAATTTAGCGTGTAAAATAGAGTCCACTTTGGCCGGGTCGTTGGCCTGGGCTTTTGTACAAAAGACCCCGTACAAGTTTTTATAGCCTAATTCCGTAAACTGTATTTTGGTATAATACACGGAGGTATCCGGCTCGGAACTGGACATCGGTAACACGACGGCATAACCGCCTTTATCCAGACCGGATTCTTTGATAATTCTTTCGACCATCGAGAGGGGCCGATCACCGCCGCCGATGATGAATAATTTGCCTTTTTGAGCAGTGGCAAGGGAAGTGCTGCTAATTACCAATAGAAAAAGCAGATTTGCTTTTATAGTGCGCATTCTCGTCAGTTTAATAACATGATACCTCGCAGACTTCAAAAACCTGCGAGGTTTATCGTCCAGTTATTAGGCTTGTTGCAATGCTTATAATCAATCACTCATGTTGTGTCATTCAGAGCGTCAGCGCGGAATCTGAGGCTTGAAAAGCCTCTTTTTATTATATTTTTACTTACTCAGATTCCACGCCTGACCCCTCTGAATGACACAACATTAGTGCAACCTCTGTAAAAATCAGTGCAACAACCCTATTAATTAAAATTTCTTGCCAAAAGCAATACCCCGTGGACTGGAACCAGCGGCTACATACCAGGGTTCGGCATTGGAGCCATCCAGATCAGCACGCATAATGGTGCCTTTGTTCCGGTCGCCCCAATAGATTTTTTGGGATAGTGGTTCGTAGGCCAATCCATACACTATGCGTGATATTCCAGTGACCAGTACCGCCACGCCGCTGCCATCAAAATTGGCCGATTTGAGATGAATATCGCCGGATGCCACGAATTGATCAAAATAAATCCGATTTCCCACGACCAGCAGACTGCCGCCTTCCACTAATGGAATAATTTCTGCTTCACCAGTGCCATCGAGGTTCTTTTTCCAGACACCGCCGTTGTAGTTTATCCAGTACATAGTTCTATTGACTGCATCAATAGCAATACCGTCGGGGTCGTTGGTTTGGCCGGTCACAAAATCCTCTTTTTGATTGATGTCGCTACTGCCCAGATCTCCCCGCTGAATGCCAGTACCAGTATCCCAATACAATTGGCTTTGTTGGTAGTCCACCCGCATAGCATTGGGGCTGTCCAGGCCACTTCTAAAATCAACGAGGTTACTACCGTCCGGGTTGCACTGGTAAATTTTGCCCGCTGCGTAATCGCTGATATAGAGTTTGTTCCGTAAAGTGTCGAAAACCATACCGTAGGCATCCTGCACTCCGCTGACCGGCAACACGGTGACGACCGGTGCCTGGTTATTAATCAGGCCGGTAAAGACCTGAGTGCTATTCGTAAAGAAAACCGGCGTACCGGAAGCATTGGCGTCTTTAATAACGATGGTTTTCGCAATTTCCTTAATTTCCAGCGAAGCAGACGTTACGATCACGAGATTTACCCGATAGGCACCTGATCTTTTGTATAAATGGGTTGGATTGGCCCCTGCGGCGGAGGTGCTGTCGCCAAAATCCCAGTAATACGTAGCAGTGCCGACCTTTTCCGGTACAATAGAAGTACTGGTAAAAGTGACTGTGGCCGGTGCGAACGCGTCATTGTCCAGGGTGTAAGTAAAGTTAGGCACCGTGCTGGCGGGCGGCACCGGGAAGTCGTCTTTGGAGCAACTGTTGAGTAGAACAGCGAAGAGCCCCAGGCAGAATATGGAAGAGCAGAGTTTCATAGTCGTGATGGTTATTGTTTCAAAAAGATACCCCGTGGGCTGCCTAATCCACTCAACAGTACTTCGGGACTGGTTCCATCCAGATTAGCGCGGGTTAATTCGCCCGTATCGCGGCCCGACCAGTAGAGTTTATTGGCGGAACGATCAATGTCCATTCCATAGATCCTGCTTCCGCTGGCCTCAATGGTGATCTGACCAGTGCCATCCAGATTAGCACGAATCAAAGTATCGGAATTCTGATCGTCGAAATAGATTTTATCATTCACCGTATCCACGAGTATAGCGTAACCATACACCCCGGCCACCAGTATGGTCGGATT
>Ga0105047_10017347_pt1 | contig 11228 bp, 8 predicted proteins | sample MAT04_FD_78384 | JGI IMG/M metagenome (GOLD analysis project Ga0105047, IMG submission 78384) | Freshwater microbial communities from Lake Fryxell liftoff mats and glacier meltwater in Antarctica - MAT-04 (megahit assembly) | ecosystem: Environmental > Aquatic > Freshwater > Ice > Liftoff... | reverse complement strand
TCTCCCAGCAGGCGCCAACACCACTCCACCTACTGTAAAATCACACATCCAGAAAGAAGATTAGAGCAATGGGCATTCTCGGCACCGGCCTCCAGGAGGGGCTGCTCCTCAAACCGATTCGCTACCAGTGGGCAATGGACCTGTACGACCAGGCCGTCGCGAACACCTGGTTCCCGAACGAGATCCAGCTCGGCGAGGACATCGCCGACTTCAAGAAGATGACGGATGAGGAGCGCCACGCAGTCACCTTCCTCATGAGCTACTTCAACCCGAACGAGTTGCTCGTGAACAAGGCGCTCGCATTCGGCGTGTACCCCTACGTCAACGCGGCCGAGTGCAGCCTGTACCTCGCGAAGCAGATGTGGGAAGAGGCCAACCACTGCATGTCGTTCGAGTACGTGCTCGAGACCTTCCCGATCGACCGCGAGGCCGCCTACGCGTCGCACGTCGAGATTCCGTCTATGGCGAAGAAGGAGGAGTTCGAGGTCAAATACATCCGCCGCATGACCGAGAACACCCTCGACATCACCACGACGGAGGGCAAGAAGGACTTCGTGCGCAACCTCGTCGCCTACAACGTGATCCTCGAGGGCATCTGGTTCTACTCGGGCTTCATGGTCGCGCTGAGCTTCCGCCAGCGCAACCTGCTGCGCAACTTCGGCTCGCTCATGGATTGGGTCGTGCGCGACGAGTCGCTGCACCTCAAGTTCGGCATCAACCTGATCCTGACGGTCCTGGAAGAGAACGAAGACCTCCAGACCGAGGAATTCGCGAACGAGATCAAGCAGATGATCCTGGATGCCGTCGCGCTCGAGGAGGAGTACAACCGCGACCTGCTTCCCGGCGGGATCCTCGGACTCAACTCGAACTACATCAACCAGTACGTCAAGTACCTCGCCGATCGCCGTCTCGAGGAGCTGGGCTTCGAGCCCGAGTACAACGTCACGAACCCGGCGAAGTGGATGGCTGCGGCGAACGACACCCTGCAGCTGGTCAACTTCTTCGAGTCGACCAACACGTCGTACGAGTCGAACGCCTCGGCGACGGTCGGAGCGCGCTAGCCAGCACCGCGCCGTCCGCCCCGAATCGCCCCCGACTGCCTCGATGAGGTGGTGCGGGGGCGATTCGTCGTTGATGGGCCGATATTCCTCCGGCGCCAGTGCTGGCGCAAACAATCGCCGTCTGCCACCGTGGAACTCCGCGACGGCGCGAGCCCTCGGGCGTGCGAAGGAGGAGGAGACCATGAGCGACAGCGTTGCGTCACCAGTGGTGGTGGGGGTGTTTCCGGGCCAGCCCGATCCGGTCGTGCTCGCCGCGGCGTCGATCGCGACGCGATTCGGCTCGGAACTCGTGTGCGCCTACGTCGACCGCAGCCGCTACACCGTCGACGAGAGCGGCGACGGCACCGTGAGGACCATGGCGATCGATCCGGATCTCCCCGACCTTCGCGAGGACGATTTTCCCCCGAAGCTCCGCGTGCACCTCGCCGAGCTCCTCGACAGAAGGCAGGTCACCTGGTCCACGCGTGCGCTCGCGGGGGATCCCGCGTTCTCGCTCGGGCGCCTCGCCGAGACGATCCAAGCGGCGATGATCGTGATCGGCACGCGCGACTCGGGGTTGCGCGACAGCATCCGCGAGTTCTTCGACGGGTCGGTGGCCGTGCGCCTGGCCCACCGGCAGCACCGGCCGGTCGTGGTCGTCCCGCTGTCGCCGGTTCCCTTCGAGCAGGGCCTCCCGTGGGAGGTGCGGTAGGCCGGCGCTTCGAACCGCGGCGGTCAGTGCCCGGCGCCCAGCTGGCCGCCGAGGCGGGCCTTGATCGACGTGCTGGCCTCGTTGAGCCCGACGATGACCGCGTGCTTACCGTGGCGCTCGTACTTGTTCGTGATCGCGTCGAGCGCGGCGACCGTCGAGGCGTCCCAAATGTGCGAGTTCGACATGTCGATGACGACCCGTTCGGGGTCGTCGGCGTACTCGAACTGGGTCGTGAGGTCGTTGCTCGACGCGAAGAAGAGCTCCCCGGTCACGACGTAGTGTGCGATGGGCGCGACCTCGCCGGCCGGAACCGTGCGCTCGACCGAGACGAAGTGGGCAACCCGCCTGGCGAAGAGCACCATCGCAATGACGACCCCGGCAATCACGCCGATCGCGAGGTTGTGGGTGACGACGACGATCGCCACCGTCGCGACCATGACCGCGGACTCGCTCTTCGGCATCCGCTTGAGGGTCGACGGGCGGATGCTGTGCCAGTCGAGCGTCGCGACCGACACCATGATCATCACCGCGACGAGGGCCGCCATCGGGATGACGGCGACGACGTCGCCGAGCCCGACCACGAGGATCAGCAGGAAGACGCCGGCGAGGAAGGTCGAGATGCGGGTGCGGGCGCCGGACGCCTTCACATTGATCATCGTCTGGCCGATCATCGCGCATCCGCCCATCCCGCCGAACAGCCCGGAGAGAACATTCGCGACGCCCTGGCCCCACGCCTCGCGGGTCTTTCGGGAGTGCGTGTCGGTGATCTCGTCGACGAGCTTCGCCGTCATGAGCGATTCGAGCAGTCCGACGAGCGCCATCGCCAGGGCGTAGGGGGCGATGATCTGGAACGTCTCCCAGCTGAGCGGCACATCGGGGATGAACAGTTCGGGCAGGCTGCGCGGCAGCTCGCCCTGGTCGCCGACGGTCGGGACGGCGATCGCCATCGTGACGACCGCGACCGTGATGAGGACGATCGCGACAAGCGGCGCCGGCACGACTCTCGTGACCCGCGGCATCACGACCATGATCAGGATGCCGGCGGCGACGAGTGGATAGACCAGCCACGGAACGCCGAGGAGATGGGGGAGCTGGGCGGTGAAGATGAGGATGGCCAGGGCGTTGACGAAGCCGACCATGACGCTGCGCGGGATGAAGCGCATGAGCTTCGCGACGCCGATCACGCCGAGCACGACCTGGAAGACGCCGGCGAGGATCACCGTGGCGATGAAATAGTCGAGGCCGTACTCGCGGGCCACCGGCGCAATGACGAGCGCGATCGCGCCGGTCGCCGCGGTGATCATCGCGGGCCGCCCGCCGAGGAAGGCGATCGACACGGCCATCACGAAGGAGGAGAACAGCCCGACCCGCGGGTCGACGCCGGCGATGATCGAAAAGGAGATCGCCTCGGGGATGAGAGCCATCGCGACCACGAGGCCGGCGAGCACCTCGCGGGTGAGCAGGCGCGGCGAACGCAGGGCGGTCATGACCGAGGGATCCGCGCGGTAGCGGTTCGGCGCGTCGGTCGTCTGGGCAATGGCCATGGGTCTCCAGTAGCGAGAGGGGGTCGGTTCGGCACCGAGCGGTGGGGGTCGCATTCCGGGGCGCGGAGGATGGTCGGGGTGAACCGGAATGCGGTCGGCCGCCTGACGAACTCTACACCTACGGTAGAGTTGGAGACGACGGGGCGGACGCGCCCGAAAGGATGACATGACCGCGGACACCCGCCAGGGGACAATGCACATCGGCGAGCTCGCCGACAAGACCGGGCTGTCGCTGCGTACGGTTCGTCACTACGACGATGTCGGCCTTCTCAAGGCATCCGGGCGCAGCGAGGGCGGATTCCGGCTGTACAGCCAGGACGACCTGGCCCGCCTCCTGCTCATTCGCCGCATGAAGCCGCTCGGCTTCTCGCTCGAGGAGATGACCGAGCTCCTGCGCGTGATCGACACCCTGCAGGCGGGTGCGTCGGGTTCCGATAGCCTAGAGGTACGTTCCCGGTTGGACGGCTTCATCGCCCAGGCCGTCGAGCGCAGAGAAATGCTCGAGCAGAAGCTTCACATGGCCGACGAATTCCTGGCACTCCTACGCCGCCAGTAACCGCCGCCGTGTCGGCCACGCCGCCTCGGTCACCGCACCGAGCGGCGCATCCGCTCCCCAAATTCCCCGCAGCACAACACCTGCCAGGAGACGCCACACGGCGCCCCGGCTGATAATTCGAGAAACGAGCAGCATGATCAACCACCACCACCTCGACCTGCCGTCGCCGCCGCGCCTCGCCAAGGGCGCCCTCCGGGTCACCCCGCTCGGCGGCCTCGGCGAGATCGGTCGCAACATGACCGTCTTTGAGCACAAGGGCAAGCTCCTCATCGTCGACTGCGGTGTGCTCTTCCCCGAGGACAACCAGCCGGGCATCAACGTGATCCTGCCCGACTTCAGCTCGATCCGTCACCGCCTGCAGGACATCGTCGCGATCGTGCTCACCCACGGCCACGAGGATCACATCGGCGGGGTGCCGTACCTCATCAAGGAACGCAAGAACATCCCCGTCGTGGGATCCAAGCTCACCCTCGCGTTCGTGGGCGCCAAGTTCCAGGAAGAGCGGCTGTCGCCGCCCACCGTCGAGGTCGTCGCGGGAGAGAAGCGCTCGTTCGGCCCGTTCGACCTCGAGTTCGTGGCCGTGAACCACTCCATCCCCGACGGGCTCGCGATCGCGATCCGCACCGAGGCCGGACTCGTGCTGCACACCGGCGACTTCAAGATGGACCAGTTCCCGCTCGACAAGCGCATCACCGACCTCGGCGCATTCGCCCGCCTCGCCGAGGAGGGCGTCGACTTGTTCCTCACCGACTCGACCAACGCCGAGGTCCCCGGATTCACGACCTCCGAGGAGGACATCCGCCCGGCGATCGATGCGGTCTTCCGCACCTCGCCGCGCCGCATCGTCGTCTCGAGCTTCGCGAGCCACGTGCACCGCATCCAGCAGGTGCTGGATGCCGCGGTGAAGAATGACCGCAAGGTGGCGTTCGTCGGCCGCTCGATGGTGCGCAACATGGGTCTCGCCTCGGACCTCGGCTACCTCAACGTGCCCAAGGGCCTCGTCGTCGACCTGAAGACCCTCGAGAAGCTGCCCGATGACAAGATGGTGCTCATCTGCACCGGCTCGCAGGGCGAGCCGATGGCGGCGCTCTCGCGCATGGCCAACCGTGAGCACATCATCGAGATCGGCGACGGCGACACCGTGCTGCTGGCGAGCTCGCTCATCCCCGGTAACGAGAACGCGATCTACCGCGTCATCAACGGCCTCATTCGCTGGGGCGCCAACGTCGTGCACAAGGGCAATGCCAAGGTGCACGTCTCCGGGCACGCGAGCGCCGGCGAACTCGTCTACTGCTACAACATCGTCAAGCCCAAAAACGTCATGCCGGTGCACGGCGAATGGCGCCACCTCACGGCCAACGCCGAGCTCGCGGTACGTACCGGCGTACCGGAGGACCGCGTGCTCATCGCCGAGGACGGCGTTGTCGTCGACCTCGTTGACGGCCGCGCGTCAATCGTCGGCAAGGTGAAAGCCGACCTCGTGTTCGTCGACGGGATGTCGATCGGCGTCGCCTCCGAGGAGGCGCTCAGCGACCGCCGGATGCTCGCCGAGGACGGCACGATCACGATACTGGGCATCCTCGACACCAAGACGGGCCTGCTCGCCGAACCCATCGAGTTCTTTGCCCGCGGCTTCGCGCACGACGACGAGTGGATTCGCGGAGCAACCAAGGCGATCGACGACGCGATGAGCGCCGCGAACGAGACGAAGAAGGTCGACGGCGCCGCCCTCGAACTGCTGCTGACCCGCACCATGAACCGCTGGATGCAGCGCAAGTACCGTCGCACCCCGGTCATCACGTCGATCGTCGTCGACGCGTAGGAACGCCGCGGCCGGAGAGAAGTCATGAGCACGGTGCACCTGAAGGACGGTGTCGACAACCTGAGGGTTCTCGATGAGGCCGTCCACCGACGCACGATCGCGGTGATCTCGCATCCGGATGCCGGCAAGTCGACGCTCACCGAGGCGCTGCTGCTGCACGCCCACGCGATCGGCGAGGCGGGCGCGACGCACGGCAAGGCCGGGCGGCGCGCGACCGTCTCCGACTGGATGGCGATGGAGAAGGAACGCGGTATCTCGATCAGCTCCGCCGCCATCCAGTTCACGCACCGCGGCACGATCATCAACCTCGTCGACACCCCCGGCCACGCCGACTTCTCGGAGGACACCTACCGCGTCCTCGCCGCCGTCGACGCGGCCATCATGCTCGTCGACGCGGCCAAGGGCCTCGAGGCGCAGACAATGAAGCTGTTCGAGGTGTGCCGCCGACGCGGAATCCCGCTGATCACGATGATCAACAAGTGGGACCGGCCGGGAGGCGATGCCCTCGCCCTGATGGACGAGATAGAGAAGCGCACGGGCCTGTTCCCGACCCCGCTCACCTGGCCGGTCGGTGAATCGGGCAACTTCCAGGGCCTGGTCGACTGCGATAGCGGCCAATACGTGCGCTTCCACCGCACCGCGGGCGGCGCGACCATCGCGAGCGAAGACCTGCTCTCCGCCTCCGAGGGGCTCGAAATTGCCGGCGCCTCGTGGGAGGCCGCGATCGAAGAGGCCTCGCTGCTGCGCGAGGAGGGGCACGTGCACGACGAGTCGCTCTTTCTCTCCGCCGCGTCGACACCGGTGCTCTTCGGCGCCGCCGCGCTCAACATCGGCGTGCGCCAGCTGCTCGACACCCTCGTCGAGATCGCACCCCCCGCCGAGTCCCGCGCCGACACGTCGGGCCGCCGCCGCGCGGTGAACTCCGACTTTTCCGGCTTCGTCTTCAAGGTGCAGTCGGGCATGGACTCCAACCACCGCGACCGGGTGGCCTTCGTGCGCGTCTGCTCGGGTGTCTTCGAACGCGGCATGATCGTGACCCACGAGCCGAGCGGCCGTCCCTTCGCCACCAAGCACGCCCAGCAGATGTTCGGCAAGGATCGCGAGACCGTCGACCTCGCGTGGCCGGGCGACATCGTCGGGCTCATCAACGCCACGGCACTGCGGCCGGGCGACACCCTGTTCTCCGGCTCGCCCGTCGTGTATCCGCCGATGCCGCGGTTCCAGCCGGAGCACTTCCGCACCGCCAGGTCGACCGACAGCAGCAAGCACAAGCAGTTCCGCAAGGGCATCGAGCAGCTCGACCACGAGGGCGTCATCCAGGTGCTGCGCTCGGACAGGCGGGGCGACCAGACTCCGATCCTCGCCGCCGTCGGGCCGATGCAGTTCGAGGTCGCGGCGGAACGGATGGCGAACGAGTACCGCGCGCCGATCGCGTTCGACGCCCTGCCGTACACGGTCGCCTGCTCGATTGATGCCGACACCGCAAAGGTGCTCGCGAAGCACTCCTCGAGCGAGGTCACCGAGGCGACGGACGGACGCCTGATCGCGCTCTTCCCGAACGAGTGGAAGGTCAAAACGCTGCGACGCGAGCATCCGGAGCTCAAGCTCGACTCGGTCTCCGCCGACTAGCTTTACTTTCACTATTCAGGAGTGACGGCTATTTCTGGCCTTACTATTCAGGATATTCAGGAGTTTCTGGGTGATGCGGGGTTTCAGGATTCAGGAGTCTGATCGGGCAGGGAGGCACGCTCGCACCCTGACACCGCCGTGGGCCCCGCGATTGCGGGGATGCACGCGGCAAACCCGCTTCGACCGGCCGGAGACTCCTGAATTGTGAAAGCCGGCGGAGCCCGCAAATCCTGAATGATGAAAGCCGGCCGAGCCCGTCACTCCTGAATAATGAAAGCAACGCGAGTGGTCGGTTAGCGCGGCGCCATCCGGATCGCCCCGTCCAGGCGGATCGTCTCCCCGTTGAGCATCGGATTGCGCACGACGTGCTCGACGAGCGCGGCGTACTCGGCCGGCCTTCCGAGGCGCGCCGGGTGCGGCACCTGCTGCCCGAGGGAGTCCCTCGCGGATTGGGGGAGTCCGGCCATCATGGGCGTCTCGAAAATGCCCGGCGCGATCGTCACCACCCGGATGAGGTGCTGCGCGAGCTCGCGTGCGATCGGCAGCGTCATGCCGGCGACGCCCGCCTTCGACGCCGAGTAGGCGGCCTGCCCGACCTGCCCGTCGAAGGCGGCGACCGAGGCGGTCGTCACGATGACGCCGCGCTCGGCGCCGTTCGCGTCGCCCAGCGAATCGGCCAGCGGATCGGCCAGGGGATCGGTGAGGGGGGAGGTCTGCGCCATCGCCGCCGCCGCGAGCCGGACGACGTTGAAGGTGCCGGTGAGGTTGACCAGGAGCACGCGCTCAAACTCTTCGAGTGGGAGCGGCCCTGCTCGTCCGACGACCCGGCCGCCGGTAGCGATTCCGGCGCACGCCACAACGATACGCAGGGGCCCGAGCCCGGCGGCCGTCTCGACCGCGAGCCGCATCTGATCCGCATCCGCGACATCGGCCGCGAGGAAGGTGAACCCGTGCTCGGCGGCGACGGATTCCCCCGCCGAGTGGGGCAGATCGACGATGACCACGACCGCCCCGGCATCCTGCAGCAGGCAGGCGGTGGCGAGGCCGAGCCCGGAGGCTCCGCCCGTGACGAGGGCGACGGCCCCACGGATCTCCACCGTCAGATCCGCTCGATGATCGTCGCGTTGGCCATACCGCCGCCCTCGCACATCGTCTGCAGCCCGAAGCGCCCACCGTCCTGCTCGAGCCCGTTGAGCATCGTCGTGAGCAGCCGGGTGCCGGAGGAGCCGAGCGGATGCCCGAGCGCGATCGCCCCGCCCCGCGGGTTCACCCTCTCGGGGTCGGCGTGGAGGTCCTTCTGCCAGGCGAGCGGCACGCAGGCGAAAGCCTCGTTGACCTCGAAGGCGTCGATGTCGTCGATGCCGAGGCCCGACCGGGCGAGGATCCTCTTCGTCACGGGGATGACGCCGGTGAGCATCTCGATCGGGTCGGACCCGCCGACCGCGAAGCCGTGAAACCTGGCCCTCGGGGTGAGGCCGAGCAGAGCGGCCTTCTCCTCGCTCATGATGAGCACGGCGGAGGCGCCGTCCGTCAAGGGCGACGAGTTGCCGGCGGTGATGCGCCAGTCGATCTCGCGGAAGCGGTGCGCCATGTCCTCGTTGTGGAACGCGGGCCGCAGCCCGGCGAGGGACTCGAGGGTCGTTCCCGCCCGAACCGTCTCGTCGGCGGAGAGGCTGCCAACCGGCAGGATCTCGGAGGAGAAGTCGGCGGCCGCGGCGAGGCGGTGGGAGCGGGCCGCGAACTCGTCGAGCGTCGACCTGTCGAGCCTCCAGCGCGCGGCGATGATCTCGGCCGAGATTCCCTGGCCGATGAGCCCGTCCGGGTAGCGCGCACCAAGCATCGGGCCGTACGGGTCCTCGCCGAGGGTGGCGAACCCGATCGGATTCTGGCTCATCAGCTCGACTCCGCAGGCGATCACGATGTCGTAGGCCCCGGCGATGACGCCCTGCGCGGCGAAGCTCGCCGCCTGCTGGCTCGAGCCGCACTGCCGGTCGATCGTGGTGCCGGGAACAGATTCGGGGAACCCCGCGGCGAGCACCGCGTTGCGCGTGATGTTGACCGACTGGCGGCCGACCTGCGACAGGCATCCGCCGATCACGTCGTCGACCAGGGCGGGGTCGAGGTCGCTCCGGGTCACGAGCGCGCCGAGGGTCTCGGCGAGCAGGTCGACCGGGTGGTAGCCAGAGAGGGCGCCCCCCGGTTTTCCCCGAGCGGATGGCGTGCGGATGGCGTCAACGATGACGGCTGTTGTCATGCCTCGACTCTACGCGGGGCGCCGTCCGAGGTGTCATCCTGGCCCGCTGAGTGCCGGCCGCTCAGCGGTCGGCGAGCGCCTTCACGATCCGTTGCAGGCTCACCGGCTCCGCCGTGCGCAGCTGCTGCGCGAACAGGCTCACCCGCAGCTCCTCGAGCAGCCACCGCACCCTCACAAGCCGCTCGTCGGCGTTCGCCGGCAGCGGCACTCGGCCGCCGGCGGCGACGAAGCGCTCCATCGCTCGCGCCACCTCGTTCTGGCTCACGCGGTCCTGGGCGACGGCGGTCGGCAGCTTGTCGAGCCGCGCGGAGATCGCACGGAGGTACCGCGGCAGGTGCTTCAGCCGGGCCGCCCCCATCCGGGAGATGAATCCGGGGTAGACGAGCGCGGCGAGCTGGCCGCGCACGTCGGAGAGGGCGGGGAGAAGGGTCATGCTCGTCGTCTTCGAGATGGCCCGCTCCGCGTCCCTCGCGGCGGCCAGGCTCGACGTCACGACGGTGACGACCGCGTAGAGCGAGTCGATGAGTCCGGCAGAGATGGTCGACCTGGCGCGTTCGAACTCGTCGCGTTCCCAGAGCAGCCCCCCGGGGGCGAGCTCGCGCAAGGCGTCGTCCATCACCGCGACGAGGCAGTCGTCGAAGAGCGCGTTGACGTTCTGGTACGGGCTCGAGGCGAGGGTGAGCTTCTCGGTCTGGCTGAGGTGGTCGCGCACCCAGGAGAGGGGGGAGGGAATCGCCAGCAACAGCAGGCGGCGGATGCCACCCGGCAGTGCCGCGGCCTGGTCCTCCGCCGTGCTCATGACGCGCACGGCGACGCTGGATCCCTCGTCGACGAGCGTCGGGTATCCGCGGATCACGGTGCCGCCCCGCCGGGTGTCGACCACCTTGGGCAGCTCGTCGAAGTCCCAGGTGAGAAGGCCGGTGCGCTCGAGCGCATGGGGAGTTGCCGCGGTGACGCGGGCGACCGAGTCCCGCGCCCGCGACTTGAGCTTGTGCTGCAGCGCGATGAGGTCCTTCGCCCGGGCGACCCGATTGCCCCGGTCGTCGATGACGGCGAAGGTGATCCGCAGGTGTGGGGCGACCCTCTCGGGGTCGAAGTCGTCGGCGGCGACGGGGGTGTGGGTTTTGCGCTGGATCATGTCGGCGAGGTACGCGGTGATTGGCGTGCCCTCGAGTTCCTCGGCGGGCAACCCCTGCGCGTTTTCGAGCAGGCGCCTGGCCCACTCGGCCGCGGGCACGACATTGCGGCGGATCGCCTTTGGCAGGCTCTTGATGAGCGAGGTCACGAGCTCCTCGCGGAGCCCGGGCACCTGCCAGTCGAAACCGGCGGGGGAGAGGCGGGCGAGCAGCGCCATCGGCACGTGCACGGTGACGCCGTCGTCGTCGGCACCCGGCTCGAACCGGTAGCTCAGCTTCAGCCGTTGGTCGCCCTGGTCCCACCAGGTCGGGAATGCGTTCTCGTCGACGCCCGTCTCGACCTCGTCGACGAGGTTCTCGGCCGTCATCGTCAGAAGGTCGGGCGTCTCGAGGCGCGCCTTCTTCCACCACGACTCGAACGACCGGGTCGAAAAGACGTCGGCGGGGATGCGGCGGTGGTAGAACTCGAAGATCGTCTCGTCGTCGACAAGGATGTCGCGGCGGCGGGTGCGCTCCTCGAGCTCGGAGAGCTCCG
>Ga0105047_10017346_pt1 | contig 11228 bp, 5 predicted proteins | sample MAT04_FD_78384 | JGI IMG/M metagenome (GOLD analysis project Ga0105047, IMG submission 78384) | Freshwater microbial communities from Lake Fryxell liftoff mats and glacier meltwater in Antarctica - MAT-04 (megahit assembly) | ecosystem: Environmental > Aquatic > Freshwater > Ice > Liftoff... | reverse complement strand
TCTCCGAAATCGTTGCGCGGACCTTGCAATCGACGGATGGTGCCGATGCATTGCGCGGCACATTCAGTGCGAATGTCATCCGTGGCGGCAACGGCAGGGACACCATCGGCGGCGGCAGCGGGGATGATGACCTGTACGGTGACGCCGACAACGATGTTTTGATCGGTGACGGTGGTAACGACAGATTGTGGGGTGGTGCGGGCGATGACCAGTTGCGTGGGGAACTTGGCAACGACAAGTTGTACGGAAACGACGGGAACGATGTGCTGAGCGGTGACGCCTCCTCTGAAGCGAGCTCCGCGACGCGGATAGTCAGCTTGTCGGTCGTTGCCAGGGGCAGCGCATGCCAGAACATCTGGCCGACGATGGAGGTCTGGGTTGCCGGCGCTCGCGTGCAGTCTTTCCAGGTGGAATCCACCGAGTTCAAAACGTATGCCGTCACGGCACCGCTGGGCCTGGATGCGACGTCCGTCGATTTTGTGTTCGCCAACGATGCCTACCGACCCGATCTGGGCCAGGACCGCAATTTGTATCTTGATCGAATCGAGGTCAACGGACGCACCATCAGTGCACGGGACGTCGGAGCCATCGTCGACTATGGTGTCTCCGGCAGCGCGTTTGATGGGCTCAACACAGCCGCGTCCAACGGAAGCCTGGGCAGCAACGGCGCGATCCGGGTCAGTCTGCTGGGCAGCGACCTGCTCGATGGCGGCGCAGGTGTCGACACCATGACAGGCGGTGTGGGTAACGACATCTACATTGTCGACAACATCGCTGACGTGGTTTACGAGTATGCCCATGCCGGCCATGACATCGTGCGTTCAAGTGTCAGCTATACGCTGCCCAGCCATGTGGAAGATCTCGAACTCACCGGTACATCGAGCATCAATGCGATTGGAAACGCGGCACAGAACACGCTGCGCGGCAACAGCGCGGCGAATCGGCTTGACGGTGGTGCAGGCGCCGACATGATGGTGGGCAATGGGGGTAACGATATCTACATCGTCGACAACCTCGGGGACATCGTTTACGAAGTTGCCGGTGACGGCATCGATACGGTGTTCAGCAGCGTCAGCCATACCCTGCGGGCCGAGGTGGAGAACCTGTCGCTTGCCGGGCTAGCGGCCATCGATGGCAGCGGCAACAACCTGGCGAATATTCTGCTCGGCAACATGGCGGGCAATAGTTTGAGTGGTGCCGCGGGAGACGATACCTTGTATGGCGAACAGGGCAGTGACCGACTGTATGGCGGAGACGGCAACGACATCTTGTGGGGCGATTCAGCGACGGACTTCGTCCGTACCGAGCGCGTCGACAGTCTCGTGATCCATGCACGGGGTACGGTCTGTGACGGCGTCTGGCCAACGATGCAGGTCTGGATCGCGGGTGTGCTGGTACAGAGCTTCGCGGTCAGCAGCACGACTTTCACGGCGTACCAAGTCACGTCGCCGTTGGGAGTCGACGCCAGCTCTGCCGACATCGTGTTCGGCAATGATGCGTATCGATCGGATCTGGGGCAGGACCGCAATCTGTATCTGGACCGGATCGAGGTCAATGGGCGAAGCCTGGGCGCCTTGTCGGCAGGCGTGGTGCTGGACTATGGTTCAGGTGCTGCCGCGTTCGATGGAATCAATACTGCCGCAAGCTGGGGTGGCATCAGCTCCAATGGTGCGCTGCGTTTCGGCCTGGCAGGCGCCGATCTGCTGGACGGTGGCAGCGGCGCAGACCTTATGCATGGCGGCATTGGTAATGACCTGTACATGGTCGACAACGTCCTGGACCGTGTCGTCGAGCAGGCAGACAGCGGGCACGACATCGTCCGTGCGAGCGTGTCGTACCACTTGCCCGGGCATGTCGAAGACCTGGAACTCACGGGCACCTCCGCCATTGCCGGCACCGGCAACGCCGCGCAGAACACCTTGCGCGGCAATGCGGCTGCCAACCGACTCGACGGCGGTGCGGGTTCCGATCTACTGGTCGGAGGGGCTGGCGGAGATACCTATGTGCTGGGCCGCGGCTACGGCAGTGACAGCGTTTACGAATATGACTCCACGCCAGGCTCTGTTGATACTGCGCTGTTCGACGGTGATATCGCCGCCGAGCAGCTATGGTTCCGACGCCTCGGTAGCAGCCTGGAGATCAGCGTCATTGGTACCACCGACAAGCTGGGCATCAGCGGCTGGTACAGCGGTAGCGGATACCGGATCGAGCAACTCAAATCGGGTGATGGTCGGACCCTGTTAGAGAGCCAGGTGCAGAGTCTGGTCGATGCGATGGCCGCATTTGCGCCGCCGCCAATGGGGCAGATGCAACTGTCGCCGGCCTACGCGAATGCGCTGAATCCGACCATTGCCGCCAATTGGCACTGATCAAGTGCGCCCGGGATACGGAGGCGTTGGGCGGTCTAAACTTGTCAACTACCTCCTTGTAGACAAGATCATGACAACCATTACTGTTGATCGAATTGACTGCTGGGTATTGCGCGCCCCGATCGCCGAGCCCGTCGCCAACGCCTTTGGCGCCATGACCAATCGTCCGGCGGTTTTCCTGCGCATTACGGCGAGCGACGGCGTTGTCGGCTGGGGCGAGGTGTTCAGTAATTTCCCGCAAGTGGGCGCCGAGCACAGGGCACGGTTGGTGGCCAGCATCTTTGCACCCTTGCTCAAGGGCTTGACGGCAGACGACCCGGATGCCGTGCGTTCCCTGCTAGACACCCGCACCCGCCAGATGGCGATCCAGTGCGGCGAGCCCGGCCCGTTTGCCCAGATCACTGGCGCCGTGGACCAGGCCTTGTGGGACATGTCTGCGCGCCGTGCCGGCGTGCCCTTGTGGCAACACCTGGGCGGCTCCAGTGGCAAGGTGCGCGTCTATGCCAGTGGCATCGGCCCGGACACGGTCGCCGAGGCCATGCTGGCCAAGCGGGCGCAGGGATACCTGGCGTTCAAGCTCAAGATCGGGTTTGGCGCCGCGCGCGACGTCGCAAACCTGTCGCAGGCGCGTGCCGCTTTGGGCGACGACGCAGAGATCATGTGTGACGCCAATCAGGCCTGGTCACCCCAGGATGCGGCTGCGCGTATTGCCGAGCTGGCGCCGATGCGACCGTACTGGATCGAGGAACCCATTGGTGCCGATCAGCCGCACGAAGCCTGGGCTGAACTGGCACGCTCCAGTGCGGTCGCGCTGGCGGCCGGCGAAAACCTGCGCGGTCAATCGGCGTTTGAGCAGGCGCTGGACGCGTCCTACCTGCGCTATGTGCAGCCGGACGTAGGCAAATGGGGCGGCATTGGTGGCGGACTGGCGGTTGCGCGCAAGGCGCGGGGGCTGGGCATTGCTTATTGCCCGCACTGGCTGGCCGGGGGTGTCGGCCTGGCCGCTTCCATGCACGCGCTGGCCGCCGCAGGTAGCGCCGACGGATGGGCTGAGGTCGATGCGAATCCCAATCCGCTGCGTGAACTGGTTTTCCCTTTGGACGTACAGGGCGGTTGGGTGGAGCTGTCAGATGCACCCGGGCTGGGTGTGGAACCCGACCTGCAGCGCTTGGCGGAGTTCATCGTTCGCACCTGATCAGCTTCAGGGCGCCGCTCGTGTTGCCTGAGCGACCGGGGGTTTTATCAATAAGCATTGGCTATCACAAGATGGCTCCTTTCACTATGCAGATGGACCTGTCGATTCCCATCATCAATCCGGGTTTGCGGGTCGTACTCTCGCGCTGGTGCGCCGCAGGCGCCTAGAGTGGCAGACCGTCGAGCATTTCGTAGCTGTTGCGTAGCCAGGTCTTGACGCGCTGGCGCTCCAGCATGCCCAGGGCGTTTTCATCCTGCACGCGGTTGTTGATCGCGGCCCAGAAGCTGGCGTTCTGGCCGTCGATCTTGCGCATGCTCGATTCGTGCAGCGGCCCCAGCGTCACAACTCTGGCACCGAGGGCCAGTGCCTTTTTCAGAGCCGCTGATTCGTCAAGATCGACAAAGTTGCTGCCCCGGCCGAGGTTCTTCACCACGATGTAGTTCGGCCCCGCGCCATAGGTGTTGATCAGCCGGTCAAGCAGGTCGATCGAATCCTTGCCCGCATCCGAGATATGCCAGAAGTTGACGGTCACGCCCATTTCGCCGAGCAAGGGCAACAGGTCGGAATCCTTGATCCAGCGTGCCAGCGGAGCGGCAGTCTGCGCGGCCAGGTCGACGATGACGTTGCCTTGCTGGCCCATGGTGGGCACTTCTTCGAAACTGCTGGCCACCTGGTCCAGGCCTTCATAACGATCCACGATCACCGGAGACGCATAGTCGGCGTAAAACCGCGTGAACGAGGTATGCGAGCGGTCAGTGTCGAAACCGGTGAACGGGCGACCGCGGTCGATGAAGTATTGGGCCAGCAGGCGCGACACCACAGACTTGCCGACACCGCCTTTTTCACCGCCGATGAAATTAAGTGAGGCCATGGCCAGGTTCCTTTAGAGTTTGCAGATACGGTTGCGGGGCATGCGTCGAAGTGCCGGTAGAGGAAAGGGGCGCCGAGCACATCCGTGATCGGTCATGTCAACTTCTTGACCAGCACCAGGCTCTTGCGATCCCAGTTGTAAAGGCGCCTGCGCGCTTCCGGCAGCTTGTCGGGATCGGTCACGACAAAGCCACGCTTGAGGAACCAGTGCTTGGTGCGCGTCGTCAGCACAAAGATACTCTCGATGCCCATGGCCCTGGCCCGCTGCTCGACGCGCTTGAGCACCCGTTCGCCGTCACCTGAACCCTGTGAGTCGGGTGAGACTGTCAGTGCCGCCATTTCCGCAGTGCGGGCTTCGGGGTACGGATACAAGGCGGCACAGGCGAAGATCACGCCGTCGTGTTCCAGGATGGTGTAGAAACCGATATCGCGTTCGATCTCGGTGCGTCCGCGCTTGACCAGCGTGCCGTCCTTCTCGAATGGCTCGATCAGTTGCAGGATGCCACCCACGTCGTCCGCCGTGGCCTCGCGCAGGTTTTCCAGCTTTTCGTCCACCACCATGGTGCCGATGCCGTCGTGCACATACACCTCGAGCAGCAGGGCCCCATCGACGGCAAACGGCAGGATGTGACTGCGTTCGACGCCGCTCTTGCACGCCTTCACGCAGTGCTGCAGGTAGAAAGGCGTGTCCATGGGCGTGGTCGCCGGTGGCAGCTCGGCCAGCAGTTTCTCGGCCTGGGCAAGGGGCAACTCGGTGTCGATCGGGTTGTCATCTCCCATCGGTTCGTTCGGGCGCACCAGAATGCCGGGAACTTCGGTCAAGAAGATCAGCTTGTCGCTTTGCAGCGCAATCGCAATCGAAGTGGCCGTTTCTTCCATGGTCAGATTGAACGCCTCGCCCGTTGGCGAGAAGCCGAAAGGCGAGACCAGCACGATGGCACCGAAGTCCAGCGCTCGCTGGATACCGGCGCTGTCGACCTTGCGCACCACGCCAGAGCTTTTGAAATCCATGCCGTCCACGATGCCCACCGGCCGTGCGGTGATGAAATTGCCTGAAATGACGCGCACCGTCGAGTCGGCCATCGGGGTGTTGGGCAGTCCCTGGCTGAACGCGGCCTCGATTTCATAACGCAGTTGGCCGGCTGCCTCCTGGGCACAATCAAGTGCCACCTCGTCGGTGACACGAACGCCATGCGAATACTGCGGCTTGTGCCCTTTGGCCTTGAGCTGCTCGTTGACCTGCGGCCGGAATCCGTGCACCAGAACAATCTTCACACCCATGCTCTGGATCAAGGCCAGATCCTGGGCCAGGTTGTGCAGTTTGCCGGCGGCGATGGCCTCACCGGCGATGGCCACCACGAAGGTCTGGTTGCGGAATTTGTGGATGTATGGCGCAACCGAGCGAAACCATGGCACAAAGGTGAAATTGAATACGGTGGACATCGGCTGTGCGATCAGGGCGGCGCGGCGCGGGAGGGGATGGCAAAAGTGTAGCAGTCGGCCATCAACCGGGATAATTGGCCCATGACCGAACCGGTGCTTGAATTTCCAGAATCCCTGCCGGTATCGGCGATGCGCGACGAGATCATGCAGGCCATGGCCCGCCATCAGGTGATCATCGTCTGCGGTGCGACCGGCTCCGGCAAGACCACTCAGCTGCCCAAGATGGCGCTCGCGCTCGGGCGGGGCAAACGAGCGGTGGCGTTTGAGGGCTGGGGCAAGCCGGCCTATGCGCCGGGCCAGGGCAAGTTGATCGGCCATACCCAGCCGCGGCGCATTGCCGCCAGTTCGGTCGCCAAGCGCATTGCCGAAGAGCTCAACACGCCATTGGGCGAGGTCGTGGGTTTCAAGGTGCGTTTCCAGGATCGCCTGTCGCGTGATGCATCGGTCAAGCTGATGACCGATGGCATCCTGCTGGCCGAGACCCAGACCGACCCGCTGCTCAAGGCCTACGACACGCTGATCATCGACGAGGCGCATGAGCGAAGTCTGAACATCGACTTTCTGCTCGGCTACCTGCGCCAGATTCTGCCGCGACGGCCGGACCTGAAGATCATCGTCACGTCGGCCACCATCGACGCCCAGCGTTTTGCCGATCATTTTGCGTCGCGCAAAGGTCCGGCGCCGGTCATTATGGTGTCGGGTCGTACCTATCCTGTGGAGCAGCGCTATCGGCCGTACGAGGAAAGCCGTGAGTACGACCAGAGTAATGCAATCTGCGACGCGGTCGACGAGTTATGGCTCGGCCCGGCTGCTGCGCGCAACGCTGGAGACATCCTGGTGTTCCTGCCAGGCGAGCGCGAGATCCGCGAGGCCGCCGAGGGGCTGCGCCGTCACCTGAGCCATCAGGTGCATCTGCGCAATGCCGAAGTCATTCCGTTGTTCGCGCGCCTGTCGCAGGCCGAGCAGGACAAGGTTTTTGACAACCACAGTGGACGGCGCATTGTGCTGGCCACCAACGTGGCCGAGACCTCGCTCACGGTACCTGGGATCCGCTACGTCATCGACGTTGGCACCGCCAGGATCAAACGCTACAGTTTTCGCAGCAAGGTGGAGCAGTTGCTGGTCGAGCCGGTGAGCCAGTCGTCGGCCAACCAGCGCGCTGGCCGGTGTGGGCGGGTCGCCGACGGCATTTGCATTCGGCTTTATGCGCAAGACGATTTCGAGCAGCGCGCGCGCTTCACCGATCCAGAGATCCTGCGCAGCTCGTTGGCCGGCGTGATCCTGCGCATGAAGTCACTGCATCTGGGCATGGTGGAAGATTTTCCGTTCATCGAGCGTCCGCAGGCCCGTGCGATCGCCGACGGCTATCTGCTGCTGGCCGAACTCGGTGCGGTGGACGATACCAACGAACTCACGCCCATCGGCAAAGAGTTGGCGCGTTTGCCGCTCGATCCGCGCGTAGGCCGCATGATTCTGGAGGCACGCGAGCGTCAGTCGCTGGACGAAGTGCTGGTGATTGCCAGCGCGCTCAGCGTCCAGGACGTGCGCGACCGACCGATGGACGCGCAGGGCGCGGCGGACTTTGCGCACGTGAAGTTCGACGACGAACGCAGCGAATTCACCGGCTACCTCAAGCTGTGGAAGTGGATCAATCACGCACGTGGCGAGAAAGGCAGTGCCGAACACCGCCTTTCCAATCGCCAGTACGAACAGCTGCTGCGCCAGAACTTTGTCAATATCCGACGGGTACGCGAGTGGAAAGACATCCACTCCCAGCTGCACACCGTGGTTGCCGAGCACAAGTGGCGCCTGAATTCCGTGCCGGCAAGCTACGAACAACTGCATCTGTCCATGCTGTCGGGCCTGCTGGGCAATGTGGGCTGCAAGCTTGAAGACGACGAGGCCTATCTGGGGGCACGTGGCATCAAGTTCTACCGGCATCCGGGTGCACACCTGAGCAAGAAACCCGGGCGCTGGATCCTGGCCGCTGAGCTGGTGGAGACCACCCGGCTGTTCGGTCGCGGAATTGCCGCCATCGAGCCGCAATGGATAGAACAGGTCGCCGGTCATTTGCTCAAGAAGCAGTTGCTGGATCCGCACTGGGAGAAGAAGTCGGCGCAGGTGACGGCGCTCGAACGCGCAACGCTGTATGGCATCGTGGTCTACAACGGCCGCCGGGTCGACTTCGGTCGTATCGACCCACAAGGCGCGCGCGAGATTTTCATTCGCCAGGCGCTGGTGGCCGGCGAATGGGAGACATCGCTGCCGTTTCTGGCTGCCAACCTCAAGCTGGTGGCCCAGGTACAGGAACTCGAACACAAGTCGCGGCGCCAGGACGTGCTGGTCGACGACGAGCTGATCTATGCCTATTACGACCAGCAGCTGCCGTCCGATATCTGTAGCGGGCATGGCTGTGAGCAGTGGTATCGCCGGGCGGTGCGCGAGAAGCCCGGCCTGCTGGTGCTCAATCGCGAGGAGCTGATGCGCCATGAGGCGGCCGGCATCACGACCCAGGCGTTTCCGCGCAGTCTGCGCCTGGGTGGCGTCGACTGCCAGGTCGAATACCTGCACGAGCCCGGCGATGCGCGCGACGGCGTAACCGTCACTGTCCCGCTGTTCGTGCTCAATCAGGTGAACGATGATCGATGCGAGTGGCTCGTCCCCGGCATGCTCAAGGACAAGATACTGGCGCTGCTCAAGAGTCTGCACCAGAAGCCGCGCTCGCGCTTTGTACCGCTGCCTGACAGTGCGGGCCGCATCGCCGAGCAGTTCAGTGCGCCGGAGATGTTCGGTGGCGGTAGCCTGGTCGATGCCTTGCTCAAGCTGGTGCGCGACACCACCTCGCTGGATGTCAAACGTGCGGACTTCAAGCTCGATGCCTTGAGCCCGCACCATTTCATGAACTTCCGGGTGACCGACGACAACGGCCGGCAGATGGGTGTCGGGCGCAATCTGGCCGCCCTCAAGGCCGAACTCGGGAGCCAGGCACGGGGTGCGTTCCAGGCGCTGGCGGCGCTCAAGCTGGGCCAAGCGCCGGCTGTGGCGATTGCCCGGCCCGCAAACGACCAACTGGGGCCAGGTGCTGCCAGCGCTGCCAAGGCGCCTGGCGAGTCAGCACCTCTGGCGCCCGCCCATGGCGCGGTGCCGGCATCCCACGAGCGCCATGTGGCATGGACGTTCGGCGAGTTGCCCGAACTGCTGGAGATTCGCCGAAAAGGGCAGGTGCTGATCGGTTTTCCGGCGCTGATCGACGCGGGCGATGCCGTGACCATCGAGGTGTTCGACGAGCCCGAAGTGGCGGCCGCGCGCCACCGTGCAGGGCTGCGTCGCCTGTTCGCACTGCAGTTGCGTGACGCCTTGAAATACCTGGAAAAAAATATTCCCGACCTGCAGAAGATGGGCGCGGCCTACCTGCCTCTGGGCACGGTGGAACAGTTGCGCGGCCAGATCATTGATTTGGCCCTGGACCGTGCTTTTTTGCTCGACCCGCTGCCGGCGGACGAAGCGGCGTTCAAACGGCGCGTTGACGAGGGCCGTGCCCGCCTGACCCTGATTGCCAATGAGGTAGCGCGTCTGGCGTCCACCATCCTGACCGAATACGCGACGGCCTCGCGTAAGGTCAAGGACAGCCGCAATGCGGTGGATGCAGCGGCAGACGCCCAGCAACAGCTGCAGCGACTGATGCCGCGTGATTTTCTGGCCCGCACGCCGTGGACGCAGTTGCAACATGTGGTGCGTTACCTCAAGGCCATCGTCTTGCGTCTGGACAAGGTGCGGACTGACCCGGCGCGTGACCAGGCGCGGCTGGCTGACATTCGCCCGCAGGAAGCCCGGTTCTGGCGCGAAGTGGCTGAACGCAAAGGCGTGACCGACGCGCGGTTGCAGGAATTTCGCTGGTTGCTGGAAGAGTTGCGCGTGAGCTTGTTTGCGCAGGAGTTGCGCACGCCGCAGCCAGTCAGCGTCAAGCGACTGGACAAGGCATGGGCGCAGATCAATAGTTGAGCGGACGCCCTTGAGTCGCTATCGGCGCTCTGTCAGAGCTGTGGCGACGTGTGTTCGATCAAAGACGGGCGAGGCGTTCGAGCGCCGAATGCAAGGTTTCGTCCTGCTTGGCGAAGCAGAACCGCACTACGTTCTGGTCAAAGCCATCGCCATAAAACGCCGACAGCGGAATCGCGGCTACGCCAATCTCGGTCGTCAGCCATTTGCAGAATTCGGCTTCGGCCAGATCCTTTTCGGGTACCGCCAGCGCCGATTTGTCAACACACTGGAAATAGCTGCCTTCGCTGGGCAGCAGGCGAAAGCGGGTCCGGGCCAGTCCGGCGCGGAACAGGTCGCGCTTGCGCTGATAGAACGCCGGCAGTTCCTGGTAGTGGCGGGGCTGGGACATGAAGCTGGCCAGCCCGTGTTGCATTGGCGTATTGACAGTGAACACGTTGAACTGGTGCACCTTGCGGAACTCGGCCATCAACGGCGCCGGCGCTGCCACGAAGCCGATCTTCCACCCGGTCACATGGTAGGTCTTGCCGAAACTGGACACGATGAAGGCGCGGGCAGCCAACCCCGGAAAACGCGTTGCACTGTGATGCTGCTGACCGTCGAACACCATGTGCTCATAGACTTCGTCGCTGATCAGGAAGATATCGGTCGGCGCCAGCAGTTCCTGCAGGCGCAGCATGTCCTGTTCGCTCCACACCGTCGCGCTCGGGTTGTGCGGGCTGTTCACCAGGATGGCGCGGGTTCGGACAGTGATCGCCGCAGCGATCTTGTCGAAGTCGGGTCGAAAGCTGCCGGGTGTCAGGGGAACCCGCACCGGGACGCCGCCGGCGAGTTCAATATTGGGCACGTAGGAGTCGTAGCAGGGGTCGAGCACGATCACTTCGTCGTCCGGGCGCACGACGGCCAGGATTGCCGTGAAGATGGCCTGGGTTGCGCCGGCCGTGACGGTGATTTCGTTGGCTGCGTCGTAAGCGCGTCCCCCGTGCGGGCCGTGCCATGCGCTCAGCTTGTTGGCGATCGCTTCGCGCAGCGGTGCCACGCCGGTCATCGGCGGGTACTGGTTCAGTCCCAGCGTCATGGCATCGTTGACGGCGCCGACCAGCGCCGGGTCACACGGAAAGTCGGGGAAGCCCTGGCCCAGGTTGACTGCCTTCTTTTCTGCGGCCAGCGCAGACATGACGGTGAAGATCGTCGTGCCTACGTTGGGCAATTTGGTGACGAGGGTGGGGGTGCGGGCGGCAGTGGAGGGGGGCATGGGGCGTAGCGAGGGGTGGGTGTGGGAGAGATATCAGGATGGTGACTGCTATGTGTCACATTGGGGGCGGGACTTCCGGACATCTGACAAAGTGTGA
>Ga0105047_10017345_pt1 | contig 11229 bp, 11 predicted proteins | sample MAT04_FD_78384 | JGI IMG/M metagenome (GOLD analysis project Ga0105047, IMG submission 78384) | Freshwater microbial communities from Lake Fryxell liftoff mats and glacier meltwater in Antarctica - MAT-04 (megahit assembly) | ecosystem: Environmental > Aquatic > Freshwater > Ice > Liftoff... | reverse complement strand
TACGAATTTAACGGCGGCAGCATTTACAAGTTTGTCTCAGCTAATCCGAATGCAACCAGCGGCGATGATTACTTTGCCACTGGTTAAACTTTCCTGATGCAGGTCAACGGCGGCGGTAATGACAATGCGACGGGCGCGATCACCTGGGCACCGTTCACCGATACCAACGGCGGTGCGTTAGCTGGTGTTTCTGTTCTCAATAGTGATGGCAGCATTGATGGCCGCTTGTCCGCCGATAATGCCTTAGGAACCAACTACCAGCGTCCGGAAGATCTGGAAATCAAGACATTGGACAATGGCGACCAAATCCTGTTCGCCGCGACCACAACCACGGACGAAGTTTATTCCTTTAATCTCGCCAGCAACACCGCCAGTCTATTCGTCAATACATCGACTATTGAACAAGCCACTGGCTTAGCCGTGGGTGATGTGTTGAACAATCCGGATAATCTGGCTATTGATGCCGAGGGGAATATGTACATCATTGAGGATCAACCTGGCGGTCAAGCCGACATTTGGTTTGCCACGGATGCCAATAATGATGGTGTAGCCGAATCGGTCGGCCGTTGGGCTTCCATGTCCACCGATGGTGCTGAACCAACGGGGCTTTATTTCGACAAGTTCAACCCTAACGTAGCCTACGTCAATGTGCAGCATCCTTCTAGTGGCGATGATCGTACCATCATGATTGCCGTCCCAGAACCTGAAACCTATGCCATGCTCTTGGCCGGTTTAGGTTTGATTGGTTTTTCTGCTCGCCGCAGAAAAATCCGCTAACAAAGTATCCCCATTACTTAGAACTAAGCCAAAACGGGAGCCTCGGCTCCCGTTTCTTTCTGGTTTGTAATCAGAATTCGTGATTCTGTACCTGACCCCAACGGCTAGCTGCATGGCAATCCTCTGATCCTCCACTCTTCGGTTGCATGAACAAAGCAGGGTTCCTTCCCTTGTCCGAGGCACTGGGCAATATATCTTCGATAACATGTCGACCCTGCTACTCCGGGAGATAATGAGCGCAACTTCCGTTATCAGCACCCATCCAACGATCTTCCCCTTCTGATCACAGGGTCGGCTCCTCCAATTCGTTTACGAGGCTATGTGTAGATTCACTTGCGTTACGGCCTACTCTCTTGCTGGGTGTAGAAACTTACGACCCCGCGTTACCACGACGCCGCTTCCTTCATGCTACTGAGGCGAACCGTCAGATTGCCGCAATTGCGGTCGTTTAAGGACTCACCATAGCGACGCGAGATACTGCGCCTTTTGTTGGCACCGGAGTACCTGTCATCAATCCCTGGCAAGAACGAACTTAGGTATTTGTGTTAATTGCAGTTATCAAAGGAACAGCGTTATGCGGGAACGAAATAAGATGCGGAATTGACTGTGTCAACGCGAGAAATGAAAAACAATGATGGAAAAAAACTCCCAGACTCTGTTAAGGAACCTCTGAATAATTGTCATTTCGAGCGGAGCGAGAAATCTATATTTTTGATTAAGAAAGATTCCTCACTACGTTCGGAATGACAAAGATGGGTTATTCAGAGACTCCTTAAGAAGAATTAACAACAGTTTGTTTATTTTTCTTATACTTAAGGCGGATATGTTTATGAAGAATTTAGCTTAAGTTTGCTGATTATTGCTTGAAGATGGTTGTACACAACACTACTTCACTTAAACCACCTAAGCCGGTTACACCGGCTTAGGTTAGTTACAACAGTGTTTCTTCAAAGACTAGCTGCACTTTCCTGTTTCTGAACCATCCTCTTTAGTTTCCGTGCCGTCTTCTTTCACACAAGAATTCTGGCAAACACCTGATTTCTTACATGCTTTACCGGCTGGAAGGCTCTTTTTCTCAATACAGGTTCCTTCAACCAGATAGCAAACTTGGTTAGCGGCACAAGCAGTTTTGCCATCTTTTTCGGTCTCCAGACTGCAACCCGCAAAAGCCTGATTTGTTGCAAAAACCATTGCAATAACTAATATCAACGAATTAACTGTTTTTTTGAACATATTTTCTCCTTTTTTAGGTTTACAAATAAAAAGCACTCTCTTTCTTTAGGGCGCCTCTAAAAATTCAAAGTTCCAAACAAAACGAGGCGCGAGCAAAAAATGGTAACGCAGCATATAATTGATATGTAAGGAAACATTTTTTGTGAGCAACAAAGTGTTGTGTCGAAATTTGGATTTTTAGAGGTGTCCTTTAATTAGAATAGCAGAAAATTTTTCTATCAGGTGCAAATTGTTTTTACCGTTTACGTCAGAAAATTCTTTTGATAAATTTTAGTCCGGCTCCTACTATAGTGCATTTGGTTAAATTTGTTTCCCAGTAATTTATTCAATACTATTTTTCCACTTCCAACGCAACCATACCCGAAGCTGCCTGAACTCCTCTACATCAATGCCGTCAGGCAGTATTACTACGCTACGCGTAAGAAATTTTCCTGAAGGCTTTAAATTCAGTACCGTCAGATATGGTGTAACAAAGGTATCACCTAATATGCTACAACCCATTGATTCACCCGAACGTGTGGTTAATGTGCATTGCATCTCGCTGGATAACTCAAAAAACTCCACGGCATCGTTCGCAGTAAGCAAGGCATCCTGCCGCAAATAATAAATTAAACTGAATACCAGTGCCGCAGCGGCAATCGCTTGGATCCCTAAAGGCAGCTCCAATAGCCATAATAAACCTGCCGTGGCAAGATGAGCCAGACTGAGGATGGCCGCAAGCCGATAGGAAGGTTTGCGATGGATGATTAAAACAGACATGGATAAAAATCACTTATAGATCATTAAATGTTTCAGTGAAAGAAATTAGAACCATCTGTCACTCAAACAAAATGGCGTCCAAATTCATTTCTTGAGGCTGGATCTTGATTTTACCCTGACGGGATACCGTATAATTACGTTTATCTATTTATTGACAGTTTTTGTATGAATCCAGTCTGGCAAGCCGATCTACGCAAGCAACATGCTGTTATTGAAAATAATTGTGTGATTCATTTTGGCGATAGCACAACGGAACTTAAAGATACGCAAACAGGGACTATTATGGCCGATCTTTCCCATTATGGCTTGATTCGGTTTTCCGGAGACGATGCACCAACATTTTTACAAAGCCAGCTCAGTTGCGATATCCGCGAAATCAATCTGCAAAAAGCACAGTACGGCAGTTACTGCACCCCAAAAGGACGAGTTCTGGCAAGTTTTTTACTGTGGCAGCAAGATGCTAATTATTTTATGCAACTCCCTGCCAGTTTGTGCATTCCGATACAAAAACGTTTATCACTCTACGTACTGCGTACCAATGTGCAATTGCATGATGCGAGCGATGCCCTGATTCGAATCGGCATTGCAGGGCAGAACGCAGCAACGCTGATTGAAGAGATCACCGGATTGTTCTCTACAAATCAACCGCTAGGGGTTATTCATCATGAAAATATCACCATCCTTTTCCTGACTCAGAACCGCATAGAATTGATCGCACCAATCGAAAATGCGTCTACACTCTGGGAACATTTTAGCCAACGTGCAAAACCCGTTGGTGCCAATTGCTGGGATTGGTTGGATATCCAATCCGGAATTCCAGTAATTTTACCCGAAACCCAGGAAGAGTTTTTACCGCAAATGATCAATTTGGATGCGATTGGCGGTATCAGTTTCAAGAAAGGCTGTTATCCTGGGCAAGAAATCGTAGCACGCACTCAGTATCTCGGAAAACTCAAACGCCGCATGTTTCTCGCTCACATACCTGCAGTGGAAGCGGTAAAAGCCGGCGATGAACTCTACAGCACAGATATGGATGATCAATCCAGTGGCAACATTGTCAACGCGGCGTTGTCGCCGAACGGGGGTTTTGATATTTTGGCGGTAATCCAGCAAAGCAGCGTTGATTCATCCCAAATTCATTGGCAGTCTCTACAAGGACCTGTGTTGCAAATCAAATCACTGCCTTATTCGTTGCCTGCATAAAAAGACACCACAACGCTGACGGTGATTTCTATTCCTATTGTTTCTCCGCTGCCTGTTCTTGCTGCTTCGGCTTGTTAGTGAAACGCAAACTTTCAGGCGCGTTGGTTCCGCCAGTCACAACGAATGTCATTGCTTCTTCAGTCGTCCAGTCTGTTAGTATTACATCTTCCATCGGCAGGATCTCAATATAACCCGATGTAGGATTAGGCGAAGTCGGCACATAGACTACAGCCAGCTTTCTTCCATTATCCTCGTCATGCATGATTTTCGTAATAAATCCGACCGCTTTCATTTCCGATGATGGAAAGCTGATCAGCACAACCCGTTGTCCGGTAACAGGCGGTTTACTTATTGTGTGCAAAAAACGTTTAGTGGCACCATAAATTGTCTGCACTAAGGGCAATCTGGCCAGTATGTATTCGTAAATACTAATGACTTTCTTGCCAAGAACAAAAGATGCCAGTAATCCTATCCCATACAAACTAACTACTGTCAGCAGCGCTGCAACTGCATGCTGAAAATTGGAATCCAGTAGCCAACTGGCCGTAGTATCAGAGAAGGGGCGAACTGCACGAGCCATTCCTTTTAATAAAGGGTCTCCAATACGCGCCAATAAATTTAATAAAAAATCAAACACCAACCAGGTAACCCATAGTGGCGCTACCGTAAGAAAACCAATAAGTATGTAGCGGGCTACATGAGCAGAGCGTGTTGCGCGCTGCTCTTCGTTATTTTCTTGTGTCGCCATGCTCTAAACTCATCCCCGACTGAACAGTAAGCCTACTTCAACCCTTTTCATATAATCAACGCTTCTTTTCTTCAAATGATTAACTTCAATCACCTATAGTTTATTTAAAGCTAAACGGGCTATGATAATATTATTTTGTCGGAGACCGGTATAAATATTAGAAATATCATTTACTGGCAAGGCGGCATTGTTCTTGGTAGAATCGCCGGGCTAGTTGCTATAATCTCTAACATAAATAACTAGTAATGAAAGTGTTATATCAAATGATATTGCGATATTTGTTTCCAATTGCTTCGGGAAAATTTTGGCCAATTTGCACACTTTCCCAATCAAAGTGCCAAATAATCAATTGAAAAACAAAATCGTATAATATTATGCAAATTCAATTATTAAATAAATAAAAAAATACCACCCATGCAGCATTTGATTCAGGGTGTACTTCTATTAGAATGAAAAGGGACTGCTATGTCACATAGTTCAACACAAATCAATAAATATCTGAAAGGCTTACAGAAACACCTTGCTGACGAACATCCGGATAATCCGACTCTGGCTAATGCTGTAAAAAGTTTTAGAAAAATGGATTATGTTGGACATAGCATGGGGCTAATCGGTAAAGACGAATCCTATGCGACCTGTGTGACGTGGTGGCCTATGATTGCTGTATTAGGCACATTCTCGGCCGGCAAATCAACCTATATCAATTCTTACTTGAATATGCCGCTGCAACGCACAGGAAATCAAGCTGTCGATGACAAATTCACAGTAATTTGCTACAGCCATCATAATGAGGCGAAAACACTTCCTGGTATAGCGCTCGACGCAGATCCGCGTTTTCCTTTTTTTCAGATAAGCCGTAGCATTGATGAAATTTCTGAAGCTGGGCAAGAACGTATTGATGCTTACCTACAGCTAAAAACCTGCCCATCTGAAAACATACGCGGAAAAATTCTCATTGACTCTCCAGGTTTCGACGCCGACAACCAACGTGCATCTACATTACGCTTAACCCAGCACATCATCAATTTATCTGATCTTGTCCTGGTATTTTTTGATGCGCGTCATCCAGAACCGAAAGCGATGCAGGATACATTGGCTTATCTGGTATCCGCGAGTGTTAATCGTGCAGACGCCAATAAATTTCTTTATATCCTTAACCAAATTGATGTAACTGCACAAGAAGACAATCCTGAAGAAGTTGTCTCAGCCTGGCAGCGTTCGCTGGCTGAAGTGGGGCTAGTCACGGGGAGATTCTATCGAATTTATAATCCAAGTGCTGCCGTTCCGATTGCCAATCCGCATGTTAGAGAACGTTTTGAAAAGAAACGTGCAGAAGATATGGCTGACATCAATGCGCGCATGCACCAAATCGAAATAGAGCGCTCTTATCGTATCGTCGGGAAGCTTGAACAAACTGCCAAGGGTATCAAAAACCAGATTGTCAACAAGCTCTCTGAGATGCTTAAAAAATGGAAAAGCAGAGTTATTCTATTTGACGGTATGGTATTTAGTATTCTGGCTGTATTAGCGGGTGTGGCTTTAACCATGAATGAATCCTGGGGTCTTCTGACAGCATTCCCAGATGAGCTCAGGCAAGGCGAAACCACCGCGTTGGCCATAGCTGTATTTCTGGTGATCAGTATTATTTACATCCATTTTTCTATTCGCCGCGCTGTTGCCAACAGCCTGCTGAAGAGACTGGCCGACGAAATGGGGAACGATCATGAAACATACAAACAGTTTATGCAAGCTTTTAATAAAAGCACTGTCGCTTACCGCCCAATGTTCCTGAAGGGTCCGGCTGGCTGGAATGAAGTAACACAACAAACAATTGATGAGATTATTAATGAAGCCAATGATTATATCCAAGCATTAAATGATCAATTTACAAATCCCTCCGGTAACGAAGGCGGGAATTCACAAGTTTAAAGTTTATTGCATGAACTAGCGGGCCGTTAAAAATTATTCGATAATGATTCCACCACCCAAACATACTTTGCTTTCATAAATAACGACGGATTGACCAGGTGTAACAGCCCATTGATCTTGTGCAAAATCTACCTGACAATGATCCTGGGTTAAATTTGTAATCGTGCAAGGAGCATCAACCTGACGATAGCGGGTTTTGGCGGCATAAACCCAGTTGCAATGCGGCTGTTTCCCGCTAATCCATGTCAAATCGGCAGCCTCTAGTGATGACCGAAGCAGATCAGGGTGATTATGGCCTTGTACTACAACCAATATATTTCTGGTCATATCTTTGGCTGACACAAACCACGGTTCATCGCTGCCATCACGTGTCCCACCAATTCCCAATCCTTGCCGTTGTCCGATAGTGTAATACATCAGTCCGATATGCTGACCGATCACTTTCCCTTCGGGCGTTTGGATTTCTCCAGGTTCATGCGGGAGATAGCGATTGAGAAATTCCCGGAATGGGCGTTCCCCGATAAAACAGATACCTGTGCTGTCTTTCTTGGAGAAATTGGGTAGTTTTAATTGTTTGGCTATCTTACGTACTTCGCGCTTATAAAGATGCCCAACAGGAAACAATGTACTGGCAAGTTGTGCTTGGTTCAAACGATATAAGAAATAGCTCTGATCTTTGGTACCGTCTTCGCCTTTTAATAATTGAAATGCATCGCCAACTTTGCGCACCTGAGCATAATGACCGGTGGCAATACAGTCCGCATCCAGTTTATATGCATGATCCAGAAACGCCTTGAATTTAATCTCGGCGTTGCACAACACATCAGGATTCGGTGTCCGTCCAGCCTGATATTCAGAAAGAAAATGCGAAAAAACCCGATCCTTGTATTCGACCGAGAAATTCACCACCTCGATCGGAATATCAATCACATCCGCGACAGATACCGCATCCAAAAAATCCTGGCGGGAAGAACAATATTCATCGGTATCATCATCTTCCCAGTTCTTCATAAACAACCCAACGACATCATAACCCTGTCGTTTCAGCAGATAAGCTGCCACGGATGAATCAACACCGCCCGACATACCGACAATCACACGTTTTTTTTTCATCCTGTCATGATTCATAGTGTTTCAGTAATTCCAGCGGATACCGCTTACCGGTGAGATGATCCTGAATACATTGCATAACCAGTGGACTACGATGACGGTGGCGCATTTGATTAATTTCATCCACGCTGAACCAAGCTGCTTGCAAGATACCGGTGTCCAGTTTACGTTCCGGATCATGATGTGTAACATGACCGCCAAAAGCAAAACGCAGATACGTAGTATCCATGCGACTGGAGTGCCATTGATAAATACCCAGTACATATTCAGGCACGAAGGTATACGCCGTTTCCTCTAGCGTTTCCCGTATGGCACCATGAATGATGGTTTCTCCGGGATCCAGGTGCCCTGCCGGTTGATTCAGAAACAGACCTGTACCCGCTTCTGGCTCTTCCTCCACCAGTAAATATTTGCCATTTTGCTCAATGACAGCCGCAACTGTCACATTGGGTTTCCAAATCATATTTTCTTGAGTGATAAAAAAATAAAAAACCGATTAGCAAGATATTTCCCTATCCGCTGTTAAAGTGATTGTTGCCTATTATCGCATTGGCGCTGCGATTCCGTTTGGATTCATTGGGATTTTCAGGCGCCCTGTCGCAACGACAGATGGTCAGAAGTAAATCGTTGCAATAATTTGCGCGAAGATCAAATGAACGATTGGCTATTTTGAGTCTATGCGCCTCTATTTTCGCGAAATCGAGAATATCATCAATGATTCGTAACAGTGTATGTTCAGAATTACGAATCACCTTCAGATAATTTGTTTGTTCCTGGTTAAGAGCAGTTGTTGCCAGAATCTCCTTCATCCCAAGAGCCCCATTCATTGGCGTCCGGATCTCATGACTCATAGCTGCCAGGAATGTCGACTTGGCTTTATTCGCATTCTCCGCTTGTAACCGGGCTTGTTCTAAATCGGCAGCTTGATTCTCCAGCAGCACAGCTTGTTGCCGTACAATCCAATAATTCTCATGCTGCAACTTTCCGTTGTGTACAGAAAAAACAAAATAAGCAATCCCAATGATCATCAGCACCCAACTGCTATCGCCTGGAATGAATAGGACGAGACTAAAAAGACTTGGCAGATAGATCAGGAATGCAAAGGCAAGCATCAACTGAATACGCGGCGAAGTGGCTGCTATACCGCCAGCAACAAAACCTACCGTGGAAATGATTGCAAAAGTCGCACTACCATCAAGCATGCTAATGGATAGGAGAATCCAACTCAGGAAAATTACCCAAGCCAACGCAGTTGTGACATAGATTACTGAGATCGCACATTCAATCTGTTTTTCATTTCTGCCGTATAAATTAAGCCCTCGCTTATATATAAATAAACGCAATACCGCCAGAATAATAAACAAACCCAAAAAGATTGCAATATAAGGCTGCGCGAGCAGCACAGGTGACATCAATACGATAGCGCTGCAACACAGAACATAAAACAGGCCACCCAAACGCATTCGCCGCGCCATATCCTGATTAGTGCTGATACGCACGTTCTCAAGACTTGCCACCTCCGGATCCGACCACATACATTTACTACCCTTCTAAAATACACTTCTCCATCAATTGAAATTGAACCAATGAAATTCATTAGATACTATCAATAAAAGATTAAGGTAATAAGAGAATTCATTACCAATTCATAAAATTACGTTATTAAGGCCGGACAAATCTAATAACTCCGTCATAAAGAATAAATCGAATTGCCTCCAACTATTCTTTACTCAGCTGATAAATAAAGTACGTAGTAACTAGCCAAAAAGAACACTAAAAGGTATGATTCGCCCTGCAAGTTCAATGAATGGAGATGTGGCCGAGTGGTTTAAGGCAGCAGTCTTGAAAACTGCCGTAGGGGTGACTCTACCGTGAGTTCGAATCTCACCGTCTCCGCCACTCCCACGTTCAAATTGTCTGGTATCTTTCGCAAACCGCTCATTTTTTAAGTATTGCAAGTTGTTTCTTCAATGCTTTGATTTCCTCTTCTGCTCGAATTTGGGGAGTAACATCTAATTGCACACCCAGGAAATAGAGCAAATTCCCGTTGGAATCGAAAAGTGGCGACATTAGCAAATGGTTATAAAACAACTCACCATTTTTACGATAATTATGCAGCGTTACTTCAACGGATTTCTTATTCTTTATGGCTTCCCGCAATTTATTTACTTCTGCTTGATCGTGTTCCTTTCCTTGTAAAAAACGGCAATTCTTACCTACCACTTCTGCTAAGGTATAACCAGTTATTGTCTCAAAAGCTTTATTAACATAAACCAATGGCAAATCCTCCTGATCAGGATCGGCCAATGACACTCCATTCACGCACGAATCAAGAATCTTGGACAACACTTGTGGAATTAATCCAGGGTCTTTCTCAACGATAAAATCCATGATTTTCTCTCCAGGTTAATCAACTGCAGGCTAAATAAATACAAAAAAATGCTATGGCTGATTACTTGGAACCAGCCTGTTCCGATTCAATTATTTTTTTAATGTTTTTTACAGTCCTGTCGGTTCCATCTTGAACAGCAATACGCACTAGCTTCTCAAATGGCCTTACATGTAAATCAAGACTGAGCAGCTCAAAGATAAACGTTATCCGGCTATCTGATGCGCTGATCGACTCAATCACATAATCACAACGATATGGATTAGAAACGCCTTCGAAACAAATGCGTGATCCAGCATTAAAAACTTTGACTTTGAATGTTGACTCAGAGCGATTGCCTTGATCAATGCGCACTTGACGGCATAGTGTTCCCAATTTTATAGGGCCATCGGTGAGTTTTTCCAATTCCTTCACTTCCGGCGACCATCTGGGATAGTTAATCAGCAAATCGTTTCCAATAAAATTGAAAAGCTTATCACTGGGAGTTTGGATTATTGAATTGGCCTTGCCAATTACAGGGGTATCTTTGAACAAACCAAGCATTTTAATGCCTCCTGCGTAGTGTTTGCTAACAGGCCGTTTTTAAACTGCCTGCGTTGCCTTGAATACGTTTTTCAACGGCCTGCTAAACCAAGTAAGTATCGATTCCTACCAACAATAAGTCATATTGCACTTCAACCAATTCTTTAATTGTCAAAGCTGGAATTCCTGTAATCAGATTGCCTTCCGAAACCAACCAGCCTACTGCATCTGAAGGCCCAAGACTTACTACATAGCCTAACTCATGATGGAGGTAGGGCTCAAGTAATCCGGGATAACCGGAATGCCGTAATATATTTCGTGCTACTAACTTCCCTTTCCGGACAGCTGATTGTGCTGTTAATGTATTCGAACCTAATGATTGATAGTAAGAACAGTCACCCGCCACAAAAATATTCTGCAGTGGCTCCTGATTAACTATAACCTGCCCAAAGGCATTTGCGGTAAAACTATTTTGTTGTTTTTTACCTAAAAACAAAATGGACAGGCTGGAAGCTAACTCAAACTGTTTTTTTGTTTGTTTCTCTGTCAGTAAGATTTT